>Ga0182735_1000118_pt1 | contig 103048 bp, 98 predicted proteins | sample eDN5th30CKraftMG_FD_128524 | JGI IMG/M metagenome (GOLD analysis project Ga0182735, IMG submission 128524) | Enriched Miracle-Growth compost microbial communities from Emeryville, California, USA - eDNA 5th pass 30_C Kraft MG (version 2) (version 2) ... | reverse complement strand
GTGTTCGTGCCGTTTCGACGGCCGGATGCCTGGAGACGTCGCATAGTCAGGCCTAGTGCACCACCCTGCTAAGGTGGAGTCCTCGCAAGGGGACCGAGGGTTCAAATCCCTCCGTCTCCGCCAAGAAATCCCCGGTCAAGCCGGGGATTTTCTGACTTCCGATCGGTCGGCTATCTCTCATAGATCAGGGAGAAATTGGGCGGCAGTGTCCCCACAGTGTCCCGGAAGATCAGCCCGCTCGTGTGCGTGGGCTCTCCGCGCCGGTACCTGTGCGCGTGCGCCATTCTGCGACGGGCTCGCGAAGGCCCAAGGCGGAGCGCACCGCCCGTGACCGAGCTTGCCTCTGGGCCTGTTCGACCCCGTAGGGATGGCCGAGAGCGTGATGGTCAGGATGGTGGCGATGCCGTACATGCCGGCGGCGGAGAAGAGTGGTGGGCTTGCGATAGCGGCGAGGGCAGCGATGATTGCGACTATTCCGAGGACGGCCGCAACGCCCCAGAGGTAGGCGATCAGGAAGAGGATTCCTGCGCCGGGTCCGGTGCGGGCGATTACCCAACCGACGATCTCGTCGTCGCGAGCGTCTTCTACTAATCGTCGTTCAGCGGTGCCCTCGCGCATTCGACTCGCTTCGTCCCCTAACCAGCGGGCTCGTCTCAACTCGGGCGGTCGACGCTCAAGTGAGGACGACTGTCAGCAGCGGGGCTAGCGCGGCGATGAGTGCCACCACCCAAGGCGTCAGATCGTCCACGTCAAGCAACCTCCCTCTCATGCGATCAAACCATGAGGCGCCGACGTGTGGTGCTAGCGGCCGAGTTCGGGCGTGCGTTTTTCGGAGGACGTGACGGGTCCCGTCGCGGCGCTGTTCTCGGCCGCGGCGAGGCGGTTGATGTGGTCTCGTCGTTGTCCTTCGCCCAGGATGTGGGCGTACACCCGGAGAACAGTGCGGGGGTCGTCGCCTAGGTATTCGGCGACCTCGTGGATCGGCGTCCCGAGCCGAAGCCACGTGGATGCGGCGTAGTGACGCAGCGCGTGCCGGTGAAAGCCGATGGGGTACTTTCGCACCGTGGTGACCTTGAATTGGTCGCCCCGGCGGTTGGTGAAAAGGTACTCGTCCTGCTGCTTGCCGCGTGCATAGCGATGGAAGATCGCGAGGGCGCGGGGTGAGAGCGGGACCGGTCGCGTCCCACGCCAGGATTTCGGGTCCTTCTCGTCGTAACCGTCGGAGTGGGAGCGGGTCACGATGAGCTGGGGCAGAGGACGTTCGATCAACCAGCTGACACGGGCGGCGCGGAGTTCGCCCCACCTCAGCCCTGTCAATGACTTGAACTCGTACAGATCCGCGATGTCTTCACGCTTCCGGCGGACCGCGCTGATGGCGGCGGTGAGCTGCTCTGAGGTCGGCACCTCCGCCGGCGCCACCGATCGTTGCGTCACCGAGAGTTCGTTGATCTTCGCCATGGTGCGGACGGGGTGGGGCTGGTGAAGCACTCCCTGGCGTTCGGCATATGTGAAGAGAGCACTCAGTGTCGTCTTGGCGCGGGCGACAGTCGCAGGCTTCTTGCCTGCGCGCAGCTGCTTCATGAGATGTGCTCGGATGTCCTCTGCGTGGACATTGGCGAGCGGCCGCGCAAGAAGGGTAGCGGGCAACGCGGCCAGGTTGTTGTTGTCCGTATCGATCGTATGCGGATTGCCGTCACTCCTGGCCTGCTGGAACTCGGTAACGAGCTGCCCGAGCGTGAAGGACCGTTTAGGAGCGAGGGGTCTGCCCGTCTCCAGCAGGTGCTTCTGTTCCCGTTCCCACTGCTCGGCATCGTGCTTGCGATCAAACGTTCTATTCGCGACGAGCTTCCCGCCGAGCTTGACTCGCGCGACGTAGACCATCTTCCCGCTCTGTTTCTTGCGTGCTTCGATGCTCACAGGATCACCCCGGCGAGTCGCTCGATGTCCACCTTCCGGTAGACGCGCTTGTGCTCCGTCAGCACCACAGGTTCGATTGGGGCGCTTCCGGCCAGTGCCAGCGTCCGGAGGGTGGTCCGATGAATTCCGAGAAGTGCGGCTGTCTCTTCTTCGGTGCAGAACAATCGTCCGTCGTCCAGGACGTCGTGCCAATTGCGTGCCTCAACCACTCACCGGTCGACCGATGTTGGAGGTGATGCCGGTGAGCCAGCCTGCGGCGCGGGCCTTCTTGATCCAGTCCACGGCGGTCCGCTCGGGGATGTCGAGTTCGAGGGCGATGAGTTGTGCGGGCGGGGAGTCCGCGAGGGCTGCGCTGCTGTAGAGGATCTCGATGACCTCCCAGCGCTCGTCCTTGACGCCTCGTTTGACGACTGCTTCGGCGAGCCAGGGTGGGATGATCCTGCCTTCCGTGGCGGTGAGGTCCGCGATGGTGGTCCATTCGGCGCCAGGGGTGTCGTCGAGGAGCACGGACACGCAGTGGGGGATCGCGGCTTGGAGGATCGCTTGCGTGGCGGTGCGCTTCAGGCGGTCTTCGTCGAAGTCGTCGCTGATCGCCCGGTTCACGATGGTCGTGGGGATGTAGCGTCCACGGGCTGGGTTGTAGTGCGCTTCGATCGTGGTTTCGATGCCCGGGAACTGCCCTGTCGCGGTTGCGACGAATGCGGGCGCTATGCGCAGAGCGGTCCCGACCGGTTGTGTGGCGTCGTTTGACGTCATGGCGTTGCCAGCGAGTGTGTTCACGTCGACCTTCACCCCCTTAGTTTGTCTTACCGCTCTGCACTTCGACAGAATCGACCTTGACTAACAATACTGCTTAGGTGTTTAGTCATGTCAAGAGGGAATCTGCTTCTACAAATCCAGTACTGGAGGAGTGACCATGAACGTGATCGTCGTCGCGAACCAGAAGGGCGGGGTCGGGAAGACGACCGTCGCGATGCAGCTGGGGGCGGCGCTCTCGCGTCGGAACCGGGTCCTGGTGGTCGACACGGACCGGCAGGACTCGGTCGGCTGGTGGGCCGACCGGTCGCGGCATCACTTGGCGTTCGATCTGACGGCGACGCAGAGCCTGCTCGCGCTCGGGCGGATGCGTGAGCTGGAGGACCGGTACCACTACGTCCTGATCGACACCGCTGGGGGTGTGGAGGGTGGTGTGCTGATGGACACGGTGATGGATGCCGCGGACTTCGTGCTCGTCCCGATGACGCCGGATCCGCTCGCGTTCGCTCCGACCTTGCATACGATCAGCCGGCTCATCGAACCGCGGATGCTGCGGTTCTCGGTTCTGCTGAATCGGATCGATCCGTGCGTACCGAACCAGGCGGCGGGATGGTGCGACCTGCTGGACAGCGTCTACGGCATCCCCCGGTTCGATCATCACCTCCGCGAGTACCGCGCCCACGCCGATGCTCCCGCCCTCGGCGACGTGCTGACGACACTGCCGGACAGCCGGCGCACCCGCGGAGTGATCGCCGACATCACCACCGTCGGGTACGAGCTCGAGGCGCAGTTCGAGCCGGCGCTCGCGGGGCGGTGGTGACGGTGGCGCGCATCGACCTGGTCGACGCCCTCCGTGACGTGCGTACCGCCGGGTCGGCAGGCACACCGGGGCCGAAGTTCGCCCGCTGTGACCGGAAGGACGCGCGGCTGCGGTTCGACCAGACCGCCGCGCTGACGGGCCTCGCGGAGACCCTCATGCGGCGGCGGGCGGTGAAAGCGGAGCGGATCACCGAGAACACCCTCATCCGCATCGCGATCGACCTGCTCCTGGCCCACGCCGGCGATCTCGTCGGTTCCACGGAGGACGAGCTCCGCGCATCCGTGACCGGGAAGACCACGAACGGACAACCACTCACCACTGAAAGGAAAGGAACCGGGACATGATCCGACTGAGTGAGGAGCACGCCGACGACGTCCTCGAACGCGCGGGGATCGCCGCGCTGTACTACGACGAGGCCGACGTCGCCGTCAACCCAAGCGCACCGGGCAGGGATGTGGACTTCGTCCTGGAACCCCTCGCGCTGACCGCCATGACGGACGAGGACCGTGCCCGGCTGCGTGAGGTGTGCGCCCGGGTGATCGTTGACCCGACCGGTCACCGCCGCGAGTTCGTCCGGCTCGTCCTGAGCGCCATCAGCCCCACCGGCAAGTGAGACAGCGGTGGACGACACGGGCGCGCGCGCACCGGGCGCAGCGCGGACGGAGGGCCGGGGTGCCGCGGCGCGCGCGTGGCGACTGGCGAACCCCGAACGGGCACGCGAGTCACGCACCGCGTGGCGCGAGCGGCACCCTGAGCAGGCCCGGGCGCTGACCAAAGCGTGGAAGGACGCGCACCCCGAGCGCAACCGGGAACTGAACCGCGAGTCCGCACACCGCCGCGCCGCACGAGAGAAGGCCCTCGCGGCTGGCCGCGCCCGAGCACGTGACCGCGCCCGCACGCGGCGGGAGGCCGACCCCGACGGCGTCCGGGAATACAAGCGGCGGTGGTACCAGGCACATCCCGAGAAGGCCCGCGAGTACAGCCGCCGCTACTACGCCACGCACCGCGACGAGGCGCGTCAGCGGGCCATCCGGTACCGGGACCGCCACCCGGAGGCCACGAGAGCGCGGGTGCGGGACTGGGCGTCGCGGCATCCGGAGTACGCCGCGAACTACCAACGCGTCTACCGGCAAGACCCGGAGAAGTACGCGAAGGCGCTGCAGTCGAACCGTGACGCGCACCGCCTCGCCCGCCGGTTGCAGGCGGCCGCGCTCCCGCCGAAGCAGATCCGGCGGACACCCGCCGCGGAACGCCGGGCGAATCAGCGCGACGCGGACCGGTTCTTCACCTCCCCGGACGTCCGGGAGCACTACAAGCAGTACGACGAGTTCGAGTTCGCGCTCGACACCCACGTCCGCACCCACGCCGCCGACCTCCGCACCCGGGCGCAGCGGCACATCGACGGTCGCGCCCGCGCCGGCCTTCCTGCGCAGACCCTGCACGACGCCCTGTTCGTGCAGGCGATCTGGGATGTCGTCGCCACCGGCATCCCCGTCGACACCCTCACCCCAGAAGACCTCACCCGCGCCGTCACCTACGTCACACAGACACACGCCCGCCGCAGACGACAGCAGCAGTTCTCCAAGGTCGTGTCCACCGTCCAGAACTACACGAAACGCAACACCGACCGGCTACGAAAAGAAGCCGACTTCGAGAATCGTGCCCGCGCGATCGCCGGGAAAGCCCCGCTCCGCGTCGACGTCCTCGCGCACCGCATCGCGTTCGACGTCGTCAAGGACCGCCTCGATCTGCGAGGTCTGTCCGACCAGGACATCGCCAAAGCGCTCAACCTCGCCCGCGAAGCCCACCCCGTCCTGTTCGACACCACCCAGACCGGCCCCGTGACCTCCCCGTTCGGGGCCACGGCCGCACCATCGCGACAGAGGTGACGGACAGTGAGGTCTTTCCTGGTCGGCGATCGTAGCTCCCTCCGGTGCGCTCCGTTCCGGGCTTTCGCGGCATATGCTCCCTCGCTGCGCTCGGTCCGCTATTCCACGACCCGGCACTACGCACACCTGCGGTCGCTTGTCGTGCCACTTACCAGGAAGACCCCTCCAGAGAGGTCGACCGTGACCCTCGGGAGGCCGTGATGAACATCGCAGCTGTCGGTCCGATCGCGGTGCTCCTCGCGGCCGGCACGGTAGGGATCGTGCTCGCTCTCCCCGCCCTCGCCGGCTGCGCGGTGCGCGGAAGCATCCGCGGCGCCGCCGTCGTCCTCACCGTTGCGGCCGCACTGGTCATCTGCGCGATCGTGCTCGCCAGCATCCTCGGCGCGCAACTCCACTGAACCGGGGCGCTTGCGCCGAGGAGAGCTGCGTGGCCGTCTGCCCGCTCCGGAACGCCGAAGTGCCGAACGCCGGAGTATCGAACTGCGGAAGTCCCGCACCCGCGTCACGCGCCTGGCGGCGGATGCTGTGGTGTGTCAGCGGGAGATGCCCCCGCGCTCCGGACCGGCAGGCACGACCACCGGGGCCGCTGCATCCGGCTGCACGGGACCAACCAGAGACTCACGCAACGCGGCGAGTCGCGCCGACGTCGTCCGCGCCGTCATCTCCGCGAACCGCGCCCCCGCCGGAACATGCAACTGCGGGATCACCTCCGACAGTGCGACCTCGTGCAACACCACAAGCGTCTCCGCCACATCGCGGCGGAGCCCCCGCTGCGACTGCGCGAAAGCCGTGACATGGTGCAGTTCACTCAGCCACTGCGTGCCCTCCAGACGGCTCATCCGACCGCCCTGCGCGGCCGCCAGAGCAGTCGACGCGCCGGCGAACGCGCCCGCATCGCCGCGATCGGCATCGAACACAACGTCGCCGCGACCATCAACGACCGTCAGCCGGTCCACGCCGGCGTCGACCTCGAGTGCCGCCACGAGAGCGCGGGTCCCGTCGAACCCGAGGTCGTGCGCCGACCGGCTGGTGTAGGTCGCGGGATTGCTCGCCTGGACGTTGCGCAGGTAGTGCGACAGGACGGCGAGCAGGCTGTCGGCGCGCCGGGCTCCGACCACCGTCACGCCAGTGCCGAAGCCGGCTGCGGCGAACTGTGCCGCTGCGCCGCGCACGACTGCCGCGTCGGTGAACGCACCCTCCAGCACGACCGAGTGACCATCGGTGCGCGCGTACCGGAGACAGTCACGCAACCAACCTGCCGTCGCGGTAGCGACCTCCTGCTGTTGCTCGCCGGACAACAGATGCTCGCTCTGGGTGATCGGGTGAAACGCCCGCAGCTCGTCGCCGCTGAGAGCGGTTGCGCCCTCTGTGGCGACGATCCGCGCGGCCACGCGTCCCCGGCCCGCCCCGGGCTGACCGGCGACGAGCACGACGACCGGTGTGGCGGAGGGGGGGCCGGGGAAGATCGTCGGGAGGATGTCCCGCTGCAGGATCTCGTCAGCGACGCTCGGTGCGGTGGAGTCAGCCATCGGCGGCCGCCGAGAGCTCCGCCAACCGTGCCGCGAGCCGCTGGCGCGTCGCGGTCACGGCTGCGCGGTCGTACCCGTCAACGCTCGCCACCTCGCGGCGCACTGCGCCGGCCTCGTCGCGCAGGCTGCTGGCAGTGGAGTCGTCGGCCCGTGCCGCGCCCAACAGGGCGGCAGTCAGAGCGGCCGCGGCGTCGCGGAGAAGGTCGTGCTCGACGACGTCGCTCGCCCGCCATGCCGATGTCCTTGCCACGTCGCCTCCTGCCCGCGATTCTACCGGCGGGTGGCCCCGCTCACCGGCCCGCAGCGGGCGACCCGCTGCGCTCGGGCGGCCGCCCGCGGAATAGGATTCCGAGGGGACGACCACCGAGGAGCCGCACGTCTTGAGCAACAACCACGCCACGTTCATCTGGTCGATCGCGGACCTGCTGCGGGGCAGCTTCAAGGCCCACCAATACGGCGACATCATCCTGCCGTTCACCGTGCTTCGCCGGCTGGATGCCGTGCTCGCGCCCACCAAGCAAGCAGTCCTCGCTGCCGTCGAGCAGGCGAAAGCCGGCGGCATCCCCGTGCGCGCCTCCCTGCTACGTCACAAGGCCGACCACCAGTACTCGTTCTGGAACGAGTCCCGCTTCGACCTGAAGACCGCGCTCGGCGATTCCGAGAACCTCGCCGCGAACCTGGGCGACTACGTCACGGGGTTCAGCGAGAACGTGAAGGACATCTTCGACAAGTACAAGATCGCCGAGCGCGTCGCCGAGCTCGACGAGCACGACCTGCTGTTCCTCGTCACGCAGCGCTTCGCGGCAGTCGACCTCTCGCCTTCGGCGGTTCCGAACGAGGAAATGGGGCACATCTTCGAGGAGCTCATCCGCAAGTTCGCGGAGGCCTCGAACGAGACCGCCGGTGAGCACTTCACACCCCGCGACGTGATCGAGCTGATGGTCGACATCTTGCTCGCACCCGAGTCCGACACGCTTGCGAAGGCGAACGTCGTCCGCTCGGTGTATGACCCGACGGCGGGCACCGGCGGGATGCTGTCCGTCGCGGAGGACCACATCCGCAGCGCCAATCCGACGGCGACGCTGACGCTCGCAGGGCAGGAGATCAACCCGCAGTCGTACGCGATCTGCAAGGCCGACATGACCGTGAAGGGTCAGTCGGTGGATGCCATCTTCTTCGGCGACACCCTGACGAACGACGGCCACGCGGGCGCGACCTTCAGCTACGGGCTCTCGAACCCGCCGTTCGGGGTCGACTGGAAGAAGCAGCAGAAGGCCGTCACCGAGGAGCACGTGCAGCGGGGATTCGCGGGCCGGTTCGGCGCCGGCCTTCCGCGGGTGTCGGACGGTTCGATGCTTTTCCTGATGCACCTGATCTCGAAGATGCGCAGCGCCGAGGACGGCGGCGGGCGCGCGGCGATCGTCCTCAACGGCAGCCCGCTGTTCACCGGCGGTGCCGGGTCGGGGGAGTCGAACATCCGCAAGTGGGTGCTGGAGCGTGACCTGCTCGAGGCGATCATCGCCCTGCCGACGGACATGTTCTACAACACCGGCATCGCCACATACATCTGGGTGCTGTCGACGAAGAAGGCCGCCGAGCGCGTCGGCAAGGTGCAGCTCATCGACGGCTCGAAGCTGTTCCGCAAGATGCGCAAGGGCCTCGGCTCCAAGCGCAACGAACTCGGACCCGACGACATCGCGCAGATCGTGCGACTGTACGAGGGTGAGCCGGATGCGGCGCGCTCGAAGATCTTCGATCGGACGGACTTCTTCTACCGCACCATCACCGTCGAGCGGCCCCTACGGCTGAACTGGACCCTCACCCCCGAGCGCCTCGCCGCGGCTGCCGAGCTCAAGCCGCTCGCTTCGGTCGATCTGCAGCCGGTCGCCGTGAAGGTCTCCGAGCTTGTCGAGGGGTCGTCACACACCACAGACCTCCCCTCCTTCCGCAAACGCGTCACCGCACTCCTCGCGGATGCCGGCGTCTCGCTCACCGCGGCGCAGCTCAAGGCACTGCTCGCCGCGCTGTCGGAACGCGACGAGAGCGCACCGATCGTTCGGGATGCCAAGAATCGACCCGAGCCCGACCCGACCCTGCGCGACACCGAGAACGTGCCCTGGAACGAAGACATCCACGCCTACTTCGAGCGCGAAGTGAAGCCGTTCGCTCCGGATGCCTGGATCGACGAGTCCAAGACGAAGGACGGCTGCGAGATCCCCTTCACCCGGCACTTCTACCAGTACGTCCCGCCCCGTCCGCTTGAAGAGATCGACGCCGACCTGGAGCGGGTCCTCGGTCGGATTCGTGCCCGGCTGGAAGCGGTCAAGGCATGAGCGGTGTCCCGCTGCGGTACGCCGCGCGGATTCTGGCGGGACAGTCGCCGGATTCCGGTGCGGTCGAGCTGCTCGACAGGGGTTTGCCCTTCCTTCAAGGGAACGCGGAGTTTGGTGCCCAGCACCCGACGGCAAGGTGGGAATCGGCCTCGGCGCCGAAAGTCGCGGAGGCAGGAGATGTCCTCGTCTCCGTCCGTGCGCCGGTGGGCGCAGTCAATCTCGCAGATCAGCGTTACGGGATCGGTCGGGGCCTGTGTGCGATACGACCGCATACGGGTCCGTCTCGGTACTTCTACTGGTGGCTCGTGTCTTCGGCGGAGGAGCTGAACTCGGTAGCCACCGGGTCCACGTTTGCCGCGGTCTCGGCCTCTGACCTGGCAGCGCTATTGGTCCCAGTGGCTGACGAGACTCAGCAGGCGCAGATCGCCGACTACCTCGACCGTGAGACGGCGGAGATCGACGCGTTCATCGCGGATCAGGAGGAGCTCATCGGGCTACTTACCGAGCGCCGTGCCTCAACGATCGAGTCCGCCTTTGATAGCGCGCCGCAACTGCGACGCCTTCGGAGCATTCTCGCGGCAGCTGTCACTGGGCCATTCGGCACGCAGCTTTCCGCAGACGAGTACGTCGTCGGAGGCGTACCGGTAATTAACCCCATCCACATCAAGAATGGGCGGGTCGTGGCGGATCCCGATGTGACCGTTTCCTCGCCGAAGGCCGCAAGCCTCGCGCGCTTCGCCTTCAAGGAAGGCGATATTGCCCTTGGCCGAAAGGGTGAGGTTGACAAATCGGCCCTGATCGATGGTGATTCCGCCGGAGCGATCTGCGGCTCTGACTCCATGATGATTCGCCCCGACCCACACACCAATCCCCGCTATCTGTGGTGGTTCTTTCAGTCGAGCGGCGCTCACGGCCAGCTCACACGATGGGCGGTGGGGTCGACGGTCGTCGGGCTCAATCAGAACGCGATTACACAGTTACGCGTCCCGTACGGAGACAAGAAGTATCAAGCATGCTGCGTCTCAGTTCTCGACGAGCGTGTTCGAGAGCTGGACGCCGCGATCGCGGATGCGCGGGAGGCGATCGCGCTCTCGAAGGAGCGGCGCGCGGCGCTGATCTCGGCGGCGGTCACCGGGAAGATTGATGTGCGGGGCGCGGTCTGAGCGTTTCGACTCTCTGCGCTCGCTGAACGGCCGGGGGGACCCCGTGTCGCGTCAGGCGACGGATTCGAAGTGGAGCTTCAGGCCCAGTGCGTCGGCGACTTTGACGATGGTGGCGAAGCTGGGGTTACCGTCGGGGGAGAGTGCTTTGTAGAGGCCTTCGCGGCTCATGTCGGTGCGGCGGGCGAGCTCGCTGAGGTTCCCGGATCGGGCGATGGTGCCGAGCGCGCTCGCGACATCGGCGGGGTCGCTGCTGTCTTCGAGGGCAGCCTCGAGGTACGCGGCGGCGTCGGCAGGGTCGGTGAGGTAGTCGGCCGTGTCGTAACGGCTGAAGCGCTCAGACGTCTCGGTCATTGTTCTTTCCACTCCTCTGCGATTCGGTGTGCCTGGGTGATGTCGGACTGCTGGGTGGATTTGTCGCCTCCGCAGAGCAGGAGGATGAGCCTCAACCCTTCTTGGAGGTAGTAGACCCGGTAGCCGGGTCCGTAGTCGACTCTCAGTTCGGGACGCCTTGGCCGACAGGCCTCACATCGCCGGTGTTGCCCGCGGCGAGCCGGTCGATCCTGACCAGCACCCGGGCTCGCGCGTGCCGATCCTTCAGTTTTCGTATCCACTGGTCGAAGATCGCGCTCTTGACGACCTCGACCATGTGTCAACTGTAGTTCACAGGCGGGGAACTGGCTAGAGTCGAAGCCAGCCTTCCCCGCCGGGTCTTGAGAGAGTGAGCGTCGTGGCGATTCAGCACGAGGATGCGTTCGAGGACGAGCTGTGCGAGTACCTCGCCGCACACGGGTGGGAGTACTCGCCCGACGACGCCGGCTACGACCGTGAACGGGCGCTCTTCCCCCCCGACGTGTTTGCCTGGCTCGAGGCGACGCAGCCGGAGCAGCTGGAGAAGCTCGTGAAGCCGGGCGCCTCCGAGGCATCCCGCGATCAGGGCCGCAGGCAGATCCTCGGCCGGATCGTCGCGGCGGCGTCGACCGACCCGATGAACGGCGGCGGCACGCTCAACGTGCTGAAGTCGCCGGTGGGGGTGCTGAACGCGAAGTTCACGCTGTTCCAGGCGCGGCCGGCGACGTCGCTGAACGCGAAGACCACGGAGCGCTTCGCCGCGAACCGGCTGCGGGTGATGCGGCAGGTCGTGTACTCGTCGCGCCACGCGAACCGGATCGACCTGGTGCTGTTCGTCAACGGCATCCCGGTGGCGACGATCGAACTGAAAACCGACCTCACGCAGAACCTGACCGCGGGCCTCAAGCAGTACGCGCAGAACCGGAGGCCCGAGGGCGAGCCGCTGCTCGCGTTCGGGCGCGGCGCGCTCGTGCACTTCGTCGTCACGAACGAAGAGGTCCACATGACGACCAAGCTCGACGGGCCGAACACCCGCTTCCTTCCGTTCAACCGCGGCAAGAACAACGGCGCCGGCAACGCCGCGGTCCCGGGTTCCAGCCCGACGGCGTACTTCTGGGAGGAGATCCTCGAGCGCGGCACGTGGCTCGACCTCGTCGGACGGTTCCTGCACTACCGGTTCACCGAGAAGACCGACCCGATCGACGGCAAGAAGACCTACGACCGGGCTCTCCGCTTCCCCCGCTACCACCAGTGGCGGGCGGTCACGAAGCTCGAGCGCACCGTGCTCGACGAAGGCGTCGGCCACAACTACCTCATCCAGCACTCCGCGGGGTCGGGCAAGACCGATTCGATCGCGTGGACGGCGCACCGGATGGCGCAGCTGCATCATGCGGACGGATCGAAGGTGTTCGACGGTGTCATCGTTGTGTCCGACCGGCAGGTCCTCGACGGGCAGCTGCAGCGTGCGGTCGAGCAGCTGGAGACGACGTCTGGGGTATTCCAGGCGATCACCCGGGGCGGGGACGCGTCGAAGTCGGTGCAGCTCGCCGAGGCGCTGCTGGCCGGCAAGCAGATCATCGGGGTGACGCTGCAGACCTTCCCGCACGCGCTGGAGACGATCGAGAAGGATGCCGGGCTGGCCGGCCGCCGGTATGCGGTGATCGCGGACGAGGCGCACTCGTCGCAGACCGGTGAGGCTGCGGCATCCCTCAAGCAGGTTCTCACCGCCGGCGCCATCCTCGAGTCGGAGGCGGACGACGCGGCATCCATCGACGTCGAAGACGTGCTCGCGGATGTCATGGCGCGGAAGGTCGGCGTCGGAACGATCTCGTTCCTCGCCTTCACCGCGACGCCGAAGGGCAAGACGGTCGAGCTGTTCGGCCGGGAGGACGATGCCGGCACGAAGCAGGCGTTCGACCTGTACTCGATGAAGCAGGCGATCGAGGAAGGGTTCATCCTCGACGTGCTGAAGAACTACCTGCCCTACGACCTCGCGTTCACTCTCGCTCACACTGACACCGCGACCGGCCTCGACGTCGAGATCGACACGGCGAAGGCCGGCAGCGAGGTGATGCGGTGGGTGCGGCTGCACCCCACGAACATCGCCCAGAAGGTCGCCGTCATCGTCGAGCACTTCCGCGCCAACGTGCGCAGCGAGCTCGGTGGTCGCGCGAAGGCGATGGTCGTGACCGGTTCGCGCAAGGAGGCGGTGCGGTACAAGCTCGCGATCGACGCGTACCTGAAAGAGCATAAGCTTGACGGGCAGCTCGGCGCGCTGGTCGCGTTCTCGGGCGCGGTCACCGACCCGCAGTCGGGGCCGGAGGAGTTCACGGAAGCGTCGCTGAACCCGGGGCTCAAGGGTCGCAGCCTGGAGGCGGCGTTCGGTGGCGACGAGTTCCAGGTGATGATCGTCGCGAACAAGTTCCAGACGGGGTTCGACCAGCCGCTGCTGGTCGGGATGTACGTCGACAAGAAGCTGTCGGGCATCACCGCCGTGCAGACCCTGTCGCGGCTGAACCGTGTGATCCCCGGCAAGGAGAACACCTACATCGTCGACTTCGTCAACGACCCGGCCGAGATCCTCGCGGCGTTCCAGGTGTACTACGAAGACGCCGAACTGACCGAGCCCAGCGACCCGAACATCATCCACGACATGCTCGGCAAACTCCGCGCGATGAACATCATCGACACGCACGATGTGAACGCGGTGGTTGATGCCTGGCTGCACAAGTCCAGCCACAACGCGCTGTACTCGCACATCAAGGCATCCCGCGATATCTTCTGGGACCGCTGGAACACCGCGGTCGCGACGGGGGACGAGCTCGAGAAGGGCAGGCTGGAAGAGTTCCGCGGGACCGTGTTCGCGTTCGTCCGGTCGTACGACTTCCTGTCGCAGATCATGGACTACGGCGACACCGACATCGAGAAATGGGCGATTTTCCTACGCGTCTATCGGCGTGTCATCGAACGCGACGAGGCCGACGCTGCCGCGATCAACACCGACGACATCGTCCTCACCCACTACCGGCTGCGGAAGCTCGACGCCCTCTCGCTGGGGCTGACGTCGGGTGAATCCGGAGAGTTGGCGGGGATCACCGCCGCCGGCTCCGCGCAGCCGCGGGAAGCGAAGTACGGGCTGCTGCAGGACGTGATCGACAAGATCAACAACCTGTTCGCCGGCACCGACGTCGACGAACTGAACGCCGTGAGCGCGGCCGAGACGATCCTGCGCCACGTCGTCGACAACCCAAAGATCCAGGCCGAGGCGATGGCGAACACCCCCATCGATTTCGAGACCTCGCCGACTATCGTCGCGGAACTCGAGGACGTCCTCTACGCGTCGGATGCGGGACACAGCGGCGCTATTCGCGCGCTGCTGCAGAAGAGCGACTTCTCGTCGGTGGTGAGCGTGCTCGTTGCGATGGGACTGTACGAGAAGACCCGCAGCGAGGCGGAACGGGCTGCCTCGGCGGGGTGAGGCGCGGCGTGGGCCTAGCTCGGGAGGCTCGGACTAGCCGCCGGCCGTGAAGGCGCGCTTTCCGTCCGCCCACTGGCTGAGCCATCGCGGATAGCTGACGGACCGGTCGAGCAGTGTCGATTTGCTCGCGTCATCCTCCGCCCCCGAGGCCTCCCGTCGAAGCCACAGTTCTTTCGCTACGTGAGGAAGCATCTGCTGGATTCGATCGTGGGTCTCCAGGTCATACCACGTGGACTCATAGAGGATCGCGCACGCGTACAGGAACGTGTCCCGTTCATCACCCTCTAGGTACCGAACATCTGGGATGCCATCGGACTCGATTCGACGCAACACTGTGTCAGCAAACTCGAGGGTTTGCTGCGGCCCGAGCTTCAGCCGTGGATTCCGCGCCTGGGCGACAGCGGCGGCAAATAGCGCCTGGAGGTCGATATCTTCTTGAGAGGCGGAGTTTGCGGCCGCTATCTCCAGACCTAGCCACAGGGTGCCGACGCAGGTTCCGAAGGCACCCTCCGTAGAGAGCAACGTACCCGGACGCACGGGGGGCATGGGCCCGTGGGCTGTACGCCAGAGCCAAGCCTGAAGTGCTGTGCGGTACCAAGTCTCTTCTTCGTCAAACCAGTCGCGTTCGTCGGCGACGTCATCGTCGACGAAAGCATCCACTACTTCGCCCCAAATGCTTGTGAATCGCTCCGTGCCCCCGCCGCCGAGTTCAGTACTCGCCCAAGCGCCGCGAAAGAGACGTTTGGCGCCCAGTCTGTCCTGGCCCAGGTAGTCGCGGATGAACTGATTGCGCGCGTCCACGTTGAGTGAGAGGAGCGCGTGAAAGGCGACTGGTGAGACAAACTTCTTCTTCCACCACAGGTCCATGATTCGGTCGAAGCCGCGTGCTCGCGTCGGCGAGGGGAGCGGAACGCCGTCCATCAGACGCAGGATCAACGTCTCGTCATCAGTTAGTTCACAGACCTTGGCAAAGGTGCTAGCGGCGCCGCGATCGAGCTTCTCGTCGATCGCCTGAAGCAGGAGCTCCGGCAGGACCGATGTAGCATCGCGCGCATGCGCACTGACGAGCGTTTCCGCGATCTTCGCGGGATCACCGCTCATGCGGGACACCGCTTCGGCTGTGAAGTACTCGAAGAAGGTGCGGTGCGTGAACGTGAAAACTCGTTCCCCATGCTCGGTGCCAGTTGAGCCAAGCAGCCAGGCACGGGTGGCGCAGAACTCCAGGAACTGGCCAGCGCGGCGACGCGCCTCGTCCTCTTCGACACCGACCGCATCGCGCAGGTAGGTCCCGATGGTCTTCTTTATGACGGACTCGGGCAGTCCATTCTGCGCCTTCTGCGACGTGTACACCCAGCGGGCAATCTCCTGCATTATCCGGTCGCCGTTAGCGTGGAGCTCCTCGGGCTGATCTATGTGCCTGTGGGAGTCCCATGTGTGAAAGAGAAGATCGGCGCATTGAGCATAGATGTCGCGCCTACGACGAGGGATTGAGCCTCGCTCGCGGTAGAGAACGCAGAGGAGAGACAGCAGCAATGGGTTCTTCTTCAGGTCGGCGACCGACTCGGACTCGCGCTGAAAGTCCGAGGTCAGTTCCGGGCGCTCGATGTACGTGAACCAACGCCGCACGTACTCGTTCGACTGTTCTTCTGAGTACTCGTCGAGCACGAGCGTGACGAACGTCTGACTGGGCAATGGAGCACGCTCGTATCCCACGGCCCGGGAGGTGACCAGAAGACTGGTGGCTGGAAACTCACTGGCGAACGCCGCTACACGTTGCGCGAGTTCGATGCGTTGGTTTATATCGGTCACTTCGTCGAGGCCATCCACGATGACAACTGCCTGGCCGAGCGTAAGCATGTCCCTCAGCTGAAGGTCGTCTAGCTCGATGCTCAGCGAGGTGCGAAGGCCCGCTGCCAGATGCTCGACAATTGGTTGGTGCTCCGCTGCGGGGAAGTAGCTCCGAGCGGTCAGCAGCAGCGCTGGCTGACCGTCGTCATCCTCCGCAAGCTCCCTGCGCAGGTTCCGGACGAACGTGCTCTTGCCAGCTCCAGGTGCTCCATGGACTACCGCTCGATATGGTGCACCCCTCGTACCCAAGCGTCGACCTGGGATCTTCGCGCCAGTTCCCTTGTCCTCGAGCGTGCGTGTTACGTACAAGTCGGAGAACGTTGCTGGCTTCGTGATGCTTGTATACGTGATGATGGGCGGCGCAGGTGTCGAGGCCAAACAACCCTTGATTCGCTCCGCAAGCGCGATCGCTTCGGAGACTCGACCGATGTCAGAACAGAGTTCCGAGAGTCGCTCGATATAGCGCGTCTGAGTCGGAGCAGTGCCATGTTCGGCTTGTCCTCGACCCACGGGTGTGCGAAGAAAATCCTCATATTCGACGGCTGCGTCGGCCAGCTCCTGACCGGCCGGTGTTGCTCGATCGTAGAGGCGGACGAGCGTTCGCCACACTGCCTGGCGTCGATCGAACCATTTCGCCGGGTGGTCAGCCTTCCAACGCTGACAAGCGTTCAGGAAGAACTCCTGCACGGTTCCGAGCGAGTCAGCACGAGGCTTCGAGGCGGGGAGCAACAGCGTCATCGCCAAGACGCTAAGCAGCGCTCGGGTCTCACGTTGCAACAGAAACTGCTCGAGGTCGTCGACATCGGCCGCAGTAAACCCGGCTTCGTCCTCAAGCTCGAGCCATCGGATGTCAAATGTCCCCAACAACCTGAGACGACGAAGCGCCAATCGGGATGCACTGATCGCGGGCTTGGCTGCGCGGACAACGGCGGCGGCGACGGTGATCGGCTCGACCATGTTCCGACACTACTGGCTGCCCGGTGGTGAACCGTCACCGATCGCGACTCAGGGCACCGGAGGGCCAACCGATGCCCGGAATGAGGACGTGACAGCGACACAACACCGGACGGCCATGCAGGAACCATGCCACTGCTATGCAATGTGGAAGGGCAATGCACGCAGGCACTTTCTGTGTAAGTGGTTTCGACTTCGACATATCGGGCGTACTCTGGTCGCATGCGCGGGGGCTTGGAGCGATGGAAGCGGGGTGCCGCGTCGCAGGGAGTACGGCAGGCGATGGCTTACGCGTTCCAGGGCTCCTGCGATTCGCACGTCCGTGCTCCGACCGGCGTCGACGCGCTCGCCGCTTACAGCGTCGCCGGCGGAGTGGGCGTCCTGAGGTACACGGTTGAGGATGCCGAGATCTCCGTCGACCGGCTCGATGAACCGTCTCTGCGCAGGTGGGTCGATGGGTGCGATCCGTCGACGGGGGAGCGTCGCGGCCGTGACTTGATGTCGCCGGACGCGGACCTCGTTCTGGATGGGACGATCAACGCGCCGAAGTCGTACAGCATCGCCGCACTCCTCAGCCAGGAGCTCGCGGTGGAGTTCGAGGCGCTGCAGGACCGGCTGCGCGATCGCATCATCTTGATGTGGCAGAGGGAGCTGAATGCACGCCGCGGCGCCGGCGGGCGCATCCGCGAGGACCTCCGGCGCATCGAGGTGGTCGAGCTCCGGCACCTCCGTTCCCGGGCGCTGGACCCGCACATCCACCGTCACCTCTGGCTGAACGTCAAGGTCCAGGGTGTGGACGGGAAGTGGTCGAACATCGACTCCCGTGTGGCGATGAAGATGCACACGGGAGTCAACGCCGAGGGCGAGCTCGCGGCGCGCACCGATCCGCGATGGATCGCAGCGCTTGCCCGCCATGGGTTCACCGTCGGCGGGGACGGCGAGATTGAGCAGCTGGCGCACGCTGTCCGGCCGTTGTCGCGTCGGTCGAATCAGATCGAAGCGAACCGTGCCGTCCTGCTCGCCGCGTGGCGGCAGCAGAACCCGGGAGCGGAACCCGGCCCGGATGAGCTGCGGCGAATCGATCGGCTGGCCTGGGCGCGGTCGCGTCCGAACAAACCGGGCGAGGTCGACGAGCACGACTGGGAAGCCATGATCGTCGACGAACTCACGAACATCGACCCGCACCTCGCGGCGGCGCGGCCTCCCGTCGCCCTACCGCCGCTGCCGCTCGAGGAACTTGACCTGGACCTTCTGGCTGCCCGCGCGATCGTCGAGGCGGACGAACGGTCGGCTAGCTCGAGCGGCCGGTTCAGCATGTTCGACGTCCGTGCCGGCGCGACCCGGGCACTCGCGACGGCGGGTGTCGTCGCGGACCGGAGCGACCTGCAGTCGACGATCGACGAGGTCACCCGACGAGCGCTCGCCCTCACCGATGATCTCTTGCCCGGCGAAGGCGATCGACCCGCGCATGTGAAGGCATTCATGGCGTCGGCCACGGCGGCGCTGAAGGTGGCTCTGGGCGCCGAGTTCGACCGGCTCGCGACCCCCGGCATCGCAGCCGGCGCGGCAGAGGTTGCCGCTGCCGCGACCGAGGTGCTCGAAGATCACGTCGCCCTCGACGATCGCCAGCTCGCCGCGGCCGGCGCGATCGCGGGGACCGACCGGCTCGTGTCGGTGACCGGTCCGGCGGGGGCGGGGAAGACGACGATGCTGCGCGTCGCGCGCCGGGTTCTGAACGCACAGGGACGGCGGATGCTGGTGGTCGCGCCAACGAAGAAGGCCGCCTCTGTCGCGGGCCGTGAGATCGGCGCCGCCGCATCGAGCCTGCACGCCCTCCTCTCCGATCACGGATGGCGGTGGGCGCGCGACGCAGCCGGCGCGGAACAGTGGTTCCGCCTGCAGCCAGGGCAGCCCGACCCTGCCACCGGCCGCCTCTACCCTGGTCCGCGACGGTTCCCGGTGGCGGCGGGGGATCGGATTGTGGTGGATGAAGCGGGCATGGTCGATTTGCGCACCGCACATGCCCTCGCCGTGCTCGCCCAGGACACAGGGGCGGGGATCGCGATGGTCGGTGACCACCTGCAGGCCCGACCCGTCGGACACTCCGGCGCGATGGCTTCGCTCACCCGCCGCGCCACCGCCATCGTCGAACTCGCCGCCGTCCACCGCTTCGACGACCCCGGCTACGCCCAGCTGACCCTCCGCATGCGCAACCCCCACTCCCGAGAAGCTGCGCTCGCTGTCGCAGCAGAACTCGACAGCCGAGGGCTCATCCGATCGGTCGCGGACAAGACCGCAGTACGAGACGCGATGGTCGACGCGTACCTCGCCCGGACGGCGACGCACCGCCGGGTGGCTCTCGTCACCGGCACCAACGACGAAGCGGACGCGATCAATGAAGCCATCCAGCAACGACGAGTGGATGCCGGCGAGCTCTCACTCGGGCGCATCACGATCGGACAAGGGGAACAGCGGATCCTGGAGGGCGATGTCGTCCAGACTCGGCGCAACGACAGGGATGCCGGCGTTGAGAACCGCGCCCTCTGGGCGGTCCGCCGCATCAGCGCCGACCACCTCGAACTGGCCAGCATCAGCGACCGCGCCGACATCCGTCGCGTCTCCCTGGAGTACGCCGCGGACCACGTCCACCTCGCCTACGCGTCGACAGTGCACGGCATCCAGGGGGAGACCACCGACGAGTCGATCGTCGGCCCCGGCGTCGACGCCGCCGGCCTTTACGTCGGCATGACCCGCGGGCGCACACGGAACGAGGCGATCGTCATCGCCCGCCGCGGCGCAGCAGCACGCGAGCAGATCGCCGACAGCATGCTCCGCGGTGTTCCGGAGGTCAGTGTGGGCGACTCCGTCCGGGCCGCGCGAGCGGAACTCTCCCGTGCGGCGCGCGCGAACCCCGAGAATGGTGACCCGTCGCGGCGCACCACCCGCGAGGAAACGCCGCCGCACGGCGCGCAGCTGATGAGGCATGCGCATTCGTGGCTGAAGCACGCGCGCGCGGCACTGCTCGAGATGGATGCCCGCATCGCGAGCGGCGCCGCTCACGGTCACGGGCGTCCCGGCGTGACCGTGGAGAACAGTGCCGAACGAGATCGCCTCGCGGCGCAGTACGCATCCGTATCCGAAGCGTTCGCCGCGAGGATCGCGGCAGCGCCTGCGGGAAACCGCCGTTCAGCAGGAGACTCGCCGTCGGTGGCCGCGGATCGGGAACGACCGGGTACTGGGATCTCGCGGTAGCGTCACCGCGGATCACCGGTGCGAGGGTCGAGCCCGCTCTCCCACCGCCGGCGTTGCACCTCCACCGTGACCACACCGCCGTCGGGCGCCCGCATGGGCGCGTGGAAGTCCGGCGTCTCGAGCTGTATCGCGCAGAAACGGACGGCGTCGCGCTCGGTCTCGCACCATGCCACCGTTCGACGATCCTCACGGTCCAGCGCCCACCGCTGGATCCGGTACATCAGGTGAGTCTCGTGAGTGTGCGCGTTGACCGCCGCGACATACGCGATCAGGAAGCGCGGCCGGAACACATCGTCGAGGATCAGCCAGCTGCGCCGTGCCACGCGAATAGACCGCAACCCGCACCTCCACCTCCTGGACCACCCTGGACACTGTAGAACAAATGTTCTACAGTGTGTGCTCATGAGAGCTGTGCTGAGGGAGCATGACGCGACGGTGTGGATGGTCGACGATGCGCCGGTGCGAATGTTCTTCGCTGGCCGACGGTGGCGTGTCACAGACATGCCGACACGGCTTCGCGCGTCGGTCTGGGAGATGCGGGAAACCGGCCGCCCGATGTACGGCTGGAGATTCCAAGCAACCGACGAGGACGGTGTGTCGCTCGTCTTCGACGTCTACGCGGCCGCGGACGGATGGCACGTGCACGGCGCGTATGTCTGACCCAGCCGGTAAGGTGGAGGCCGCGGTGCTCGTCGAGATCATCCGCTGTCAATGACAGGTCCTGGGCACCTCGCCCCGCGTCTGGTTGCCGGCACCGGTCCTGACGCCCCAGCGCCTCCCTTGCCAACAACTGCCCAGGGCCCTCAGGGCTAAACCGTGTTTGAACCTGCAAGAAGCGCCGCGCTGGCGATATAAGAAGACCGACCGCTATGGCCCGTCCTGCACTCGCCATGGCCGCGACGAGTCCCCTATCCCGTACCGCGAGGCTCGTTCGGCAGGATAGGCGAGCACGTCTGGCAGACCCAGCCCTCATCTGTGGCCGTCATCGGCTCCAAGCAGTTCGGGCAGTTGAGCGTGAAGGTGGACTCATCGGCCAGCCGCCGACGCTCCCTCTGTCGCCCCAGATCATCCACGGTGGGATCGTACCCTCCGCTGGCGTATCCGCGCGGGCTCAGCCGTCTCCCTGGATTGGCCTGAGTTCGCGTTCCTTCTCGACCCACGCCAGGTATCCGTTGCGCTCTGTCTTCTCGTAGCCGAGGGACCTCAACAAACGAGTGCCGATGGACGGTTCGAGACCGAAAACCTCGTCGAAGTGCTGGCGGTACCAAACGGCCTTCGAGAGCACGAACTGGCGTAGCTCCATCGGGATAAAGTCAAGGTCGTCAGAGTCTTGCCAAGCCTCCGCGGCTTTCTGCTTGTCTCGGTGTCGGATCTTGTCGACCCACCGCTCTGATGCCTTCGCAGCCCCGACTATGCCCCCGATGCTCAGACCGAAGTTGACTACTTCCCAAAGTGTTAGCGGCCATTCGGCCCATGGGTAGCCCCCGTCGCCTCCAATGCCGCCGAAGACCACTGCGACCGGCTTGCCCTCGAAGATCTTTGCCCCCCGCCGAGCGTGACTTCGCGATCAATCAGCAGTAGGTCCCAGCCATCCGCGTCGGTGCCATAGTCGACAAGCCGAATCATTGCCCCGTCCAGAACGCTCGCGCCCTCGGTCAGGCTCAGCGTCCTAAGGAACGGTGCGTCGGCAGGTTTCCCGTATTCGTACGCGTTCGACCGCTCGCTCCTACAGCACCCGCGCTCGCCCGAAGCGCACGCACGAGCGGGCGAGAGTACAGTGACTCTCACCCGCTCCTGTCCTGATGGGTCAGCGTGCGATTGTGGTGTCGGCGTGCGAGGCCGGCGCTGCTGTGGGCCCCGTGGCGTAGGCCGCGGGGCCTTCAGCTTTTGGGCTGCGGCTGATGGCGAGATCCGCGAACTTCAGCGACGCACCGACGTTGTCGGCAACGATGTCGCGGGTTTCCCGGGTCTGACCGCTCTCCTTGTCGGTGTAGGTGCCGAAGCGGAGGTCGCCGGCGACGAGGACGCTGTCCCCTTTGCGCAGTGATGCGGCGACGTGCCGGGCCTGCTGGTTGAACACGACAACGCGGTGGAAGACGGTGCCGGCGTCTTCCCACGTGTTCGTGGTCTGATTCAGGCGCCGGTCGTTGACGGCGACGGTGAACCGGGCGTACTCGTTGCCCGATTCGCCGACGCCGTGTTCGGGGTCACCGGTGAGGTTGCCCTCGACGGTGACGGGGATTCTGGTGGTCATTCTGCTTTCCTTCCGTTGGGAGACGCCGGGGCGTCTCGGTGAGCGTGGGCCTCGGTGGTCCACGCGGTCCATTCCTGCTCGTCGGTGATGTTCTTCCAGGAGCGGGGTTTGTGGGTGCTATGTGCGCGGGCGCATCCGCCGGCGTATGCCCGGCCGAGGCGGGGGAGCGCGGCGGCGAGCCGCTCGTGCCAGCCGATGGGCCCGAAACCGGCATCCGAGGTGTCGAAGGCGGCGTCGTGGGCGGTGTGGAGAGCGGAGAGCTCTTCGACGAGCGCGGGATGTTTCCACCAGCAGTCGGGGATAGTGGACAGGGGGATGTCGTAGCGGACGGTGAACCACTCGACCCATTCCCGCAGCCGTTCCCACGCGCGAGGCGCGTCCTGGTCCTCGAGGCGCCGCCAGTTGACGATTTCGGCGCCCAGCGGTGCGGAGGTCCCGTCGCGGTAGAGGGGGTCGAACCCGGTCATCGCTCCGGCGATCGCGTCGTCGAAGTCCGGGACTTCCGGATACTCGTTCACGACCTACTCCCGGTGGCGGGTTGCAGTTTCCGGCGGAGCCGCTGCAGGGCTTCGTCGCTGGCGGTGCGGCGAGACCGGTTCTGGGCGAGGACGGCGTCGCGGTCGATGAGTCGATGCAGCAGCTCGTGGCAGTACGGGTGCATCGGGGTGAGGTCATCGTCCGCTTCAAGGGCTTTGAAGACGCCGCCGCGGGTGATGACGCCGCGGTAGTCGAGGTGGTGCAGTTCGAGTTCGGCGACGGTCGCCGGCTGTCCGCAGCCGGCGCAGAGGAGGGGGATGCCGAGGGTGCGTTGCCGGGCGAACCAGCGGTGCCGGCGGGCGAACCACGCCCGGGAGCGCAGGTATTCGGTGCGGTACAGGTTCGCAAGCGGTGCTTTGCGGCGGTTGCTCATTCCTCGCTCACCGCCTCGACCGGATCGACCGTGACGGGTGGGCCGGGTGGTGCTGCGTGCTGCTCGAACACGTCACGCTGCTCCTGCTCGGTGGCGCGTTTGCCGGTCTCGATGTGGCGGGCGTCGCGACGTTCGTCCCACCCGGCGAGGTCCAAGAGCACCCCGCGCCGGTTGCGGTAGGCGAGGAGACCGAGGGTCTGCGGCATCCGGCGGATCTCGTCGACCGACATCAGCGGGCGGCGTTCGTGCTGCTCGCTGGTGGAATGCCCGGTGTCGCGGGTGGACCAGGACCTTTGGGTGCGGCGGGTGTCCCGTGTGCCGAGGAGGGTTTCGATGTCGCGGAGGTGGTCGACGTGGGACGCGCCGCCGAGGAGCACTTTCGCGGTCGCGGCAGCCCAGATCGTGTCGGCTTCCGCGCGGGACCAGGACGTCTCAGCTTGGGAGAGGGCTTGGAGGACGACGAAGGTGCAGATGCCGCGGCCGCCGCCGTCGGCCATGATGCGGGGCAGGTTCCCCCACCGGAACATGTTCACGATCTCGTCGAGGATGAGCCCGAGCGGGTGGGTGAGGCGGGATCCGGGGGAGGCGAGGGCGCGGACGCGGGCGACCTCGACGATGTCGTCGACGAGCGCGCCGAGGAACCCGCCCATCGCAGCGGCACCGGAGGACGATCCGATCAGGTACAGGGTGTTCGCGCCGTCGAGGAACGTGCGCGGTTCGAAGACGGGGTCGCCGGGGCGGGGCATGAGGGTGTCGCGGATCTGCGGGACGGCGAGAGGGGCGACGGCGTTCTGCACCCCGAACCATGTGGAGGAGACGAGCTTGTCGTCGCCGCTGAGGGTGGCGTCGAGACTGTCACCCCACCCGGGTGCCCCGTCGGTGCGGAGGATGCCGACCGCTTCGCGCGCCTGCCCGGGGCTGGTGCCCCAGTCGTACAGCTCGTCGACGGACTTCCCTCCCACAGCGGCGGCATGCAGCAGCCGGCCGAGAACAACCCCGGATGCTTGGGCCCATTCGGCGTTGGTGGTGGAGGTGCCCAGAGCTGTGCCGGTGATGATTGCGGATCCTCGTTGCATCGCGACGAGCGGGTCTTCGCACCCGGTGATCGGGTTGATGCGGAGGGTGTGGCGGATGCCGGAGAGGCCTTGCGGGTCGAACACGCCCACCTGCCCGCGGTGCTGACGCATCCGCATCGTCGCGGTGAGGTTGTCATTGGTGGTGGAGGTGGTGATCAGCGGGCCGGACCAGTCGACGATCGCGGAGATCAGCACCCGGTACCCCTTCCCGGAGCGGGGAGGCCCTTCGAGGGCGACGGAGTCTTCGATGGACACGTATACGTCGGTGCCGCGGGACTGCCCGACCCGCCAGGCCACGTCGGTCGCTTTCGGTTTGGTGAGGTCGCGGCGCAGCTGCGAGGCGCGGCGCAGCACGGCTCTTGCGGACAGGTGGTCGCGGATCTCGGACCGTGTCGCGAACCCGGGCCGGGCGCGTAGGTCGGCGATGAACGCCCGGTCCGACTGCCGGTACCGGCGCACCGCCGCCCACACCCACACCACCAGCGCCACGATCGCAAGGACGGCGATGATGTCGGCGAGGCGGATCTGCCACACCGGCAGGACGCACCCGGTCGGCGCGGTGTAGGAGGCGGGGTTGCCGGTGATCGCGACGGTAAGGCCGGCGAACAGGTGCTCCGCCGCGGGCCGTACCCCGCAGATCGCGTAGGTGACGGCCTCGGCGACGAACCCGAGGGCGAGAGCGAGGACGGTCGCGATGGCGATGAGGACCGCGGCGCCTTTACCCAATGTCTCGTTCATGACCGGGTGCCTTTTCAGAGCCCGGATGCGGCGGCCGCGGCGACGGCGAGCCACGCGTCCTGGGTGGAGGGGCGCAGCGCGTCGAACCGGAGCGGCCCCGATTTCAGAGCGGGATCGAACGGGACGATCTCCACCGCCCGGACGAGCCCGACAAACCCGTCCGCGATCGCCCGCACCCCCGCAGGCCGGGCGGGCTCGGACTGGGTGACCACGACGACCGCGCCGCGAGCCAGCGTCGCCGACCGGTCGTCCCGGTCGCGGAGCGCGTCCAGCAGAAGGGCGGCGGATTCGGCGGATTCGGGGGTGGAGAGAGTGGGGACGATGAGCTGGTCGGTGGAGTCGATCATCCGGATCCACCGGTCGGCGGATTCGTCGTTCCCGGAGTCGAAGATCACCATCCGGTAGTAGCGTGCGGCGACGCGCATCAGCAGGTCGAACTGGTCGACCCGGATCCGTTGGTCTGCGGCGAGCAGTTCCGGGTTGGAGCGCAGCACGTCGTACCGGTCGGTGGCCTGGTGGTGCACGAACCTCGCGATGTCCGACACCCCGGCATCCGGGGACAGCAGCTGGTCGGCGGCGGGGAGAAGCTCCCGCAGCGTCGTGTCGTACAGGCCCTGTTCGGTGCGCCAGCCGAGGGTGCCGCGGGTGTCGTTGTTGTCCCATGCGAGCACGTTTCCGCCGCCGTGGCGGGCGTAGACGGCGGCGAGCATCGCGGTGGTCATCGTCTTTCCCACCCCGCCTTTCCCGTTCGCGACGGCAAGGGACCGGCATCCGGCCCACTGCCTCGACACCAGTCGAGTCCACTCCGCGCGCCGCTGCTCGGCCGGCGACGGGGGGATCGTGATCCCCATCCGCGCCAGCAGTGCCCGCCACCCGGTGGGGGTAGCGACGGCGGGGGGTGGGGTGAGGAAGGAGGGGCGGCTGGGCGGCTCCGCAGTCGGCGTCGACGGTGTGTCGGCGTCCGGCTGCGGAGCGTCCTGCCTCACCTCCTCTCCGTGACGTGTGTGCCCCGCCCTGCGGGTGTGGTGCTCGTCGCCGGGGACGGTGTCGATCACTGCGGGCGTTCCGGGCGGGGTGGGGAGGGGGGTGAGGGTGCCATCGGTGCTGATCAGAAGGCGGTGGGCGCCGCGGTCGCCGGAGGTGACGAGCTCGACGGGGGTGCCGGCGTGGCGGGCTTCTGCGGTGGCGCGGCGGATGATGGCGTGGCGGATGTCCTCGGCCTCGTCGGGGTGGACGGGTTCGGTGTGTCCGTCGATGGCGACGAAGACCGCGGCGGGTCCGGTGACGGTCGCATAGGCGCGGGCGCGGGTGTCGGTGCTCATGACGTCATGCCTCCCTTTCCAGTTCGCTGGCAGGGGCGGACAGCCACCCCTCAAGATCGGTCTGCGGGTAGTCCGGCTCCGGCCACAGGTCTTCGATCTGCCGCGCGTCCAGGGTTCGGAGGTCTGCGATGTCGCCGTCGGGGGTGGTCATGGCGTCGTCGGTGTCGAACAGGTCCCTCTCCCACGGGGTGGAGGTGGAAAAGCAGTGCACCAGGTAGGAGTATTGGCCGACGTAGGCGAGGAACTCGCCCTTGCGCAGCTGCCTGGCCATCTCCACGTGGGTGGCGGACAGGTTGAGGCGTTCGCGGAGCGGGGTCTGTTCTTGCTGGTTGATGCGGAAGATGAACTTGTTCTCGATGTCCCCGACGATCGAGTACGCGAGGGAGCGTTCCAGGCTGCGGGCGTCGCCGACCGCGTCGAGGTCGCCCATCTTGTGCAGGATGACGATGTTGCTGATCCCGTAGTGGCGGGACAGTTTCAGCCACTGCTGGAACATCTGCAGCGACGCGAGCGAGGTCATGTCCCGCCAGCCCTCTTCGCGGACGACATAGCGGGTGCGGTGGGACGCGCGGTCGCTGATCACGGCTTGGATCCACGCGGTGGAGCACACCTGGGTGAGTTGCGCGGCGAGATCCCCGCGGGCGAACAGTTCGGAGGTGTCGGTCACGACGATCGGGGCGTCCTGGTCGAACCGCACGGTCGATTCGTCTTCGAACAATCCCGCGAGGTCGCCTTCCACGAACCGGCGCAGCACGAACCGGGGCTGGATCGCCCCGTCGGCGGCGTGGAACGCGGCGGTGGTGTCGGTGGCGATCTCGCCGAGCTCGTCGTACACGCCACGGAGGGTAGGGCGGTCGCCGGTGCGGGTGATGCACCGGTCCAGCGCGTCGATGACCGCGGCGTGCTCGATCGCGGTGAGACGGCCGGCGAGGGCCATCTCGATCACCGCGATTAGCGTTCCGATGCGGCGCTGTTTCACCAGCTGCTCGTGCTGCTCATCCGACGTTCCCGTCCGCCGCGGCCCCCGGTCGAGGGGGTTGAGGCGGGCGCCGGTGCCGCCGCCGAGCCGGATGACCCGGCCGCCGGGGATCGCTTCGGCGACCCGCACCCATTCCCCTTTCGGGTCGGAGGGCACAACCACCTGATGCCCGAACGCGATCGACCGTGTCACGAGCGTCTTCACGGTTGCGGATTTCCCGGACCGGTATGCACCGAGGACGAGGATGTTCGTGGAGAGGGTGCCGCGTTCGGAAGAGTCGACATACGCCTCCCAGGGGGAGAAGTGCCACAGCGCGTCGGCGTTCAGGTCGACGCCGAGGATGGGTCCGCGGTGGCCGAGCCCGGAGTCGGCGACGAACGGGTAGATCCCGGCGATGTGCTGCGAGGTCGCCTGATGCGGCGGCAGCACCGGCCGGATCAGATTCCAGTACCCACCCTGTAGGAGGCCCGGCCCGAACGGCCCCGGCACCGCAGCTTCCGGGAGCGCCCGATCTTTCCGGCGGGTGCGGGGCGGCGCCGGTTCCTGCCGCGCGGCGGTGAGGCTGCGCTGCAGCTCGCGGCGTTCCCGGCGGGTGAGGCCGGCGGGGGTGAAGGTGGCGGCGTGTCGGGTCATCACTTCATCCCCAACCCGAGGGGCAGCGCGTTGACCATGAGCGCTTCGGCTTGCTGGCAGTACAGGATCTGCGCCTCCATGCCCGCTCGCGACAGGGCGTTGCGCATCCCCGCGATCGCCTGGTCGAGGCGTTCCTCGTCGGGCGCGGAGATGGTGAGGTACGCGCCGTACTGGAAGTCGCCGTGCCCGTTCGCGATCTCCTGCTCCTGCTGCTCGAGCGCCCGCCAGTCCGCGGCATCGGCCGCCGACCCGTCCGCCCCGCGCTTGGCGCGCAGCTTCTCGTTTCCCCGCCACACCTTCTTCTCGTCCCGGATCCGTTTCAGCGCCTTCGCGACGGGGACCGGGGCGAGCACGATGGAGAGGATGTGGGTGATCGCCTCGCCGGTGTTCGGGTGACGGGCGAACACGACCGGGGCGAGGAACCCGACGTGGGTGTCGGAGCGGGGCCACTCGTGCACCCACATGGTGGTGTGCACGCCGGAGTCGGTGACGACGATCCCGTTTCGGCCCTTCGGTTCGTCGAGGAACATCGGACCGATCGCTGCCGGGTCCACGCCGGCGAGCGGGTCGGGTCGGTTCTGCACGGTCGCGGCGAAGTCCGGGTCAAACGCCAACCGGCTGAGAGCGGCGACATCCCGCACCGACAACCACCGCTGCACCTGGATCTTCGCCGCGGTGAGCGCGTCGGCAAGGTTCCCCGACTCGATCGCCGCGAGCGCGAGGATCGCGTCCTTCCCGCCGCCGAGGCCTTTCAGTTGCGGGCCGAGGGCGACGAGGTCGAGGGTGAAGACGAGGTAGTTGCGGTGCGCGACCTCGAACCGTTCCGACTGGTCCATCACCTCGAGGTAGTTCCGTGCGACCGACGCGTGCGGGTCGATGCCGCGGAGGGCGCGGACGGTGTCGAAGTGCTCGCGGGCGGCGCGGATCGTGGTGGGCAGTGTCCGCTCCTGCAGCGTGACTCGTTTGATCCCGGGTCGCTGGGTGAGGGGGCCGAGGACCCGGTCGAACTGCTCGGCGAGGTCGAGACGCTCGGGGAGGTCGTGCATGAGGAACCCTTGGACGGCGAGTTCGGCGATCACCGACACGGACCGGTCGTGGGGGTTGTAGACGCATGCGATCCCGTCCACGTCCCACAGCTTCACCGACGCGCGGATGCCGGGCAGGTTCAACGTGCCGGCCAGGTGGGCGGCTTCGGGCCGGTAACGGTGGGTGGTGGCGCCGGCGGCGTGGCGGGTCTGCTTCATCAGCCACAGCCCGGCCATCTTCGGCGTGGAGATGCCCCGGATGGTGGTCACCGCGGCGACCCCGAGACCGAGGTACAGGGGTGCCGCGTACAGCAGGCCGAACGGCCCGAACCGGTTCACCGCGATCAGCAGGACGAGGCCCGCGGCGACAAGGAACACGGCCTGCCAACCGTCGAGACCGAGGACGAGCCCCTGCCCGGACCGGCGGGGGAGCCGGACCGGCCGGGACTGCTCGGAAGTGCTGGTGGTCATGATGACCTCCCTGTCGGCGGGGCGGGTGTTGACGGGGACGACGGCGGGGGCGTCGCGGCGGCGCGCGGCGACGACGGCGGCGAGGCGGTCTTCGGGCTGCCTGAGGTGGGGGTGCGGCCTTGCGCGGGTCCGGTGGCGCCGCGCGGACCGTCGGTGCGTGCCCGGCCGGCGGGTGAGGCGTCTGCCGTATGGCCCGTGTTGCGGATGCCGGAGGGAAGCCCGCCCATCCGCGAGGGGATGCGGGCGACGGTACCCGCGGCGCGGGCGGCGGCGTGGCCGCCTCGGGAACCCAGGCTGGAGCCGATGCTGTCGGCGGCGACGGCGCCGGCGAAGCTGAACAGCCCGAAGATCGCGAACGGCGCGAACGCGACCATCACCAGTCCGATGATGAGAGGCCAGGACCTGGGGTCCCAAATCGTCTCGACGTTCGCGAGCCCGTTGATGATGAGGGTGACGAACCCGATCGTGAGGGGCCCGGTCAGCAGGAGAACCACGACGGCGGACACGTGCCGGACCACCCACTGCGGGCCGACGCTGCGCAGCGGGAACAGCATCCAGGCCACCGGCCCGACCATGATCAGCGCCGCGAGGACGATGTTCCGGAACGCGAACACCAGCATGAGCAAGACCATCCCGAGCATGAGGAGCCCGTGGATGAGGAACGCGAGGAAGTAGTTCGCGCGGCCGCCGGCCCACATCACCGACTGGAGCGTCGAGAACAGGGTCATCGGTCCGCCGCGGTTCATGATGTACCAGGTCATGTCGTCGATCGTGTTCAGCAGGTGCCCGGTCAACCACAGGGTGATGGGTACTGCGGGGATCGCGATGAACGAGCGCACCAGGGCACCGACCAGTTCGCTGCGGTCACCGGAGACGACCGCAGCGGCGATCGCCCACACCATGGCTCCGAACAGCACGCCGAGGATGCCCCACTGCCAGAATGACCATTCGCCGACTGCCGCAGTCCACAGCAGCGTCGAGGTGTCGAACCGCATCGCCTCCGCGACCAGGAACATCACCGCCGTCGCGGCCAGCGCGAGCCCGCGGCCGGCGTTCTCGAAACTGACGCACACGACATCTCCCAGACTGCACCCATATTCCACGAGCACCGGTCTGCCGCCCGCTGCTTGGATCGCGGTGACGTGTTCTTCGTAGGTGGTGCAGACGGTGGCTCTTGCACCGTCGACGAAGACGTTCAGGAAGCATTGCTGGGCTTTGATCTGGGCGGGATCGTCGGGGGTGCAGGTGATCTCCGAACCGGACTGGCTGCAGGTGACCGGGTAGGCCGGTGCGCTCCACGGCTCCCCTTCGACCGCGACGGCCGCGGGGACGACTCGGACCGGGGCGGCAACTGGCGGGGTGGCGGCTGCAGCTGGAGCGGCGACAGCGAGCACGAGGCCGACGGCGACAAGCGCCCCGGTCAGCATCGCGCGGACCCCGGTCATGACGATCAGAACCCGAAGTCGAAATTGACGAACCACTGAAACAGGCCGGACGCGGCCCCGAGGACGGCTGCGGCGACGAAGATCCACAGGATGTTCTCGCCCGCCCACGTCCGCACCCGGTCCGACGCCAGGCCACGGAACGCGAGCGCGGCTCCCGCGATGATGAGCATGATCAACACCACGATCAGCGCGCCGGCGAGGATGTAGGACGCGATCAACTGGAACCCCGCGAAGAACGGGGCGCTGAAGTCGGGCTGGATATCGGGAACGTCAACGTCCAGCCGGGCGAGGGGAATCGACATGGTGTGCTCCTTGGGGGTGAGGTGTTACCTGAGAGGAAGGCCGAGCGCGGCCATGAACGGTTCCGGGTCGATCGCAGTACCGGACTTCTGAACTTCGAAATGCAGATGGCATCCGGTCGACTTGCCGGTGCTTCCTTCATCGCCGAGTGGTGTCCCGGCCGTCACTTGTTGACCGACGACCACGCGCAGCGAGTCCCACGCCATGTGGCCATAGAGGGTGACGAGCTCACCGCCGTGGTCGATGCGGACCGTGTTCCCCCACCCCGGCATCGGGCCGGCGTTGATCACGCGACCGGGACCGGCGGCGTACACCGTTGCGCCGCAGGGCTGGTCCATGTCGTAACCGAGGTGGTCTTTCGGGCAGAACGCGCAGTTCTTCACCGGATGCCACCCGAACCCGCGACCGGTCGAGTAGCGCCCCTTCAACGGGTAACCCCACTCGCCCACGGCGACCGGTCCGGCCTGCGCGTCTGAGACCGCGGCGGTCGTCGCGCTGCCCGCGACCGCGAAGGGAATCGCGATCAGCGGCGTCAAGACCACCGCGACCGCCAGCGCGAGGGCCAGCAGAACCCCCTTCACCGCCTTCCGTCCCGTCCTCGATCTTCCGAGGGCTGCGGCGGTGGCGAGTGGGGCGCCCATGATTACGGCTCCAACGGCTCCGTGAAGTACCGCACGACCTTGCAATCGCCCGCGCGCTGATCCGTGCCCGGAGCCGGCACCGACCCCTCGCCGCACAGCACCTGCACGCTCACCCGCACCGGCTCATCGAACGAGCTCTCGCCGCCGTTCCCGTCCGCCTGAGTGAACGTGAGAGTGACATCCGCCGTCGCGATCGTCATGTCCCCGGACGGGTCATCCGGCACCGGCATCGTACTGATCGGCCCCGACACCGCGGCGCTCACCCGGCCATCCTGCTCGGCAAGCGCATCCCAATCCTGCTCCGGAAGAACGACGCCTTCGCGTAGCTCGACCTTCGCCGAGGCCATCACCGCTTCGCGGTCGGCGTCGGAGGTGTACCGGACATCCGGGGTGAACCAGCCCTCCAGGTAGGCGAGCCACTCCTCGCGGGTGCTCCTCTGCGTATCGAAGGTGGATGCTGCAGCCAGCGCTGCCCGGATGTAGATGTCCTCGTCGGTGGTGATCGGCTCGGGGACCCACCCCCGCTCAGCGGCGGTCGGGTCGACGTACGCATCGCCGGCGCCCGTCGAATTCGGGCTGGCTGAGGTGCTGGGGCGCGGTGACTCCGACTGCGATGACGTCGGCGTCGGACCGGCATTGCCGCTGATCGCGGCGGCGACCAGGACTGCGATGCCCGCCACCAGGACCACGCCGCCGACGACTGCCCACAGCAGCCCCCGGTGCGAACCCGTTGACGTCATCATCGCGCATCTCCCTGATCATTCAGGGCGGCCAGTGTCGTCGCGGTGCGGACGCCGTGCGACGGTCGCCGTGTCCGCATCCTAAGGGCGCGGGTGTGGATGCATCTACCGGGGTTCGTCGAACTGTGGAGAATGATGGGTTGGAGACGCGCGGTGAACTCGAGAGCGTGCACCACTCTCGGAGTTGCGAGCTTCACCGCGTCGAGCATGAGAACACGGTATAGCAGTGTTCTTCGGAAGTAAACACCTAATATGCATAGTTTGCTGGACTGCGTGTGCTTGGTGGGGGAGGATTGGCGGGTGCCCAAGCTCGCTCAGCCCGCCGGATCCGGCGACGCCCAAGAACCCGTCGCCATCCTCGGGAACCTCGTCAAAGCCGGCATCCTCCGCTATCTCCGGGCAAACCCCAACGTGACCGTCGGCCCCATCTGCGATGCACTCCAGCTCGGTCCGACCACCGTGCTGCCGCGCCTGAAGGAACTCGAAGCTGCGGGACTCGTCGTGGCCGACCCGCCCACGACCGAGGCTCAGTCGCGTCGCGGGGTGTGGGTGAAGTACCGGACGAACAACGAGGCCGTCACCGATCTATACCTCCGGCTGGGGTTCGCGATAGGGGAGTTCGCTGACTGACCCTCTCAACTGTCTGTGCCCCTAGACAGTATGTTCTCGACATCCTTCCAACTCTCACAGATGAAAATGTCGGAACGAAACCCACGGAGAATTATAATACCGGCTCATCGCCGCTGCTGAATCCCGATCGCCGTCTCTTGCAACAACTGAGCTGAGAAGATAGCGATACCCCTGCCCCGCACTCATCACCCTGATGGATACGGTCACAGGACACAGGTGGTTCAGGCGTCCAGTCAGATCACCATCCCTTTGCGCGCTGACATGAAGGCGGAGACCATCGGTCGTGACTGCAGACGCGCGAGCTCATAGCTTCATCGGCGGGCGCCGTTGGCCGCCTGACCGACGAGCACCCCCGAGGTGGTTCCCCTGGGAATGATTACGGGAAGAGGCGCTTCGCGGTCGGCGGTATCGCCGGTGTCAATGAGCTCAAGAAGCGCTTGCGCGGCAGTTCGCCCTAGCTCGGCGATGTCACGATGCATTGCCGAAAGCGGCGGATGTGTGAGCGAACACAGAGGCGAATCGTCCCAAGCAATTAGGTTCAACTCGCGAGGGACGTCGATGCCCATCTCCGCCGCCACGGAGAGCCCGGCCACAGCCATGATGTCGTTGTCGTACACGATCGCGGTGGGCGGTTCGGGTCGGGTAAGGAGGGTGCGGGTTGCCCGCGCTCCCTCCTCGCCGGTGAAGTCCGTCACTTCCGTCCCCTGGTTGATGAGATTCGCCTCGGCCAGACCTTCGCTGAACGCGGCTTCGCGGAGAAGCGAGTGGGCGAGAGTCGACGTTCCCCCGACACGGGCGATCCGTCGGTGCCCGAGACGCACGAGATAGCGAACAGCGTCGAGCATCGCGCTTCGGTCGTCCGTCCATACGTGAGGAAGACCCGCGGAAGCTTTGTGGTCGCACACCAGGACGGCGGGAACCCCGATCTGGCGGACCGCTTCGGTCCGAATGTCTGGGATGGATAGGTCCACCACCAGGACACCGTCCACACGCCGCTCGGTCCACCACTTCCGATACGCGGCCACTTCCGTCTCGTGGCTGTCGACGACCTGGAGCATGAGGGCGGTCTCGCGTGAGGAGAGAACACTCTCAATACCCGCGATGAACTCCATGTAGAACGGCTCGGTTCCGAGCATCTTCGGCGGCCGACGCAACACAAGGCCAATTGCGTCGGCTTTCGAGGTGGAGAGTGAGCGCGCGGCGCTGTTCGGTGTCCACCCAAGTCGATCTGCAATGTCGTGGACTCGAAGGCGCGTCTCGTCGGAGACGCCGGGCTTGTTATTGAGCGCGTACGACACCGCACCTTTAGAGAGCCCTGCTTCTCGGGCGATGTCGCCGATAGTCACTCTCACGCAAACCTCAATCCCGCGCAGCTCCACCCGTCAGAACGCCCGACAGAACCCGGGCATCCACTTGTTCTGGCTCATTCAACCATCGGATAACTCCAGGCGCGGCAAGCTCAGCGAACGTAACTGCTCTGTGGTGGTGAAGGACGAGCGCGACGGGATGCCCCGGGACAAGCGTGAGGTCGGAGTCCGAAGCCCAAGCGCCCTGCTCAACCTTGTCCGCGAAGATGATGAGCCCACGCACGACGGCCGCTGCGGTGAGGGTGACGCGCTGGACGCCCTCTTCGAACTCATGCACCGTGACCTCCACGCCCGTTGCCGGGAGCGCCAAGTCCTTATCGTCGACCCACGAGCCAACAGCCAGCACCTGCCCATCAGGGTCAGAAGCGACTATGAACTCACTGGTGGGTGAGTGCGGGCTGCGGAGGCCACCGCGAAGGGGGTGCTGAGCTACGTCAGCAGCTGAGACAGAGGCTTGCACCGTCTGTCGGCTGAGTTCGGTGCCGAACGCGTCGACCCGTTGAACCAGGATGTCGCTCGCCCATGTTTCCGGTGCGTCGTTCACCAGGGTAAGTCGAGCCTCTCCCGGCGTGACCTGAATACTGGCGAGCCTGTCAGCGTAGACCCGCCGCAGAGCATGCCACAGCGGCTTGCGCTGACCGTCACCATCAATGGCGGCCCAGGACACCACGGGCCAGCAGTCGTTGAGCTGCCAGACGATGGCGCCCATGCACAGCGGCCTCAGTGACCGGAAGTGTTCGACACCGTAGGCGACGGCGCGGGCCTGTTGCAGCTGGGCGAGGTAGTGCCAGGATTCGAGGTCAGTCGGATCAGGCAGGTGAGGTGCCATGCCCCGCCGGATCTTCCCGACACCGTCGTCGGCCTTCTGGTGAACCAGCATGTTCGGCGATGACTCATGCTGTGGGTCGTCATGAATCCACGTGGTGAGCGTTGACCATGTCGGTGGGCCTTGGTAGCCGAACTCGGAGACGAATCGGGGACGGTAGGCCGAGTAGACCGTGTAGTCGGCGCGGTTCCACGCGTCCCAGATGTGCATGTTTCCGCGGCTGGGGTCGTTCGCGTGCAGCTCGGGATTTCCGGAGTACGGGCTTCCGGGCCAGTAGGGAACCTGCGGAGCAAGCGCTTGAACGAGGCGCGGTAGGACCTCCTCGTAGTATCCGAGTCCCCACGTGCGGCCCTCGAGCTCTTCCTGCCACCCCCAGTCGAACCAGCCCCAGATGTTCTCGTTGCACCCGTTCCACAGGATCAGACTCGGATGAACGGAGAGGCGCACGATGTTGTCGGTAGCTTCGGCGGATACCTCATCGAACAGCGGCCGCTCCTCCGGGTACGCGGCGCACGCGAACAGGAAGTCCTGCCAGACGAGCACGCCTTGCTCGTCGCAGATGTCGTAGAAGTCATCGCTCTCGTAGATTCCACCTCCCCAGACTCGGAGGAGGTTCACGTTCGCTTCAATCGCCTGGGTGATGCGATCCGTGTACCTGGAGTGGCCAATGCGGCTGGGGAAGCAGTCGTCGGGGATCCAGTTGGCACCGCGGATGAAGATGGGCGTGCCGTTGACGCTGATGGTGAATGCACTGCCTTCGGCGTCGTCGGCGGTGTCGAGCTGAACGTCGCGGAACCCGATGCGTCGCAGCTCGGACTCCGCCTCCACGCCGTCAATCGCCAGCGCGATGTGCAGGTCGTAGCGGGTCGGTTCCCCCAGTCCGCGCGGCCACCACAGGTCGACGTCCGGCACGTGGAGCGTCACTCTCGCGACTCCGTCCACGACGGGCGCTTCGAGACGAGCCCCCGCAACAGAGCCGTGCAGGCGGACAGTGTCCTTATGGTGAGGATCGGTGTCGACGAGCGCTTCGATTTCAACGATCCCCGCCCCGTTTCCGTCCACTGACGGTGATACGCGCGTGCGGGCGACGCGTGCGCCCGTCCAGCTGACGAGGCTGACCGGCTTCCAGATGCCGGCGGTGACCAGCTGGGGGCCCCAGTCCCAGCCGAAGTTCGCGGCCATCTTCCGGATGAAGTTGAAAGGGGTCGGATAAGCGTTGGGACGATTTACCAAACGGTCCCGTTCAGCTTCGGCGTATGCCCATGCCGAGTCGAAGCGAACCTCGAGAGTATTCTCAGCGGGGTGGACGACATCGGTTACGTCAACCCGGTACGTCCGGTGCTGATTGGCGCTCCTCAGGACTTCGCGTCCGTTGACGATGACCGTTGCCACCGTGTCGAGGCCCTCGAACAGTAGCTCGTGGTGCGTTTCCCCAGCTGGTACGTCGAACGTCGTTTGGTACAGCCAGGTGGTGTGACCGATCCACTGAAGCTCCGCCTCGCCGTTGTCGAGGTAGGGGTCCGTGATGATCCCCGCAGCGAGGAGGTCGGTGTGTACGACTCCGGGGACCTGTGCGGGTACGGGCGTGTTCAAAGCCTGCGCGACATGCGCGGGGACCCGAGATGCTGCGCTGAGAGTCCACCCGTCCGTGAGGGCTGTGCTGGTGCTCATGCGCGTGCGACCTCGGTCAGTCGTGATCCGCCCAAGTCGTTGACGGCGTCTAGGTCCGAATGGGCTGCCGCTCCGATGAACCGGTCGAGAGTGACGTCAGCCGATTCGAGTTCGAGGGCGTGCGTGAAGTAGTCGGGAACCCCGTCTGCCCACCGCACGCGGGTGTTGCGGAACTCAACGCCCGTGGCGTTGTGCACGCGAATCGCGGAGGTGGGGTGCGAGATGGGCCGCGACTCCTCGCGGTAAGGACGGTTGTCGACGAATCCTCCGTCGAACGATCCCCACTTGGCCAGTTCGACAGTCACATCATCGAAGACGATGTCGTCGATGTGGCCGGGCTCGAAGCCCGAGATGAGGATGCCGTTCTCCGAGCGGGCGACGATGTGGCTGAAGCGGACGTTGCGGATCGTGCCGAGGCCTTCGTGCCACGGGTACGCGGACACGTAGATCGGTTCGCCGCGTCCCCACCACCGGTCGTCGTAGATCTGAGTTTCGATGGTGATGTTGGTGAAAAGGATATTCTCGTAGAGCGAGTCCTGGCCGAGGTTGACCGAAAGTCCGCGGTGGCTGGCGCGGATAACGCAGTTGCTGACGGTCACGTTGCGGATCGGTGAGGTTGCGTCCACGCCGATGACGACGGCGCTGGAGCGGGTCTCGAGCACGCAGTTCGTGATGGTGATGTCCTCGCATGGGCCGGAGTCCGGGTACTCCTCGCAGGCCTTGAGCGAGATCGCATCGTCGGGACATTGGATGTCGCAGTCGCTGATGCGAACGAGCCGGCAGCGGTCCAGGTCGATGCCGTCTGCGTTGGGAAGCTTCATGTCGTTGCGGATGCGGATGCCGGCGATGCGAACGCTCTCACAACCGGTCAGGCGCACGGTCCACAGGGCACCGTCCCGGTAGGTGGTATCAGTGAGCGTGACATCTTCGCAGTCGATGAAGAAGAGCGTGAACGGGCGGGCCACGGGCATCGCATAGATCTCGCCCTGGTCTTCGAGCACATAGTGTCTCCCGGCGCCGTCGATGACTCCAGCGCCGGTGACGGCGATCTTCGTGGAGTTGTACGCGGCCAGGAAGACGCCGGACGCGACCGTGTCGTCGCGGACCGTTCCGGACGACAACGCCGTGACCACCTGGTGCTCAGTGATGTCGTCCCAGTCACCGCTGGCTTGTAGCGTCGCCCCGCGCTCGATGTACAGTTCAACGTGCGAGCGGAGCACGAGCGAACCGGAGAGGAACGTCCGGCCAGAAGGCACGGTCACCTTCCCGCCGCCCGCGGCGTGCGCCGCATCGATAGCTGATTGAATGGCGGCGGCGTCATTGTGAACGCCATCGCCAACGGCTCCGAACCGGGTGATGTCAAAGGGGGAGGACAACGTGTTGCACTTTCTGTTCGTGTGATGGGTGGGTCAGGACTTGACGGCGCCCTGGAGGAGGGCGTCTTCGAGGCGGCGGTTCAGGACGATGTAGACGATGTAGACCGGAATCATCGTGATGAGCGCACCAGCCAACAGCACGCCGTACTGAGTCTCGGTGAGGGAGATCAGCGTGGGCAGAGCGACCTGGGCAGTGCGCACCTCCGGGTCTGGGCCGCCGAGGATCAGGACGAAGAGATACTCGTTCCAGAAGCTCAGGAAGTTCAGGATGGCGACGGTGGCGATGCCCGGGGCGACGATGGGCGTGTAGATGCTGATGAGCACCCGCAGCCGGTTCGCGCCGTCCATCATGGCGCTCTCTTCCAGTTCGACAGGGACGCTGCGCATGAATTGGGCAAGAAGGATCACCGAGAGCGGGAGTACGGAGGCGGGGAAGAAGAGGTAGAGGAACTCGCGCGTGTGGAACAGCCCAATGGCGATGGCCAGGATCACGGTGGGCACGAGCGCCGCGAATCCGGGGATCAGCAGTCCGAGCGCGAAGAACCGCTCGACGATGATTCCGGCCTTGCCGCGCGCGCGGGCGATGGCGTACGCGGCCGGGATCGCAAGGATGAGGGTGAGGATCTCTGCGACGACCGTGATGAGTACCGAGTTCATCAGTCCGGTGCCGAGTTCCGCGCGCTCCCAGGCGGCGACGAAGTTGCCGAGAGTGAGCGAGGTCGGGAAGCCGAACGGGTTGTTGAAGATCTCGCTGTTGTTCTTGAACGACGAGACGACGAGGAAGTAGATCGGGATGACGAGCAGGATGGCGTATAGCCAGGTGAGGATGTGCGCGGCGGGGTTAAGCCGCGTGGATCGGGTCTTGGTGCGAGACATGGTCAGCTCCTAGTACCGGGGGCGGAAAATCCGCCGGATGAGCAGCATGCCGATGATGCCGACGAAGAAGAGGATGACGCCGACGGCCTGGCTGTACCCGACCTGCGACTGGGTGAACGCCTTGTCGTAGATCAGGAACGACAGGTTGGTCGACGAGCTGCCTGGGCCTCCGCGGGTTAGTAGGAGGATGGTGCCGGCAGAGGTGAACAGCACCCAGATGAACTGGAGCATGAGGATGACACCGAAGTAGTCACGGCAGATCGGGTAGGCGATCCCCCACACGCGGCGCCAATGGTTGGCCCCATCGAGTTCCGCAGCTTCGAAGACATCACCCGGGATCGCGGAGAGCCGCGCGCTGAACAGGATGGCGGTGAACCCGATCCCGCTCCACAGGTTGACGACCATCACGACGCCGAACGCGGTCTGGCTGGATGCCAGCCACGGGGTGGAGAACTGCCCGAGTCCGATGTTGACGAGGACTCCGTTGATGAGTCCGGTGGGCGAGAAGATCGACAGGAAGATCACCGACATCGCAGCCAGCGAGAGCAGTGCCGGGGTGAAGAGGATAACCCGGAGGATGCGATGCCCACGGGGTTTGAGGCTGACGTAGTAGCCGAGCATGAAAGCGGTCGGTAGCATCAGCGGCAGCACGATGGCAAGCTGCACCACGGAGTTGCGAACAGCCGTCCAGAACACCGGGTCGTTGAACACGCGTTCAAAGTTTGCGAGTCCCGCGAACTCGCTGGGCGAGACGAAGCTGCGCCAGTCGAGCAGGGCGATGTAGAACATCGCGAACAGGGGCCCGACGGTGAAGATGACATACCAGACCACGGCGGGAAGAGCGAGGACTGCCAGCCCGCCGTTCCCGTCACGCCAGCGGCGGCGCCGGCGCGTGGGCTTCTCCTCTTCCAGCACACTGCGTGCGGCAAGGGTTTGGGACATGAGAGACCTTTCTTCGCTGGAAGGTGGGAGGGGTGGCGCGGGGTTCCGCGTCACCCCTCCGTAGTGCTGTTCGGTGGTGGGACCCCGCCTCGGGTCCCTCCACAGGGGCGTCAGCCGTAGAGCGCGTCCAGTGAGGCGCAGATGGCGTCCGGCGTTGTTCCGGGAGCGAACGCCACGCTCGTCTCACGGATGATGGGGTTCTGCACCGGCCCCGGGACGATGGGGTCAGGCATGACCGCGAAGTCCACGAGCCCGGGCACATCGTTGACGGCCTGCGCGGTGATGGAGTTCGCGATTTCGCCGCCGGCCGCGTCGGTGATGACAGCGGTCGGCCCGTTGGTTGCAGCCGACCATGCGGCCGCTTTCTCGGGCGTGTACCAGGCGGTGATGAACTTCTTCACGAGGTCGATCTTGTCGTCCTTCGCGCCGTTCGGGCTGACCCAGAAGCCCTGACCGGTGTACCCCTGGTAAGCCGTGGGCTTGTCGAAGGTGCCGCCGGACGGGATCGGGAATCCACCGAGCACGACGTTTTCACGAAGTGCCTCGGGGGTGCCGCCGAATGCCCAGGAGCCTGCCGACATGATGGCGGCCTTGCCCTCGTAGAAGGCAGCGTTCATCTGGTCGGCGGTATAGCCCTCGGCGTCGTCGACGAACAGGCCTGCGTCACGGAGCTCGGTGAACAGCTCGATACCCTTCATCGCGTTCGGGCTCGCGCAGAAGCCGCCTTCGGAGTAGACCTTGGTGGTCTCGTCGGCGTCCATGTAGGACTGTGCGATCTGGAGGAAGAGCTTGTTGCCGGACCAGTCGATTCCGCCGATGACCATCGGGGGGATGCCTGCATCCTTGAGCAGCTTCACATCATCGAGTAGTTCGTCGATGGTGGTCGGAGGAGCGTCGATGCCGGCCTGGAAGAGGAGGTCGGTGTTGTACCAGACGGGCCATACGAAGCCGTTGTACGGGAAGCCCTGGACAACGCCGTCAGCGTTCGTCCACGCCTCCAGCGCCTCGGGGTTGATCTTGTCGGTCAGGCCCCAGTCGTCCAGGTAGTCCGACGCGGGCTTGACGATGCCCTGGTCGACCCAATCGACGGTCTTGTCGGCGAGGTTGACCATGACCACGTCAGCCTCCTTGCCGCCGGCGACGGACGTCTCGTACACGTCGGGGATCTCCTCCCCGACGCGAGTGAGCTTGACCTTCGAGCCGGTCTCCTCCTCGAAGTTCTTCACGAACGCGTCGAGCGCGTCGCCGGCCTCGGTACCGGCCTGCACGACGGTGAGGACGGTGAGGGTGTCGGGGTCGGGGTCGGAACCTCCCCTGGACGAACAGCCGGCCAGGGTGACTCCCAGCACGGCTACGGACAGGAACGCTACTGCTGTTTGGCGATTCATCATGCCTCCTTGCATGCACAGGTGCGGGTTGCATCGGCAGTAACTCACGAACCGAGGGTCGATGTCAATGAACCGGTTAAGTGCATTTCTGCCCTGAATCCTCTAGAGTCTTTCGCGATGGCGTCGACCGCGGTACTGAACGTTAAGTTCGTTCGGTATTCGGGCAGAGTCCTTGTCAGCACCTGCGATCTACCGATAGCCAAGAGAACGGAAATTCAAAGATGAAACGTCAGTCGGCCAAAGTCGTGATCGACGGCAGCGCCCGCAACTGGGTGGGCGTGAACTTCTGGTCGCGAGCCGGCGGCCCGCGTATGTGGCGCGACTACGACGCAGAACTCGTGCGAGAAGAGCTGCGCGCGATGCGGGATCTGGGCCTGAACGTCACCCGCAGCTTCGCGTACTGGCCCGACTTCATGCCCCAGCCCAACACTCTTGACGAAACGAGCGTCGAGAGGTTCATCGACTTCCTGGACGCGCACGTGGAGGTCGGGATGATGACGATCCCGAGCTTCATCGTCGGGCACATGTCGGGACAGAACTGGGACCCGGCGTGGCGCGGCGACCGCGACATCTTCTCCGACGTGTGGTTCGTCGCGCAGCAAGCCTGGTACATCCGCGAACTCGTGTCCCGCGTCGCCACCCATCCTGCCATCGAGGCCTGGCTGCTCACGAACGAGATCCCGATCTACGGCGACTGGGTCAACCGCGGCATCGGCACCATCGACCACGACACCGTCACCAGCTGGGCGCAGATCCTCATCGACGCTGTCCGTGCCGGTGGGTCACAGGCTCCAGTGTCGGTCGGCGATGGGGCATGGGGTGTCGAAGTCACCGGCGCTGACAACGGCTTCCGCGTGCGAGAGATCGAACCTCTCGTAGACTTCCACGGGCCGCACGTGTACCGGATGGAGACCGACCCGGTGCGGCAGAACCTCGGTGCGGCATTCATCTGCGAGATCCTCGACATCGGCGACAAACCCGTCGTTATGGAGGAGTTCGGGGTGACCAGCGACTACGTCAGCGAAGAGCACGCCGCGAACTACTACCGGCAGATCCTGCACAACACGCTCCTCGCGGGGGCGACAGGCTGGCTCGCGTGGAACAACACTGACTACGACAGCCTGTGGAACGTGGAACCCTACTCGCATCACCCGTTCGAGATGCACTTCGGCATCACCGACAAGAACGGCAAGGTCAAAGCACAGGGACGCGAACTGCGCTTGTTCTCCGACCTCCTGACTCGAGTCGACGCACCCCGACTGAGTCGGCCCGACGCGGATGTTGTGCTCATCGTCCCGTCGTATCTGGAGGCGCAGTATCCGTTCACGCAGCCGCAGGATAAGTCGGTCATCTTCGATGTCAGCCGGCAGGCTTACGTTTGCGCGCGCGAAGCGGACATCCCGGTGGGCGTCGCCCGCGAGTTCGATGGTCTTCCCGACGACGCGTCCCTGTATCTGCTTCCCTCAACGAAGCAGTTCACGGCGCCCGGCTGGGAGTTCCTCCGCACTCGCGTCGAGAACGGCGCGACCGTATACGCCTCCAGCTTCCTCGGGGAGCACCGCACCCAGCGAGGAACCTGGTGGCCCGACCTCGACGAGACGTTCGGTGTACGCCGCCTCAGCCGCTACGGCCTGGTCGACCCGGTGAGCAGTGACGTCGTGGAGTTCCGTTTCCAGCAGGACTTCGGCAACATCCGCGCCGGTGAGGTGCTCCGCTTCCCGGTTGCCGGAAACGAAGACTCACGCGCCTACCTCGCCGTCGACGCCGTCGACGCCGAAGTCATCGCCGTCGATGACCAGGGCAGGCCCGCGCTTCTGCGACACCGGCGAGGAGCAGGACAGTTCGTGCTCTCCACCTACCCAGTCGAGTACTTCGCGGCGCGCACCCCGAACGTCAACCCCAGCGACGCTTGGCGCATCTACTCAGCACTCGCCCACGATGCAGGCACGGCCCCCCATGTCTGGGTCGACACGCCCGACGTCATTGTCGGCTCCCTTGTGCACGAGGACGGCACTGAGTACGTCTGGGTTGTAAGCCAGTCCCCCGACGTCGAGACGGTTACCCTGCACAGCGCAGAGGGCCAGTTCGCAAGCCTCGACGGGCAGCAGCGCGAACAGATCACTCTCGAGCCGTACGGTGTGCAGGTGTTTACCTACGAAGCTGAATCGCGATGAGCAGGTGGGTGCTGGCCCTTGACGTAGGCGGGACGAAGGCCGAAAGCGCTCTCGTTAATTCCAACGGGATCATTTTGAGCACCTCCCGGTCGCGACTGGCGACTGGAAGGCAGATTACCGAGGCGCAGTTCGCTCGCGTGATCGGCGAACTTATCGCCAGCACCCTCGGCCACCTCGGCGACTCGGACTTGAGCGGGGTAGGCATCGCGTCGGCGGGCCCGATCTCACTCACGGCCGGGTCCGTATCGCCCCTGAATCTCCCGCACATCAACGGCTTCAACATCGTCCGAATGGTCGACGAGCAGTTGAAGCTGCACGGATTGGGCGTCCCGGTCATCCTCCGCGGCGACGGGGCCGCCATCGTCCTCGCAGAGCACTGGAAGGGAGTGGGCCAAAACGTCCGCAATCTGATGTCTGTGGTGGTGTCCACGGGCATCGGTGCCGGCGTGATCGTCGACGGCCATCTCGTGTCCGGCGCCTCAGGGAATGCTGCGCACTTGGGCGCGGTCGAAGTGGCCGGTCTCACTGGTGAGGACACCTACGGTGCCGCGGGCACGCTAGAGGCGATTGCGTCAGGGCCACACACCGTCGCCTGGGCTCAGCGCGCCGGCTGGTCAGGCACGGATGGTGCGGCGCTCCGTCACGCGTACGGCGAGGGCGACCCGATTGCGGTGGACGCGGTTCGCCGCACCGGTCATGCCATCGGACAGGCCATCGCCAGCGCTGCCTCACTGTTCGATCTCGAGCTGGTCACCATCGGCGGCGGATTCGCGAACGTCACACCCGACCTGATCGAGCTCATCCGCGAGCCAGTCGCCCGCCACCACTTCCCGTTCGTTCGCGCCGTTCGCGTCGAACGCTCCCCGCTGCTCGATGATGGTCCGCTCATCGGAGCCGCAGCCCTTATCCACCGGCCGGACTTCCTGCCGACCACCACAAAGGTCCTGACATGACAACTGACTACTACCCCGAGGACCACGGAGCCACTGGCAACGGGGAGACTCTCGACACCGACGCGCTCCAAGCCGCCGTCGACGCCGCAGCGCAGGCCGGAGGAGGGCGCGTTGCACTGCGCCCGGGAAGGACCTATCTGAGCGGATCCGTGCAGCTCCGTTCCCGCGTCGAGTTACACATCCCGGCCGGCGCGACGTTGCGCGCGTCGGGACAGTTCGACGACTTCGCCATTACGCAGCGCGGTGTTGTCCAGATGGATGAACCGTCCAGCGGTCATATGACCGACCTGACCGCTTCTTTCGTGTTTGCTGCCGACTGCGAAGACGTTTCCATCAGCGGGGCCGGCGTGATCGACGGCAACGGCCGCGAATACGTGACCGCACCCGGGGAAGGCATCCACGATGGCGCGGCGAACCGCGTGTTCACGATCCACTTCCGCGACGTGACCGGGGCACGCATCCGCGACGTACGCATCGAAGACGGATGTCTATGGACCGTTCGGCTCTCCCGATGCGACGACGTGGTAGTCGACGCGATCAGCATCCGCAACGATCCGCGCATGCCCAACAGCGACGGCATCGACATCGACGCCTGCAGGCGCGTGCGCATCAGCAACTGCGACATCATCGCTGGCGACGACGCGATCTGCCTCAAAGCCGCCATCGAATCGACCCGCGACGGACGGGTATGCGAACAGATCACCGTCACCGGGTGCACCCTCAGCAGCTCCTCCACCGCGATCCTGTGCGGCGTCGAATGCGACACCGCCATCCGCGACGTCGTATTCAGCAACTGCGTGGTGCACACCAGCAACCGAGGCCTCGCCGTCAGCCTGCGTGAGCGCGGGACGATGGAACGCATCCGTTTCGAGAACATCACCGTCAACAGCACGTTCTTCCACGAACGCTGGTGGGGAAACGCGGAGCCGATCTACATCTCCGCAGCTCCTCGCCACGAACGCGTCGGACACGTATCCGACATCACCTTCCGTGGGATCACCGCACGAGCGCCCCGCGGAATCTTCGTGTGGAGCGAGAACGGCGGGTCGGTGGACGTATCGCTCAGTGACATCGACCTCCACCTCGTGGACGCGCCTCATGGAGACGCGAACCGCGGCGATCTGCGCCCCCAGACAAACGGCGGATACTTCACAGACCCGCTCGCTGGAGTGCGCGTGCATGGCCCTTCCAACGTCCGACTCGACAGCGTCTCGGTTACAACCGCCAACGCAGACACCCCGTCGAGCGTCATCACCGGCGGCGCGACGGTCGACGGTGAGGTCCTCATCCGTCCCAACCGAGGAGGCGACGCATGAGAATTGACCGCGCGGAGATCATCGTCACCAGCCCCGACAGGAACTTCGTCACGCTCAAACTCACCACTGACGACGGGGTCACCGGGCTTGGTGACGCGACGCTCAACGGGCGCGAGATGGCTGTCGTCGCGTATCTCGAAGAGCACGTCGCACAGTTACTCATCGGCCGGGACCCCTCGCGCATCGAAGACACCTGGCAGTTCCTTTACCGCAGCGCTTACTGGCGACGAGGACCAGTCACGATGGCGGCCATCGCGGCCGTGGACATGGCTCTGTGGGACATCAAGGGCAAGACGGCCGGGATGCCTGTCTATCAGCTACTCGGTGGTGCGTCCCGAACGGGGCTGCTGGCCTACGGCCACGCGTCGGGGAAGTCCACCACTGAGCTGTTCGACTCCGTACGCGCCCACCAGGAGCAGGGGTACCGGGCGATCCGCATCCAAACCGGCGTGCCCGGCCTGAAATCCATCTACGGCATCGCATCCAACGCCACCTACGAGGCGAACTCCGGCGTGCGCTACGACCACGAACCAGCCCAACGCGGCGCGCTGCCGAATGAAGAGGACTGGGACACCCGGTCCTACCTCCGGCACGTGCCCACCGTGTTCGAAGCGGTGAGGAACGAGTTCGGCCCCGAGCTCCCGCTTCTGCACGACGCGCATCACCGTCTCACGCCGATCCAGGCAGCCAAGCTCGGCAAGTCGCTGGAGCCCTACGACCTGTTCTGGCTCGAGGACCTCACCCCGGCCGAGAACCAGGAAGCGCTCCGCCTCGTGCGGCAGCACACCACCACCCCGCTGGCCATCGGGGAGATCTTCAACACAATCTGGGACTACCAGCAGATCATCCGCGAACAGCTCATCGACTACGTCCGATCAGCGGTTACTCACACCGGCGGGATCACGCACCTCAAGAAGGTCCTCGACTATGCATCGCAGTACCAGATCAAGTCCGGCATGCATGGGCCGACCGACATCTCTCCCGTGGGTATGGCCGCAGCGATGCACCTGGGTCTGGCGATCCACAACTTCGGGATTCAGGAGTACATGCAACATGGTGCGAAGACCGACCAAACGTTCGAGCAGTCCTTCACATGGAAGGACGGAGTGCTGCACCCCGGCGACAAGCCGGGACTCGGCGTAGAACTGAACCTCGACGAGGCGGGCAGATACCCCTACGCCCAGGCGTACCTCCCGTACAACCGTCTCGCTGACGGCACCGTCCACGACTGGTGATCAACGTTGCCAGGGCGGGAAGATGCCCAAAGGGGAAGGAGACAGGCGAAGAACTCGTTCAGTCCCAACTCGCGAATTGGGCCAGGGAGGGGTCGGGCTCAAGATGGGTTCGGTCGAGTGGGCCCAGATGCGAAGGCCCATCATCGCTGCCTGATTCGCCCTGGGTTTCGTTCCTATTTAGTGGCTTGAGAAACGTTCGTTCCCAAGGGTGATTCGAGGCCAGCGTAGTACGCGTCCTCGACCTCGATCGGGGCGCGCATGTCGAGCTCGCCGTGGAGGCGCTGGTTGTACCACCACCACACCCACTCGAGCGTCGCCAGCTCGACCTGCTCTACCGTCCGCCAGGGGCCCCGCTGACGGATCAGCTCGGTCTTGTAGAGGCCGTTCACGGCCTCGGCGAGGGCGTTGATGCTCCTATAGTTGTCAACTCATGACTTCGCCTGTTCGCGGGTCGGTCTTGACGAGGTGGCAGACCTCGCGGATCACGTAGCGTTTCAGGCAGCGGATGATGTCGCGTTTGCTCTTGCCTTCGGCGGTGCGGCGAGCGACGTACGCGATCGTGGGCTCGTGAAATCTCATCCTGACGATCACGGTCCGGTAGATCGCAGCGTTCAGTTGCCGTTGTCCGCCGTGGTTGATCCGGTGCTTCCCGCTGGTCATCCCGCTCCCGGTGGGGACGGGCGCTCCCGGTGGGGACGGGGCTGATACCGGCGAGTTTCGCGAAGGCGGCCTCGCTGCGGATGCGTTCGGGGTTGTCGCCGGCGACGATGAGGATCTCGGCGGCGGTGTCGACGCCGATTCCGAACTCGTCGAGCAGGTGCGGGGCGCGTTGCAGGACGAGGTGCTCGATCTGTGCTTCGAGCTCTTTGATCTCCTCGTTGAGGGCGATCCAGCGTTTCGCGATCGACCTGAGCGCGTGACGGTTCGCATCCTCGGGCGTCTCCAAGCCGCGCGGTCGGAGTGCGGCGCAGTGCCTGGCGACCATCTTCTGGGTCTTCTTGGCGGTCTCGCGTCGTAGGTCTTCGGTGGCGTGGACGAGCATCGCTTTGAGGGTGATCATCGTTCCGGTGCGGTCTCTCACCGCGGTATCGTGCGCTACTTTCAGCTCCCGGATCATCTCCACGTCCCCATCAGCGCTCTTCGGGACTGCGGTCGCGAACCCGGCAAGCACGGCCCTGGCGGCGTTCTCCGCGTCGAGGCTGTCGGACTTCCCGTTGCGCCTGCGTAGCCGCCGGTGGGGGCGTGAGACCTCGACGACCTTGTGCCCGTGGCGGCGCATGAACGAGGTGAGGCCAGCCCCGTAGGACCCGGTTCCCTCGATCCCGAACGCGATGATCTTCCCGAATCCGCTCGCCCATTCCAGCAACTGCCGGAACCCCGCCGTGTCGGTCGAGATCGTCAGCGTCGCGAGGATCCCTCCGATCGAGTCCATCACCGCGGCGACGTGGATGTGTTTGTGCGTGTCGACGCCGATCACGACGTGCCCGGAACGGGCGGGCTCGAGTTCGGTCATGTGTGCTGTCTCCTTCACCGGTTAGCGTGGTCATCACGCTGTCGCCGGCGGGTGGACAGGACTGTCATGGGGACGCGTTGTCGAGACTGCTCCAGGCTCCTATCAGGTCACGCCCGATCCGGCGGCAGCGGTTACTGCGCGCCCTGCCGGAGGCTCGACAGATCAACGCCAAGGCACCCTGCGGGCCAATCGTAAGCAAGGGTCAGAACACTCCGGCCAGGACTTCCTCATCCTCGCGGGATGCGGCAGGAACAGACTGAAAGTCGAAACTGTCGCCCACGGTCCCGGTTGAGGGTGTCGCACCGATCTCCGCGAGGCGTTCGCCGTAGCGAATCGACGTGAATTGACTCCCCGCGTCGCTGTGGCAGCGGAGGTCGTCGTGGTGAGCGCCGCGGCCCCACCTCGCCACCTCTATCGCGTCGAGGACCATCTCGGTGCGCATGTGACTCGCGTAGCGCCACCCGACGAGCATCCGTGAGAACGCGTCAATAATGAAGCAGACGTAAGCGACGCCCGCCCAGGTCGGAACGAAGGTCAGGCCAGTGACCCAGAGCCGGTTCGGGGCGGTCGCGGTGAACTCCCGTCGCACCAGGTCGGGATGCCGCGAGGCGGCCGGATCAGGCCTGGTCGTCTTGACTCGTTTGCTGCGCGTCGCGCCCTCGATCCCCGCGGCGCGCATCAGCCGACCGGTCTGGTCCCGCCCGATGTCGAGCCCCGCCCGACGGGCGGTCTTCCAGAGCTTGCGGACCCCGTAGACGCAGTAGTTCTCCTTCCACAACGTCACCAGCTCCCGCGTCAGGACCGCATCACTGAGGGCCCGCGTTGAGGGGGCGCGATCTCTCGCGGCGTAATAGGTGCTCGGAGCCACCTGCAGCAATGCGCAGATGGGCTCGACTCCGAGCGGGCGACCCTCAACGACGTCGTTCTTGTTCGCGTCGATGAACGCGACTACTTCCGGTGTTGGCGGTCGAGCTCCGCCCCGAAGAAACTCGCAGCCCTCTTCAATATCTCGTTCGCCCGTCGTAACTCGCGGACCTCCTGCTCGAGCTCCCGCATCCGACGCGTCTCCGTCGTGGTCACTCCGACGACATTGCCGTCATCGATGTCGGCCTGCTTGACCCACGTCCGCACAGACTCGACCCCGTATCCGAGCTGCGTCGCGACGCGCTGAACCGTCCCGTGGTCGGTCCCCAGCTCGGCCCGCAGCGTCCGCACCATCCGGACCGCTGCGGCCTTCTCCTCCGGCGAGTACCGACGCGTCGTTGGCTTCCCAGATCCCTGATTCGACACCATGACTCCCATCCTCGTTTCCAAGGTCAGGAGTCTCCAACAAACTCAGGGCGCTTCAGTCAGCTTCTGCGTTCGGTGTCAGCCTCGTGCAGTGGCCCAGTAGTAGATGTCGATGAGCTTGTCGGCTCAGGGGAACGGGGGTGGAGGTGGACATGCTGTCGGTCGGGCTGCTTCGGCGGGGTTGGCAAGATGACCGACCTTGGGGCGCTTGTTTCGTCATCGGTGGGTCGCTTCATCGCGGGAGACATCTCGGGCCTAAGGGCGTCTCGGACAATTCTCCGTGGGTCGTACTGCCGCGGGTCGAGCTTGTTCCAGTCGACATCGTCGAACTCAGGCCCCATCTCTTCACGAAGTTTCTGCTTCGCCCCCTCTGCGAGTGCCTTCAGGCCCCGCGCTAGATCAGCCAAGCGACTCGCCGCAACCGGCATCCGTTCGGGTCCGACGACAAGCGCCGCGAGGAGAGCCAACAGCAGCAACTTGTCCAGAGTTAAGCCGAAAGACATCCCGCTCCCCATTCGTTGGACTCTACTGAACCATAGTTGCTTCGGCGAAACAACTATGGTTCAGTAGTGATGGCCGATCCAATGGAGGAGACGAAATGCTGGGAAATCTGACCGGATGGCACTTCCTGATCATTCTTGTTGTCGTGCTTCTACTGTTTGGCTCGACAAAACTGCCGGCGCTTGCTCGGAGCGTCGGGCAGTCGATGCGGATCTTCAAGAGCGAGGTGAAGACGGACATAGCGGAAGCTCCGAGCACCGAGCCCGAGCCCGAGCCCACTCGGCCGGTGGAGAGCGGACCATCGGCGACAGTTCGATCGACCTAGGCGTCGTGAGGACTATCTCGAGAAGGGGCACTGAGTCGTGTTACTCGGAACAGGCGGTCGCACGCGGCCTGCGGAGAAGCAGATGTCACTGCTTTCCCACCTCTTCGAGCTGCGTAAGCGCCTCTTCCGGGGCGCCCTCGCCATTCTGCTAGGCACCGTGCTCGGATGGTTCATTGCCGACTGGTTCTGGGACGTCCTCCGCGTTCCTATAACGACGATCGCAGAGGTACGCAATGCCACGATCAACTATGGCGGGATCACGAGCGCGTTCGATCTGCGCCTTCAGGTCGCGATCGCTCTAGGTATCCTCGTTGCAAGCCCGGTGTGGCTCTACCAGGTCTTCGCCTTTATCGTGCCCGGGTTGAGCGGCCGCGAGCGACGCTACACAGTGGGCTTCCTCGTGACTGCGGTACCGCTTTTCCTTGCCGGGTGCGCGGCGGGATGGGCGGTGCTGCCCCACATCGTGGAGCTGATGACAAGCTTCGTGCCGCCCGAGGACGCCAGCTTCGTTGAAGCGAAGAGCTACCTCGACTTTGTGCTCAAGCTCGTCCTCGCCACGGGGGTCGCCTTCGTGCTACCGGTGTTCCTGGTCCTTCTCAATTTCATGCGCCTGCTATCTGCACGAAGCATCATCGCTGGCTGGCGCTGGGCCGTGATGTCGATCGCTGTGTTCACGGCCATTGCGACGCCTGCCGCAGATGTTATGTCCATGTTTGTCTTGGCTGTGCCGATGATTCTCCTCTATGTCGCAGCGTACGGAGTAGCCGCCTTACATGATCATCTACTCGCGAAGCGAGAGGCGTTGCCCGTCATCCGGGCTCAGTGATCAAGCGCGGGGGTGTTCATCCCGCACAGACTGGCCCAGATTGCCCTCAGCTCCTGCACGGAGATGCGGCCGCGGATCCTTCCGCTCAATTTCGGTGAGATCTCGGCGGGCAGATCAGCGGAAGGTGCGCCGCGGCGCTCGCTGCGTGGATGGTCGGCGTGGGCGCAGGGGCGGTTCCAAGTCCGCCCGCAAGTCGATCGGCGACTGCGCCCTCATCGGCGGACGCAGGCAGAGCTCCTTACAGCGCTTGACCCTCAACTGGCCCGCGACGCGGCGTTCGCGACCGGCGCGGCGGATGCGGTCCTCCGGCTCGCGGCATTCGGAACATCCCTTTCATCGTCCATCAAAGGAACAAGCACCGATGATCATCGATAGGGCAGAGGTGATCGTCACCAGTCCCGACCGCAACTTCGTCACCCTGAAGCTGACCACCGACGAGGGGCACACCGGGCTCGGTGACGCCACGCTGAACGGCCGGGAGCTCGCGGTCGTCGCGTACCTGACCGAGCACGTGGTGCCGTTGCTGATCGGGGCGGATGCTTCGCGCATCGAGGACACGTGGCAGTTCCTCTACCGCTCTGCGTACTGGCGCCGCGGGCCGGTCACCATGGCGTCGATCGCCGCCGTCGATGTGGCGTTGTGGGATATCAAGGGCAAAGCGGCGGGGATGCCGGTCTACCAGTTATTGGGCGGCGCGAGTCGCACGGGGCTCTTGGCCTACGGACACGCGTCGGGGAAGGAGCTTCCCGCGCTGTTCGACTCGATCCGGGCACACCAGGAGGAGGGTTACAAGGCGATCCGGGTGCAGACCGGGGTGCCGACGCTGAAGGCGATCTACGGCATCGCCGCGCAGGGAGCGGATGTCGGCGACGCGACGGTGCGCTACGACCACGAGCCGGCGCGGCGCGGCGCCAAGCCAGTCGAGGAGGACTGGGACACGCGCGCGTACCTTAACCACCTGCCCGGAGTATTCGAGGCGGTGCGCAACGAGCTCGGCCCCGACATCCCGCTGCTTCATGACGGTCATCACCGGATGACGCCAATCCAGGCGGCGAGGCTAGGAAAGGATCTCGAGCCGTACGACCTGTTCTGGCTCGAGGACTGCACCCCGGCCGAGAACCAGGAGGCGCTGCGGCTCGTCCGTCAGCACACCACGACGCCGCTGGCGATCGGCGAGATCTTCAATACGGTATGGGACTTTAAGGACATCATCCGCGACCAGCTCATCGACTACGTCCGCGGCGCAGTTACACACATGGGCGGCATCACGGCGCTGAAGCAGACCCTCGACTACGCCGCCATGTATCAGATCAAGTCCGGGATGCATGGACCCACCGACATCTCGCCGGTAGGGATGGCCGCTGCCATGCACCTGGGCCTCTCGATCCACAACTTCGGCATCCAGGAGTACATGAAGCACAGTCAGGGGGCCGACCAGGTCTTCCGGCAGTCCTTCACGTGGACAGACGGTTACCTCCACCCCGGCGACGACCCCGGCCTCGGCGTCGAATTCGACGTCGACGAAGCCGGCAAATATCCGTACGAGCAGGCCTACCTGCCCTACAACCGCCTCCTCGATGGCACCGTCCACGACTGGTGAGCAATGCAGGCAGGGAGTGACTGCAGCACTCCGCGGGCAGTCCGCTCCGAGGGTTGTCGTAATGGGGGGTGTCCGCCTCCGGCAACATCTGTAGCCACCGAGCTCGCGAGCATGCTGCTTCTGCCGGGTTTGCACGCCGACGATCTGCACTCGCCCGCGAGTGTCGCAAGAATGGCGAAGGGAACTCCACTCGCGACAGCGAGCGAGCGCCGTGGCTGGACGTTGTCCGCCGTCGGTTGTCGCCGCGTCGCGGCGTGCTCGGCGCTGAACCGGTCGTACCGAGACCGGCTGCGGAGAGTGGCACCCGGATGCGTCTTCGTCCTTCTGGTCGGAGCGTCGGATGTGCTGGCAGCGCGTGCGGCCGCACGCACGGGCTTTTCATCCCGCCCGCTCTGCTGCAGTCGCAACTCGACGTCCTCGAGGTGCTCGAGCCGGACCAAACCGGCACCGTCATCGACGCTGCGGGGCCTGTTATCGAGATCGCACACCATGCCCGCCTCTGCATCAAGGTGTATGGATCCGGCAGTCACCGCCACCTACCGCCGTGCGAGATCACGGCTCTCCCGCCCACCACCCGTTGGACTCACCCCGAAGGGGGACTGTCTGAATAACGGTGTGTGGGGTCTGGCCTGATCCGAAAGGAGATGGCCGTGACTGATACGACCATGATGTTGGACGAGGCGATGATTGATCCCTTGACCGGAGAGATCATCGATCAGAAGGACCTCGCGGAGCGGTTTCTCGCGCAGGCGAAGGAACAGGGCGTGAGCCTGGTCGGCCCGGGAGGGCTGCTGAACCAGCTCACGAAAAGCGTGCTCGAGACCGCGTTGAACGCTGAGCTGACCGAGCACCTCGGTCACGATCGCGGTGGCGCGCCGTTAACGGCGAACATGCGCAACGGGACACGAACGAAGACGGTGCTGACAGAGATCGGCCCGGTCGAGATCGAGGTCCCCAGGGATCGTGACGGGTCGTTCGAGCCGGTGATCGTCACGAAACGGAAACGCCGGCTGGAGGGTGTCGACCAGATCGTGCTCTCCCTCTCCGCACGCGGCCTGACGACGGGTGAGATCGCCGCGCACTTCGACGAGGTCTACGGCGCGAAGGTCTCCAAAGACACTGTCAGCCGGATCACGGAGAAGGTCGCCGGAGAGCTCGCCGAGTGGTCCTCCCGACCGCTCGATGCGCTTTACCCGGTGATCTTCGTCGACGCGATCGTGGTGAAAGTCCGCGACGGTCAGGTCCGTAACACCCCGTTCTACGTCGTGATGGGCGTCACCACCGCCGGGGAACGGGAGATCCTCGGCATCTGGGCCGGTGACGGACGGGAGGTGCGAGGTTCTGGCTGCAGGTGTTCACCGAACTGAAGAACTGCGGCGTCGAAGACGTCCTCATCGCCGTCTGTTATGCCGTGCTCTCGGTTATGCCGATGATGCTCGGGCGCTCCGGGCCGGCGCGTCGCGGTTGTCGGCATAATCAGAGCCGGTCGAGGAACCCCAGGAGGGCGTCGCTGGGCTGGTAGCGCTGGCTGGGGCTGGTGCCGACCGGTGTGGTCTTCGCGATCGCTTGCTCCTTGATGGTCATGTCGGCATGGATGTAGATGCTGGTGGTGGCGACGTTCTCGTGCCCGAGCCAGAGCGCGATCACGGTCGCGTCGACGCCGGCGTGTAGCAGCCGCATCGCTGCGGTGTGTCGCAGCGTGTGCGCGGTGACGTTCTTGCCCGCCAAGGACGGGCATGTCTTGCTCGCTCGCGCGGTGGTGTGACGGAGTCTTGCTTCGACCGCGTCGCGGCTCAGGCGCCGGCCGGTGGTCGTCGCGAACAGTGGCTCCGAGCCGGTAGCGGCCCGTTCGGTGATCCAGTCGTTCATGATCGCGATGGTGTCCGGCAGCAGCGGGGTGGCGCGTGCCTTGCGGCCCTTGCCGACGCAGTGGACGTGCGCGCCGGCCCCGGTGTGCAGGTCGGCGACGGTCAGTCCGGTCAGCTCGCTGATGCGCAGCCCGGTCTGGATCGCGAGGGCGAACATCGCATGGTCGCGTCTTCCGGTGCGGGTGGCCTGGTCGCAAGCGTCCAGCAGCGCGGTGGCCTCGGTGTCGGTGAGCCAGGTGACGAGATTGCGCTGGATTCTCGCGGCGGGGATCGCGAGGACCCGGGCGATGGTGTCGGCGTGCTCGGGGTGACGCAGCGCGGCGTAACCGAACAGGGAGTGGATCGCGGCGAGCCTCGCGTTGCGGGTGCGGGGGCTGTTGCCCCGCTCGTGTTCGAGGTGGCTGAGGAACCCGCCGATCCGCGTCGCGTCGAGATCGCCGATATCCAGGCCCGCGGGAGCGGTCCCGGTGTGCTCGTGGAGGTAGGCGAGTAGGAGCCGGAACGTGTCGCGGTAGGCGGCGATCGTGTTCGCGCTGGCGCGGCGCTGGGTGATGAGCCGGTCGGTGAAGAACGCCTGCAGCAGCGGCGCGAGAGCGGTCATGAGCGCGCCTCCTCGTCGAGCATGCGTGCGGCGTGGGCGAGCAGCTCCGGGATCGCGGTGAGATACCAGTAGGTGTTGGCCGGGTTGGAGTGCCCGAGGTAGGTCGAGAGCCTCGGCAGCAGACCCGCGACGTCAACGCCGGTCCGATACCAGCCCAGCAGCGTCGTGACCGCGAACGTGTGCCGCAGATCGTGCATCCGCGGCCGGGCGCCGCCCGCGGTCAGGCCAGCGGCCTCGCGTGACCGCTCGAACGCGTATTGCGTGGTGCAGCGAGACAGCCGCCTGCCGCGGTGATCGATGAAGAACGCCGCGGACTGCGCTGTGCGGTCGGTGCGCCAGGCGGCATACTCGATGAGCGCCGCCGCGGTCGTGGCATGGACGGGGACGAGCCGGGGATCGCGGGACTTGCCGCGGCTGACCGTGATGATCCCGGCGTCCAGATCAACCTCATCGGCGTCGAGCGCGAGGAGCTCCCCGACTCTCATGCCTGTCGCCGCGAGCAGCCCGAACACGACCGGGAAGATCCGCGAACGCTCGTGTCGCCGCAACCGGGCAGCCACCTCCAGCAGGCCGGTGATCTGGCCGGGTGTGTAGATGTAGGGCGTAGTCCGCCGCGCCTGGTGCGAGAACACCCCGGCCGGCGGGACCTCGTGGGCCGGGTCGAGGGCGTGCATGTAGGCGGCGAACGAGCGCACCGCCCTCATCCTGACCACCGCCCGCGATGCTCCTGCTCCGCCATCGGGACGGGGAAGACCGGCCCAGTCGATCATCCCCGTCGTCGTCAGCAGCCCGACTCCGGCCGCGTTCAGGTGCATCGTGAGCTGGTCAAGCAGATGCTCGTCCCAGGCCAGGGTGAATCCGAGCTGGCGGCGCAGCCGCAGATAGTCGGCGACGTGTGCTTCCCAGACGGTCATGACCGATCACCACCGGTCCCGGTGGGCCAGGGCTGCGCCAGTTCGCGCAGCGCCGTGACATCGACGCGCGCATAGCCTGCGGTCGTCAGCGCCGTCGCGTGGCGCAGCACCTGTCCGATTCCCTCCAGCGGGACGGCGGCGGCGACCATCTGCTCACCGAGGGTGTGCCGCAGCCGGTGCGCCCCGAACCTGGCCAGGCCTGCCCGGTCGCAGGCGCGCTCGACGATCCCGCCGACCGCTTCCCGCGTCAGCGGACGACGCGGCGCCCGGGCCGCGTCGAACACCTCCCGAAACCCGACTCCGGCAGGCCGCTCCTCCTGCAGGTAGGCCACCACGGCCTCACCGACCTCGGCGGGCAGCGGGAGCCGCTCCTCACGATTGCCCTTGCCGTGCACGAGGATCTCGCCGTGGTGCCAGTCGATGTCGTCCAGCCGGAGCCGGGCGACTTCGATCGCGCGTAGGCCGAGGCGGGCCAGCAGCAGTAACACCGCATAGTCGCGCAGTCCCACGCGGGTGCTCCGGTCGCAGCCAGCCAACAGCGCGGCCACCTCGTCGCGGCTCGCGCCGATAGGCAGCCTCGACGGTTGCGGGGAGCGGATCACCAGCGTCGATGCCGAGAGGTCGTGGCTCGTGACACCGGTGATGAAGAAGAACCTCAGCAGCGCCCGGAGCGTGTATCCGAACGCCTTCACCGACACCGGCCGGCGGGTGGCGCCCTCGTCCAGCAACGCCCGCGTCACCTCCGACGCCGTCAACGCGCCCGCCCCTCCAGACGGGGCATACCCGGTGAGGAACCTGCGTGCTCGGGCCATGTTCGCCGCAATCGTCGACGCTGCCAGACGCCGCTCCACCCGCAGATACTCCTCGAACCCGACCAATTCCACCGGGTCGGCGACTACCGGTGCGCCAGCCGCCGCGGCGGGGATCACGCCCTCCCCGGCAAGCCACTCCAGCATCGGACCCAGCGCCTTCCGCGAGAACAGACCCGTGTGGGTGTGGCGCCGCTCGGCGAGAAATGCCTCGACCTGCCCGGCCGTCAACTCGCCCACGTCGATGCGCTGCGCCCGCATCCACCTGAAGAGGTGAGCCAGCAGCCGCAACTGGTTCATCAGCGACTTCCGCGTGAACCCCCGCCGGACAAGCTCGTCCTCGAACAGGTGGGCTATGTCTTCCAACGGACCGGCGACGAGCACGCCGCGTCCCTCGATCTCGATCCTGACCATGAACTGCTCCTATCTCCTCAACTGAGGAGACCAGCCGATCAGAACCACACGATTATGCCGACAACCGCAGCCCGCCCACCACCGCCAACCTCGACGAACGGAGCATCATCGGCATAACCGACAGCACGGCATAACAGCAGCTATGCCGATATCGGCATAGCGTCTGCGACGGCCTCAAGGGGCTCCCCGAGGCGATCAACACCACGTGGGAGCAGACGGTCGTGCAGCAGTGCACCGTGCACCTGATCCGCAACAGCTTCCGCTACGCCGGTCGGCAGCACCGCGACGCGATCGTGAATTCCCTGAAACCCGTCTACACGGCCCCCAGCGAGCAGGCGCCGAAAGACCGGTTCGAGGAGTTCTCGACGGAGTGGGGCGGACGCTATCCGGCGATCATCCAGCTCTGGAAGAACAGTTGGGCGGAGTTCGTGCCGTTCCTGGAATACGACGTCGAGATACGGCGGATCATCTGCACGACGAACGCGATCGAGTCGATCAACGCAAGATATCGGCGGGTCGTCAGAGCACGCGGGCACTTCCCCAACGAGCAAGCCGCGTTGAAGTGTCTCTACCTCGTGACACGCTCGCTTGACCCGACCGGTGGCGGCAGGGCACGCTGGGTGATCAGGTGGAAACCCGCACTCAACGCGTTCGCGATCACCTTCGCTGGACGATTCGAGAAGACCACCTACTGATGAATACCGCCAGATCTCACACACCGTTTATCGGACAGTCCCCCCGAAGGACATCATGGGGCGGAGGCAATGTAATCGTCCCTCATCGGTGCTGGGACAGCATTGAAAGGGAGGTCGCGCTTCAGATTCTGTGGACGGCGCGTGCGTCGGGGGGATACCGGAAGCCCGCGCCTGGGGGTCCGGGAGGGAACTTGCGTACGACCTCAACGGCAAGCTGCCCGCCTTAGTGTTCGGGGACAGGTAGTCGCCGTGGCTCTTGCCAGCGGCGTTCTGACGGAAGACTGCCTCGGCGCGGGGGGGTGGGGACAAGCCTGACCTCGTGGATGAGCAGGACGGTGCGCTGACGCGCCCCACGCCATGGGCGGCTGGCGTGCTTGGCGGTCGGCACCTCATCGTTTACATCTTGGAAACATTGGTGGAACGCCACCGACTCGTCTATCACTTCTGATAGACATGATGCTATTGTGATGATGTCAAAGCGAATGCGATGACCCGGTAGCGATCAACGAGGACACCACCAGGAGGAACGATGAAGCACACTTTCATGCGCGTAGCGGCGGTAGCTGCAGCGGGTGCATTGGCCGTCACCGGCCTTGTCGGCTGCAGCGGCGGCATGGGCGGCGACGGGGGCGGTGAAAAGAAGATCTCGGTGGGCTTCTCTCTCAAGACCCAGGACGCGCCGTACTTCGTCGCGCTCGGTGAGGCGATCAAGAAGCACGGCGAGGAGAAGGGATGGGACGTCTCCGTCTTGGATGCCGGGAACGACGTCCAGCAGGAGGCGTCCAACCTCGAGACCTTCATCTCGCAGAAGAAGGACGTCATCTTCATCGACCCGGTGGAGCCGGAAGCGGCGTTGCCGAGCATCGCGCTCGCGGACGAGGCCGGGATCCCCGTGATCGCGGTGGACAACGCCGCCGCCGAAGGCGCGAAGATCGTGACGAACGTCTACGCCAACAACCCCGAGAACGCCCGGCTGGTCGGCGAGGCCTACGCCCAGAGCACCACGGATCCCATCGAAGGTGTGATTCTGAGTGGCTCGAAGGTGGACCTTGGCAGCTACCAGCGCCGGGTGGGCCTGCTCGCCGGGATCATCGAAGAGCGCACCGGTCAGCCGGCCGCGGACGCCCTCACGGAAGCCGAGGAGCTGGAGCAGACGCTCAAGGACACCGGATCTGCGGCCTACCCCGACGCTCAGCTCAAGATCGTGGCACAAGGCTTCGGCGACTGGTCTGAGGACGGCGGCCTGCAGGCGATGGAGGACCTCATCACCGCGAACCCGAACATCACCACGGTCCTCGGCGAGAACGACGACATGCTCTTCGGAGCGATGACCGCGCTGGCAAACGCCGGCAAGGACGACGTGGACATCGTGGCAGCCGCCGACGGCGCCGCCAAAGCGCTCACCCTCATCGCGGACGGCAAGTACTTCGCCACTGGTCTGAACAGCCCCGACCTCATCGGCGAGACCGCCGTTGACATCGCGGCTCAGATCCTCTCGGGTGAGAAGACCGCCGACGACTTCGACTTCGTGACGCTGACAGAGGCCGTCGCGATCACAAAGGAGAACGTCGCCCAGTACATGGACCGCGGGTTCTGAGAGGCCCCGGGACGAAGCGATGAACGACAATACAGAGCACATGAGCGGCAGCAGCGCGCCGGTGGTGGAGATGCGGGGCATCTCCAAGCAGTTCGGTGGCATCCACGCGCTGAGCGATGTCGACCTGTCGCTTCGTCCCGGGGAGATCCAGGGCCTTATCGGCGAGAACGGAGCCGGCAAGTCCACACTTATCAAGATCCTCGCCGGCGCCTACCGGCGAGACAGCGGCACAGTCGTGGTGGCGGGAGAGGAGATCCACGCGGTCTCCCCGCGCGCCATGCGAGACCACGGTATCGCCATCATCTACCAGGAGTTCATGCTGGCCCCCGACCTCACCGTCGTGGAGAGCCTGTTCCTGGACGAGCTGCACCAGAAAGGCCGCCCCTACATCAACTGGCGCAGCCTGGAACGACGCGCGTCGACTCTCCTCACAGGTGTCGGCTTCGGCCACATCGACCCGCGACAGAGCATCCAAGAGCTCACGGTCGCTGAACAACAGATCGTGGAGATCTGCAAAGCGCTGGTGGGCTCGCCGCGCGTGATCGTCTTCGACGAGCCCACCGCGGTACTCACTGCGTCGGAATCGCGCGCCCTCCTCCAACTGATCCGCAAGCTCAAGGACGAAGGCGTGGCAATCCTCTACGTCTCACACCGACTCAATGAGCTCTTCGAGATCTGCGAACGGCTGACTGTACTCAAGGACGGGCGGCTGGTGGACAGCAGGCCTACAACGGACGTCACCGAGGAGAGCCTCATCAGGATGATGGTGGGGCGAGACCTACAGCAGATGTTTCCACCGAAGGACCGTGTGCCCGGCGCCGAGATCCTCCGAGTGGAGAACCTGCGGGCAGGATCACGTGTCAAGAACGGGTCATTCACCGCCCGTTCCGGCGAAATCGTCGGCTTCGCCGGACTCGTCGGATCCGGGCGCACCGAGCTCATGCGTGCGGTGTTCGGAGCGGACCGAGTAACCTCCGGGACGGTGTCGTTCGAGGGTGAGCGCTTGCATGTGCGCGGTCCGAGGGGGGCAGTCAGCCGCGGAATCGGCCTTGTGCCGGAGGACCGCAAGCATCAAGGACTCGTGCAGGAGCAGAGCATCCGCTTCAACACGGCGATGGTCGGGCAGACGGCTGTCGGCTTCATCGACCCGCGGCCGGAGGGCCAGCGTGTGCGGGACCTCCTCGCCAAGCTCGGCACGAAGTATGGCTCGATAGAGGACCCGGTCTCGTCGCTGTCAGGCGGGAACCAGCAGAAGGTGTCCGTCGCCAAATGGCTCGCGAGAGAACTCAAGCTCATCATCCTCGACGAGCCAACGCGAGGAGTGGACGTCGGAGCCAAAGGCGAGATCTACAAGAACATCGGGGCGCTTGCTCGAGAGGGATTCGCGGTGATCGTCGTGTCCTCGGAGCTGCCCGAAGTCATCGGACTGTGCGACCGGGTCTACGTCATGCGCGAGGGAGAGACCGTCGCCGAATTGACGGGCTCCGACATAAACGAGGAAGAAATCATGCAGCACGCCATGGGAGTGAAGCGGGAAGACCGTGCCTAAGACGACCATCAACATCAAACAAGTTCTCATCAGGAACAACATCTTCATCATCTTCGTGATGCTGATTGTCGCGTGCGCGTTCATGTCGGACGCGTTCCTGGACCCGATGAATCTGCGAAACATCCTCCTTCAACAGGCGGGGCCCATGCTGGTCGCGCTGGGGATGCTGTTCGTCATCCAAGCGGGCGGCATCGACCTGTCGGTCGGGTCGTTGATGGCTGTGGGCGCGACGACGGCCGCGGCGCTGATGAGCGTCGGAGTCAACGTCTGGCTCGCTGTCGGCGCGGCCCTGCTCACGGGCCTGGCATTCGGCGTGATCTCGGGCGCCATGGTCGCCTTCGGGAAGGTCCAAGGCTTTGTCGCCACCCTCGCGGTGATGACCATTGCCCGGGGCACGTCCTACCTCATCACCAACGGCCGGCCCATCCAGATCGAGCAGAACCTCAACGTGCTGGCCAGCCCGCAAATGGGATACCCACTGATCTGGATCACGGCGATCGTCGTTATCGCCTGCCTCTTCGTCCAGCGCTTCACCGGCTACGGGCGAAAGGTCATCGGAATCGGCAGCAACGAGACCGCACTTCGCCTGGCCGGTGTGCGGACAAAGGGCTTCGTGCTGTCCACCTACGTGCTCTGCGGCGTCTTCGCCGCCGGTGCCGGCGTATTCCTCGCGTCGCGGACATCCACGGCCAGCGCAGGAATGGGCATGGGCTCAGAGCTCGACGCCATCGCCGCGGTCGTCATCGGCGGCGCCAGCCTGGCCGGCGGTCGCGGCTTCGTGATGAACACCGTGGTCGGGGTTCTCATCCTCGGACTCATCAGCAACATCATGAACCTCATGGGCGTCCCGTCGTACCCGCAGGACATCATCAAGGGCGTCATCATCGCCGCCGCGGTTTTGCTGCAGGTCGCCACCGGGCGAAAGAACACCCGCTAAAGCGAAGGAAACGAATCAGATGATGCATCACTTGGAAACTGTCGAAGGCCGCGCCCTGCCGGGAGGAAGCTACTCCCTCGCCGTCGCGGACGAACACACCGTGTACCTCGCGGGCCACTTCGGCAAGAATGCCGAAGGCGAATTGCCCGAACGATTCGAGGACGAGGTCGCTCTCGCGCTCGACAACTTTGAGGCCACCCTCGCGAAGTACGGCTTGAGCTTCGCGCACGTCGCGCAGGTGACGTGTGTGCTCACCGACGTCGCCTCCTTCGCTGAGTTCGACCGGGTGTACCGGACGCGGTTCACCGCGCCCTTCCCCGCCCGCATGACCTACGGGGTCGCGCTTGCAGGCGGGCTGCGGTTCGAGATCATCGGCACCGCGGTTCGCGGTGGCGCGGGCAAGGCGGCAACACGCGCATGACCAGTTTCGTCATCACCAACGGCACCGTCGTGACCGAGGACGGCCCTATCGACGCCGACATCCTCGTCGACGACGGAGTCATCGCCAGGCTTGCGCCCCCCGGCAGTGCGAGGGCCGAGTCGGTCATCGACGCCTCAGGACTCGTGGTGCTCCCTGGTGGGGTAGATGTGCACACGCACATGGACTCCCCGTCAGGCCTGGGGCACACCACCGATACGCATCAGACGGGAACACGAGCCGCAGCGGCCGGTGGAACCACCACCATCATCGACTTCGCCCCTCAAAGCAAGGGCGAGCCTCTGCCGGCCCTCTACGAGCGGTGGTCGGAGAAGATGTACGGTCAGTGCGCGGTCGACTACTCCTTCCACGCCACCATCTCGTCCTGGTATCCCAGCATCACCACCGACATGGCGTCACTGGTGAACGATGGGATCAGCTCCTTCAAGGTCTACATGGCCTACAAGGGCGCGGTCATGGTCGATGACCGTCAGCTCTTCGAGGTTCTTCGCGCCTCCGCATCCCAGGGAAGTCGCATCTGCATCCACGCGGAGAACGGTGACGTCATCGACGCCATCTCGCAGCAGCTCGTGGACGAGGGCAAGACCCTGCCGCGATATCACAAGCTCGCCCGTCCCTCCGCGACAGAGGCGGAGGCGGTGAACCGGGCCATCATGATCGCGCGACTCACCGACTCCGCCCCCTACTTCGTCCACCTCTCCACCGAAGAAGCGGTCGACCGCGTGCAAGAGGCGCGAGCCGAGGGGCTTCCGGTGTCCGCGGAGACCTGCACGCACTACCTGTCGCTTGATGACTCCGTGTACGACTCCGACGACTTCGACGTCGCTAAATACGTTCTCACCCCGCCGCTGCGAACCCGACGAGACCAGGCGCGGTTGTGGAAGGCACTGGGTGAGGGTGACCTCTCCGTCGTCTCCTCCGACCACTGCCCCCTGTGCCTGGTGGGTCAGAAGGACAAGGGGCGGCACGACTTCCGCGACATCCCCAACGGCGGGCCCGGGGTGGAGAACCGCGTGCTCGTGACGTACTCCGAGGGTGTGGCCAAGGGCCGGTTGACGCTGGAGAAGTTCGCGCAGGTCATCGCCACGGAACCAGCGAAGACATTCGGCCTGTACCCCCGTAAGGGGGCCATCCGGGTCGGCGCGGACGCCGACCTCACTCTCCTCAACCCCGACTCCACCACCGTCCTGTCCGCGGAAACGCAGACGCAGAATGTGGACTACAACCTTTGGGAAGGGTGGGCGGTGCGCGGACGCATCCACAGCGTGTACTCGCGCGGTGTTCTCGTCGGTTCCGACGGTCGCCACGTGGGGCCAGATCATCACGGCCAGTTCATCGAACGAGCAGTGAGGAGCTGAGGTGTCCGAGAAAGCAGTGGCAGTCGTCGGTGCAGGGGCGGTAGGCCTTTTCACCGCGTACGAGCTGACCAAGCGGGGCGCGGACGTCACCGTCTACGAGCGCCAGCCCCTCGACGAGCTGCGCAATGCATCGTGGGGGAACGCCGGGCACATCGTCCCCGTAATGTCGGTTCCGCTGACGAGCGTGGCGAACATCACCTCAGTCTTCAAGAGCGTGTTCCAGCGCAACTCCTTCATGGTGCTGCCGCGGACGGTGAGCATGCGGTCGGTGGAGTTCCTGGGAAAGTTCGCGATGAACAGCCGCCAGGGCAAGTGGCTGCGCTCCGTTGAGAGCCTCGTGCACATCGACCGCCTCGCGCTCAGCGAATTCGAGCGGGTGCAAGACGAGGGCCTGGCGCTCAGCTTCGAGCGCGCGCCGTTCGTCTCAGCGTTCCGCACCCAGCATGCCGCGCACGCTCAGATCTCCGACCTCCTACAGGTCACCAGTCGAGGGCTCGAGCTCGACATCGCTCTCCTCGACGAGGCGGAGCTCTTCCGGCGGGAGCCGTTGGCCCGAGCAGAGGGACGCTTCGGAGTCGTGCTCGAAAACCAAGGTCTTGTGCAGCCGCCCGTGCTTATGGAGACCCTGCGTGCCGAACTTGCCGGCAGGGGCGTGGAGTTCGTGAGCGCGTCCGTGGAGTCGGTCCACCCGGTGGGGGGCGAAGGTCCTTCCTCCGGCATCCAAGTGCTGACGACGAGCGGAACACAAAGTCGCTTCGACCAGGCGGTGATCTGCAGTGGCGCGTGGCTGGATGACCTCACCACGATGCACGGCGTGGGCCCACGGGTCCTTGCCGGCTTCGGCTACTCCCTCCGCGTCGACGTTCCCGATCTGCCCCAGGGGATGCTCTATTTTCCGGAGGCGAAGATCGCGACGACGCGAATGGGTGATTCCCTGCGGATCTCCACCCTGATGCAGATCGATGACCCGAATGGTGCATTCTCGCCTCGCGGGGCGCGCCGCCTGGAGGAGAACGCCCGCCGCGTCCTGCCGATGGCCCACTGGAATTCGGTTCGCGAGGTGTGGCACGGGGGTCGACCCATCTCCAGTGATGGCATGCCCATCGTCGGACAGACCCGAACGAAGAACATCTACGTCAACGGAGGCCACGGGATGTGGGGAGTGACGCTCGGGCCGGTCTCGGGCCGCCTGCTCGCCGAGGCCATGGTCGAGGGCAGACCCGATATCGACCTGGCCGGATTCAGCGCCACGAGGTGAGAGGAACCATGAACATCCTTGTCGTCAACCCCAACACCTCACCCGAGATGACGCGGACGATCGAAGCCGCCCTCGCAGATTTCGATGAGGCGGTGTGCATCGACGTGCGGAACGTCCCATGGGGGCCGCTCTCCGTCGAAAGTGAGGCAGACAACATCATCGCGGCGAGCGCGGTCATCGACACGGTCTGGAATGCGAAGGACAAGTACGACGGCTTCGTCATCGCCTGCTTCGACGACCCCGGCTTGGAAGCCTGCCGAGAACTGGTGCCGCAGCCAGTCGTCGGCATTGGAGCCAGCGCCCTTCTGGCGGCTAAGGAGGCCGTAGAACGCGTCGGCGTCATCGTCGTGGACACGCGAGTGGTGCCCCGAGTCGCCGCGCACTGCGCCCGGAACGGACTCGATTCTGACCGAGTGCTCTTCGGCAGCCTGGACGGGACGGTGGTCGAACTCAACGCCGACAGCGCGGAGGTCGCGGCACGGTTCGCCCAGGTGGCCGATGACCTCCTCGCGCGCGGGGCACAGTGCCTCGTCCTCGCCTGCGCGGGATTCAGCGACCAAGCCGGACGCCTCGAACGCAGGACCGGGGTCCCGGTCTTCGACGGCAACCTGTTCGGTGCGGAGAGCGTGCGCAGGTTGGTCGAGCGCGGTCACCGCAACACCGACACCGTCGGGCCGCAGCCGTTCACGGGAGACAGAACCGGTAAGCCGGCCTGGTCGGCGACCGCAGGATTGGAAGAGAGAGCACAGCTATGAGTCGCCGGATGGTTGTTGGAGCCGCGCAGATGGGTCCCGTCGAGAGGCGGCACACCGCTGGCGAGGTCTCCGAACGCATGGTCGCCCTCCTGGAGAAGGCATCGGCGCGCGGTGTCGAGCTGCTCGTCTTTCCTGAACTGGCAAGCGTGCCGTTCTTCCCCCACTGGGTCATCGAAGATCGCGAGGAGCTGCTGAGCTACTACGATCTGGACACGCCATTCGCGCGCGTCGCGCCGTTGTTCACGCGCGCCGCCGAACTCGGCATCGCGGTCGTGATGGGCTACGCAGAGCGCACCGATCGGGGGCGTCTGTTCAACTCCAGCGTGCTAACAGACGAGCACGGGGACGTCGCACTGAAATACCGCAAGGTCCATCTTCCCGGCTTCGGGGAACCCCAGCACGCCGAGCATCAGCTGCTGGAGAAGCGCTACTTCGAGGTCGGGGACCTGGGATTCCCTGTGGTCGATTGGAAACGGACGCGGCTCGGCCTCGCCATTTGTAACGACCGCAGATGGGCGGAGACATACCGGATGCTTGCGCTCGCGCGAGCGGAGATCGTCTGCATCGGTTACAACACACCCGTCAGGACTCCGCATCTGCCCGAGATCGACACCCTCACGGAGTTCCACAACCACCTGTCCATGCAGGCCGGCGCGTACCAAAACTCCCTGTGGGTCATCGGCGTTGGAAAAGGGGGCGTCGAAGAGGGCGTCGAGCAGATCGGCGGCTCCGTCATCGTGGCGCCAAGCGGTGAGATCGTCGCCCTCGCCAGTTCACGTGACGACGAAGTAATCACCGCGGATATCGATCTCGACATGGTGAAGAAGTACCGTCGAGACGTGTTCAATTTCGCCCATCATCGGCGCCCCGAGCATTACAGCGCGATCACCGCGCCTGTTGACCCTCGCTGGTCAGACGACGTGCGACGGGTCGGAGCCTTTCCAGGTGCGGACGACGATGGCGCCTAAGGAGTCCGCGCGCGCGGATGCCCGACCCGCGCGCGCCCCCGCGGAAGAGGGACACTTCTCTCCGGAGACCGTCTCGGTGTTGGAGATACTGGCCGTAAGCGCCGAGCCGAGGGGCGCGCGGCTTGTCGCGCGAGAACTGCAGGAAGCGGGCTACTCCATCAGCGAGCCCACCGTCTCACGCCTGCTCACGAAGCTGGACGAGTCCGGGCTCACCTCCGCAGCAGGCGGGAAAGGCAGAGTCCTCACCGAACGTGGCCGCATCCTCGTTGAGGAAATCATCCGCAACAGAAGCCGCGGGGAGGGACTCTCCGGGGCGCTGGACATCCAGCACGTTGACCAGTTGCTCGATCTTCTCCGCGCACGGCGGGGACTGGAACGGGAGGTGATCCTGCTCGCCACCGAGCGTTGCACTGAGGAAGACTTCGCCGACCTCGAATCGGCGCTGAGCGACCACCGGCGCATGGTCGCCGGCGAGTCGTATGAGGGGTACGTCGCGAACCACTTCCACAAGCTCCTCGTGCGGTGTTCCCGCAGCACCCTTTTCGAGGCCTTGAGCACTGTCGTGCTCTATGACGCCCTCGATGCCCTCGACCCGCTCCTTCTCGTCGTCACGTCACTGCACGGGACCGTTCACGACGCGCCGGATGAACACCGGGCCCTTCTCGAGGCGATGCGACGGCGGGACGGGGCAACAGCGCAGGCCCTGCTCGATGAGCACCTGTCGCGTCTGATTGAAGAGGTAGAGGACTTCAAGAGGCGTGACCGCGAGGGGCTCTTCGCGAACCTGCTCTCCCTGACACACGGAGGGTCGTAAATGCCGCACTTCGTCCGAGGGCGCACCGATGAGGAGCAGCAGTGACTACCGAGAACTCCAGCGTCCTGTCCGGGCAACGCCTCGTGCCGCTGGCCACGCCCCAGAACGCGGATCACACGCTCGCGCTGCGAGAGGGGCTCCTGGGTGGCGGGTTGGGCATCGTAGAGGTCGGCCTGCGCAACCCGTATGCGATGAGGGCCCTCGCTGACCTTGCAGCCGGTGGGGATCTCATCGTTGGCGCCGGGACGGTGCTCGATGCCGCGCAGGCAGAGGCCGCGCTCGACGCGGGTGCCTCCTTCCTCGTTACGCCCGCCTACGCGGACGACATCATCGCCGTCGCGCAGCGCCGGGGTGTCCCCGTTGTTCCCGGCGTTGCAACCGCGACAGAAGTGCTTGCCGCGCGTCGCGCTGGCGTACAGCTCGTGAAGCTGTTTCCCGCCAACCTCCTCGGCGGGTTGAGGCTCCTCGATGCGTTCCGGTCGGTGTTCGCGGACATGGCATTCATGCCCTCGGGTGGGGTTACGCAGCACACACTCGCCGAGCACCTCGCCCACCCGGCGGTGGCTGCCGTCAGCGGCAGCTGGCTTACGTCGAACGCAATGCTCGAGCGTGGAGCGGGCGCTGTCGCTGAGGCTGTGCGTGCCTCGGTGGCCATCGCGGACGGGGTGCCCCGGTGAGCGGGCTTGTCACCATAGGAGAGAGCCTCGCATTGGTCTACTCCACGAGGACCGGAGGGTTCGACACCGTCGGCGACGCAGGAATCAGCTTCGGAGGATCAGAGAGCAACGTCGCCATTGCCGCAGCGCGCCTTGGAGCGAAGACCACATGGATCGGCCGGGTCGGTGACGACGCATTCGGGCGGCGGATCGTGCGCGCCATTCGAGGGGAAGGCGTGGAGGTGGTCGCGACGGTGGATCCGGATGCGCCTACAGCCCTCATGATCAAGGATCGCCCGGCCCGCGGTCGGACTCGCGTGGTCTACTACCGAGGGGGGAACGCCGGCAGTCGCCTCACCCCCGAAGACGTGCCGGCGGGCTCTCTGTCGTCCGCCAGGATCTTTCACTTCACCGGCATCAGCCTGGCTGTCAGCGAAGTGCTTGCGAGAACCGTGCTCAACGCCGCGCGCGACGCCAAAGCGGCTGGGGCAGCGATTGCGTTCGACGTGAATCACCGCTCGCGGCTGTGGGCGGAGGACTCTGCGCGCGCAGCGTACCTCCATGCCTTCGCGCTGGCCGATATCGTCTTCGCCGGCGACGACGAGGCGGCAATCGCCGTAGGGCCAGGCGCAACGGCGGACCTCGCCTCCCGTATCGCCGCCTTCGGCCCCGGGGAGGTCATCATCAAGCTCGGCGAACGCGGGGCCTACGCGCTCGAGGGCGAGACGGTGTGCCAGCAGGATGCCTTCCAGGTCGAGGTCGCCGACACCGTGGGAGCAGGCGACGCCTTCGTCGGCGGTTACCTCGCGGAGCGACTCGAAGGCCGTGATCTTGCTCAGCGGATGCGCACCGCCGCAGCGGTCGGTGCGTGCGCCTGCCGTGGGGACGGCGACTGGGAGATGATGCCCACTCGTCGCGACATCGCCGAACTCATCGTCGAGGGCGATCCCGTCGCCCGCTGAAAACCCGTCGATGGGAAACCGTGCTCAGCGTCCGGCCCCTCGGGTCACCGTGAACCACCCTGGGGGTATGGCGTCTCCCTCGAGTGCGACGTCGTGTCCACCTCCGGGCTATCACTTCACGTCGATCGCCCGCACCCGCAGCGAGCGGCCCGCGTTCGATCTGAATCACCCTGACGAGGGGAACTCGCGGCGGGAACATCCGCGGGAACAATCGCGGTGAACCCGATGTGATCCAGTGCAGCACTTGAGAACTCGGACCCTTGATTTCACGCGGTTCTGTGACCCCAAGTGATCCCTGTGACCCGATCCCGTATGGGTTCAAATCCCACCGTCACCGCCACGTCGAAGCCCCGCGAACCCTTGTAAACACTGGGATCGCGGGGCTCTTCTCTTGCCCCGAATAGCGACGGGGGAGCAAATCGGGAACGAACGGTCCCGAGAGCGGTCTCAGATCCCGATGCCGGGGGCCTCGGGAGGAAGCACAATCGGCGGCTCGCTGGGCGGGTAGATCGATCGACTACGGGCTTCGGCGAGCGCGGCGGCGACGGCGTCGAGATCGTCGTCGAAGAGGTCGGCGTAGGTGTCGAGCGTCATGGCCGCGGAGGCGTGGCCGAGCATTCGTTGGACGGCCTTCACGTTCGCGCCGGCGCTGATCGCCAGGCTCGCTGCAGTGTGGCGGAGGTCGTGTGGTGTGACTCGAGACGTAATGGCGGTCGCCGGGCTGACGACAGCTATGGAGCTGGGTCTTCGAGTTCCCGATGATGTCTCGATCATCGCGTGGGACGATTCCGTACTATGCGAGCACACCTTCCCGAAGCTCACCGCTCTCAGTCATGGCGTCGTCGCTTTCGGCTCCCACGTGGCGCGCCGGCTCTTCGACGTCGTCGATGGGACTGGTTCAGGCGCCTTCCTCGACTCCACGCCTAAGCTCACCGTCCGCGCGTCAACGGGCGCGCCAGTACCGCAGGGATCGAGCTCGTTCCGCTAAATCACGCGCCGGCGATTTACCCGGAAGCAGCTAGTCGCGCGTAGTGCCCTTCGCGAGCAACGAGGGACTCGTGGCTTCCGACTTCGGCAATGCGCCCGTTCTGGAGGACGACGATCGTGTCCGCACGGCGAATCGTCGATATGCGGTGCGCCACAATGAGGGTCGTTCGCCCACGGCGCGCTCGGTCCAGAGCCGCGGTCACTCGTGACTCGGAAATCGGGTCAAGTGCACTGGTGGCCTCGTCCAGCACCAACAGGCGGGGTCGACGCACCAACGCGCGAGCGATGGCGAGGCGCTGACGCTGACCGCCCGAAAGAGTCGACCCGCGCTCACCGACGATCGTGTCGAGGCCTGCGTCCCCATCTTGAAGGATGTCGAGCGCGTCGGCATCCAGGAGTGCAGCGAGGATCTCCTCATCTCGGAGGTCGGGTGTTCCGTAAGCGACGTTATCGCGAACCGTCCCTGCGAGAAGCGCGATCTCCTGGGGCACGATAGAGATATGGGATCTGAATGACCGGCGGTTCAGTGACTGCATATCGCGGCCGTCTATGAGAACGGACCCGGACTCGGGGTTGACGAAGCCAAGTGCAGCGCTCAGCAGTGTGGACTTACCGGATCCCGAAGCCCCGACGAACGCAACCGTCTCACCAGGAGTGATGCGGAGACTGATCCCATCCAATGCGGGAGTCTCCGCTGGCGAATACCGCACGACGACGTCCTTGAACTCGACGCGGCCTTCGACGCGCTCCACCGGCGTCTTGCCCTCATCATCTTCGACATCGAGTTCCTCCGCGACGTCCGACAGCGACCTGACAGCATCGAGCCCTCGCGCGAAAATCGGCGTCACGTTTAGTAGCATCACGATCGAGCTTGTAAGCAGCCCGAAGTAGGTGCTGAGAAGTACGACCTGGCCGGCAGAGATGTGGAAAATCTGGGACACGGAAAGCAGCGCGGCCGTGACGAGGCAAAGCAGACCAAGTACCTGGTAAGACAGCCACGACAGCGCACTGAATCGCCCATTGAGGAGGTCGAGATCGCGACCGACCTGACGCACCGAATCCGCATGCCTGGCCACTCGCTCCGTCGCAACGTCCTCCAGACCGTGCCCCCTGGTGATCGGCATGAGGGCTGCCATCTCACTGACTTGGGCAGAGAGGCGCTCGACCTCGGAGCGGAAGGCCTCGTTCCGGGCGGAGGCGCGCCGCCTGATGAATGCTACGAGCGCCGCGGCGACCGGTATGGCAAGCAGGAAGACCCCAACAAACGGAGGGACGGAGATGGCCGTTACGACGATCGCGCCCACCACCGTCGCGCAAGCAGAGACCACTGTGGGGAGTACCTGAGCGAGCATGAGCTCAAGGCTCTCCACGTCTCTGACGATCTTCGTCTGGACAAGGGAGGCGCTCTGCCGATTGTGAAAGCCGAGCGACAGCCGCTGGAGTCTTGAGGCCAGTCCTGTCCGCACGGCGTAGGCGAGCGTTCGAGTCGAACTGCTGCTGAGGCGGACGAAGATCATCGTGAACGGGTAGTTCAAAGCCAGTACCGACAGGGCCACTGCGCCCCACGCCGCGATCCGCCAGGCTGGCCCGCCCGCGACGACGATGTCGATGATCGCAGCCGTGACGGGTGGTAGCACCCACACTGGGCTGTCCTTGATGACGAACGCCACCACGGCGAACGCCATCTTCTTGCGGTGAGGGCGCAGAAGACGGAGGAGTGACCTAAGTGGCTGGTCGCGGCGGACGCTGCTCGCGAACGCGGACTCGCTGTCGCGGTGCGCGCGGGATGTCGCTCTGCGTCGTTCACTCACAGACACAATGCTAAAGCGCTTTATACCCCGCAGACTACCTTTTGCGTGAGCCGTCCCTCATTCGCCGGAACTTGCGCGCCGACCTCTGGTGGCAATCTTGCGGTCACGGGCCGACTCCACCCGCAGGGCAGCGCCCAGCCCCGGTCTTACCGCCTTACTAGGCAAACTCGGCGACCGGGGTCTGGTCAGACATCAGCCGCTCGAGCATCGCCGCGCCCGAGCTGCCCTCCATCGGCGAACTGAGCAGAGTGTTGAGGACTAGCGCCGACGCCCCCTGGGCCCAGTCGGTCTCGTCAGTCTCGATCACTCGAAGGGGCAGCTCCCCCGGGAGCTTGGTTCCGTCTCGGAATGCCCGGAGGAGCGGGTCCCACAGAAGGTCGCGTGCGCGAAGACCCTCGCCGGAGATCAGTATCACCTCCGGGTCGAACAGGCTGCAAAGATTAGCTATCGCAATGCCGAGGGCCGCGCCCGCACGCTCAAACAATGTGCGCAGGTCTGCGTCGCCACTGCGGGCCCGCCGAACGAGTCCCTCGATCTCATGTTCGACGGTCAGACCGGGATCGGATCCAGCAGTCGCGCGCACAATGCCCCAGTCGGACGCAATCGCCTCGAGGCACCCGCGCTTGCCACAGTTACATTCGCGAGCATGTTCGCCGCGCTCAATTATGGTGTGCCCGAAGTCGCCAGCCGCACCACGACTGCCACGGTGGACAGAGCCGTTGATGACTGCGCTCAGGCCGATCCCCCGCCCAATCGTGACCAAGAGGAAGTCGTCCACGTCCCTTGCGGTGCCCACGTACGACTGCCCAGTGGCGAGGGTGTTGACGACGTTGTCGATGACGACAGGGATCTTCAGTCGTTGTTCCAGAAGCGTGGCTGCGTCGATCGAGTGCCACCCATGGACGTGATCGGTGAGAATCCGGCGTCGACTTCGGTCGACGATCCCCGGAACCCCAATCCCGACGCCGACGACCCGTGGCGGTTGCAGGGAGAGCGCAGATAGTGCGCCAGTTACGATCTCCGAAATCTGGTCGAGCGTGTCGATCGGACTGCCAACGTGGCCGGTGAGGTCGTACACGTGCGAGAACAGGACCTGGCACCGAAGGTCACATACGACGAGGGTGAGATCCTCGTCCCGGAGCTTGATGCCTACGAGCGCGCCCGCCGACGGGTTCAGGTCCACGAGAATCGGGCTTCGACCGGCGGACGCGTTTGACGTCTGTTCCTCGGTGACGAGCCCGCGGGACACGAAACTTCCAACGATGTGAGAGATCGTGCTGGGCGTTAACTTCGTCACGCGCGCGATCTCACTTCGGGAGAGCGGCGCGCGCTCGGCAATGACCTGCAAGACGAGGTGGCGGTTGAGTTCTCGAAGGAGCGTCTTGCTGCCTGCGCGCGAGGTGTTCATTGGAGTCCATCCCTTCTCTAGCATCCTACGGCGCCGAGAGGCATTTGCTTTCATGAATCAACAAAGCTACTGTCGGTCCCACTCCTCACGGAGCAAGACGGAGACGAAACAAGGAAGTTTGAAGCAATGCGGCTCGATATAGATCAGATGCTGATTCAGCTGGATGGCTTGGCCGCGGAGGTGAGTCATAGTCTTGGGGCCAGGTTTCCCGAAGCAGTCCGCATCTTCGCCGGAACATTGAAGAACACGCTGCAGACCACTGTCCGACCAATGGCTGATGGCACTGTCTATGTCATCACGGGAGACATTCCTGCAATGTGGCTCCGAGACTCGGCAGCGCAGGTGCGGCCATATCTTGCGTTGGCTTCGCGCAGCGGGGCGTTCGCCGACCTTCTCGTGGGCGTGAACCGACGCCAGTTCCAGTACGTCAACCACGACCCCTACGCCAACGCGTTCAATCAATCGGCGGACGGGTCTCGCTGGGATCACAGCGACAAGACCGAGATGACCCCTCTCGTCTGGGAGCGCAAGTTCGAGCTGGACTCTCTGTGCTACCCCATAGCGCTCGCCTGGGACATCCTGCACACCACCGGCCGCTCAGATCATCTGGACGACGAGTTTCGCAGGGCGTGCAGAAGCATCCTGGCCGCATGGCGGGCGGAAACGGATCATCAGTCGCTGTCGAAGTACAGATTCGAACGCGACGGGGATGGACTGCGCAATAGTGGGCTCGGTGAGGCGACCGCGGTCACCGGACTCCTCTGGGCGGGGTTCCGGCCAAGTGACGATGCTTGCGTCCTCAATTTCAACGTGCCTGGGAACGCATTCTCGGCTGTCGCCGCCGACAAGATGGCGGTGATGCTCGAGCAAGTGGAGCCGGAGCTCGCTGCGGAGGCTCGCCGATTCGGTGTTCAGATTCGGGAGGCACTCCACCTATACGGCCGCGTGTCTACCGATGAGTTCGGAGATGTCTACGCCTATGAGGTAGACGGGCTCGGCGGACACGTGCTCATGGATGATGCAAACATACCGAGTCTGCTGTCGCTCCCGTACCTGGGCTTTTGCACCTTCGACGACCCGATCTACGCTGCGACGCGCCGCCTTGTTCTTAGCGAAGCGAATCCCTTCTATTACTCCGGGAAGTGGGCCTCGGGGATTGGGAGTCCTCACCAGGGGCCGCAGAAGCGAGTGTGGCCGCTGTCCCTCGCCATGCAGGCTCTCACGACCGACTCAGCCGACGAACGGGCGACTCTACTCGATGTCTTGGCGACCACGCACGATGGAACGGACCTTATGCACGAGGAGTTCCATGTCGATGACCCTTCGGACTACACACGACCCTGGTTCGCGTGGGCGAACTCCCTGTTCAGCGAGGCCATGCTGGTCGAAGCTGGCCTCCTACAAGCCGGCCACACGCCTCTCAAGGCAGCCGCGCACCTCAAGGAAGCGAACTCGTCACGATGACTGGAAGCTCGACAAGACCGCCCCTCTGGCTGCTGATCGTGCCGGCAACTCACCCCGGCGCGCCCTATGCGACCGCCACATTGGGCTGGTTGGCCGAGACTGCCGGCGCACTCTTCGAGGTTTACGTCGAAGACAGGCGCGAGGGAGAGCTTTTTTCTTCTTCCGGGAGCACCGCTATCGGAGGAGCTCATCACGCTGCCTTCAATCTCCTCTGTGTCAGATTTGAAGTGACCGTGTTCAAGCTGGGCCGGGTTCAGCTCTTCGAATCGTCGATCAGCGCTGCCGGTCTCGTCGTTGGCGGTGAGAGCGACAACAGTCTTGATCTGGGCATCCAGGCGGCTGGATTAGCTGGCCATCCTCGCATCGGCGGTGTCCTGATCGGCCCCGGTGAGCCTGCAACTGAACCCGACGCACTCGGCCCGTACCTGTACCCGGACATCGCGTGGGGGAAGAGGATTGGCGTCTCTGCGGCGGAATGCACCGATGCGGTACTCGGCCAGCTTGTGGGCCGGACCGATGTAACCGCGGCGTTCCTCAGTCCGACCGACCAGATGGCGCTCAAGGACAGGGGGTTGCACTTCTCGAGCGATGACGAGAGCGCTAGCACGGCCGAGCAGGCTGTGGTCACCGCGCGTATTGCAAGCCGGTGGGCGGCGCGATGCGAGGGAGTGGGGTTCGGTGAGCCATACGCAGTGCTGACGCTGATCCCCCGGTTCTTGCGCGAAAAGCGAGTCGCGCTATACGGGCCGACTGTGCCGCTGCCGTCCTCCGCGATATCAGTGAGCCCATACGTCGAGGAGTCATCCTCCGCGGCGCAGCTAGCGGCCGAGTTGGCAGTGGAGCTGGATAACAAGGTCATCGTTGGGCGCCAAACGACTGACGGGGACATCTTTGCGTGGTCACGCTCCGGGGTGGCGGTGCAGATCATGGAGCCGAATCGTCCCGTTTTCCCGGTGATGACCGAAATAGAGCACCGGTGGAGTACGGCCAAGTCTCCGCTCGATGCCGGAGAGCCATCAGACGCCGAGCTCGAGGCCTGGGCGCGCGAAGGGATGGTGTTGACATCCCTGGTTTGGCACTCGGGCGAAGCTGCACACACGGAGGCGATGCTAAACGTCGTCGACCTCGCGGGCTCATTGGGTCTAAAGATGGGCATCGGCGTCCATGCAGACCGCTACGCCCTCTCGGCTCAGCAATGGGAGCTGATCGCGATCGCGCGAGAGAGCGGTGGAATGAGAGGACTGATCGAACCGCTTCTCCACAGTGGGGGGCGGGGCGTGATGGCGGAGTACGTCAGCCCGCCGGAGGCTCTCGCCCAGCATTGCGAATCCGCGATGGAGACGATTCGGCGCGTCGCCGGAGAGGGGAATGTTCCCAGGGGGTACTACGCGTTCTGCGATACCGACTTAACAACGTTGTCTCCCTCGTCTCCGGACACTTATGCAGCCATCCGTTCAGCTGGCCTCGACTATGTGATTTCTTCGGCCATGCCCGGAAGAAACCGCGTGTGGGGTGACGAGAGCGGTATCACGGTCGTAAATCAGAGTGCGCGCTCGATTGCCCAGGCATCACCTTTTGTGCGGGTCACAACGGTAGAAGAGCTGAAAGAGGACGTTCCCCACACCAGACCTGGCTGGGTGCTCGCGACGCTCGACGCCCCAGTCATCGCCTTCACCCCGTATATCTGGCGCCACGGACGACGATTCCTGGATCTCGCGGAATGGATCTCCGGGTCAACGTCCGGCCAGCATGTCCAAAACGTCTTGCCATCAACTGTCGCCCGCTACGCCGGGATTCTTCGTGCGGGCAACTACCTGCAACCTCAGCGGAACAGTTGACACGTCGCGGTTTAATTCATATTGTTTTATTGAAGCAACTACCAGACACGGCGTGGTGTGAGGAGACTCCTGTGCAAATCGTGCAAGCTCGATCGACAGTTCTGCAGGCATCACGTCTCCTTCTTGTAACATCCGACTACTCACACCACCTGCGTGACTTCGCGACAACGACGACTGCGGTGGCCGCTCGTCGGAACGCGATGTCCGCGGATGTCTATTTCTCGGCCGCTCCCGAATCCTTGCAACTAGACGGCGGGGAGGTTCACGCGTCTCACGGGACGGGGGGCCTATTCTCGCTCCACGGCAGCTCCCCAATTGGCGGCCGCCACGCTTCTACGCTTGGCCGGGCCCTGGGCGAGTTCGACACGCTTCACCTTCGCCTCGGGAGGACGCTCTCCTCCGAGAGTCTTCTCGAGGCCGGCGCAAGGCGATCAGCTGTGATCGAGTCGATCACAGGGTTGATCGGCATTCTCAGTGAGGAGGGCCTTGATCTGCCAGTGCGTGCGGTCGTTGTCCAGTCGCGCGAGCTGCCTCCCGCGCTGCTCCATGGAGTGAGCATGTACCTCGCCGCCGAGGCCGGTATGCGCGACGCCATAATGGTCCCGCTTGAGTCGACTGCCGAGGAGATCATGCTTCTTCGCAGCCGAGGGATAGAGCGAGTGGATCTCTTCGTAACCCGAGGAGCGGACGCCACTGCCTGGCAGAAGGCGTTCCCGGCCGCACACGAGTTCAACTACATCGAAGAAGACGCGACATATGAGGACCTGACGTTCGGGATTGCGGACCGCTGGCGCGGCGATGCAACTGGCTTCGATCTGAGTGAGCCGGTGATCGCCAGCTACTGGATTCCGCATGCAATCAGGGAGCGGCGCATACAGGTAGTCGCGGAGACGATGCGAAACGCAGCCCGAAGGGTCGCTCCCCTCGCAGCTGAAAAAGACCTCATCGTGTACGGACGCTATGCGGGTGGACTAATCGCAGGCGCGGTCGACGATCGCGACCTATTCTCTCTATTCAAGCGCAATGTCTCGTTCGAGGTAATCGAGCCGGGCCGGCCGGTTCTGCGTGCACTCGCCGACCGACGGGACCTTTCAGTTCCTGTTCCTGAAGGAAGTCTGTTCGATCTCGAGCCAAGTGATGAACAACTCGCTGAGTGGATGGATGCCGGGGTCCACCTCGTCAGTCTGATTTTCCACTCAGGCGAACTGTCGCATGATGATGGGTTGCTCAATGTGCTGGACCTCGCAACGCTCACCGGAGTGCCGGTGGGAATCCCTGTGCACGCCCAGCGCTATCGGTTTGACCCCGAAGCCGTCGAACCGATGTATGTGCCGAGGGAACAGCGGGGTTCGTTCGGGTTAGCCGAGCCGATCCTTCACTCGAGCGGGTTCGGAGTGATCGCTGAGGGTCTAGCTGATCCCGAAACCATCGTGCGGAGCATGGCGCGCGCGAGGGATGAGATCGCAACAATCGCGGGGCCCGCGAACGCCCCCCGAGGCGTCTATGCCTATCTGGATGCGAGCCCGCGGGATTGGGACTCCCGCCCACTCGGCCTTTGGGGTGCCATCAGACGGGCCGGCTTCGAGTATGTCTTGTCATCGGTTGCGCCCGGGGCCAACAGGATCCTTCACCGCGATGGCGAGTTCGTCGTTCTGAATAGCAGCAGCAGCAACTTCTACCCTTCCTCGCCATTCGTTCGGGTCAATGGGGTCCAGCAGATGACCCATGCAGAACGGGAGCAGACGACCAGGTCTCACGCCGGCTGGCAGACGGCAGTGATCGACATGCCCATCTTCGCTTCCGGCAGCTACCTATTGCTCGGGCAGTCTCTGCCGGCCCAGCATTCGCCTCAGAACTATCCTGGCGCACACCTCGGACGATTCTTCGAATACATCCTTAGCGGCGGGGAGACGCGACGGCTGCGAGCCGCAACACCCCACACCATTGCGCGATATGCGCGGCTTCTGAGCGATGCCGGCATCATCGCCGCGCCCTGATTACCAGCTTCACATCAATGAGGATCGCCGGAGACCCGGCGGCAGCAACAAGAAAGGGCCAACATGACCAGCACATTCACTGTAGATAGGCGAGGGTTCCTCGGTATTGGAATCGGCGCGGCCGCGACCCTGGGACTCGCCGCCTGCGCACCAAGTGGCGGCGCTCCGAGTGGCGCGTCGACTCTGGATATGGCGTGGTGGGGAAACTCCGACATCAACAACCTCACCGCCCAGCTACTTGAATCCTTCTCAGAGAAGAACGGCGGCCTCAAAGTCGTCGGGCAGGGAGCAGACTTCGACTCCTACTACAACAAGCTCACGACCCAGGTGGCTGGGGGCAATGCGCCGGATGTGCAACAGCACGACACCTCTCGATTGCAGGAGTTCAGCAGCCGCGGTGCGCTCGCCGACCTTCGATCGATCAAGACCATCGACCTGAGCGGCGTCGATGAGCTCATCCTCGACTCCCTCACCGTTGACGGCAAGCTCGTTGGGGTCCCGACCACGATCATGGCTCAGGCGCTGTTCTTCATGCCCGAGATGCTCGACAGTTATGGCGTCGCCGCGCCGGCTCAGGATTGGACCTGGGATGACTACGCCAGGCTCGCGACGGACGTTACGAAGGCAGCCGGGAAGTCAGGCTTCTACGGGGGCGCGGACGGTAGCGGGCTCGACTACATTCTCCAGGTCTGGCTCCGCGCCAGAGGAAAGGACATGGTTACCGCCGAGGGTACGCTCGCTCACGACGAGAACGACATCGAAGAGTGGTTCCAGTACTGGAAGGACCTGCGAGAGGCGGGGGCCATCATCCCGGCCGACATCGCGAGCCAGGCGTCCTCCTCGACAGAGACCGACCCGCTCATCAACGATCAGTCTGCGGTCACCTTCCGATGGTCGGGCGACATCCAGGCTTGGCAGCCTGCAGCGAAGTCCAACCTCGAGATGGTGCCGTACCCCTCCGGCGTCGCCGATAAGGCCCAATGGGTCCGGTCCGGCGATTTGCTCTCCGTGTACAGCGGGTCCAAGTCCGTGGAAGACGCTGGAAAGGTTGTCAACTTCTTCATCAGCGATCCCGAGGTCCCCGAAACCATCACTGGCCGGCTGCCTGCAAAGCCAGAAATGCAAGAAGCGCTGCGCGCAGGCGGCGATCCGCAAGCCGCGAAGATGATCGACCACCTGCAAATCATCCAGGAAAACGCCGGTGCCGCCCCGCCGATTCCGCCGGCAGGCTTCGGTGAGCTCGTGGCCGCCTTGGGGCGAGCGGCCCAGGAAGTCTCCTTCGGCCGACAGTCTCCGGAAGAAGGAGCGGCGACGTATGTAGCCGAAGCGACGGCCGCGCTCGGCGCCGCCTGAGCCAGTCGGAATCAGATTCGCGCGACCGAAAGGGGACGACCAATAGTGACTGAAACAGCCTCTGCGACGGCGATTGTGGATTCGGCGGTCGAGAGACCGCACGCACTGCGCCGCCAGATTGGTCGTCCGCCCGGCCGGAGCCCAGCGGCCAGCCGCAACCTCGCAGGGTACGCATTTCTCGCGCCCTGGCTTATCGGATTCACCGTGTTCACGGCTGGCCCGCTCCTTGCGTCTCTCTACCTCTCATTCACCAACTATGCGCTTATCGGCGACTTCGAGTTCGTCGGACTTGCGAACTACGTTCGAATGTTCACGCAGGATCCGCGCTACATCAACTCTGTTCTTGTGACGCTGACCTACGTCCTCGTGTCCGTGCCATTGCAGTTGGCGTTCGCGCTGCTCCTCGCGGTGGCCCTCAACAGGCCACTTCGGGGGATCGGACTGTACCGGGCGCTGTACTACCTCCCGTCCCTTCTCGGCGCGAGCGTGGCTGTCGCAGTCATGTGGAGACAACTGTTCGGTCGCGGAGGGGTCTTCAACACTGTTGTCGAGTCCATGACCGGGCTTGAGGATTTGCCCAGCTGGGTCAACGATCCATCTACCGCACTCTTGACCCTCATCTTGTTGCGGGTCTGGCAGTTCGGCGCACCCATGGTGATCTTTCTCGCCGGCCTTCGGCAGATCCCTCAGGAGCTATACGAAGCCGCTCGCGTGGACGGCGCTTCGAAGTGGCGTCAGTTCATCTCCATCACGCTGCCGATGCTCTCTCCCGTCATCTTCTTCAACGTGGTGATGCAGGTGATTGGAGCCTTCCAGGCCTTCCTTCCGGCCTACATCGTCAGTGGCGGCACCGGGGGGCCGTCGGACTCGACCATGTTCTACACCCTTTACATCTACCAGGTGGGATTCAACTACTTCGACATGGGGTACGCGTCCGCCTTGGCTTGGGTGCTTCTCTTGATGATCGCTGGCTCGACCGCCATCCTCTTCTGGAGTTCACGCTACTGGGTTCACTATCGCGACTAACGGGCGGATCATGACCACTCTTGTGAAATCGAAAACGACCGACAGGCGCAGCACGCCAAGGGGCGCCAGGCCCCGCTGGGGACGACCTGCCCTGCAATTGACCTTGATCCTGGGTCTCGTAGGGATGCTCTATCCACTCGCATGGATGCTGTCCAGTTCGGTTAAACCGGAGCAGGACATCTTCGGAAGCGTGAGCCTGTGGCCGTCGACTTTCGTATGGACCAACTATGTCGACGGGTGGAACTCGACGGCCTCTACGTTCGGCCTTTACTTTCAAAACTCGTTCATCCTCGCCATCGCGGTAGTCGTAGGCAACGTGGTTAGCTGCACGTTGGCGGCATACGCGTTCGCAAGGCTTAGCTTCAGATTTCGGTCGATCTGGTTCGCCATCATGTTGGGCACGATGATGATCCCGTACCACGTACTTGCCGTCCCGCAGTACGTGCTTTTCGGACAATTGGGCTGGATCGACACATTTCTGCCCCTTATTGTGCCGAAGTTCTTCGCCATAGAAGGCTTTTTCATCTTCCTCATTGCACAGTTCATTCGCGGAATTCCGCGCGAATTGGATGCCGCCGCCGCAGTGGACGGCTGCGGCCCGTTCAGGACGTTCTGGCATATCGTCCTGCCGCTGTGTGGCCCGGCGATGGTCACTACCGCGATCTTCAGCTTCATGTGGACATGGGACGACTTCTTCGGACAGTTGATATATCTCGGGAGCTTCGAAAACTACACCGTGCCGCTGGGGCTGGCGGCTTTGCAGGCGTCCACGTACGGATCCACCTGGGGGCAGCTCATGGCGATGTCGGTTTTGTCGTTGATTCCGGTGACCGTGTTCTTCCTAATCTTCCAGCGAAGGTTGGTGGAGGGTATTGCGACGACAGGGCTACGCGAGTGAGTGGTACGGCGATGGGACAAAAGGCGGGGCGAGCGGTCAACGCGACCATCAATACGGTGGGTGGGTATCTCACGCTGAATGTGCTGTGGCTTCTGTCGGTGCTTCTAGTCTTCACTTCCTTTGCCGGTACCGCTGCGGCGTTTCGCGTTATCCGATCGTGGTCGCGAAGCAGTGGTACGGACCCATACTGCGCCCGCCCGTTCCTTCTGGAACTTCGAGAGGCTTTCGCGCAGGCAACTCGAATCGGCCTGCTTCTTCTCGCTAGCTGGGGGCTTCTGATCCTCGGAGCGTTCGGGCTGGCACGTATTTCCCCAGGGGTCCCCATCTGGTTGCTGATCGCTTTGCCAGCCGTCTTGCTCGCGGGGGCCACTGCCTTCATCTGGCCAGTGCAGGCCGACTACGACATAAAGGACCGTTTGCTGTGGCGTACGGCGAGCATCTTAGGGATGGGGCATCCCTTGGTCCTTGCGACCAGCGCGGCCATCGGCGCGGGCGGCATGGCAATCGTTATATCTGCGCCCGTGACGGCCCTGCTGTTGCCGGCTCCGATGATGGCCGCCTGTTATGCAATCTGCCACCGGGCACTTAACAAGTCACTGTCGGGCCGGAGCGTCGCTGCCCCGACCGTTGAAGGCAGAAACGAATCGTGAGCGAAGCATCTCAGCACGCGACGGTCCTGCGGCACCTGGAACGGGCACTCGAGGAAAGAATTCTCCCTGCCGCCCACGTCATGCGCAGGCCGGTTTCGGTCGGCATCTGGGAATCGGGGATGGCTCACACCACCATTCAGGATGCGGTATGCGCGGCATTCAAGCCCATCGAGGCTGGCGACGCGTGGGGTATCCCGTGGCACACCGCGTGGTTCAAGGTCGTGGCCGACGTCCCACCAGAGTGGGAAGGGATGCCAACAGAGCTCCTTATCGACCTCGGCTTCAACCACGAGCAGGACGGCTTCCAAGCCGAGGGCCTTGCGTACGATTCAGCAGGGCGCGTGCTCAAGGGAGTGAATCCAAACTCGGCATGGGTGCCCATCGCCAGTTCGGAGGGGCCTGCCACTATCTATGTGGAGGCCGCGGCGAATCCCACTCTTCTTCCCAAGACGGGCGAGAACTTCGACTTCCGCCCGACGGTCCTGGGCGACCCCGACACCGTGCCGCCAACCCCTCAATACAAACTGGGGCAATGCCAGGTCGCGGTGCGGGACGCGGAGGTCTGGGAATTGTGCCGCGACTTGGAGGTCGCCAGAGACCTCGTGGGCGTCCTCCCGCCAGCCTCCAGCCGACGCCATCAGATCCTTGAGTCGCTAGCTCAAGCGATGAGTGCGCTCGACTTCCAAGCCATTTCAGCCACTGCCCGCAACGCGAGAGCCACCCTCGCCGGCGCGCTCGACGTGCGGTCTCCTGTCGTAACCCACCAGGTGTCGGCGGTCGGGCACGCGCATATCGATTCTGCTTGGCTTTGGCCGTTCGCCGAGACCGCGAGGAAGGTCGCCCGAACAGTCGCCAACGTGCTCGACTTGATGGACTCGGATGAGACCTTCATCTTCGCAATGTCGCAGGCGCAACAGTTCAGCTGGCTCAAGGAAAGCCACCCGGCGCTCTACGCGCGCGTGAAGGAGCGCGTCGCCCAGGGGCGATTTGTCCCAGTAGGCGGGATGTGGGTCGAGTCGGACGCGAACATGCCGAGCGGGGAGTCACTGGTGCGACAGCTCACCTATGGCAAGCGATTCTTCCTCGACGAGTTCGGGATCGAAACCAAAGAGGTCTGGTTGCCTGACTCCTTCGGCTTCAGCGCCTCGCTTCCGCAGATCTTCTTGCTCAGCGGAAGTCGGTGGTTCGTAACCCAGAAGCTCTCATGGAACTCCGTGAATGACTTCCCGTTCCACACGTTCTACTGGGAGGGTATCGATGGGTCGCGGATTCTGAGTCACCTTCCTCCCGCCGAAACTTACAGCGCGAAGGTGACCGGTGGTGAACTCACGTTCGCCGAGAGCAACTTCGCGCAGAAGGCGCTGTCGAAAGACTCATTGCTGCTGTTCGGTTACGGCGATGGTGGGGGCGGCCCAACTAGGGAGATGCTTGGTCGACTCGAACGATTCGCTGACTTGGACGGGGTGCCGCGTGTATCGCCGGCCCGTCCGGACTCATTCTTCCGCCAGGTCGAGCAGGACTTCCGAGAGCCGCCGGTGTGGCTCGGCGAGCTCTACCTCGAAGCGCACCGGGGTACATATACGACACAGGCCCGCACCAAGGAAGGGAATCGACGTACCGAGCGTCTGTTGCACGAGGCTGAGCTGTGGGCGACTCACGCCGCCTTGTTGCTAGGCATCCCGTACCCCTATCGGGCGCTCGACAGTGCCTGGCGCCGCACTCTCCTGTTGCAGTTCCACGACGTTCTTCCCGGTTCATCGATTGGGTGGGTGCACCGGGAGACTGAGTCCATGTACGAGGTGCTCGCCGATGATCTGAATGTGTTGATCGACACGTCACTAGGACAACTCGTCGGAGATGGCGAGCTCGCCGTAATGATCAATGCGTCCCCGCTGGAGAACGAAGACGTTCCGGGCTCGTCTGCTTCCCTTGCTCCAACGAGGGAGACCCGGCATGTGGCGGTAACCGAGGGGCCTAGTGGATGGGAGTTGGATAACGGCGCGGTCCGCGTAGCGTTCGGACGCGATGGCCACATCGAGAGCATCTTCGATGTTGTCGCGGGTAGGGAAGTCGTGCCGAAGGGAGCGCAGTTGAATACGCTGCATATCTATTCGGACACCCCTGCCGCATGGGATGCCTGGGACATAGATCCTGACTACCGGCGAAGCGGCGTTCGACTCGATTCGTTCGACCACATCGAGGTTGACAGAGCGGACGACTCAGGCGCCGCCAGCATTTCGGTGAAGCGCAGCTTTAGCGGGTCTACCTTCGTCCAAACGACAGCGCTCCGTCCAGGAGAAGCCAGCATCAAGTTCGAGACGCGCGTGGAGTGGAACGAGTCTGAGCGACTACTCCGCGCCCGGTTTCCGGTGGAAGTGCGAGCGGAGCGCTACGCCAGCGAGCAGCAGTTCGGGCATGTGTTTCGGCCAACGCATACGAACACCGCTTGGGATACTGCCAAGTTCGAAGTCTGCGCCCACCGCTGGGTCCACGTGTCTGAACCTGGGTACGGAGTCGCGCTGGTGAATGACCGAACATATGGCCACGACGTGGTCCGTCCGACGATGAGCGAGGGGCGAGCGGGTCACGTGGTACTCGGGATGTCGTTGCTACGCGCACCTAGGTACCCCGATCCAACTGCCGACCGCGGGTCCCACACCTTCCGCTACGAGTTGGCGGTCGGGGTCGGGATAACACAAGCTGTCGAGCGAGGATACGCGATGGCGTATCCAATTAGGACGAGGTCGGCCAGTCGGACCCTTCCGCCCTTGGTGAGGGTTAGCGGTGGCCGGATGATCGTGGAAACACTCAAGCTGGCGGACGATCGTAGCGGCGACCTTGTCGTTCGGGTGTACGAGCCGCTGGGTGCGCGATGCAAGAGCGTGCTTTCGTTCGGGGTTGCGTTCGCGTCAGCGTCCGTGGCGGACCTGCTTGAGCGCCCGCTAGACGAGGTCCAACTAGCTAACGGTGGGCAATCGCTGTCGGTCCAGCTCGCGCCTTTCGAAATACGAACGCTCAGACTCCGGCCAGGGCAGGCCGCGGAGGAGACCGTAAGCAGGTGACGGTCGTGGTCCCGGACACAACGGCACCGCATCGCCACCTGTCTGACTAGCTCGACGTCCACGTTCCACCCCGGAAGGGGTTGCGCCAAATCTACTGACGCCCCGAGATCCTTGCGGCCGGCTAGATCAGGGGAACCACGCGCGCTCGATCGCGTCGGCCGAAAGCCGGCGACGTCGACTTCCTCGCGACGGCTCGTAGTGCCCTATGACTCAAGTCGTAGTGGCCCGGCGTCCGCGTATCGAAGCGACCCGCGATGTGCTGCGTCTGAAGCGCCCTGGGTCTGATGGAGACTCGCGCTATTTGATTCCCACCAGCGGTGCTGCCGTGGTTCGGCCAGCATAGAACGTCTCCTCGAACTCGGCGGGTGGGACGTCGGGGCGTGAGGAACGAACTGGTGACAGTTTGACCTGCCCCACGGATTTGGTTCCAGTGCTGGTCGCTAACTCGCGGCGGGGATGTTGTTGATGTCGAGTGTCTCGTATTCGATCGGGGTGCGGTAGCCGAGAGCGGAGTGTCGGCGCTGGCGGTTGTGGAAGATCTCGATGTACTCGAAGATCGCGTTGGCGAGTTCGACTCTCGTTTTCCACTTCTTCCGGTTCAGCAGTTCGATCTGCATGGATGACCAGAAGCTTTCCATCATCGCGTTGTCGAGCCCGTCGCCGACTGATCCGAAGGACGGCAGGAGTCCGGCGGAGCGGATCTTCTCGCCGAAGAGCCACGAGGTGAATTTGCGTTCCGTGGTCGGCGTGCACGATCCCGCCCGGTGCGGGACGGCGATTCCGGATGGCCATGTCGAGCGCGTTGATGACGAGGGTGGTGTCCTGCTTGGAGTCGATCGACCAGCCGATGATGCGGCGACTGTAGGCGTCGAGAACTGCGGCGCAGTAGACCCAGCCTTCGCGCGTGCGATGCTGCGTGATGTCCGTGACCCAGAGCTCGTTCGGACGCGGCCGGGTGAACTTCCGGTTCACGAGATCGTCCGCTGTGACGATACCGCGGAGTCGCTTAGTACGGATAGGCCCGGGGAGGCCGTAGATCCCGGCAAGACGCATCAGCTTGTGCACTGTCCGCTCGCTGACCGCGACGCCCATCGCCATGGTCAGTTCGGCGTGGACTCGGCGGTATCCGTACGTGCCGCGGGAGGTGACATGCACCTCCCGGATCAGCCCGGTCAGCCATTGCCGCCGCAGCTCGGACTGGGTCAGCGGTTTCCGTTTGACGCGGTAGTAGTGCTGCCTGGCGACCCCGAGGACGCGGCAACAGCGGTCGATCGGGATCCCGGCGTCGGCAAGGCGGTCGATCACCGGGAAGAGCCTTTTGGGCGGGGACGCTCCTCATCGAGGAACTTCGCCGCTTGTCGGACGATCAGCAGCTCCGTCTCGAGCTCTCGAATGCGGCGCTTCGCAGCGCGGAGCTCCGCGGACTCCGTGGAGGGAACGCCGGGGCGGCGGCCGTTGTCGATGTCGTCCTGCCGGATCCAGTTCGAGAGCGTGACAGGGTGGATGCCGAGTTCGACGGCGGTCTGCTTGGCCTGTTTGCCGGCACGCACGAGCGCGACAGCGCGAGCACGAAACTCCGGCGGGTATGGACGTGGCATGAAGATGAGCCTTCCGGATCAGGCCACCAGTTAGCCACCGCAACTGGAATCATTTCCGTGGGGCAGGTCAAGTTGTCACCGATTCGTTCCTCACGCCCGTCATCCTTCCCCGTTTGTGGCGTCACGAGTCGCGCGCCAATAGCATCGGCGCATGCGTACTGGGGACCGCGCGAACCTTCAAGCCACGATGTCTCACCTGGCTGAAGGAGGGGGAATGCCGCCGCGGAGCGACGTCAGCGTTGCGTTGATGACGCTCCGCGAAGTCCCCGGCATCAGCTCGGTGTTGCAGGACCCCACACATTCCGTGGCGCACGATGCTCGCGACAGAGGTCATGCGTTCAGTTACTGTCAGCGCTTCCTGCACGAGCTGAACGTCGCGATTGAAGACGGAGGGAAAGTGCACGTGCGCGTGCTGTACCCGATCAGCAACGTGATCGGCGACGTCAATCGAGCGCTGGCATCTGTTGGTATCGGCGTGAAGCTGGACGGCAAGAGCGAGGCCGTGCAGAAGCGCGTCGCGTTCGCCGTCGGGGACGCGCTTAACGGGACGACCTTCGAGTACCAGGGCCTCGCCGCGAGGCTCGACGCACGTCTGGACGACGGAGATGCGAAGTTCACCGTGATTGTGCAATCGCCTGATCTATCCGCGTACGGACTCGCGAATCTCGCAGGCTTCGCGTTGCCGTGGATGCTCAAACATCCACTCACCGGTTGGGAGGGCATTGTCCCGAGGGCCTGGACCGGTGAGTGAGCGTCGCTTGCGTTCCTGTTTCCCGCCCAGAGCACCGGAAGGCCCCGACATTGAGCGGGGCCGTCCGCACGTTAGCGCGGGCCTCTCGGGCCGGACGCAGGGCTACGCGACCCGCAGCAGAACGATCAGTGTGATCACGAAGATCAGCACTGCGGTGAGATCGAGCTTGGTGATGTTCTCCACGGGGAGCTCCTTAGGGTGAGAGTGATGCCGGGCGGTCGCCCGAACGGCGGCCGAGTCTACGGCCTGCAGAGACCGAGTGAACGAAGGACACTAGGGGAGAGGGCCGACCGACGCGGTATAGCCGCCTCTTCGATCGCACCGGTCCACACCCAGTAGCGTTGTTCCTTGCCGCCGACGTGGAACACGATCCCGAAGGCGTCGGGGGTCCACCGTGCGGCGACCGCATCGACCTGAACGGGCACGGTCCCAAACCGCACCTACGCGCGTATGCCCGGTGCGATCGCGGGTCGATCGTCAGTGGGACCTCGTCGAGGCGGAGCTCGGCCGCTGCGCATCAGAGAGGTCTCGTTATGCGCCGTAGTCTGCGACAAGCGCGCCGTGAAAGCTCACGCCGTGGTTGCAATCTTCGCTGTGAGGTGGTCGAGGACGAGTGCCTCCACTGATGGTGGTGCGAGGAAGTCCTGACTAACCATGATCGCGGCACCGAGCACGCCGGCGAACTCACCGCTCGTAGAGGGCACGATTCGCAGGTGCTGCGTGGCAAGTGGTGTGGAACGCCGGTACACGATCTCCCGGATGCCTGCGATCAGGTCTTCGCTGCCCCGTGCAAGCAGACCGCCGATCGCGATCACGGAGGGGTTCAGCACATTGACCACGGTCGCCAGGACCTCGCCGACCTCACGTCCGGCTTCGCGAGTGGCGCGAACGGCTCGGGCGTCGCCCTGGCGCAGGAGCGTCACCAGTTCCGCCGTCGAACGAACGTGAACTCCGTCCGCCGCGAGGTGACTGACGATCGCGGGGGCGCTCGCGATTGCTTCGAGGTCGCGCTCATCTCCCGCCACACGACGCGAGTCGTGCCGCATAGGTACCTGCACGTGTCCGATGTCCCCGGCCGTCCCCTGCGCTCCGCGCTGTAGCGCGCCGCCGCTGATTATTCCGGATCCGATGCCCGTTGACACCTTGACGAAGACGAGATCGCCGATCGACCGCCAGGTGCTGGCGTGCTCGCCGAGGGCGAGGAGGTTGACGTCATTGTCGACGAGCACGGGGTAACCGAGATGGCGGCCGACGAACTTGGGGATGTCAAAACCATCCCAGCCCGGCATGATCGGCGGTTTGACGGCTCGCCCGCTCGAATGCTCGACAGGGCCGGGAACGCCGATCCCCACTCCGGCGAGCGGAACATTGATCATGTTCGGGTCGGCCAGGAGTGCCGTCGCCTGTTCGCACACCCATTGGAGCACCGGTTCCGGGCCGTCCGATATGCGGATGTCGTCGCGCACGCTCTCGATCACGCGGCCACTCAGATCCGTCAGCGCGATGACCCCGTGGGTCGCCCCCAGATCAACGGCGACGACCAAGCGTGCCGCAGGGTTGATGACCACCCGGGTCGGCGGTCTGCCGCCCGATGACGCCGCGTCGGCCGCCGATTTCAGGAGACCGAGGTTCAGCAGGGTCTCCACGCGGGACGCGACGGTCGAACGCGCGAGGCCGGTCACGGAGATGAGCTCCGCCTTCGTGCGCGCATTGCCATCGCGAAAGAGCTGGAAGAAGTCGCCGATTCCTGGCCCGCCCAGTCGTGTGGGTACGCCACTCATGTGGCCAGTAAATCACATGTGCAACCGATGAGCAGGCAGTAGTTGACCATGGGGCATGCAGAAGAGTGCACTGCGTAACCATCTTTTGACCGAGCACTTGACAAAAGTCCGGACCGCATGTCTACTAGCTCCCATGACACCGTCCGTCGCCCGCTCGACCGATCCGATCCGCGTCGGGATCGTCGGTGGTGGCTTCATGGCGCGGGTGCATACGGGTGCGGCTCGCGCTGCCGGAGCTCAGGTCGTCGGCCTGGCGTCGTCCAGCTTGGACAGCGCAAGAAGCGCGGCCGCGCGCTTGAGCATCCCTCTCGCGCACGACGATCTTGCCGCGCTGCTCGACCACAAGCTCGACGTCGTGCATGTGTGCACTCCGAACGGCACGCATGCGGACTACGCGCAGCAGGTGATCGATGCGGGCGTCAACGTCGTGTGCGAAAAGCCTCTCGCCGTCGACGTCATGTCCGCCCGGCGCCTGGCGGTCAGCGCGGCCGCATCGGGGCTCGTCGCGACCGTGCCGTTCGTATACCGCTTCCATCCCATGGCGCGCGAGGCTCGTGCGCTCGTGCGCGAGGGCAGGATCGGGGAGTTGCTCACGCTGCAGGGAAGCTACCTACAGGACTGGCTGCTCGCGCAGGGCGACGACAACTGGCGCGTCGACGAGAAGGCGGGCGGACGTTCCCGCGCGTTCAGTGACGTCGGCTCTCACCTCTGCGATCTCCTGGAGTTCATCTCCGGCGATCGGATCGCCGCATTGCATGCTCGCACCCGCACTGTCCATTCGACCCGTGGAGGGCGGGAGGTGCGAACCGAAGATCTCGCCGTCGTGATGTTCGAGACGACCGGCGGAGCGCTCGGCACGCTCACGGTGAGCCAGATGGCCCCCGGCCGCAAGAACCGGCTCTGGATCGAGCTCAGCGGCACGCAGCGCAGCCTGGCCTTCGATCAGGAACAGCCGGAGTCCCTCTGGGTTGGTGAGCGGGATGGAGGGCGGCTGCTTCTTCGCGATCCTGACGTCCTCTCCCCCGACGCTGCACGCCTCGCGGTCACACCCGCAGGGCACCCGCAGGGATACCAGGACGCGTTCAACGGGTTCGTGTCCGACACCTACGCCGCCTTGCGCGGGCACGCGCCGGCAGGACTGCCGACGTTCCAGGACGGACTCCGGGCCACGGAGATCACCGAGGCGGTCCTGCTCTCGGCACAGACCTCCGAATGGGTGCGGCTCGAGGCGGCGAATGACGCAGAGAGCTCGTTCACACAAGGCACACCGTCATCTGAAGTCTCAACAGGGGCGCTGGCCCCCAATACAAGGAGGTATTGACTCATGATCACATCGCACCGACCCAGATGGCTGGCCGTGGCCGCCGTTGTCGCCGCGGGTACGTTGCTCGCTGGTTGCTCCGGCAACGGGGCGCCAAGCGAGCCCGGGGAGAAGCCCGACACGCTGCGGGTCCTCTATACGACCGCCGAGGCCAACGCGACGGCTGTCCAGTCACGGGTCGACGCATTCGAGGACGAGTTCGGCATCGCGCTCGAGATCGACACGCAGCCATACGACGCTCTGCAGCAGCGTGTCTTCTCGGAGATCGCGTCGTCGAGCTCGCACTATGACCTGTTCGTCGTCGACACGCCCTGGGCGCCCGCAATCGTCGGCAGCCTGGAGCCGTTGAGCGGCTATATCTCCAACGAAGAGATGAATGAGAACGCCGACGTCGACATCGCGGACTTCATCCCGAAGGTGTTCTTCGACACGGCCGTCTACGACCAGGCAGACCCCATCCGCCAGTTCCCCGACGCGACGAGCGTCCCCGACATCGAGTCGATCACTTCGGAAGGCTTCGAGGTGTACGGCCTGCCGATCCAGGCGAACGCCGCCTTGATGGCCTACCGCAAGGACCTGTTTGAGGACCCTCAGCAGAAGGCGGCCTTCCAGGCGGAGTACGGGCGCGAGCTCGAGGTGCCCACGACGTGGGACGAGTACGCCGAGGTGGCGAGATTTTTCACGCAGCCTGAGAACAATCTCTACGGCACGACCGTGATGGCCGGCGTAGGCGACTGGGCGACCGACGACTTCAAGACACTGCTGGCCAGCTTCGGCGGTGACGGCCACCTGGTCGCCGACGACCTGTCGCTCGCGTTCGACAGCAGCGAGGGGGTTGCGGCGCTCGCCTACTACCGTGACCTCATCGAGAGCGGTGTCGTGCCGCCCGGCAGCACATCCGCCTCCTGGGATGAGACTGCGACTTCCTTCGACAACGGCATGACGGCGATGACGATCAACTATCACTCGCTCGAGCTGGCAGAGGCCGTCGACGGCGAGATCGGCTACGCCCCCGTGCCGGGCGCCGAGGGCGACGGCCCGCACTTCGGGACCTGGATGCTCAGCGTGAACCGCAACTCGGACCACAAGGACTGGGCGTACCAGGCCGCCGCGTGGCTCACCTCTTCCGAACAGCAGCTCGAGATGACCAAGGACCACCTGCACCCGAGCCGGACCTCCGTCTACGAAGCCGTGGCGGCAGCAGGCGGAGACAACGCGGAGTTCTACGACACGCTTGGCCAGTCCCTCGCCGTGGGCGTGGGCCGTGCGCGCCTGACGAACTACATGGAGGTCAGTCACGCCATCGCTGTCTCCATCAACCGCGCTGCTTCCGGCGACGAGACGCCTGAGACAGCAATCGCCGAAGCCGCCGACGCCGTAGCCGCCCTGCTGGAGCAGGCAGGCTACCAGGTCAACCGCTGACCGTACGAGCAGAGAGCAATCCATGTCCGTGACACTTCCATCGAGGGACCGCCACACCCTCGGCGGTGCCGCCCAGGCCGCGCCTCCCAACAAGGGGGGCCGGTCCGGCGGGCGACTCCGCTCCCGTCGGCTCCCGTGGCTGTATCTGTCGCCGGCACTGGTGGTACTCCTGGTGATGACGATCGCCCCGGCGCTCTATATCCTCGTCACCAGCTTCAGCAACGCCAGCGTGCTGGGTGGGCAGGGCTCGTTCGTGGGCTTCCGGAACTACGAGATCGCCCTCACCAGCCCCGCTACCCAGCACTCGTTCCTCGTGACCTTGGCGTTCGTCGCGATCGTCGTCGTGCTTGAGATGCTTCTCGGCCTCGCTCTGGCGGTGCCGCTGGCGCGACAGACGGCCGCGAACAAGGTGGCCGCCACGCTGATGCTGTTGCCGTTCGCGGTCACCCCCGCCGCGGCCGCGATGATCTTCCGCCAGCTGGTCAACCCGAACTACGGCTGGATCCCCTACTACCTGCAGTTCCTGGGCCTTCCGCCCAACATCGACTTGCTGGGCACCCCCGCCACAGCGTGGGCGGTACTGATCGTCCTCGACCTGTGGCAATGGACGCCATTCGTCGCCCTGATCCTGATGGCCGGTATCCAGGCGTTGCCGCTCGAGCCGCGTGAGGCAGCCATGGTCGACGGTGCCAGCGGGTGGCAGGTGTTCCGGCACATCACTCTGCCCGGACTCATGCCGTTCCTTTCCATCGCAATCGTCCTGCGCACCATCCAAGCCTTCAAGACTTTCGACTCGTTCAAAATCGTGACCGGTGGCGGCCCCGGCAATTCGACCGAGATGATCAACCTCGGCATCTACCGCGTCGGCCTCCAGACCTTCAACATCGGACTTGCATCCGCCATGGGCGTGTTGCTGCTGATAGTTCTGCTAGTGCTGGTGCCCATCATGCAGCGAGTCATCGGACGCCGCGCCGACCCGGAGGAGATGTGACCATGTCTGCGACCGTCGAACCCCGGGGCGCCTCGTCCGTCCTCCAGCTCGCGCTCCGAGTCTTCGTATGGGCGTGGCTCGTGATCGCCCTTATCCCGCTGGTCTTCATGCTCGTCACTTCTGTGAAGCCGGCAGGCATCGTGAATCAGGTGCCCCCGGCGTGGATCTTCCCCGTGACGTTTGAGAACTTCGCGACCGTACTGGCGGGTGGCAGCGGTGTCTCCCGCGACTTCGGGGCCCTCCTACTCAACAGCGCCATCGTCAGCATCGGCGCCACTGTCCTGACCGTGCTGCTCGCCGTTCCCGCAGCGTACGCGCTCTCGATGAGGAGCTTCGGCCCACGCAAGGGGATCGCCTCGTGGATCCTGTCCACATATATGTTCCCGCCCATCGTCGCCGTGGTCCCGATCTTCGTATTCGCGGGAAAGCTCGGGTTGATGGACACCTACCCGGTGCTCATCGTGCCGTATGCGGCCTTCAACCTCCCGATTGCGATCTGGATCCTGCGGAGCACGATCGTGCAGATCCCCTACGAGATCCAAGAAGCGGCGATGGTGGACGGCGCCGGGCAGTGGGTGATCCTACGCCGCGTGATCTGGCCGCTTCTGGCGCCCTCCGTCGCGACCGTGGCGGTGCTCACCATCGTGCTGACCTGGAACGAGTTCCTCTTCGCGCTCTCGCTCACGCGCAGCGCGGCGAAGACGGCCCCGGTCGGACTACAAGAGTTCACGGGCATGTTCGGAACCGACTGGGGCAGCATCACGGCCGGCGCGACGCTCATCGTCGCCCCCATCCTTGTGCTGACCATCCTGCTTCGGCGCCGAATGATCTCCGGACTCACGTTCGGCGCAGTCAAGTGACCATCCTGGAAGGAATAAACCCATGAGAGCAGTCCTGTTGCCCGGCGACAAGAGGGTTGTCGTCGAGGACCTCCCCACTCCCGATCCGCAGGGCGACGAGGTGCTCGTGCGCACGCGAGCGAGCGCCATCTGCCGCAGCGACATGAGCATCTACTACGGCAACCCGATCGTCGGATCTGGTGCGACCGAGCTCATCATCCCCGGCCACGAGGCGGCCGGAGAGGTCGTCGCCGTCGGGCCGAACGTCACGAGCACAAAGGTCGGCGATCGGGTGGCGGGATACCTCGCGATCGCGGACCCGAACGCGCCGTATTCGGCACAGGGCCTGCCGATGCTCGAGCCGGACTGGAAATGTTTCGGGTTCGACGTGCACGGCGGCGACGCCGAGTACTTCTTGCTGCCCGAGCGCAACTGCCTGCCCCTGCCCGAGTCCATCTCCTTCAAGGCCGGCGCCGTCCTGACCGACATGGTCGGCACCCAGTACAGCACCCAGAAGAGACTCGGCGTCTCGGGCCGCCAGACGGTCGCCGTCGTGGGCCTGGGCCCGATGGGTGCCGCGGCGGTGCTGGTGGCGAAGGCTTTGGGCGCGCGCGTCATCGCCGTGGACGTACTCGACTCCCGGCTCCAGCAGGCCTCGGACCTCGGTGCCGACGACGTCGTAAACAGCGCCGCCACCGACGCGGCCGAGGCGATCCGCGGGCTCACCCGCGGTATCGGAGCCGACGTCGTCATCGAGTGCTCCGGAAATCCGCGCGGGCAAAACAGTGCGCTGGATGCCGCGGCGCGTCGCGGAGCCGTCGCGTTCGTCGGTGAGTCCCGAGCCACCGAGATCAACCCGAGCGACCAGATCATCCGCAAGCTCCTCACGGTGATCGGTGGCTGGTATTTCGGCCGGGGCGAATGGGATGAGATCGTGCGGTTCGTCGAGGATCGCGCGGTGCCCGTCGAGAAGCTCATCAGCCACGAGTTCTCGATCGAGCAGGCCGAAGAGGCGTTCGCCGCCTTCGACCGACGCGAGACCGAGAAGGCCGTCTTCGTCTGGTGACCGAAAAGAAAGGCACGAGCATGTTCCGCTACACCGCAGAGATCCTCCCGTACCATGACCATTCGTTCGAGGACGCCGTTCGCGACCTCGCCGAGATCGGCTTCACAGAGATCAACCTGTGGTCCTCCGCTTCACCGCTAGGGCACCACGTCAATCCCGGTGACGACCCCGGCGAGATACTCCGCATCCTGGACAAGTACGGTGTGCGCCCGTGCGGTCTCACCACGTACGGCAAGACCCAGGACGAGATCCTCGAGCGGATCGACTTCGCCGCCGAGCTCGGCATCGACACGCTGATCTTCGACTGCGAGGCGAACTACCCTGACTTCGTCTCCCGCTTCCTGCCTCCCCTCGTGGAGGCGGGGCGTCGTCGCGGTGTGCGGATCGCGGTGGAGAACCACCTCACCGTCCCGTTCTCGGCGGACTTCGAGCAGGGGGGCAACGAGGACCGGCGCTGGGACGAAGGCGTCGACTCCCTCGCGCAGATCAAGCGGCTCGTGCGCGACATCGACGATCCGTTCCTGGGCGTCTGCGTCGCGCCCCCTCACCTGTGGGTTATGCAGGAGACCGTGACCGAGGTCATCACCTTCCTCGCCGAGCGCAAGCGCCTCTTCTATTACTACATCTGGGACATCGACCGGAACTACCAGCACGGTATCGACGGCCTGAACTTCGGGCCGGGGGACCGGCAGCTGCCGCGTCCGGACGGCACGCTCGACCACCGCGTGCTACTGCGCTCGCTCACCGCGGTCGGCTACGAGGGTCCCGCGAGCCTGAAGTGCCACGGCACTCACGGCTGGTCGCTTGAGAAGATCGGCTCCGAGCTTCGCCGCTCGGACGCCTACATCCGTCCGATCGTCGACGAACTCGCACAGGGCTGAGGAAGGCACATGCCATCACACCCCGTCACCCTGTTCACCGGTCAGTGGGCGGACTTGCCGCTTGAGGAGGTCGCGCGCCTGGCCTCAGAGTGGGGCTACGACGGTCTGGAGATCGCGGCGTCGGGCGACCACCTAGATCTCGCGCGCGCGGACCAGGACGATGCGTATGTGCGCGAGCGCCTTGAGATCCTCGACCGTCACGGCCTAAAGGTATGGGCGATCTCGAACCACCTCGCGGGCCAGGCGGTGTGCGATGACCCCATCGACTTCCGACACAAGGCGATCCTGCGTCCCTACATCTGGAGCGACGGCGACCCTGAGGGCGTGCGGCAGCGCGCCGCCGAGGATATGAAACGCTGCGCGCGCGTGGCGCGCAAGCTGGGCGTCGACACGGTCGTGGGTTTCACCGGATCGAGCATCTGGCCGTATGTCGCGATGTTCCCGCCCGTACCCACCGAACGCATCGACCAGGGCTACGAGGACTTCGCAAACCGGTGGAACCCAATCCTCGATGTGTTCGATGGCGAGGGCGTGCGCTTCGCGCACGAGGTGCATCCGTCGGAAATCGCGTACGACTACTGGACAACCGTGCGCACACTCGAGGCCATTGATCATCGGGCCGCATTCGGGCTGAACTGGGATCCGAGCCACCTGTTCTGGCAAGGAATCGATCCCATCGGGTTCATCACGGACTTCGCAGACCGGATCTACCACGTCGATTGTAAGGATACGCGCCTGCGTCCGGCGACCGGCCGCAGTGGCATCCTCGGCTCGCACCTCCCCTGGGGCGACCCGCGGCGCGGCTGGGATTTCGTGTCCACCGGGCACGGCGATATCCACTGGGAGGACGCGTTCCGAGCCCTCGGCTCGATCGGCTACACCGGTCCCATCTCGATCGAATGGGAGGACGCAGGTATGGACCGCCTACACGGCGCCGCCGAGGCTGTCGGCCGCATCCGCTCCCTCCTCTGGAAGCGCCCCGACACCTCCTTCGACGCCGCGTTCCGCAATCAGTGACGACCGGACGCTGTGACAGGTCACTCCGTTTTGATGTCGCTGCATCGGTCACGTTCGTTCACTTGCCTCGAGCGGCCCTCGGGCGTGCCTTCGCCTTTCGTGTGCTCATCGCTGGCTCAGCCAGTCCGACAGTGAGCCGACCGCGCGGCGTCCCTCGTCTCTGAGGACGTGACGATATGGATCCGACGCCTCCGAGGTGCCGTGGCCGTTGACGCCGGAGAACGCCGCCCAGGGCACGCCTGCGTGCTCGGACAAGGTGACGTAGGAGTGGCGTAACCAATGGGTCGTCGCGAGAGGCAGATTGACGCCGGCCTTGAGAACCGCTGCTCTCAAGTGGTCGTTGTCGTCGCTGTTCTTGCGGGGGCGGCCGTCCGGTCGGTGCCACACGAGGCCATGGGGGTTGGATCCGGCGTCCTCTTCAATGTGTTTGCGCAGTTGCGTCGTGGCCTCTGGCGTGAGCGGGATCTGTCGGGCGGTGTTGTTCTTCGGGCGTACGAACACGAACCGACCAGAAAGCGGCTCCCACTCGAGCTCTTCGGAGACGTCGATCTGTCGCTGGGGGCAGTCTCCCCCGCGTTTCCTCCCGCATGTTCCGCCGCAGCCGTGCGCGAAGGACGCCTCGGAGATTGACCAGGACAGTGTGGCGACGCCTCGCTCGAGGTCGACGTCCTGGTGTCGCAGGGCGCAAGCCTCGCCGCTGCGCAAGCCCGTCAGCAGTCCGAGCGTCCACCTCGGATCCTCGATGGACAGCAGAGCGCGCGCATCCTCGCGTCGCAAAGATTCCCGACTCTTGGCCTGATATGTGCGCCTCGGGGGAGTGAGCATAGCAACGTTCTCCGGACAGATCCGCTCCGCGCGTCCGTACTCCAACATGGTGACCAAGGTGCGGTGAACGCTCGAGATACCCGAGTACCCAACGCCGGCCGCACGCACGCGCGCGTGGAGGCGACGGACATCCGCCGGAGTGAGCTCTGAGACCAGACGTGCCCCTAGGGCGTGTTGCTAAACCCTTGAGTGCTGCGTGGGTGAGTCTTGAGGGTGTGTCGCGTGATGTGATCTCTGATGACGCGTGGGCTGTGATCGGGCCGCTGTTCCCGACTGCGAAGTCGACGGGGCGGCCTCCGGTGGATCGGCGAACAGTAGTCGAGGCGACGGCGTGGCGGTTCCGGACCGGCGCGCCGTGGCGCGACGTGCCCGAGCGGTTCGGTAACTGGAACACGATCTACAAGAACTTCAACCGGTGGTCCGAACAGGGTGTGTGGGCGCGGGTTCTAGAGAAGACGCAGTCTCTCGCGCAGCAGTCCGGGGATCTGGACTGGGTAGCGTCGATCGACTCCACGATCGTGCGAGTGCACCAGCATGGCGCGACCCTTCCTCGCGCCACAGGGGGCACTGTCGAACTACAAGAAGTTCGGTGACGAACCGCTCGATCATGCGATCGGGCGTTCCCGTGGCGGGTTGACGACGAAGAATCACCTGGTGTGCGACGGGCAGGGCAGAGCTCTCGCGTTCATCCTCACGCCGGGACAGACCGCGGACACCAGCATGCTGGCCACGACGCTCGACGAGATCCACGTTCCGGGCGCGAGGGGCAGGCCACGATCCCGGCCGGACCGGGTCCTGGCGGACAAGGGCTACCCGTCCAAAGCGAACCGGGCCTGGCTACGCGAACGAGGGATCGCAGCGACCATCCCGGAACGCGACGACCAGATCGCGCACCGCCGCAGGAAGCGGGGCCGGCCGATCGACTTCGGCGACGAGCAACGCGTGCGCTACCGCGGCCGCAACGTCGTCGAACGGTGCTTCAACAAGCTCAAGCAGTGGCGCGGGATCGCGATGCGCTCAGACAAGACCGCCCGCAACTACCACGCTGGCCTCTGCCTCGCCGCGACACTCCATTGGGTCACCAGCAGCGCGCACAACGCTCCTTAGGTGCCGGAGAGCGCACCGAACGAGAGGGCAAGGAGTTCGTCTGGCGACCGAGTCTCTCCGGCTATCGCCCAGGCGTTAAGGGCTGCCTCGAAGCAAGCGATTGCGCACTGCACGACAGCGTATGCGCGCAGGTCGGCATCCGCGCCACCAATGCGACGCGCCACGATCGGCGTGAGCGTGCTCGCCCAGCCGAGGTGCTTCTCGAGGTTGCGTGCACGAAGCGAGGGGGCGCTGTTGAGAACGCGCATCCCACGCTTCTGCCGCTCCCCGCTCATGTCGGACATGGCCAGGAGCGCGCTGAACGCGTGCCGCAGAGACTCCCAGACAGGCTCGTTGACCGGCCGGTTCTCGAGGGTGTCGCGGACGAGGACGCCCCACGGTTCGGTGTCGCCGAGGATCGCGTCTTCCTTGGCCGGAAAGTAGCGGTTGAAGCTGCGTGTTGAGATCCCGGCGGCCGCCGCGATCTGCTCGACGGTCACCTCGTCGAAGCCGTGCTCAGCGAAAAGGTCGAGGGCCGCCTCGGCGATCTGCGCGCGCACAGCTGCGCGCGTCTTCTCGCGCAGGGACGGCGGGGGTGCGGCACTCATCATGCAGTCAGCATACCGCGCATACTTGTCTGAGTCAGACAGTTATGGCGTAGACTGTCGCTTCGTGAAGGGATCAACCATGGAATCACGCAAACTCGGCCGGCAAGGCCTCGAGGTCTCGGCCATCGGCTACGGCGCGATGGGAACGGCCGCGGGCTACGGACCCTCCGACGACACGGAGTCGATCGCCGCGATCCGCACCGCGCACGAGCTGGGAGTCACGCTCTTCGACACCGCAGAGATGTATGGCTGGGGCACCGGCGAGCAGCTGCTCGGGACGGCGCTCGCGCCGATCCGTGATGACGTGGTCATCGCCACGAAGTTCGGCCTGACCCCGGAGGGAGGCATGAACTCGCGCCCCGACCACATCCGTGAGGTCGTCGAGAACAGCCTCCGCAACCTGAACGTTGACACGATCGACGTCCTCTACCAGCACCGCTCCGACCCCGACGTGCCGATCGAGGATGTCGTCGGCGTCATGCAGGGGTTCGTCCAGGCCGGCAAGGTCAAGTACCTCGGCCTGTCCGAAGCCGACGGCGAAACTATCCGTCGCGCGCACGCAGTGCACCCCATCTCCGTACTGCAGTCCGAGTACTCCATCTTCGCCCACGACGCCGAGCCGGTACTGCCCGTGATCGAGGAACTCGGCATCGGCCTCGTCGCATACTCGCCGCTCGCGCGCGGGTTCCTTGCCGCACCCCCGAAGCCGCGCACCGAGTACGCCGCCGACGACTTCCGCCAGTATCTCGGCTGGTGGGCGCCCGCCAACTTCGACGCGAACGCCGCGCTGTCCAACGAACTTCGCGCGTTCGCCGCCGAAAAGGGCACAACGCTCTCCAAACTGGCGCTGGCGTGGCTGCTCGCCAAGCGCGACTACATCGTGCCCATCCCCGGCTCCCGCAACCCGGCCCGCGTCGCGGACAACATCGCTGCCTCGGACCTGCACCTCAGCACCACCGACCTCGCGCGCATCGACGCGATCGCACCCAACGGCGCGGTCGGCAGCCGCAACTACGGATGACGTGCACATAAGGATTGAAGCCGGGGCACCGCACCACACGGTGACCCGGCTTCAATCATCTCCAACACGGCCTCCGAGGGGATTTCCTGCGACGACCCCTACTTCGCCACCGATTCCACCGGATCAATTCCGGGGTTTGGCAACACGCCCTAGGACCGGTTTGATCTTGGCGTTGACGTTCGAGCGATAGTTGGCGAGCGTCTTGGGCTTGGCGCGGCCCGACACATCCTCCAGCCACTTGTCGGTGGTGCGGTCCAGAACCCGCCCTACGGTGTCGCGCTCCCGCAACATCTGGTTGAGCTTCTGGACGGCGCCCTCTTTGATCTTCGACATGCGAGCCTCTGAAGTCGCTTACCGCTCACCGAATCGTAGCCATCATCGATTACGGCGCGCCAAAGCCGACGGGACTCAACCCAATAGAGGGCGCCCTGTCCGTGCTCACGCGATTTGGACATACTTCAAGAGTACGCTCCGATGTACACATCGGTGTACACATCGGTGTACACATACGCATGGCGTGATGTGACGCGCTGTGGCAATAAACCCGCGGAATTCTGCGGAATAATGGAGGGGATGACGGGAATCGAGCCCGCGGTATCAGCTTGGGAAGCAGAAGTTCCCGATGCCGCGCGGCCCATCGCAAGTAGTTGTGCGACAGTGTCCCGAAAGTGTCCCGAGTGGCCCGAGAGAGGCGATGCGGGCGAGTTGTAAGTGTGTTGAGTGCGTGATGAGACGAGCGCGCCGAGGGGGGAAAGCCGAGATCAGGATGGATTTGCACGCAATGTCGCGGAGGTTGGGTCATCGGTAGCTCAACAGCCGAAGATTGGCATTTCCACCCTGCTAAGGTGGAGTCCTCGCAAGGGGACCGAGGGTTCAAATCCCTCCGTCTCCGCCAGTAAAGCCCCGATCAGGGGCTTTCTCTTTTTCAGTCACTCGAGGTCTGTGTCTGATCCGGATGGCGCATTTTGAGCTCGTGGGGCGTGTGGGTTGCGACGAGCCAGGCGCCGTTCGACATCCTCGGCATCTCGCCCGCGCCGCTCCTGATCATCCTGGGCCTGATCGGCGGACAGTTCTTCTTCGTCTGGATCTCGAACCGGCAGCGACGGCACAAGTCGCGCATCTT
>Ga0182735_1000116_pt1 | contig 104064 bp, 102 predicted proteins | sample eDN5th30CKraftMG_FD_128524 | JGI IMG/M metagenome (GOLD analysis project Ga0182735, IMG submission 128524) | Enriched Miracle-Growth compost microbial communities from Emeryville, California, USA - eDNA 5th pass 30_C Kraft MG (version 2) (version 2) ... | reverse complement strand
TCGCCATGGCGAAGGCGGACGGGGTGGACGTGGAATGCGTGCCGGTCGCCGCCACCGATCCGCTCTACATCCTCTATACGTCCGGCACGACCGGCCAGCCCAAGGGCGTCATCCGCGATAATGGCGGCCACATGGTTTCGCTCCATTGGTCGATGGAGAACGAATATGGCGTGAAGCCGGGCGAGGTCTTCTGGGCGGCGTCCGATGTCGGATGGGTCGTCGGCCATTCCTACATCGTCTATGCGCCGCTGCTGGCCGGCAACACGACGATCCTGTTCGAGGGCAAGCCGGTCGGCACGCCCGACGCCGGCACCTTCTGGCGGGTGATCTCGGAACATGGCGTGGCCGCGCTCTTCACCGCACCCACCGCCTTCCGCGCCATAAAGGGGCAGGACCCCAAGGGCGAGTTCGTGCGCAAATACGACCTGTCGCGCTTCCGCACGCTCTTCCTTGCCGGCGAGCGCGCCGACCCCGAAACGATCAAATGGGCGGAAGCCAAGCTCGGCAAGCCGGTCATCGACCATTGGTGGCAGACCGAGACGGGCGGGCCGATCACCCACAATCCGGTGGGGCTGGGCACGTTACAGGTCAAATATGGATCGCCCGGCGTTCCCATGCCCGGCTATGACATGCAGGTGCTCGACGATGCCGGCCACGAGGTGCCGCGCGGCACGCTGGGCAATGTCGTCATCAGGCTGCCGCTGCCGCCAGCCTGCCTGCCCACGCTGTGGAATGCCGACAAGCGTTTCCACGATGCCTATCTCGCGGAGTTCCCCGGTTATTACAAAACCGCCGATGCCGGCTTTATCGACGATGACGGCTATCTCTTCATCATGGCGCGCACCGACGACATCATCAATGTGGCCGGCCATCGCCTCTCCACCGGCGGCATGGAGGAGGTGGTGGCCGAGCATCCGGACGTTGCCGAAAGTGCCGTCATCGGCATCGCCGATGCGATGAAGGGTCAGGTGCCCTGCGGCTTCCTCGTGCTCAATGCCGGCGTGACGCGCGACCATGGCGAGGTCGAGCGCGAAGTCATGGCGCTGGTGCGCGAGCGCATCGGCCCGGTGGCTGCCTTCCGCACCGCCGTGATCATCAAGCGCCTGCCCAAGACCCGGTCCGGCAAGATCCTGCGCGGCACGATGCAGAAGATCGCCGACAAGGAGCCGTGGTCGATGCCGGCCACGATCGACGACCCGGCGATCCTCGACGAGATCGCCGAGGCGCTGAAAGCGCGCGGCATCGGGGTGTAGGCCGCATCGGCAGCGCAAGGGCCGACGATCAGGTTGGAACGTTGCTGCCGCTGCTCCCCATCAAGAAAAAACCCCGGCCTCGCAGCCGGGGTTTTCCTTGGTTGCCGATATTGGCCGATCGTTATGCCGCGAGATCGCGCAGCACATATTGCAGGATGCCGCCGTTCTTGAAGTAGTCGAGCTCGTCCAGCGTATCGATGCGGCAGAGGATGGGAACGTCCTTCACCGTGCCGTCGGCATAGGTGACCTTGGCGACCATCTTCTGGCGCGGGCGGATGTTTTCCAGCCCTTCGATGGTCACCATCTCGTCGCCCTTGAGGCCGAGCTTGGCCCAGTTCAGCCCGTCCTCGAAGGTGAAGGGGATGACGCCCATGCCGACGAGGTTGGAGCGGTGGATGCGCTCGAAGCTCTCCGCGATCACCGCCTTGACGCCGAGCAGGTTGGTGCCCTTGGCCGCCCAGTCGCGCGAGGAGCCGTTGCCATATTCGACGCCGGCGAAGATGACCAGCGGCACGCCTTCCTTCTTGTACTCCATGGCGGCGTCGTAGATCGACATCTCCTCCTTGGAGGGATAGTGGATCGTGTAGCCGCCTTCCTTGCCGTTCTCGCCCAGCATGTGGTTGCGGATGCGGATATTGGCGAAGGTGCCGCGCATCATCACCTCATGGTTGCCGCGCCGCGTGCCGTACTGGTTGAAGTCCGCCACGGCGACATGATTGTCGGTGAGGTACTTGCCGGCCGGCGACGCCGCCTTGATGGAGCCGGCGGGCGAGATATGGTCGGTGGTGATCTTGTCGCCGAAGAGGCCGAGCACGCGCGCGCCCTTGATGTCGCCGATCTTGCCGAAGCCCTTCTGCATGCCGACGAAATAAGGCGGGTTCTGCACATAGGTCGACTTGTCGTCCCAGGCATAGGTCTGGCCGGACGGCGCCTGCACGTTCTGCCAGTATTCGTCGCCCTTGAAGACATCGGCATATTTGCGCGCGAAGAGGTCGCGCGTGACATATTCGGCGATGAAGTCCTGGATCTCGCCATTGGTCGGCCAGATATCCTTGAGATAGACCGGCTTGCCGTCCTTGCCCTCGCCCAGCGGCTCGGTGGTGAGGTCGATGGTGACCGAGCCGGCCAGCGCATAGGCGACCACCAGCGGCGGCGAGGCGAGGTAGTTGGCCTGCACGTCCGGCGATACGCGGCCCTCGAAGTTGCGGTTGCCGGAGAGCACCGCGCCCGCGATCAGGCCCTTGTCGTTGATGGTCTTGGAAATTGCCGGCGGCAGCGGGCCGGAATTGCCGATGCAGGTGGTGCAGCCGAAGCCGACCAGGTTGAAGCCGATCTGGTCGAGCTCCTTCTGGAGGCCGGACTTTTCGAGATATTCGGCCACGACCTGCGAGCCGGGCGCCAGCGAGGTCTTCACCCACGGCTTCTGCTTGAGGCCGAGCCGGTTGGCGTTGCGCGCCAGCAGCCCGGCGCCGATCAGCACCGAGGGGTTCGACGTGTTGGTGCAGGAGGTGATGGCGGCGATCGCCACGTCGCCATGGCCGAGATCGAAGCTCTCGCCCTCGACGGCGTAGCGGCGATCGGTGTCGACAGTCTTCTTGTACTCGGTCTCAAGCGATTTGGCGAAGGCCGAGGCGATGTCGCCCAGCGCGGTGCGGCCCTCGGGGCGCTTCGGGCCGGCCATGGAAGGCACGACCGAGTCCAGGTCGAGCTCCAGCGTATCGGTGAAGACCGGGTCTTCCGACGATGCGTCGCGCCACATGCCCTGCGCCTTGGAATAGGCTTCCACCAGTGCGATGCGGTCGTCGGCGCGGCCGGAGGTGGTGAGATACTTCACCGTCTCTGAATCGACCGGGAAGAAGCCGCAGGTCGCGCCATATTCCGGCGCCATATTGCCGATCGTGGCGCGGTCGGCCAGCGTCATGGAGGCGAGGCCGGGGCCGAAGAACTCGACGAACTTGCCGACGACGCCCTTCTTGCGCAGCATCTGCGTGACCGTGAGCACGAGGTCGGTGGCGGTGATGCCTTCCTTGAGCTTGCCGGTGAGCTTGAAGCCGATAACCTCGGGCAAAAGCATGGAGACGGGCTGGCCGAGCATGGCGGCCTCGGCCTCGATGCCGCCCACGCCCCAGCCCAGCACGCCCAGGCCGTTGATCATGGTGGTGTGGCTGTCGGTGCCGACGCAGGTGTCGGGATAGGCGACGGTCTCGCCGTCCTCATCCTTGGTCCAGACCACCTGGCCGAGATATTCGAGATTGACCTGGTGGCAGATGCCGGTGCCGGGCGGCACGACACGGAAGTTGCGGAACGCCTGCTGGCCCCATTTGAGGAATTTGTAGCGCTCCTCATTGCGCTGGTATTCGAGCTCGACATTGCGGGCGAAGGCCAGCGGCGTGCCGAATTCGTCGACGATGACCGAATGGTCGATGACGAGGTCCACCGGCACCAGCGGGTTGATCTTCTCCGGATCGCCGCCGAGCGACTTCAGGCCGTCGCGCATGGCGGCGAGGTCGACCACGGCGGGCACGCCGGTGAAATCCTGCATCAACACGCGGGCGGGGCGGTAGGCGATCTCGACGCCGGCGGTGCCGCGGTCGGTCAGCCAGGCGGCGACGGCCTGGATGGCCTCCTTGGTGACGGAGCGGCCGTCCTCGTTGCGCAGCAGGTTCTCAAGCAGAACCTTCATCGAATAGGGCAGGCGCGAAACCCCGGCCAGCCCGTTCTTCTCGGCTTCCTTGAGATCGAAATAGACATAGGTCTTGCCGGCCGCGGTCAGCGTACGGCTGCAATTGAAGCTGTCGAGAGATTTGGTCACGTGCGATCCCTAACGTTCATTGCCGGGTGGAACAGGACGGCTAGTCGTGAGGGCATCACGCGCAAAGCTGCGGGTACGGTCATTTCCGCTGTCCGTTCCTCGCGTTCCTGCCGTTCAAGGCGGCGGGGCGCGCTGGGTTCGGCGCAAATATGGCTGACGTGCCGACCGCTGGCACGATTGCCCCGGCTATAGAGAATTTCGTAGAAGAGTTCCAGACTGTTCGCGTGCGATTTTGCCGCGCTGCGCCGTCCGCGGCGAAAGGGAGAGCGATGCGGCTGACGGCCCGGAACCTGACAGCGGAGCGCGGCGGCGAGACCGTGTTCGAGAATGTTTCATTCGTGCTGGCCGAAGGCGGTGCGCTGGTGGTGACGGGGCCGAACGGAACCGGCAAGTCGACTCTGCTCAAGGTGGTGGCCGGCCTGCTGCCGGCAATGCGAGGAACGGTGGAACTGGACGGAAACGACCCCGACCAGCCTTCGGTCGCCGCGATTTGCCACTATCTGGGGCACCAGAACGCCATGAAGACCGCGCTTACGGTGGCTGAAAACCTTGCCTTCTGGCGCGGTTTCCTGGGCGTGCCGGCGATGGAAGCCGAGGATGCGCTGGCCGCCGTGGGGCTGCCGGATATCGGCCATCTGCCCTATGCCTACCTTTCCGCCGGCCAGCGGCGGCGCGTTGCCATTGCGCGGCTTCTGGCGAGCCATCGTCCCTTGTGGATCCTCGACGAGCCGACCGCCGGCCTCGATGCGGCGTCGGAGCGGCAGTTCGCCGCACTGATGCAGGCGCATCGCGCCAATGGCGGCATGGTGCTGGCCGCGACTCACGTGCCGCTGGGACTGGAAGACGCGGCGGAACTCAGGATGACTCCTTCATCCTGATGCGCGAGCGAAGCGCGCCTCGAAGGACGTACCTGCGCGCATATTTCCCTAATGCGCCACGCCTGCATTCTCCCGCATTTCCATGCGGCGATAGAAGTCGGCGAGCTGGCGGCCGCGCTCCTGCTTGAAGGTCCGGCCGGCGGGCGAAAGGTTGGTGATACGGTCGATCCTGAAGGTGCGGAAATCGTCGCGCATCTCGCACCAGGCCACCAGCGTCCACACCTTGCCCCAGAACCACAGGCCGAGCGGGCGCGCCTCGCGCCGCGTCACGCGGCCGGCCTCGTCGGAATAGTCGAAGGCGAGCACGTCGCGCTTTTCGATGGCGCGCTCGGCGCAGTCGATCACGGCGCGGTCGGCATCCGTCACGACCCAGAGCGGCACATGGATCTGGGTGGCCTTGATGCGCGCCTTTTCCGGATCGGGCAGCACCGCGCCGATCTTGACCAGCGCTTCCTCGGCCGCGCGCGCCATGTCGGCCCCGCCGAAGGCCCGCACCATGCGCGCGCCAGCCACCAGCGCCACGATCTCGTCACGTGTGAACATGAGCGGTGGAAGGTCGAATCCTTCCCGCATGATGTAGCCGACGCCCGCCTCGCCATCGATCGGCACGCCGGTGGATTGCAGGTCGGCAATGTCGCGATAGATGGTGCGCTCGGACACTTCGAGCCGGTCGGCGAGCATGCGCGCCGTCACCAGCCGGCCGCCGCGCAGCTGCTGGACGATCTGGAACAGGCGGTCGGCGCGGCGCATGGGAGGATGCTCCTGATGACAACAGGGCCATCATATAGCGCGAGCCTCCTGACAGCACACTGTCAGGAGGATGGCAGTTGGATGCCCACAGGGCCATGTCGCTCTCCCGCCTGTTTCACGGGATGCACCATGGCACAGGCCTGCTGCCAGCATGGCGTCAGCTTGCGCCATCCCTCCCGATGGAAGGAACCGTCACTTGCAGGAGAAGCTCTCGGCCTTCTCCATGTCGCCGCTGCCGGCATATTGCGCATGTGAGGGATAGGGGCAGAGCGGACGGCTCCTGTCGGGGAAGGCCGCGCCCGTCGCGGTCACTGCCGCAGGCGCCTTTCCTTCTTCGACCCAGTCCACCAGCGAGGTGAGCAGGTCGAACTGGTCGAGCGCGCCGGGACCGCCGCGGCAATGCGCCATGCCGGGCACCAGATAGAGCCGCGCCCATTCGTCGGTCAGCGTCTTCTTGCCTGTCGCGGCGTCCATCCGCGCGAAATAGTCGACCGTGTCATTGGCCGAGAACCACGGATCGCTCATGCCGTGGAAGAAGATGAGCTTGCCGCCCTTGCCGGCATAGGAGCCGAGATCGGTCCAGTTGTCGCTGTTGATCAATTGCTGCTGCGGATCGGCCGTCAGCTTGTCGATCTCCTTCTCCACGTCGAATTCGGTGGCGAGGTTGCGCGCCTGCCGGTTGCGCGGGCTGTCGAAGCGCAGCAGGCCGGGAATGGCGTTGTCGTCGTTCACATTGACGCCCGTGTCGGCTGGGAAGGACACATAGCGCTCGCGGCCGGTCGTGTCGGTGAGCGGCGCGAAGGCGGCCTTCACCACCTGCGCCTGTTCGGCGGTGATGCAGGCATTGGTGCTGCCGGCCTGGCAGACCAGGGCAGCGGGGTCGAAACTGCAGCCCTTCGTGTCGAAGATCATGCCGTCCTCGGCGCCGTCCAGCCCGTCGCAGGCTTTCAATATGCCGTCGAGTACGACCTGCCGGTCGGCATCGCTGAAGGCCTTTGAGCGGTCCGGCTTGCCGTCGTCGCCCTTGGGAGAGATGCGGCTCATCTCCACAGTCTTCCAGGCCAGCGACAGGTTGGAATAATTGGTGCGCATGGCCGGCGCGCCGGCAATGATGCCGTCGAAGAGTTCCGGATAGCGCTGCGCCGCCGTCATGGCTTCGCGGCCGCCGGTCGAGCAGCCGGCGAAATAGGAGCGTGCGGCGGGCTGGTCGTAATAGGCGGCGGCGATCTCCTTCGCCAGCAGCGTCACCTTCTCCACCGAGGCATGGGAGAAGTTGAGCACCGCGATCTGGTCCTCCTTGAAGGAGGGATCGAAGCTGTTCTCGCCCTTGTGGCCGCTATCGTTGGAGATCACGGCGAAGCCGCGCTCCAGCGCCGAGCGTTCGCCGGCGGCAGCCGCGCCCAGCGGCGGGCGGACGAGCCCGTTCAGCCCGCCGCCGCCCTGGAAGAGCAGCCGTCCGGTCCATTCGTCGGGCAGCGCGATGGCGAAGCCGATCGCATAGGGCTTGCCGCCCACGCCTTCGCGATTCTCGATCGAACCCGAGAGCAGGCAATGCGGCGCGCCCTCGGTCACGTGCGCTGCACTCTCCACTTTCAGGTCGAAGCGGTCGAGGGTGAGGCTTTGCAAAGCGGAACAGGCGGCCGCATCGCCCTTTCCCTGCGCCTCGGCGGTGGCAATGGTGGCAAGCAGCGCCAGCGGCGCGCAGGCCAGACGCCAGTCAAGCAATGTCGTCATGTTCGTCTCCTCCCGAATATCAGGAAGGTTGATATGCTGCATGCGGCCTGTCAATGCCGGACATTGGCTGGCATGGATTCCACCTTGTCGGACATTCAATCCGTGCCCGCGGGGATGTGCGCGGGCGATTGTCGTTGTATGGGGGTGCATATATCGTATGCTGGCGGTGGAGGTGCCGGACCGATTGCCGGGCATGGCCCCCTCGATGCAGAGCCGCATTCGAGGCTGCAATTCGAGAGCCAGCCGCCGCCAGCTTCTTCCTCAACACGATCGATCGCGGCATGCCGACTGGCCGCCGGTCGTCTCCCGCTTCCGTCGGCATGCCATTTGGAGGACATCAGATGAATATCGCCGTCAAAACGACCGCAAGCGAGGCTCTCGCAGCCAGTTTCCTGGCCCGCAAGCACAAGAACCTCATTGGCGGCCAGTGGCTCGATGCGAAGTCGGGCAAGACCTTCGAGGTCCATAATCCCGCCGACGGTTCGGTGATCGCCCATGTCGCCGACAGCGACAAGGCCGATGTGGATCTGGCCGTCGCCGCGGCGCGCAAGGCCTTCGAGGAAGGCCCGTGGAGCAAGATGACCCCGACCGAGCGCGCCAAGCTGCTCTTCAAGCTCGCCGATGCGATCGAGGCCCATGCCGACGAGCTGGCGCTGATCGAGACGCTGGACAATGGCAAGCCCTACAAGATGGCCCGCATGGGCGACGTGCCGGGCTCGGCCGAGAAGTTCCGCTATTATGGCGGCTGGTGCACCAAGATCGCCGGCCAGACGGTTGCGTCCAACCGTCCTGGCGATTTCCACCTCTACACGCTGCGCGAGCCGGTCGGCGTCTGCGGCCTGATCACGCCGTGGAACTTCCCGCTGGCGGCTGCCTGCGTGAAGCTCGCTCCCGCGCTCGCCGCCGGCTGCACGGTCATCCTCAAGCCGGCCGAGCAGACGCCGCTTTCGGCGCTGCGGCTGGGCGAGATCTTCCAGGAAGTCGGTTTCCCCGATGGTGTGGTCAACATCCTCACCGGTTTCGGCGAGACGGCCGGCGCGCCGATCACCGAGCATCGCGGCGTCGACAAGGTCTCCTTCACCGGCTCGACCGAGGTGGGCAAGATCATCCTGCGCGCCGCCACCGGCAACCTCAAGCGCGTGACGCTGGAGCTCGGCGGCAAGTCGCCGATCATCATCTTCCCGGATGCCGACCTGGAGAAGGCCATTCCCGCCGCCGCCAACGGCATCTTCTTCAATGCCGGCCAGGTCTGCGCGGCCTCCTCGCGCCTCTATGCCCATAAGGACGTGTTCGACCGCGTCGTCGAGGGCGTGGCCAAGCGCGCCGAGCAACTCAAGGTCGGCCCCGGCGTCAACGCCGACACCGATCTCGGCCCGCTCGTCTCGCAGGAGCAGATCGACCGCGTGAGCAGCTATCTGCAGGCGGGCGTCGATTCCGGCGCGACCGTCGTCACCGGCGGCAAGCGGCTGGAAGGCAACGGCTATTTCGTCCAGCCGACGGTCTTCGCCAACATGTCGGAAGACATGTCGATCCAGCGTGAGGAGATCTTCGGACCTGTGCTGACGGCCTCGTCCTTCAGCGATGCTGACCTCGACCGGATCGCCGCCCAGGCCAATGACAGCGAGTACGGCCTGTCGGCCTATATGTGGACTCAGAACATCTCGACCGCGCACAAGCTGGCCAAGAAGCTGCGCGCCGGCGACGTGCACATCAACTCCTTCGGCCTCGACAATTCCCTGCCTTTCGGCGGCTACAAGCAGTCGGGCTGGGGCCGCGAAAACGGCAGCTACGGCATCGAGCCCTATCTGGAGACCAAGTCGGTCATGGTCGGCCTCTGATCGAGGCGACAATCCAGGCAAAGAAAACCCCGGCGGCGACGCCGGGGTTTTTTCATTGCGGCTGTTTTCCGCTCAGGCGAGGTCGAGCACGATCTTGCCGATATGCTCGCCTTCCTCCATGCGCTCATGGGCGCGCCAGGCGTCCGACAGCGAGAAGATCATGTCCATGACCGGGGCGATCTTGCGGCTGGCGAGTAGCGGCCACACCTTCTCCTCCAGCTCGGCGGCGATGCCGGCCTTGAACTCCACCGTGCGCGGTCGCAGCGTCGAGCCGGTATGGGTCAGCCGCTTGATCATCAGCTTGGTGAAATCGGTCTCCGCCTTCGATCCGCCGAGGAAGGCGATCTGGACGACGCGCCCGTCCACCGCCGCCGCCTCGTAGTTGCGGCCCACATAGCTGCCGCCCACCATGTCGAGAATCACGTCCGCGCCGCGCTTGCCGGTGGCCTCCTTCACCGCGGCGACGAAATCCTGCTCGCGATAGTTGATCACATGGTCGGCGCCGAGATCGCTGCATGCCTGGCATTTGGCTTCCGAACCGGCGGTGGCAATCACCGTGGCGCCGAAGGCCTTGGCAAGCTGGATCGCCGTGGTGCCGATGCCCGACGTGCCGCCATGGACGAGAAAGGTCTCGCCGGGCCGCAAGGCTCCGCGCTGGAACACATTGTGCCAGACGGTGAAGAAGGTTTCGGGAATGGCCGCCGCCTCGGTGAAGGTGAATCCATAGGGAATCGGCAGGGCATTGGTGGCATGCACGGTGCAATATTCGGCATAGCCGCCGCCCGGCGTCAGCGCGGTCACCGCGTCGCCGACCCGCCAGCGCGCGGCTCCCTCGCCAAGCGCGGCCACCTCGCCCGCCACTTCGAGGCCGGGGAGCGGCGAGGCGCCGGGCGGCGGCGGGTAGCCGCCCTGCCGCTGCAGCACGTCCGGCCTGTTCACGCCGGCCGCCTTCACCCGGATGAGGATCTCGCCGGGGCGCGGCGTGGGCACCGGGCGCGGCTGCGGCTTCAGCACCAGCGGGCCGCCCGGTTCGGTGATGGCGATCGCCGTCATCATGACGGGAATTTCGGGCGTGGCGGACATGGCATTCTCCTCATGCGTCTTGCCGCGATTTGCGTCGGCGGCGGAGCCGTTTGTAAACTGGCTCCCGGTCAATTCAAACCGCAACGCGAATGGCAAGGAGAGACGCGATGGCCTTGTTCGACGAGGATGCCCCCAAATCGGTGCGCCGGCATGAGATCGGCCAGGACCTGGCGCTGCTGTCGGCGGAGGAACTGCGCGAGCGGATCGCCATGCTGAAGGCCGAGATCGCGCGGCTGGAGAGCGATCTCGACGCCAAGGGCGTTTCGCGCGCGGCGGCCGAGGCATTCTTCCGCCGCTGAACGCGCCGCAAGCAACGATGCGGGTGATTGAGAATTTCGCGGCATGACGTAAAGTCATTCCATGACTCAGCCCGACGCGTTCCTTGCGATTGCGGATTCCAACCGGCGCTACCTGCTCGAAGAGCTTCGCCGCGGGCCCAAGACCGTCAATGAACTGGCCAGCGGCCTGCCGGTGTCGCGCCCCGCCGTGTCGCAGCATCTCAAGGTGCTGCTGGATAGCGGCCTCGTCAGCGCCCGGGCGCAGGGCACCCGGCGCATCTATGCGATCAGCCCGGATGGCTTCTTCAAGCTCAACATCTGGCTCGACCAGTTCTGGGAAGGTTGAGCGGGCGGGGCCGGGTTACGGCTCCAGCTCCACATCCCAGTAGAGATAGTCCATCCAGCTTTCATGCAGGTAGTTGGGCGGGAACAGCCTGCCATTATTGTGCAGGTCGTGCACCGTCGGCGGGTAGGGCTTCTGGCGCGGCCACATTTTGGCCTGCGCCGGCAGAAGGCCGCCCTTGCGCAGGTTGCAAGGCGAGCAGGCGGCCACGACATTCTCCCATGTGGTAGCGCCGCCGCAGCGGCGCGGAATGACATGGTCGAAGGTCAGGTCCTCATGCGTGCCGCAATACTGGCACTGGAAGCGGTCGCGCAGGAACACGTTGAAGCGCGTGAAGGCGGGGTGGCGCGACGGCTTCACATAGCTCTTAAGGCAGACCACGCTGGGCAGCCGCATCGAGAAGGTCGGCGAGGACACCGCGTGCTCATATTCGGCGACGATATTCACCCGATCGAGGAACACAGCCTTGATGGCATCCTGCCATGACCAGAGGGACAGCGGATAGTAGCTCAGCGGTCGATAGTCTGCGTTCAACACCAGGGCAGGCATGCCATCCGGCGAAACGGCGATCGTCACTCACGTGGCTCCTGGAAGCGGCAGTTTCGAAGCACGCGGATAGTGTAAGCCCGAGGTGACAGGAATGTGAAGCGGCAAAATGCGCCGGGCGGGTCTCCCGGTTTTGCGGCTTTTTCAGACCTTCGGAGCCGCGTCGCGGCCGCGCAGGCTTCGGTAATAGGCCCAGAAAAGCCGTGCCGCCACGCTGCGCCATGGCGCCCATGATTCGGCAATCGGCGCGAGGCGCCGTGCATCGGGTCTGGGCTCGATTCCCAGCGCATGGCCGACCGCCGTCTGCAGGGCCACGTCGCCTGCCGGAAAGATATCGGGGTGGCCGGCGGAGACCAGCAGATAGACCTCGGCCGTCCACTGCCCGATGCCGGACAGCGCGGTCAGCGCCGCGATCGCCGCATCGTGTGGGCGTTCGCCCAGCGCCGAAAGGTCCAGCGCGCGGCCTTCCACGGCAGCCGCCACCGCGCGCAGCGTCCGCACCTTGCCGGCGGAGAGGCCGGCGGCGCGGAAAACCTCATCGCTTGCCGCCAAAACCTGCGCCGGCGTCAGCGGATCGACGCTGGCGACGAGCCGCGCCAGAATGGCGTCGGCGGCGCTGCGCGAGACCTGCTGGCCGATCACCACCGAAGCAAGCGAAGCGAAGCCCGGAGGCGCGCGGCGCAGCGGAATATCGCCGGCAAGCGCGATGACCGGCTCCAGCCGGCGGTCGATCAGGCGCAGCGCCTCGATGCCCTCGGCGATGTCGGCGATGGTGTCGATCGGCTTCAGCTTCGGCTCCTGACGCTTGCCGGGTTGTATCCGCTCCCGCGCAGACGTAGCAATCGTGTGATGAGGTCCGCAATCCGTTTCCCGCCGCAGCCATGAGCCGGCCCGTCTTCCGCTTCGCGCCAAGCCCCAATGGCCGGCTGCATCTCGGCCATGCGCGCTCGGCGCTCCTCAATCAGGACATGGCGACTGAAGCGGGCGGGCGCCTGCTGCTCAGAATCGAGGACATCGATACCCAGCGCTGCACGCCGGAATATGAAAGGGCGATCCATGACGACCTTGCCTGGCTGGGCATCGCCTGGGAGACGCCGGTACGCCGGCAATCGGAACATTTCGCCGACTATCGCGCAGCGCTCGATGCGCTGATCGAGGCGGAACTGGTCTATCCCGCGACGATGACGCGCGGCGAGATCCGCACGGCGATGGCGGAGGCCGAGGCGGCGGGTGCGCACTGGCCGCACGATCCCGATGGCGTGCCGCTCTATCCGGATCGCGACCGCCGGCGCTCGCTGCGCCAGCGCCACCGCGTGGCGGCATCCGGCGACCCCTTCGCCTGGCGGCTCGACACGGAAGCCGCGCTGGCGCGGATGGGCAGCGGACTTTCCTGGCAGGAGACGGGCATGGGGCCTCAGGGCGAGACAGGCATCGTCAATGCCGATCCCGCCGCATGGGGCGACGTGGTGATTGCCCGCAAGGACGTGCCGACAAGCTACCATCTGGCGGTTGTGGTGGACGATGCGCTACAGGGCGTCACGCAGGTCGTGCGCGGCCGCGATCTCTTCTATGCCACTGCCACGCAGCGCCTGCTGCAGGAATTGCTCGGGCTCACGCCGCCCGTCTACCACCATCACGATCTGGTGCTGGGCGACGATGGGCAGAAGCTTTCGAAAAGCCGCCGCGACACGACGATCGGCGACCTGCGGGCGGCGGGGATGACGCCGGCGGATGTGCGACGGCTTGCCGGACTATGACGGGAAGAGCCGCGCCAGAACGGCCTTGACCAGCACCATTCCAAGGAAGATGCCGAAGGCGCCGGCAAGGCCCCAGACGATAGCGCGGTCGAGTTCCTTGAGATTGATGCCCTGGAGGTTGGCGACATAGATCGTGCCGAAAAAGCCGATGGTGATGAGCGCGGCATTGCCGATCGGCCCGTAGCCCTCGCGGCCGAGGCTCGATTCCATCATCAGGCAGAGCATATAGGACACGCCGACGACCACGCCGAAGGCCATCACGGCCCAGCCGAAATCCAGATTCCACAGCATCGCACCCTCCCTGAGGCTGCTTCTTCAACCGGATTGAACATAGGCGAAGAATCTTTCGCTTTGATTGCCGCGCGTGGCAGGACAGAAGTCGGCGCATGAAGGTCCATTCCACCGCATCGCCCTTGGCCCGCTTCGGGCCGGCCGTCTTCGTCACGCTCTGGTCGACCGGTTTCATCGGGGCGCGCTATGCGATGCCGTGGGCCGAGCCCTTCGGCTTCCTCACCTTGCGCTTCGGCATCGCCTTCGTGCTGATGGCCGGGCTGGCGGTGGCGTTGCGCCGGCGGCGTCTGGCGCCGCGCGAGGCCATGCATGCGATGATATCCGGCGGGCTGATGCACGGCGTCTATCTCGGCTGCGTCTTCTGGGCGATTTCGGAAGGCATGCCGGCGGATCTTTCGGCACTGGTGATCGGCTTGCAGCCTCTGGTGACCGCCGTCATGGCCGACCGCATCCTCGGCGAGCGCCTGGCGCGCCGCCACTGGCTGGGGCTCGGCGTGGGGCTGGCCGGGGTTACGGTCGTGGTGGTGCCGGGCATGACGAGCACGGCGAATGTCACCATCGCCATGCTTGCCGTCTGCATCCTCGGCATGCTGGCCATCAGTGCGAGCACCATCTGGCAGAAACGCCACGCGGCGAATGTCGATCTCGTCACCGGCACGATGTGGCAATATCTCGGCGGCATCGCACCGATGGTTGTGATGGCCTGGCTGTTCGAGGACGGCGTCTTCACGCCGAATGCGGAGCTCGTCTTCGCCCTCGCATGGCTCGTCCTCGTGCTCTCGGTGGGTGCTGTCTTCCTGCTGATGCGCCTGATCCGCGACGGCGCCGTGGCAAAGGTCGGATCGCTGTTCTATCTGGTCCCGGCCGTCACGGCGCTGATGGCCTTCCTGTTGTTCGGCGAGCGGTTCACCCTGACGCAGCTGGCTGGAATGGCGGTGACGATGGTGGGCGTTGCGATCGCCACTCAGCCGGCTATGCGGGCGCGCGCTTCCGCATAGCGCCTGATGGCGGCGTTCAACTCGCCGCCGAGGATGAAGATCATCGAGATGATATAGAGGAATACGACCGCGATCATGATCGAGGCCAGTCCCGCATAGGTCGTCACATAGGACGAGAAGCGGTCGAGATAGGCGGCGAAGATCGTCGATCCGATAAGCCAGGCGGCCAGCGTGAAGCCGATGCCGGGGAGGATGTCGAGGAAACTGCGCTTTCCGGCCGGCAGCCAGAAATGCACCGCAACGAGACCGAATACGATCACCGAGGAGGCGATGATGTAACGCCAGAGCGTGATCGTGCCCATATAGGGTTCGATCCATGGCGCATGCTGCATGGCAAGGCGGCCAATGAGCGGCGCAAGGACCAGAAGCAGCGAGATGGCGAGGAAGCCCATCGTCGCGATGAAGACGAAGGCGAGGCTCTGCAATCGCCGGAAGATGAAGGAGCGGCTCTCGGCCACGCGATAGGCGCGGTTGAGCGACACCCGCAGCGCCTCGATGCCGTTGGAGGCGAAGACGCCGGCGATCACCACCGAAAGCGTCAGGAAATCGCCCCGCTGCACCGTCAGCACGTTGACCACTTCCTGGGCGATCGGCGAGGCGATCTCGTCGGGCCAGGTGTCGAAGACGAGATGCACCGCAGTATCGGCGAAGGCGTTGGCGCCGAGGAAACTCGCCAGCGAGGTGGCGAAGATGAGGAAGGGAAACAGTGCCATCAGGGCGGTGATGGCGAGATGGCTCGCCATCGACCAGCCGTCATCGGTATCGAAATGGCCGAGCGCGTCGGTCAATATCCGCTTCAACGCGACGATTCTGCGCACCGGCCATCCATTTGATTGCTAAGCCTATGGGAATATGTGAAGCCTTCCCGCCTCATGGCAAGGCACGACGCGAAAGCCAAGCCTTAATGTCCCACGATCCATCGGCCCGCAGCATCATCGTCACCGGCGCATCCTCCGGCATCGGCGCCCATTGCGCGCATGCGCTCAAGGCGGATGGCTGGCGGGTCTTCGCCACGGCGCGCAAGCCGGAAGATATCGCCGCGCTGGAGGCCGAGGGGATCGAGGCCTTCTATCTCGACTATCGCGAGCCCGAATCGATCGCCGCACTGGTGGAAGCGGTGCTTTCGAGCACCGGCGGTACGCTCGATGCGCTCTACAACAATGGCGCCTACGCACAGGCTGGCGCGGTGGAGGATCTCCCAGTCGCCGCGCTCCGCGAGCAGTTCGAGGCGAATTTCTTCGGCTGGCACGACCTGACGCGGCGCGTCGTGCCGGTCATGCGCGCGCAGGGCCATGGCCGCATCGTACATTGTTCCTCGATCCTCGGCCTCGTTCCGGTGAAATGGCGCGGCGCCTATGCGGCGTCCAAATATGCGCTGGAAGGGCTGATGCTGTGCATGCGCGCCGAGCTCGACGGCAGCGGCATCCATGTGTCGCTGATCGAACCGGGGCCGATCGAATCGCGGCTTGCCGAACATGGGCTCGCCTGGTTCGAGAAGAATATCGACTGGCGGGGCTCGGTGCATCGCGACGCCTATCTGCCGCAGCTCCGGCGCCTGCGCCAGGGCGGCGTGAAATCGCGCACCAAGCTGAAACCGGATGCAGTATACAAGGTGCTGCATCATGCGCTGGACAGCCGGCGGCCGCGGCCCCATTACCGCGTCACGACACCGGCCAAAGCGGGCGCGTTCCTCAAGCGGATACTGCCTTCCGCGATGCTGTACCGCCTGCTCGCAGGCCAGGCCTGACGGGCAGAAGTGAAGGAAAGAACATATGTCCACCCTATTCAACATCCTGGCCATCCTGGTGATGGTCGCCGTCGTGGTGGTGCTGCTCCGCGGCCTCATCAACATGATGCGCGGCGGGTCGGGAAACACGTCCAACAAGCTGATGCAGGCCCGCGTCGGGCTTCAATTTGTGGCGCTGGTGCTGATCATGCTGGCCCTGTGGCTCTCGGGCGGCTGATCGGCAGCGCGGTTTAGGGGAGGAAACCCATGGTCGTCCTGAACAAGATCTACACCCGCACCGGCGACGACGGCACCACGGCGCTCGCCTCCGGCGCGCGGCGCGACAAGTTCGACCTGCGTGTTGACGCCTACGGCACGGTCGACGAGACCAATGCGGCGATCGGCGTCGCGCGCGTCTACACGGCTGACAGCCCCGAAATCCATGCCATGCTCGGACGCATCCAGAATGACCTGTTCGACCTTGGCGCGGACCTCGCCACACCGGACACTGGCGAGAAGCTCGCCTATGAGCCGCTGCGCATCGTTGCCAGCCAGGTGGCGCGGCTGGAGGCGGATATCGACGCGCTCAATGCGCACCTCTCGCCGCTGCGCTCCTTCGTGCTGCCGGGCGGCAGTGCCGCTTCCGCGGCGCTGCATGTGGCGCGCACGGTCGCCCGCCGCGCCGAGCGGCTGATGGTGGAAGTGTCGCGGCGGCCCGGCGAGATCGTCAGCGCCGATGCGATCCGCTACATGAACCGCCTGTCGGATTTCCTCTTCGTCGCCGCCCGCGCCTCCAATGACAATGGCGCGGCCGACGTGCTATGGGTGCCGGGCGCCAACCGGTAGGAGGCGTCGTTTCCGGCGGGGGCATCGCAGCAGGCACATGTTCATACCGCTTCACGACGCCAACAGCCTGCGCCACATCCGCATGCAATATGTGACGATCGGCCTGATCGTGGTGAACTGCCTGATCTATCTCCTGACCGCATTGGGGACGGAGGATTTCGTGCAGGCGGCGGTGATCGGCCTCGGCTTCATTCCGTCCACCATCTACGACATTGCCGAGCGGCCGCAGAATCTGGTGCTGGTCTCGGACAATCTCACCTATCTCACCTATGCCTTCTTCCATGGCGACCTGTGGCATCTGGTCGGCAACATGCTGTTCCTGTGGATCTTCGGCGACAATGTCGAGGACGCGATGGGGCATCTGCGCTTCCTCGTCTTCTACCTGGCCTGCGCGGTGGGCGGGGCCTTCGTGCACGGGCTGGTCGTGCCGGAATCGCAGGCGCCGCTGATCGGCGCCTCGGGCGCCATCGCCGGCATCGTCACCGCCTATCTGATGCTGCATCCGCGCGTGAAGATCTGGATATTGGCATTTGGCCGTATTCCATTGCGCATCCCGGCCTGGATGGCGCTGGCCGCGTGGATCCTGTTCCAGTTCGGCATGCTTGCCTTTGCCGGCGAGGACGAGGTCTCCTGGGCGGCGCATGTCGGCGGCATCCTCACCGGGGCGGTGCTGGTGCTGGTCCTGCGCCGGCGCGGGGTGCCGCTCTTCGACAGGGGGATCGTCACACCGAAGGCGGTTGAGGTCGCGGCGGAGCCGCAGACCGTGCCGACACCGTCGGGACCATGGGGACGCGGTTGATTTCAACCGTTTCGTGCGTCACACAGCTTATTGACGCGTTTTCATGCTGTGACTAGGTTCCGCCCGCCGCGTATCGCACGATCCGCGCCAAGAGAGATTCCGCTCCCGTGTCGGAAACTGGCAACCTGCCGCGGTTCGCGCCGCCAAAGGCAGCCGGATGATCGCAGCAGAGAGGTATGCCTGCCATGAAGATCCTTGTGCCCGTTAAGCGGGTTGTCGACTACAATGTGAAGGTCCGTGTGAAGTCGGACGGGTCTGGCGTCGAGCTTGCGAATGTGAAGATGTCGATGAACCCGTTCGACGAGATCGCGGTCGAGGAGGCGATCCGTCTGAAGGAGGCCGGCAAGGCGAGCGAGATCGTCGCCGTGTCGATCGGCCCGGCGCAGGCGCAGGAGACGATCCGCACCGCACTCGCCATGGGCGCCGACCGCGGCATCCTGGTAAAGGTGGATGAGCAGGTGGAGCCGCTCGACGTGGCCAAGCTGCTGAAGGCGCTGGTCGAGGCGGAAGCGCCCGAACTGGTCATCCTCGGCAAGCAGGCGATCGACGACGACGCCAACCAGACCGGCCAGATGCTGGCGGCACTGCTCGGCTGGAGCCAGGGCACCTTCGCCTCGAAGGTGGAGCTCGCCGACGGCAAGGCCAAGGTGACGCGCGAGGTCGATGGCGGCCTGCAGACGGTGGAACTTAAGCTGCCGGCGATCGTGACGACGGACCTGCGCCTCAACCAGCCGCGCTATGCCTCGCTGCCCAATATCATGAAGGCCAAGAAGAAGCCGCTCGACGAGAAGTTGGCTTCGGATCTGGGCGTCACGCTCAAGCCGCGCCTCAAGGTGCTGAAGACCGAGGAGCCGGGCGGCCGCAAGGCGGGCGTCAAGGTCAAGGACGCCGCCGAACTGGTGGCGAGCCTCAAGTCCGCCGGCGTTCTCTAGGGTTCGGAAAGGGAGATTACAGACATGGCCACTCTTCTTCTGGCTGAACACGACAATGCAACCCTCTCCGACCAGACCGCCAAGGCGCTGACGGCGGCACAGGCGCTGGGCGGCGACGTCCATGTGCTGGTCGCCGGCAAGGGCGCCAAGCCAGCGGCGGATGCTGCGGCGAAGCTCGCCGGCGTCGCCAAGGTGCTGCTGGCGGAGGCCGACGAACTCGATCAGCGGTTGGCCGAGCCCACCGCCGCGCTCGTGGTGTCGCTCGCCGGCAGCTATGACGCGCTCGTCGCCCCGGCTACGACGATGGGCAAGAACGTGATGCCGCGCGTCGCCGCGCTGCTCGACGTGATGCAGGTGTCGGAAGTCATCGAGGTCGTGTCGCCCGACACGTTCAAGCGGCCGATCTATGCCGGCAACGCGATCCAGACCGTGCAGTCGAGCGACGCCAAGAAGGTGCTGACCGTGCGCACCGCCTCCTTCAAGGCGGCCGGCGAGGGCGGTTCTGCCCAGGTCGAGACGGTCAACGCCGCCGCCAATCCCGGCGTCTCCAGCTTCGTCGAGAACCGCCTGTCGGAAAGCGACCGGCCGGAGCTCACCTCGGCCAAGGTCATCATCTCCGGCGGCCGCGCGCTCGGCTCGGCGGAGAAGTTCCAGGAGGTCATCCTGCCGGTGGCCGACAAGCTCGGTGCCGCCGTCGGCGCCTCCCGCGCGGCGGTCGATGCCGGCTATGCGCCGAACGACTGGCAGGTCGGCCAGACCGGCAAGGTCGTGGCGCCGGAGCTCTATATCGCAGTGGGCATTTCCGGCGCGATCCAGCATCTCGCGGGGATGAAGGACTCGAAGGTCATCGTCGCCATCAACAAGGACGAGGAAGCGCCGATCTTCCAGGTCGCCGATTACGGCCTCGTCGGCGACCTGTTCACCATCCTCCCCGAACTCGAAAAGGCGCTTTGACGCGGTTCGGGGCGACAGCTAGAATCGCGTCGAAACATCGTCGGCAAACCGACTACGGCAGGGTTCAGTTGATGAGTGGCAAGATCGGAACCGTCGGCATCGTCGGCGCGGGGCAGATGGGCGGCGGCATCGCCCATGTGGCCGCGCTGGCGGGTTATGACGTCCTGCTTCACGACGTGACGGTCGATCGCGTAGAGAAGGGCATTGCCACCATCAGCGGCAACATGGCCCGGCAGGTCAGCTCGGGCAAGATGGACGATGGGGTGCGCCAGAAAGCCGTCGGCCGCATCCGGACCGCAGCGCAACTGAGCGATCTGGCCGCCGCCGATCTGGTGATCGAGGCTGCGACCGAGGACGAGACAGTCAAGCGCAAGATCTTCGCGCAGCTCTGCCCGGTGCTCAACCCGGAAGCGCTGCTCGCCACCAACACCTCTTCCATCTCCATCACCCGGCTGGCGGCGCAGACCGATCGGCCAGAGCGCTTCATCGGCATCCACTTCATGAATCCGGTGCCGGTGATGAAGCTGGTGGAGCTGGTGCGCGGCATCGCCACCGAGGACACGACCTTCGAGACGGCGAAGCATTTCGTCGGCAGCCTCGACAAGACGGTGACCGTGTCGGAGGACTTCCCCGCCTTCATCGTCAACCGCATCCTGCTGCCGATGATCAATGAGGCGATCTACACGCTCTATGAGGGCGTCGGCACCGTCGATGCCATCGACACGGCCATGAAGCTCGGCGCAAACCATCCGATGGGACCGCTGCAGCTTGCCGATTTCATCGGGCTGGATACTTGCCTGTCGATCATGCAGGTGCTGCATGACGGCCTGTCGGATTCCAAATACCGCCCCTGTCCGCTGCTGGTGAAATATGTCGAGGCCGGCTGGCTCGGCCGCAAGACCGGCCGGGGCTTCTACGACTATCGCGGCGAGACGCCGGTTCCGACCCGCTGACGCTGCCGCCTGCTTCCACCCCGTGAGAAGAGGGAATCACCCTCCGCTGCGGGACAGCGTTCGTCAGAACGCCTGCTGCTTCAGGCTTCAGTGCAGCAACGGTCGCGCCGCTTCTGCCCCTACAGGCACCAAGCCGATGCTGACGCGGTTGCGGCCGTCATGCTTGGCTGCATAGAGCTGCTCGTCGGCGAATTTGAACAATTGGGTGAAGCCGACCGGCGCCTCGAACGTTGCCGCGCCGATGCTCACCGACAGCGCATGCGCCCGGTCGGCGGGGAAGAAGGAGGCCTGGCTGACCTTCATCCTCACCCTTTCGGCGATCTCGACGGCGTTTTCCGCCGAAGCACCCGGCAGGAAGACCGCGAACTCCTCGCCGCCCATCCGGCCGAGCAGGTCGCCGGCACGCAGCACGCGGCCGATGCAGTCGGCGATCATGCGCAGCGCGACATCGCCCTTGTCATGACCGTACCGGTCGTTGATCCTCTTGAAATGGTCGGCGTCGATGACCAGCAGCGCACCGCGCTGCGATTGCGCCGGCTGGCGGGCCAGCCAGTTGTCCACCATGGAGGAAAATGCGCCGCGGTTGAGGCATCCGGTGAGGTTGTCCGTCGAGGCGAGCTGTTCCAGCTTGCGGTTCGCGATCGCCAGTTCGCGCAGCTTGAAGCTGGTGAACCAGAATAGTGGCACGGCGAGGATGATCGGCACGATGGTCGCGCCGATCATCGCGTGGAAGCGCGCGTCGGAATCCGTGCCTGCGAAGATGATGGCGTTGAGCAGCAAGGATACCGCCACACAGCCGAGCGTGCCGAGAAACGTCCATCTGGCGACCGTCTTGCGCCGCATGGGCGAGGCTTCACGCCAAGGATCGAGAATGTACTTTGAGATCGGGCTGGCCATGCCACCTATATCCGACAAAAATCGGCAAGGTGCATCCTAACGCATCGTCAAAGTGCCGAATATCGCTATCGCCTCGATCAATTGTCGCAGCGACCCGGAAGCGGGCGGATTTCGCCTTTCACTGTGTCGCGGCGGCTGGCGGGCCGGCGCGTGCGGTGTCGATCAGGCGCCGCGCATCGGCGCTCGCCCATTCCGCCGGGCCGTTCATATGCGCCAGCAGGCAGCCATCGGCATCGACCAGCAGCGTCACCGGCAGGCCCAGCGCCAGCGAGCGGCGCTTGAGGTCGTTGAACACGCCCAACGTGGCGTCGCGGTAATAGCCGAGATGCTCGACGCCGATCTCGGAGAGGAAGGCCTTCGGCTTCTCGTCGCCGCCGGTGTCGACATTGATTGCCACGACCTCGAAATCGTCCCCGCCGCTTTGCGCCTGCAACCGGTCCAGCGCCGGCATCTCGGCGCGGCAGGGCGCGCACCATGTCGCCCACAGATTGACGAGCGTGATCTTGCCGGAGAGCGCCCCGAGCGTCGTCGGCGTGCCGTCCGGGGCATTGAAGGCGAGGCTGGCGAGCGATTGCGGCGGATCGGCCGGCAGCATGGCCGCGACCTCGCCGCCTGCTGCGTCGCCCACCGCGCCGGCAAGCGCGGTCTTGGCCTGGCAACTCGCATCGGCGGCCGATTGCGGCGCGCCGCCGATCTCGCCCATGTTGCCAGAAAGGCCGCCGGTCACGTATAGGGCAAGCCCGCCGACAAGAATGCCGGCGACAGCCGCGAGCCCGATCAGACGTGCCGTGCCCGGCTTCTTGAAATCATCCGTCATCGCAATCTCCAGCGTCCGGTAAGCATATGAGCGACACGAAATCCAGCAACCAGATGTGGGGCGGACGTTTTGCCTCGGGTCCCGCCGCGATCATGGAAGCGATCAACGCCTCCATCGGCTTCGACAGGAAGCTCTACGCGCAGGACATTCGCGGTTCGCTCGCCCATGCGCGCATGCTGGCGGAACAAGGCATTATTTCGGCTGAAGATCAGCAGAAAATCGCTCACGGGCTGAACACGATCCTGTCAGAGATCGAGGCGGGTACCTTCACCTTCTCGACGAAGCTGGAGGACATCCACATGAATGTGGAAGCGCGGCTGGCCGAGCTCATCGGCCCGGCGGCGGGACGCCTCCATACCGCGCGCTCGCGCAACGACCAGGTCGCCGTCGATTTCCGCCTCTGGGTGAAGGAGGAGCTGCAGCGCACGCAAGCCGCGCTTCTTTCGCTGATTTCCGCCTTCCTCGACCGTGCCGAAGAGCATGCGGCGACGGTGATGCCCGGCTTCACCCATCTCCAGACGGCGCAGCCGGTGACCTTCGGGCACCATTGCATGGCCTATGCCGAGATGTTCGGCCGCGATCTTTCGCGCGTGCGCGACGCCATTGCCCGCATGGATGAGAGCCCGCTGGGTGCGGCGGCACTTGCCGGCACCGGTTTTCCGATCGACCGCCACATGACGGCGGCGGAACTCGGCTTCCGCGAGCCGACGCGCAACTCCATCGATTCGGTCTCCGACCGCGACTATGCGCTGGAATTCCTTTCCGTCGCGGCGATCTGCGCCACGCATCTGTCGCGGCTGGCGGAGGAGATCGTCATCTGGTCGACGCCGCAATTCGGTTTCGTCCGCCTGTCGGATTCCTATTCCACCGGCTCCTCCATCATGCCGCAGAAGAAGAATCCCGACGCGGCCGAACTGGTGCGCGCCAAGACCGGCCGCGTGAACGGCCATCTCATCGGCCTGCTCACCGTGATGAAGGGCCTGCCGCTCGCCTATTCAAAGGACATGCAGGAAGACAAGGAAGCCGTCTTCGACGCCGCCGAGACGCTCGACCTGATGCTGGCCGCCATGACCGGCATGATCGGCGACATGACGATCAACGCCGCCGCGATGAAGAAGGCCGCCGGCTCCGGCTATTCCACCGCCACCGACCTTGCCGACTGGCTGGTGCGCGAGGCGGGCCTGCCCTTCCGCGAGGCGCATCACGTCACCGGCCGCGCCGTCGCTCTGGCCGAAGAGCTGAAATGCCCGCTGGAGAAGCTGCCGCTCGACAGGCTGCGCGAGATCAACGGCGCGATCACGGAAGATGTGTTCGGCGTGCTCTCGGTCGCCAATTCGGTGAAAAGCCGCACCTCCTATGGTGGCACCGCCCCGGCGCAGGTGCGCCGGCAGGTCCGCGACTGGAAGAAGCGGCTCAAACAGGGTGCGCGCGGCCGCTAAATCCGCTACACAGGCGCGCGATGAAAACCGGAATCCAGTCGATGATGCCAGTCCGCTCCGTCCTTCTGCTTGCGCTTGCAGGAACGCTGGCGCTCTCGGCCTGCGGCCGCAAGGCGCCGCTCGACACGCCCTATCAGGCGGCGGTGGACGCCCGCCGCGAGGCCGAACAGAACCGCGAGCCGCTGCCGCCGGAGCCGACCCCGCCGGTGCAGGACCGCCGCTTCATCCTCGACGGCCTGATCGACTGACACGACGATGAACCATTTCGAATATCGCGACGGCGTCCTCTTCGCGGAGGAGGTGCCGGTACCGGAGATCGCCAGGGCGGTCGGCACGCCCTTCTATGTCTATTCCACCGCCACGCTCGAGCGCCATTTCAAGGTGTTCTCGGAAGCCTTTGCCGGGCTCGACACGCTGGTCTGCTACGCCATGAAGGCCAATAGCAACCAGGCGGTGCTGAAGACGCTGGCTGCACTCGGTGCCGGCGCGGATGTCGTCTCGGAGGGCGAACTGCGCCGCGCGCTCGCCGCCGGCATTCCGGCCGAACGTATCATCTTCTCCGGCGTCGGCAAGACTGCGCGCGAGATGGATTTCGCGCTTTCGGCCGGCATCTACTGCTTCAACGTCGAGAGCGAACCGGAGCTGGAGCTGCTGTCCGCCCGCGCCGTGGCGACCGGCGGCACGGCGCATGTCTCGCTGCGCATCAATCCGGATGTCGACGCGCGCACGCATCGCAAGATCTCCACCGGCAAGGCGGAGAACAAGTTCGGCATTCCATGGCAGCGGGCGCGGGCCGTCTATGCCCGTGCAGCCGAGCTTCCCGGCATCACGGTCACCGGTATCGACATGCATATCGGCAGCCAGATCACCGAGCTGCAGCCCTTCGACGACGCCTTCGCGCTGCTGACCGAACTGGTCGACACGCTGAAGGCAGACGGGCATGCGATCGGCCATGTCGATCTCGGCGGCGGGCTGGGCATCCCCTATCGCGACGACAACAACCCGCCGCCACTGCCGGATGCCTATGCGGAAATCGCCCGCAAGCATATGGACAAGCTCGGCGTGAAGGTGATCTTCGAGCCGGGGCGGCTGATCGCCGGCAATGCCGGCATCCTCGTCACCGAGGTGATCTACCTCAAGGAAGGCGATGCGAAGAATTTCCTCATCGTCGACGCGGCGATGAACGATCTCATCCGCCCGACGCTCTACGACGCATACCATTCCATCCGCCCGGTGGAGATGAAGGCTGAAACCGCGCCGCGCATGATGGTGGATGTGGTCGGACCGGTCTGCGAGACTGGCGATTATATCGGCCACGACCGCGAAATGCCGCGCATGGCCCCGGGCGACCTTCTGGCCGTCGGCACGGCCGGCGCCTATGGCGCGGTGCAGGCAGGCACCTATAATTCGCGCCTGCTGGTGCCGGAGGTTCTGGTCAGGGGCGACCGCTTCCATGTCGTGCGCCCGCGCGGCACCTATGAAGAGTTGATCGCGCTGGATTCGGTGCCCGACTGGCTTTGACGCCAGGTGCATCCGTCGCGGGCAAGCCGCGAAGGATGCGCCTCGTCTCCATGATCACGATTGCGTTCGTGCCTCGCCTTCGCCGGATTCGGTGTTATCTTTTCGCATACGACCGCGATTCAGCGCGGATTGGCGATTGAGCTGCAAAATGCTCCAGCGGAAGGGCCGATGGCGAAGCAGCCGGACCATCTCTCCAGCCCATTGATGCGGCGGCTCGGCCGCACGCGCTTCGTCACCCGCGCGGCAATCGTGGTGGAGCGCCTGTGGCCGCTGGCGCTGCCGCTGCTGATCGTCGTGGCGCTTTTCCTCAGCCTGTCATGGCTCGGCATCTTCCGCATCGTGCCGGAAAGGGCGCGGCTTGGCCTTCTCGGACTTCTCGGCCTCGCCGCTCTGGCCTCGCTCTGGCCGCTGTCGCGCTTCCGCAGCCCCCGCGCCTATGAGGTGGACCACCGCATCGAGGCGGCCAATGCGCTGCTTCACGCGCCCGTTTCCGTCCAGACCGACCGGCTGTCTTCCAGTGGCGATGCCTTTGCCGACGCCCTGTGGCGCGAGCACCAGAAGCGCATGGCAGACCAGCTCGGCCGCCTGTCGGGCGACCTGCCGCGCACCGGCGTGCCCGAACGCGACCCGTGGGGCTTGCGCGCGGCGGTGGCGCTGCTGCTCGTCGTCGCCTTCGCCTTCTCCTACGGCCCGCTTGGCGGCCGCCTCACCGACGGTTTCTCGGCCCGTGGCGGCGTGCCCGCCATCCCGCCGCGTATCGATGCCTGGGTGACGCCGCCCGCCTATACGGGGCGCGCGCCGATCTTCCTCACCGCCGACGCCAATGCGGCGCGCAACGTCTTTTCCGTGCCGGAGGGCAGCGCGGTCTCGCTGCGCATCACTGGCGGCAGCGGCAGCGAGACGCTGGCCTTCCTCGGCGAAAGGGGCACCGAGACGATCGAGCCGGAAGCGATGCCTGCCGCGGCGGCGCCCGCCGGCAATGGTTCGCGCCAATTCGCCACCACGCTGGAGCGCGACGGCGTGCTCGCCTTGATGGAGGGCGACGAGCAGCAGCTCGGCTGGACCTTCCAGGTCGTGCCCGACCACGCGCCAGTCATTCGCTTCGCGGAGGAGCCCGGCCGCGCCGTCAACGGCACGCTCGACCTGCGCTACGAGATCGAGGACGATTACGGCGCCGTTTCCGCGATGGCGGAATTCGTGCAGGCCGATGACGCCGCTGCCGATGCTCGCCCGCTCTACCCCGCGCCGGACATGGCGCTCACCTTGCCACGGCGCGACGGCCGTTCCATCGCGGCGCGCACCACGCGCGACCTGACCGAGCATCCATGGGCGGGCAGCCGCGTGCGCCTCTCGCTCAAGGTGGTGGACGCCGCCGGACAGGAAGGGCGCAGCGAGGAAAAGACGATCATCCTGCCGGAGCGGCCTTTCTCCAACCCGCTGGCGCGCGCGCTGGTGGAGCAGCGCCGCCTGCTGGCGCTCGATGCGAATGCCAAGCCGCGCGTGGCCGACCTGATGGACGCCATCACCTTGCGGCCGGAGGATACGTTCGACAATCTCAGCCACTATCTCGGCATTGCGGCGGCGCGCAGCCAGCTTGCCCTGGCCGACAGTGACGACGCGCTGCGCGCCGTGGCCGACTATCTTTGGGAAATGGCGCTGGCGGTCGAGGATGGCGGCCTTTCCGACGCTGAGCGCCGGCTGCGGCAGGCGCAGGAAGCCTTGCGGCAGGCGCTGGAGAATGGCGCTTCCGACGAGGAGATCGACCGGCTGATGTCGGAACTGCGCCAGGCGATGAACGATTTCCTGCGCGAGTTCGCCGAGCGCGCGGCGCGCGACCCGAACATGGCGCGCCAGCAGATGCCGCAGGGCCAGGAACTGCGCCAGAGCGATCTCGACCGCATGCTCGACCAGATCGAGAACCTTGCCAAATCCGGCTCGCGCGACCAGGCCCAGCAATTGCTCTCGCAATTGCAGGACATGATGAACAATCTGCAGATGGGCCAGAACAGCCAAGGCCAGCAAGGCGGGCAGCAGAGCGAGATGCGCCAGCAGATGGACAAGCTCGGCCAGATGATGCGCCGCCAGCAGGAACTGATGAACGAGACCTTCCGTCTCGACCAGATGCAGCGCGGCCAGCAGGGGCAACAGGGCCAGCAAGGAGAGCAGGGGCAAGGCCAGCAGGGGCAGATGAGCCCGGAGGAATTCGCCGAGGCAATGCGCCAGCTCCAGGAAGGGCAGGGACAGCTCCAGGGCCAGCTCGATGAGCTGATGCGCGGGCTGGAAGGCCTCGGCATCAAGCCCGGCGAGGGCTTTGGCGATGCCGGCGAGGCGATGGGTCGCGCCGAACAGTCGCTCGGCCAGTCCGAAGGCGAGCGTGCCGTGGGCGAGCAGGGTCAGGCGCTGGAGGCGCTGCGGCGCGGCGCGCAGGACATGATGCAGCAGATGCAGCAGGCCCAGCAGGGCGAACAGGGCGAGGGACAGGAAGGTGGCCGGCAGCAGAGCTCCGACCGCGACCCGCTCGGCCGGCCGCGTGCCACGACCGGCCCGGATTTCGGCGAATCGGTCGATGTGCCCGACGAGATCGACACGCAGCGCGCCCGCCGAATCCTCGAGGAAATCCGCCGCCGTCTCGGCAACGCGCTCAGCCCCGAGCTGGAACGCAACTATCTGGAACGCCTGCTGGAAATGCGCTGAGACACCCCCTTCTCCCCTTGTGGGAGAAGAGAGCGGTCACTGCCGGCCGCGCTCAATTTATCCACACCCTCGCCGCCTCGCCTATCATCCCCCTGCCTTGCTGCGCGGGAACGGATGGCCACCGACCATTCCGGGCAGCGGGCGGTGCCGGACCGGTCGCGCTGCGGTGGCGCGGCTGGGTGATGAGCCCTCAGGTCCGGGCGCTTGAAAGGTGCCACAGGCACCCGGCGCAAGAACACCGGGGCGGGTGGCCGCAAGGCCGCACGCAAACACACTCAGATGAGCGACCTTCGGCCGCCCGTCTTCCCACCTTCCGCGTGCGAAGGTGCGTTCTTCGACAATGGCCAGACGGGAAACCGGGCGTGGCGATGATGAAGTGCGGGCCTTTGCGTATGATCCGAATGCCGTCTATCGCAGCGCGCGCGAAACCTCGTCGCGGATCTGTGCCAGGTTGAACGGCTTGGCGACGACGCCGACAATGATGCCTTCCAGTTCCACCGCGCGCTCGCGCTGCTCCGCATAGCCGGTCATCAGCAGGATCTTCTGCTGCGGGAAGCGTGCGGCCAGTTCGCGCGCCATGGCGATGCCGTCCATCACCGGCATGCGGATGTCGGACAGGACGAGATCGTAGGTTCCGGTGCGCGCGGTGACCCGTTCCAGTCCCTCGTCGCCATCCTCGGCGACGTCGACCGTGTAGCCCGAGGCCTGGAGCGCCCGCGCCGTGAAGCTGCGGACGGATTCATCATCCTCGACGATCAGGATATGGGTCATGGAGGGTTCCAAGCGGGCTTCAGCCATCCCCTTTCACGACGCCGACGAAGGGCAGTTCGCGAAAGGCGTGCGCCACATCCATGCCGTAGCCGACGACGAATTCGTCGGGACATTCGAAGCCGACGAAATCGGCTTCGAGATCGGTCTGGCGGCGCGAGGACTTGTCGAGCAGGACGGCGATGGAGACGCTGCGCGCGCCGCGCGACAGCATCAGTTCGCGGGTGAATTTCAGCGTCTTTCCGGATTCGAGGATATCGTCGATCAAAAGCACGTCGCGCCCGGCGACCTCGTTGTCGATGTCGCGCAGCACTCTGACCTCGCCGCTGGTGGTGCCGGCCCCGTAGCTGGAGATGAAGATGAACTCGACCTCGGGCGACAGGCCCATATCGTGCATGGCGCGGATCAGGTCGCCGGCGAAGATGAAGGAGCCCTTCAGGATCGAGATGACCAGCAGGTCCTCATAATGGCGGCCCGCAATGTCCTTTGCCAGTTCGAGGTTGCGCCGCGCGATTGTCGAGGCGCTGAACAGGACCTCGATGTCTTTTCCCCTGACGACAGCCATCAGTTTTCGCCTTCCTGCCTGAAATCCACCGTTACGGTGCCGACCCCGTCCTTAGGAGCGACAAGCCGGCTGGAGAAGGGATAGCGGTCGCCCGGCTGCAGGGTGCGCCCGCCTGTCCCCAGAAAATAGCGGGTGACGGCACCGTCTGTCGCCGTCACATGGATGGAGAGCGTCGGCAGCGCGCCCGGCGTTGCACCCTCGTTGCGCACCGCGCCCTCGACCATCAGCGCCATTTGCCCGCCATTGGTCTCGATGCGGCTGGTCACGTCGACGATGCGCATGGGCTGCGCCGGCACGGGGCGCGCCTGTTCCGGCTGGCCGGATGGCGCAAACAGCGCATGCCCGCCCGATATCCAGAAGGCGCCGGCCACCAGTGCGAGGCCGACCGTCCAGAAGAGCGGCCCGCCGCGTTGCGGCTGCGTCGGCCGCGTGCCGTGCAGGATGCCGAGGCCGGGAGGGGGCGCGTCGAAGGCTGGTTGCGACCGTGCGGCGGGAGCGGGCTGCGGCTCGACCGTTTCGAAACGTGCATCCACGACGTCGTCGGCGCGATGATGCCGGTTCGCATTGCCGGCTGGGGCGGTAGACATGATTTCGCCCGAAACGGGGCGTGCGGTGCGATCGTCCGACATGGGGTCTTCCGGCAAGCCTCCGTCCCGGGTTAAACCCAAATGGTTAATGCTTCGCGACCCGCGCGGAAATTAACACGTCGTTAACCGTGTCGGCCCGATGGTCGATGCCACTGCCGCAGGCGCGGCTCCTCCGGAATAGCACGACGGTGATCCGCTTCGAAAATGTCGGCCTGCGCTACGGCATGGGCCCCGAAATATTGAGGGACATCTCGTTCCAGATCCCCGACCGCTCGTTCCAGTTCCTGAGCGGGCCGTCGGGCGCTGGAAAGACGAGCCTGTTGCGGCTGTTGTTCATGTCGCTCAAGCCGACGCGCGGCCTCATCACCGTCTTCGGCAAGGACCGGGCGCGAATCACCCGTGCCGAACTGCCGCTGCTGCGGCGGCGCATCGGCATCGTGTTCCAGGATTTCCGCCTGCTCGACCATATGACGACCTATGAGAATGTCGCGCTGCCGCTGCGCGTGCGCGGCAAATCGGAGGCGAGCTATCGCGGCGACGTGATCGAACTGCTGAAATGGGTGGGGCTGGGCGAGCGCATGCATGTGCTGCCGCCGGTCCTGTCGGGCGGCGAGAAGCAGCGCGCGGCGATCGCGCGGGCGCTGATCGAGCAGCCGGAAATCCTGCTGGCCGACGAGCCGACCGGCAATGTGGACCCGCCGCTGGCGCGGCGTCTGCTGCGGCTTTTCCTCGAGCTCAACCGCATGGGCACGGCGGTGGTGATCGCCACCCATGACGTGACCCTGATGGAGCAGGTCGAGGCGCGGCGCATGGTGCTGGCCGAGGGAAGGCTCGACATCTATGACTGACGCGCCGCTGGAAGAACGGGAAGGCGAGGCGAAGGGCACGGCATCGCGCCTGCTGATCCAACCGCGCCAGCGGGCGCGCCCCAGCGCGCCGATCGTGCCGCAGCAGAACGTTGCCGGCAATGCGCTCGTGCTGGTCATCGCTATCATGACCTTCCTCTCCTGCCTGAGCTACGGCGCCGTGACGCTGGTGCGCGACACGGCCGGCACGTGGCAGACGCAGATCGCGCGCGAGGCGACGATCCAGATCAAGCCGCGCGAAGGGCTCGACATGGAAGCCAGCCTCGCCGAGGCCGCGCGCGTGGCGGGCAGTTTCTCCGGCGTGCGCTCGGCAAGCGTCGTGGATCGCGCGGCGACGGCGCGGCTGCTGGAACCGTGGCTCGGCACCGGGATCGACCTCGAGGAATTGCCGGTGCCGCGGCTGGTGATCGTCAGCATCGACGCCAGCAGCCCGCCCGACTTCGCCGGCATGCGCGCCCTGCTGGCCGAGACCGTGCCGGCCGCCACCCTGGACGACCACCGCACCTGGGTGGACCGGCTGGTCGCCATGGCGCGCACCACGGTCACGATCGGCTTCACCGTGCTGGCGCTCATCCTTTCGGCGACACTGCTCTGCGTCGTCTTCGCCACGCGCGGCGCCATGTCGGGCAACGGGCATATCATCGAGGTGCTGCATTTCGTCGGCGCCGAGGCGCGCTTCATCGCCCGCGAATTCCGCCGCCATTTCCTGCTGACGGGCATGAAGGGCGCAGCCGCCGGCGGGGTGGCGGCGATGATCGTCTTCGCGATCTTCTCCTGGTGGTCGTCGCGCAACATGGCGACGCCGCAGGCCGACCAGGCAACCGCGCTGTTCGGCAATTTCGCCATAGGTGCCGCGGGCTATCTCGGCGTTTTCGTGATCGTGCTGGCGGTCGGCGCACTGACGGCGGTGACGTCGCATGTCACGGTGGTCACCTTCCTGGGCGATCTCGATGCGCGGCAGCATGATTGATGGCTCACGCACTGAAACAATATGCAAGAATATTTGTGGCGACCGTCATGGCCGGACGATTCACAGCCCCAAACGCATGGTAGCAATGGCGTGATGACGGTTCAGGCTCATTCTTCCCTGCGGGACGGTGTGCTGGCGCGGCGCCTGCGCCGCGGCGGACGACTGGCCTTCTGGATCGCCGGAGCCGCCCTGCTCGTCTTCGTCGCCGGTTTCGGCTCCTTCGCGACGCATGTCAGCCGCCTTGCCGCGCCGGTCACGCAGCCTGTGGCGGATGCAATCATCGTGCTCACCGGCGGACAGTCGCGCATCGATGCGGCGGTCGGCCTGCTCAAATCGGGCAAGGGCAAGCGCCTGCTGATCAGCGGCGTCAATCCGATCGCCGATCTCGACGACCTACGCCGCGCAACGGGGGGCGACCGGCAGCTGTTCTCCTGCTGCGTCGATATCGACCGCGCCGCGCTAGACACGGTTGGCAATGCGGAGGAAAGCGCCAAGTGGATGGCCAGCCATACCTATGGCAGCGCCATCGTCGTGACCAACAACTACCACATGCCGCGCAGCCTGCTGGAGATGCGCCGCATCAACGGCGCGGTGGAGCTTCTGCCCTATCCGGTGGTGAATGCGCGCATCGACCGCGGCGAGTGGCTGACGCGACCCGACGCGCTGCGGGTGCTCTTCACCGAATATACCAAATATCTGGCCGCGCTGGCGCGGACCGGCGTGCATGCGGCGGGTATGCAGGTGGCGGCCGCCACGCGATAGGCCACGGGAATGACCAGGCGGTGCTTTGCCTTTGGCGGCGCTTCGTGTACCAGCAGGGACGCTTCATCCCCCGCGGATCCTTCGATGCTCCAACTGCGTTCGCTGGCGTTCAACGTCGCCTTCTACCTGAACCTGATCGTGCAGATGATCGTGTTCACGCCATTCTATTTCCTGGCGCCGCGGCATCTCGCCTGGTTCGTGCCGAAATTCTGGTCGCGCACCAGCATGTGGCTGCAGGAGAAGATCGCCGGCACGCGGGCGGAAATCACCGGGCTTGAGAACCTGCCGGAAGGCTCGTTCATCCTGGCGCCGAAGCACCAGTCCTTCTGGGACACGATCGCCTTCTTTCCCTATCTGCGCGACCCGCTCTACATCCTCAAGCGCGAGCTGCGCTGGATACCTTTCTTCGGCTGGTACATCATGAAGATGCGGATGATCCCGGTGGATCGGGGCAACCGCTCGAAGGCGCTCAAGGCCGTGGTGGCGGCCACGCGCCGCGAGATGCAGCATGACCGCCAGCTGATCATCTATCCCGAAGGAACCCGCCGCGCGCCCGGCGCCGAGCCCAACTATAAATGGGGCATCGTGGAGCTCTACACCCAGCTCGACATGCCCGTGGTGCCGGTGGCGCATCAGGCGGGGCTCTGGTGGCCGCGCCGCAAGTTCCTGCGCCATCCCGGCACGATCAAGGCGCGCTTCCTCAAGCCGATCCCGCCGGGGCTCGGCAAGGACGCGTTCATGGCGCGGCTGGTGGCAGAGACGGAAGCCGCCTGCGACGAACTGCTGGTGGAGGCCGCGACTGGCGCGAACCCGCCGCCCATGCCGGAGACGGCGCGCAAGCGCCTTGCTGAACTGGGAGTCGACTGGCAGGGCGCGCACGCCTGATCTACGACGCGCTGGCGCTCACGGCTTCGAGCCAATGGTCGCGGATGCCAAGCGCGCGCAGATGCGAGACGGTGTTGGCGACATATTCCACATTGGGGCCGGACTGGCCGGTGGCGCCGGCAACCCGCATGGCCGCATCCGCGACGTCGAGCCGTCCGGCATATTGCGGGTGGCCGCGGTCGACCACGTAGCAGACCGCCGGCACGACGCCGCCCGTCTCCAGTCGCACCGGCATGCTGCGCTCCAGATAGACATTGGTGACCAGCTCGCGCTCGCGCAGATAGGCCATCACCTCGCCGTGAAGCTCGCCTGGCACGCGGAAGGCAAGGCCGACGCAGGAGCCGCCGCGGTCGAGGCCCAGCACGAGGCCCGGGCGATCCGGCGTGCCGCGATGCACATGGGAGTGGACGCAGAGCGAGCGGCGGAAGCCGTAGAGACGTGCGCGCTCGGTGGCGACATGGGCGAAGCCCGGACGCCAGATCAGCGAACCGTAGCCAAAGACCCAAAAATCGCCCATATCGCCTGACCTGCATTGAACCGACACCGCATCTATGAGGGGCATCTCATGCCGTCAAGCGCACGTCCCAGCCCCAAGGCCAGCTCCATGGCCCGCCGCTTCTTCTGGCTGGCGCTTCTGATCGTGCTTGCCATTGCCGGCTACACGGCCGGTTGGTTCTGGCTGGCGGGCGAGATGGAAACGCGCGCCAAGGCGATGCTGGCGGGTTTCGGCGGGCGAGGCGACAGGGCCGTCTGCGAGAATGTCGAGGCCAGGGGCTATCCGTTCCGCATCGGTCTTTTCTGCGATGCGATGTTCTTCGAGGCACGGCGCGAAGGGCTCGCCGTCGCGACCGGTGCGATGCGGTCCGCCGCGCAGGTCTACGACCCGCTGCGCATCGTTGCCGAGGTCGACGGGCCGGCGCGCGTGAATATTGCCGGTCTCGAGCCGCTCGACCTCAACTGGGCGACGCTGCGGGCCAGTGCGCGCCTTGCCCGGCCGGTGCCCAGCCGCCTTTCGGCGGAGGCGACGGAGCTGCGCGCCGAAGCCGACCTTGCCGGCGGGCGCAGCCCTATCCTCACCGCAGGGCGGGCGGAGCTTCATCTGCGCGGCAATGGCGAAGACGTGGACCTCGCCGCGCGTTTCGACAGGCTGCTGCCGGATGCCGGCTTCCTCGGCACGGGGCCGTTGCCGGTGCTGGGCGGGCTGGCGGATGTGGTGTGGCGCGGCGGCGCGGAACTGGCACCGCAGGGGCGGTTTCATCCGCGCGGGAATTCGTTCGACCTGCGCTCCATCGACGTGACGGCCGAGAACGGCGCGCGGATGGTGTTGCGCGGCCCGCTCAGCATCGGCGAGGACGGGCTGATCGATGCGCAGCTTCAGGTGTCGGTAAGCGAGCCCGCCGCACTGGCGGCTCTCGTGACCACGGCAGCCCCGGAACTGGCGCAGCAGGTCAATACGGCGCTGGCGGGCCTGTCCCTGCTGGGTGACACGCCGACGCTGCCCCTGACGATCGTCAAGGGCGTCGCCACGCTCGGCTTCATTCCGCTGGGGACGATTCCGCCGATATAGGGCGTGTCGCGTCTTATATTCGGCGCACGGCCGAAGATCGTGCCGCGTCGAGGCAGCAAGGCTTTGGAAGTACCTTACGGCTTCCGGCCGGTCGCGGCCTGGCGGCCGAAGTCGGGCACATCCACTTCCTGGCCGGCCTCGATGATGGAGCGGCGGACGTCGCGGGTGCGGGTAAACAGGTCGAACAGCTTGTCGCCGTCGCCCCAGCGGATCGCGCGCTGGAGGTAGGCGAGGTCTTCGGAGAAGCGGGCCAGCATTTCGAGGATCGCGTCCTTGTTATGCAGGCATACGTCGCGCCACATGGTCGGGTCCGATGCGGCGAGGCGGGTGAAGTCGCGAAAACCCGAGGCGGAATATTTGATGACTTCCGACTCGGTCACCGCCTCCAGGTCGTCGGCGGTGCCGACGATGTTGTAGGCGATGATGTGCGGCAGGTGGGAAACGATCGCCAGCACCTTGTCATGGTGTTCGGCATCCATCGTGTCGATATTCGCCCCGCAGCTGCGCCAGAATTCGGAAAGCGTCTCCAGTGCGGTCGGATCGGTGTCCGGCAGCGGCGTGAAGATGCACCAGCGATTCTGGAACAGGTCGGCGAAGCCGGCGTCAGGGCCGGACTTCTCGGTGCCGGCCAGCGGGTGGCCGGGGATGAAATGCACGCCTGCGGGAACATGCGGCACCATCTGCGCGATGACCGAGCCCTTGGTGGAGCCGACATCGGTAAGGATCGCGCCGGGCTTCAGGGCGCCCCTGATGGCTTCCGCGACGGCGCCCGAGGCGCCCACCGGCACGGACACGATGACGAGGTCGGCGCCGCGCACGGCCTCTGCCAAGTCGGACGCGTAGTCGTCGCCGAGGCCGAGTTCCTCGGCCCGCGCCAGCGTTTCGGCGCTGCGGGTGGCGATGGTGATGCGGCGCGCCAGCCCTTCGCGCCGTATGACGCGGGCCAGCGACGAGCCGATCAGGCCGATGCCGATCAGCGCGATATGGTCGAACATGGGTTCTGCCATCTCAGCGTTCCAGCAATGCCTTCAGCGCGGCGACGAAACCGCGATTGGCTTCCTCCGAGCCGATGGTGATGCGCAGCGCGTTGGGGAAGCCGTAGCCGGTGACGCGGCGGCCGATATAGCCGCGCGCCGACAGGAAGGCGTCGGCCTCCTCGGCGGTCTTGCCCGATCCGTCGAAATGGATGAGCACGAAATTGCCGACGCTCGGCGTGACGCGCAGGCCGGCGGCGGTGAGTTCCGCCGTCACCCAGCCCAGCCATTCCTCATTGTGCCGGCGCGCCTTCTCGACATGGTCGCGGTCGCGGATGGCGGCGGCGCCGGCAGCGATTGCCAGCGCATTGACGTTGAAGGGGCCGCGCACGCGGTTGAGCGCGTCGAGAATGTGAGCCGGCGCATAGATCCAGCCGATGCGCAACGCCGCCAGCCCGTGGATCTTGGAGAAGGTGCGCGTCATCACGACATTCTCGTTGGCCGAGACGAGGTCGATGCCGGCCTCGTAGTCGTTGCGGCGGACATATTCGGCATAGGCCGCGTCGAGCACCAGCAGGACCGATTTCGGCAGCGCGGCATGCAGGCGGCGGACCTCCTCGAAGGGGAGGTAGGTGCCGGTCGGATTGTTGGGGTTGGCGAGGAAGACGATGCGCGTCTTCGGCGTGATCGCGGCGATGATCGCATCGACATCGGCGCGCTCGTCCTTCTCCTTGACCACGACCGGCGTCGCGCCGGCGGACTGGATATAGATCCGGTAGACAAGAAAGCCGTGCTCGGTGAAGACGCCCTCGTCGCCCGCGCCGAGATAGGTCTGGGCGAGCAGGCCCAGCGCCTCGTCGGAGCCGTTGACGCACATGATGTTGGCTGCGTTCAGCCCATGCACCTCGGCGATCGCCTCGCGCAGCGCCGTCGACTGGCCGTCGGGATAGATTTCCGCATGTTCCAGCACGCGGGCTCCCGCCGCCACCGCCGCCGGCGAGGCGCCGAGCGGGGTCTCGTTGGAGGAGAGCTTGTAGACCTTGGCGACGCCCTCGACGCTTTCCTTGCCAGGAACGTAGGCGGCGATGTCCATCACACCCGGATTGGGCTGCGGTCGGCTGGGAGCGGAAGTCATGGGAAATGTCCTGAAACAGAGAGGATAGCCCTCTAGCAAAGCTTTGCCGTTGACGCAAAGGGCGCACAGGCCTATGAGCCAATGGATCCCGTGGTGATTTGGCCGGTCGGCTTGCAGCCACGTAAAACAATTCGCTAAATGGCCGCTGGCATGACCGAACCGGCCTTCGCGATATGCAGGAGCCGGTTTTTTGTTGCTTGACCGCAGCATGCCGGTGCAGGGACGGGAATGTCGGCAGCGCGCGCGAAGAGCGTCAACGAAGCGGAACGGCCATCGAGCGAGGTGCTGGTCTTCGGACCGGACAAGCCGCTGCGGCTCGAAGCGGGCGGCGAGCTTTCGCCCTTCCAGATCGCCTACCAGACCTATGGCGCGCTCAACGAGGCGCATTCCAACGCGATCCTGGTCTGTCATGCATTGACGGGCGACCAGCATGTGGCCAATGCGCATCCTGTCACCGGCAAGCCCGGCTGGTGGGATGTGCTTGTCGGCCCCGGCCGGATCATCGACACCGACCGCTTCTTCGTCATCTGCTCCAATGTGATCGGCGGCTGCATGGGCTCGACCGGCCCGGCCTCGATCAATCCGGCGACGGGCACGCCCTATGGGCTCGACCTGCCGGTCATCACCATCCGCGACATGGTGCGCGCGCAGGCGATGCTGGTCGACCATTTCGGCATCGACCGGCTGTTTGCCGTGGTCGGCGGCTCGATGGGCGGCATGCAGGTGCTGGAATGGGCGGCGAGCTATCCCGAGCGCGTCTTCGCGGCGCTGCCGATCGCCACGGGCGCGCGCCATTCGGCGCAGAACATCGCATTCGACGAGGTCGGCCGGCAGGCGGTGATGGCCGATCCCGACTGGCATGGCGGCAAATATTTCGAGCATGGGCTGCGGCCAGAAAAAGGCCTGGCTGTGGCGCGCATGGCGGCGCATATCACCTATCTTTCGGAGAGCGCGCTGACGCGCAAGTTCGGCCGCAACCTGCAGGATCGCGAAAAGCTCACCTTCGGCTTCGATGCCGATTTCCAGATCGAGAGCTATCTGCGCCATCAGGGCATGACCTTCGTGGATCGGTTCGACGCCAATTCCTATCTCTATCTGACGCGGGCGATGGACTATTTCGACCTTGCCGCCGACCATGGCGGCCAGCTGGCGCGGGCGTTTGCGGGAACACGGACGCGCTTCTGCCTCGTCTCCTTCACCTCCGACTGGCTGTTTCCGACCGAGGAAAGCCGCTCGGTCGTGCATGCGCTCAATGCCGCCGGCGCGTCGGTTTCTTTCGTGGAGATCGAGACGGATCGCGGGCACGATGCCTTCCTGCTCGACGAGCCGGAGCTTTTCGCCGCCATTCGCGGATTCCTCGAATCGGCGGCGCGCGCCCGCGGGCTGGTGACGCCATGACCGTCAATGCAGCCCCCCGTGTCGACCATGCGCTGATCGCCGATTTCATCCGGCCGCGTGCGCGTGTGCTCGATGTCGGCAGCGGCGATGGAAGCCTGCTGGAACTGCTCCAGACCACAAGGCAGGTGGACGGTCGCGGCGTTGAACTATCGCAGCGCGGCGTCAATGAATGCGTGGCGCGGGGTCTTTCGGTCATCCAGGGCGACGCCGACCGCGACCTCGTCTTCTATCCCGACAAGGGCTTCGACTATGTGATCCTGTCGCAGACGCTGCAGGCGACGCGCGATCCCAAGCAGGTGCTGGCCGAGCTTTTGCGCATCGGCGAGCGGGCGATCGTCTCCTTCCCCAATTTCGGCTATTGGCGGATGCGGCTCTACCTTCTGTTCAAGGGGCGCATGCCGGTGAACGAGCATCTGCCCTATAGCTGGTACGACACGCCGAACATCCACTTCTGCACCATACGCGACTTCGTCAATCTCTGCTCGGAACTGGGCGCGACGGTGGAGAGCGGGGCGGCGCTGGACGGCAACGGGCAGGCGCTGGGCTTCCGCATGCCGTGGTGGTTCTGGAACCTGTTCGGCCAGCAGGCGGTGTTCGTGCTCAAGCGCTGACCGCCCGCCTTGACCAAACATGCTTTGGCCGCAAAGCCTGCCTTTAGGTGAGGCCGGGCAAAAGGGCAGGGGTTGATGGATCTTCTCGACATCGCGGCGCGCGCGATCGGCGTATTCTATTTCGTCGGCGGCATTTTCGTCATCCGGCAGATGGCGTTCTCGGAACTGCTCGACCATGTCACGCGGGCGATCAGCCTGGAACGCCGCCAGCCGAAGGACAGGATAAAGTTCTGGCTGCTCGGCGCCGGCGCGATATTGACCAGCGGTGGCGGGGCCGCGCTTGCCGCGATGAGCGCCTGGGCGCTGCCGATCTTCGCCATCAACCTTCTGTCGCAGCTTGTCTGGCTCGTCTGGGCGCGCTCCGCCTTCCCGGTGGAGGATGACGAGGACCGGCTGGGCCGTGACCGGACCCGCAACGCCGCAATACTCTATGCGGCCATATCGGCCGGCGTAGCGGCGCTGTGGAGCGGCGGGCGGCTGGCCCCGTTCGACAATGTGGCGGCAGCGGCGGTCGCGCTGGTCGGCCTCGTCGGGGCAGCGGTCTATGCCTTGTATTCGCTGAGCCGCACGCCGCGATCGGGCTGGAGCAGCGAGGATGGGACGGACTGGAAGGCGGAGGCGCGGGAGCGCGAGGAGGCGGAGAAGCTTGCGGCCGATCCGGACTACCGGCATCCGGCGCGCATCCGCTTCGAGGTCCACCCGCATCGCTATCCGATGGTCGATGCCGATGACGGCCGCCGGCTCAACCATTTCACCTATATGGAGATCGAGGATGCGGACGACATCGAGGCGTGGCACGACGAATATGTGAACTACGTCATCGCGCGGCAGCCCGGCGCGGCGACGGTGTTCCCTTCCGAAGACGCGGAGAACGCGCATCGCGAGCAGGCGGACGGATTTGTGAGGCTTCTGAAGACGATATATGGCCGCGAAAATGTGGAGGGGCCGGTCTACCTGCCGCTTGATATGCCGGACGAGGAATATCCGCCCGAAGCACGCTGAGGATCGTCGCGCGTCGCGGGGGCCGCGCCCTGCGGGGCCAGCACGGGCACGAAGACGCGGCGCGAGGCGCGCTGCGCCACCGGCAGGCCCTGATAGAGCCGCTTCTGGGCTTCCACCACATGGACGCCGGCAAAGATGGGCCACAGGCGCCGCCCGGCTTTTTCCATGATCTGGTAGAGCCGCATCATCCAGCGCTGTTCGGATGGCGGGAAGTGCAGCGCGTCGGCCCATGCTCCGGGGGTGAAATTGGTTTCGCGCAGCAGCGCCGTCAGCTGCGCGCGCGAGAAGGGGCGGCCATTGCCGAAGGGCGTGTGCTCGAAGCGCGCCCAGACGCCGCGCCGGTTTGGCGCGACGATGACGAGGCGGCCGCCCGGCGCAAGCACGCGCCACAGTTCCTTCAGCGTCTCGTGGGGGTTTTCGGAATGTTCGAGCGTGTGGACGAGCAGGATGCGGTCGATGGAGGAATCGAACAGCGGCAGGTCTTCCTCGAAGACCAGGGCGGTGGCCGAGGGACCGGAGGGCGGCCAGTTCACCGCGCCCTGCGTGGCCGGCATGAAGGCCAGCACGCGCTCCGCATCGGCGCCGAAGCGCTCCAGCCACGGCACGGCATAGCCGAGGCCCAGCAGCCGCTCATTGGGAAGCTGAGCCCAGACCGACGACAGGGCCATGGCGATGGAGCGCTCGGCCAGCCGTCCGAGCAGTGAAGCATAGAAATTGCGCAGATCGACGATGTCGGCAAGCATGCTGCGAAGGGTAGGCTCGACGGCGGCGTCTTTCAAGGAAGGGCAGGGGTTTGCCCCTCGCAGTGAGCAAGATCTTCGGCAGCGGGGCGGCGCAAACGGTGCCGGTAACAGGATCGCGGAGCCAAGGGTGGTTCAATCCGGCGCGATCCTAGTCTAGCTTGCGGCCCGGACAATCAGGAGGTTGCGATGGCGCTCGAGATCGAACAGTTCATGTGCCGCTCGGATAATTTCGGCGTGCTGGCGCGCAATCCGGCAACGGGCGAAGCCTTTCTCGTGGATGCGCCGCAGGAGGAGCCGATCATCGCGGCAATCGAGCGGACGGGTTGGCGGCCCACGGTGCTGCTGATCACCCATCATCACCTCGACCATACGGAAGCCAATCTGGCGCTCAAGAAGCGCTATGGCCTGACCATCATCGGGCCGAAGGCCGAGGCGGCGAAGGTTCCGGGGATCGACAGGCAGGTGGCCGAGGGCGATGCGCTGACGGTTGCCGGCCACCGCGTCGCCATATTGGCGACGCCGGGCCATACGCTCGGCCATGTGACGTTCCATTTCCCCGAGGCGGGCGTCGCCTTTGCCGGCGATACGCTGTTTGCGCTGGGCTGCGGCCGGATCATCGAGGGCAAGCCGGCTCAGATGCATGCCTCGCTGGCGAAGCTCGCGGCGCTGCCGGCCGAGACGAAGATCTATTGCGGCCACGAATATACGCTCAACAATGCCCGCTTCGCGCTGAGCGTCGACCCGACCAATTCGGCGCTCAAGGAGCGCGCGGCGCAGGTGGAGAAGCTGGTGGCCGCGGGCAAGCCGACCCTGCCGACCACGATCGGCGCCGAGCTTGCCACCAACCCCTTCCTGCGCTGGCACGATCCGGCGATCCGCCGCAACCTGAAGATGGCGGGGGCGTCGGATGCAGAGGTCTTCGCCGAGATCCGCAAGCGCAAGGACCTGTTCTGATGCAGGCGCTGACGCCCGAGCGGATCATCGCGCTGCTCGACATGCAGCCGCATCCCGAGGGCGGGCATTTCGTCGAGACCTTTCGCGACAATGCGCATGCGCCCGGCTCGCGCGGCCACGCCACCGCCATCTATTTCCTGCTGCAGACGGGCGAGGTATCGGCCTGGCACCGGGTGCGCGATGCGGCCGAAATCTGGCACTGGCATGCCGGATCGCCGCTGCTCTTGACCGTGACCGGTCCCGATGGCGGGCCGCGCAGCGAGACGAGGCTGGGCGTCGACCTTGCCGGGGGCGAGCGGCCGCAGGGCGTGGTGCCGGCGGCGCACTGGCAGACGGCGCGCAGCCTCGGCGCATGGACGCTGGTGGGCTGCACGGTTGCGCCGGGTTTCGAGTTCACCGCCTTCGAGCTGGCGCGCGACGGCTGGGAGCCGCCGGCCTGACATTCAGGTTCGAATGCGCAAGAGCATGTTCTTCGCGGCAAGTGCGGCGCCGGCGGTGATGAGCAGGCAGGCGGCGATGATGCGCAGGGTCGGCTCCGCTTGGCCTACCAGGATGAGCAGGAGCGTGGAGAGCAGCGGCGCTGCATAGCTCGCCGCGCCGAGCACCTGGATATTGCCGTGCTTCACCCCATAGTCCCATGCATAGAAGGCGCCGCCCACCGGCATCAACCCGATGCACAGAACCGCTATCCACTGCCATGGGCCGGACGGCCAGACGGTCGTTTCCAAAGCGAGATGGCAAAGCAGGGACAGGATGGCGGCGGCGGCGCAGAACCATGTCACCATGGCGGTGGGTACGGCGGCGTGGCGGCGCGACAGAAGCGAATAGGCTGCCCACACGAAAGCCGCGACGAAAGCTGCCGCGTAGCCGAAGCCGTAGCGCGCATCCAGCGCGAAGCCGTCGCCGCCGGTGACGATGAGCGCGGTGCCGGCAAGGCCGAGCAGTGCGCCGGCAATGTGATGCCAGCCCAGGCGCTCACCCGGCATCATCGCCGATCCGACCACGATGAGCAGCGGCCAGAGATAGTTGATCAGGCTGGCCTCGACGGCGGGCGCGTTGCGCAGCGCGGTGAAATAGAGGAAGTGGTAGCCGAACAGGCCGCCGACGCCGATCAGCCAGACGACGGCCGGGATCGGCGCGCGGCGGATGCGCGGCGGCGCGACGAGACGCTGCGCAAGGCCGACAAGCGTTCCGATGGCGAAGGCGATCGCGGAGAGCTGGAAGGGCGGCATGGAACCGGACGCGGCCGTCAGCAGCGCCAGGAGCGACCACATTCCCACCGCGGCAAATCCGATCAGCGTCGCTCTGGCCATCATCTCTCTCCATCGGCGCGAGATGCGATATCCCGCGAGACGGGTCCCATGCAAGCGCGCATGCCAGGCATATCGGTAACCGGCTAAGAGGCACCTCGGGGCGATTTTCGGCACTGTCGGTCAAATTGCTGAATCCGTTTGCGGATTCGCCGCGAGGCGTGGATATGAGGCGGAACCGATCCTTTTGCCGGCGCCAGTCGGCAAAATGCGGTATGACAAGACCGGCACAAAACTGTCATGCAACTGTTACAAAGCGCCTTTAATGCCACACCGTCGCCGTCAGGCGTCTCCACGCATCCCCAACAGGAGCAGGCACAATGAACAAGATTTTCCTTACGGCTTCGGCGGCTGCGATCGCCCTTGCCACGGCGACCGGAGTCGCCTCCGCCCAGTCGCGCGACACCATCCAGATCGCTGGTTCGTCGACCGTCCTTCCCTTCGCTTCGATCGTCGCCGAGGAATTCGGCAACGCGTTCCCGGACTTCAAGACGCCGGTCGTCGGTTCGGGCGGTTCTTCGGGCGGCCTGCGCCAGTTCTGCCAGGGCGTCGGTGAGAACACGATCGACATCGCCAATTCGTCGCGCCGCATCCGCGCCGGCGAGATCGAGGCCTGCAACACCGCCGGCGTGAAGGACATTCGCGAAGTCCAGATCGGCTTCGACGGCATCGTCTTCGCCACCAGCGCCGACAAGGGCGATTTCGCGCTCCAGCCGATCCACGTCTTCAAGGCGATCGCCGCGCAGGTGCCGGTCGACGGCAAGCTCGTCGACAACCCCTACAAGACCTGGAACGAGGTCGACGCCTCGCTGCCGAACCAGCCGATCGCCGTTGCGATCCCGGCCTCCAACCACGGCACGCGCGAAGTCTTCGAAGAGAAGGTGACCGCGCCGGGCTGCAAGGAAGCAGGCATGCCGGAGATGGAAAAGGAAGCGCTCGAGAAGGCTTGCAAGACCTTCCGTCAGGACGTCGTCGTCGAGATCGCCGGTGACTACACCGAGACGCTGGCGCGCCTCCAGTCGAATGCCGACACCGTCGGCGTGTTCGGCCTGTCCTTCTACGAGCAGAACCGCGACAAGCTGAAGGTCGCCACCGTGGGCGGCATCGCGCCGTCGCTGGAGACGATCGCTGCCGGTGAATATCCGGTGTCGCGTCCGCTCTACTTCTACGTCAAGGGCGAGCATATCGGCGTCGTTCCCGGCATCGCTGAATATGTCGAGTTCTTCCTGTCCGACCAGATGGCCGGCAATGGCGGTACGCTGGAAGGCGCTGGCATGATCCCTCAGCCGGCCGAGAAGACCGCTGAAGTGCTCAAGTCCTTCCAGGACGCCAAGGCCCTCACCGCGGCCGACGTCAAGTAACACAATGCCGAGCCGGGGCCGCATTGGCGGCCCCGGTCTCCCGGCCGTGACGCGGCCCATCGTGACAGGGGTATGAGCTTGAATACCGCGATCGTAGCAATCGTTCTCCTGCTTCTTACCGGGCTCGCCTACCAGATCGGCTGGTCGAAGAGCCGAGGCCTGGAAACAACCGCCGGGCGCATCCATTCGCGTCCGTCCTATCATGGTTCGCTGACCGCCGTGTGGGCCCTCGTCCCGGCGCTGGTGATCCTGCTTCTCTGGCTCTTTTTCGGCAGTTCGCTGGAAAGGGCCTATGTGCTTTCGCTGCTGCCGGCCGACATCGCTGCACAGACGGGACCCACACTCGAAACCGCCATCCGCCGCGTGCGCGACATCGCCTCGGGCTTCGGCGTCGCCGGCGCGACGGCCGATTATGAGAACCTGGCCGGACAGTCGCTGCGCGAATTCCAGACGCTCGCCTTCGCCATCGTCGTGGCGGCGACCGCCGCAGCGGGCGCCCTGGCGATCTATATTGCCCGCGGCCGCATCGCGCCGCGCCTGCGCGCCCGCAACGAATTCGAGAATGTAGTGCGCGTGCTGCTGATCGCCTGTTCGGCTGTCGCCATCCTCACCACGGCGGGCATCGTCGCCTCGCTGCTGGCCGAGGCGCTGCGCTTCTTCAGCTATGTCAGCCCGATCGACTTCTTCTTCGGCACGGTGTGGAATCCCGGTTTCGCCACCGTCGGCCATGCCGAGGGCGATTACGGCCTGCTGCCGCTCCTGTGGGGCACGCTGATGATCGCGATCATCGCGATGCTGGTGTCGCTGCCCATCGGCCTGATGACGGCGATCTACCTGACGCAATATGCCACGCCGCGCGTCCGCGACCTGGTGAAGCCGATCGTCGAGGTGCTCGCCGGCATACCGACGATCGTCTACGGCTTCTTCGCACTGGTCACGGTCGGCCCCTTCCTGGCCAGCCTGGGCGACGCCGTCGGCCTCGACATCCGCGCCACCAGCGCGCTCACCGCAGGCACGGTGATGGGCGTCATGATCATCCCCTTCATCTCCTCGCTGTCCGACGACATCCTGCGGCAGGTGCCGCGGGCCATGCGCGACGGATCGCTGGGGCTCGGCGCCACGCCGTCGGAGACGATCCGCCGCGTGATCCTGCCGGCGGCGCTGCCGGGCATCGTCGGCGCCTTCCTGCTGGCGGTCAGCCGCGCCATCGGCGAGACGATGATCGTGGTTCTGGCGGCCGGCAACAGCCCCTATCTGCGGCTCAACCCCTTCGAGCCGGTGAGCACGGTGACCGTCACCATCGTCAACCAGTTGACCGGCGACACCGACTTCGCCTCGCCGCAGTCGCTCGTGGCTTTCGCGCTCGGGCTCACGCTCTTTGCGATGACCCTCATCCTCAACGTCGTGGCGCTGTTCATCGTGCGCCGCTATCGGGAGCAGTACGAATAAGATGGCCGAGCAATTCACCATCTCTCCGGCTTCGGCCGACAATAGCGGAACGGCGGAGCGCCTTGAGCGCATCCGTCAGGGGCTGAAGGGCCGGCACGGCCGCGAGCGCCGCTTCCGGATGTATGGCGTCGCGGCGATCGTCGCTGCACTGAGCTTCGTCGCCATCCTGTTCGGGATGATTCTGGTGAAGGGCCTGCCGGCATTTACCCAGGCGGCGATCAATCTCGACGTGACCTTCGATCCGGAGATCGTCAAGGTCGACGCCAAGCCGGTGCAGGCGCAGGGCCAGTCCGGCGCCGACTACCAGCGGGCCCTGCTCGACTGGCAGCGCAGGGTGACCATGGTGAACTGGAACCGGGTCATCGAGAATGCGATCCGCGCGGCGGCTCCGGACATGGAGATCGACACCCGGCAGGCGCTGTCGATCGTGGAGACCAATGAGCGCTTCACCCTGCGCGACATGTTCGTCGCCAATCCCGGCCTGCTCGGGCAGCGGGTGAACGTGTCGATGCTCGGCTCGGCCAATGTGGACAACTGGCTCAAGGGCACCATCAACCGCGACCTGCCCGACAATCAGCAGCAGCTTTCGGCGCCGGCCAGGCAGCTTGCCGACCGCTTCGTGGAAGAAGGCCGCATCACCTTCCCCTTCGCTTGGCATATCTTCACCAATGTCGACTCGCGCTCGGCCCCGGCCGCCGCCGGCCTGGCGGGTGCCTTCGTCGGCTCGCTCTACATGATGCTGGTGGTGATCGTGCTGGCGGTGCCGATCGGCGTCTCGGCGGCGATCTATCTCGAGGAATTCGCGCCGCAGAACCGGCTGACCGACTTCATCGAGGTCAACATCAACAATCTGGCGGCCGTGCCCTCCATCGTGTTCGGCCTGCTCGGCGCGGCGGTGTTCATCAACTACTTCCACCTGCCGTTGTCGGCGCCGCTGGTCGGCGGCCTTGTGCTGACCCTGATGACGCTGCCGACGATCATCATCGCCACGCGCTCGTCGCTGCGGGCCGTTCCGCCTTCGCTGCGCCAGGCAGCGCTGGGGCTCGGCGCATCGCGCACGCAGATGGTGTTCCACCATGTGCTGCCGGTGACCTATCCGGGCATCCTGACGGCCACGATCATCGGCGTGGCGCAGGCGCTGGGCGAGACGGCCCCACTGCTGCTGATCGGCATGAACGCCTTCGTGGCGGCGGTGCCCGCGACGCCGGTGGACCAGTCAACCGCCCTTCCGGTTCAGATCTATCTCTGGCAGGGCAACGAGAACCGTAACTTCTTCGAGGCCCGTACCTCGGCCGCCATCATTGTCCTGCTGGCGCTGATGCTCGGACTTAACGCCATTGCCATCTACCTGCGCCGCAGGCTGGAACGGCGGGCCTGACAAGGGTAGGAATACGGAGAAAATGGATATGCGTATGACCTCCGAAAGCGAAATCCTCAAACAGTCCGACCTGGCCGACGGCAAGGGCGGCACGGTGCGAACCCTCGACAGCGAGCCGCGCGAAGTACGTGTCACCGCGCGCGACGTGAATGTCTTCTACGGTCCCAAGCAGGCCCTGACCGACATTTCGATCGACGTGCCGAGCAAGGCCGTGACGGCCTTCATCGGCCCCTCTGGCTGCGGCAAGTCGACCTTCCTGCGCTGCCTCAACCGCATGAACGACACGATCGAAGGCGCCAGGGTCACCGGCAAGATCGAGCTCGACGGCCGTGACATCTACGATGCCGATCTCGACGTGGTCGAACTGCGGGCGCGCGTCGGCATGGTATTCCAGAAGCCGAATCCGTTTCCGAAGTCGATCTTCGAAAATGTCGCCTACGGGCCGCGCATCCATGGACTGGCGCGCAGCAAGGCCGATCTCGAGGAAATCGTGGTGAGCAGCCTGAAGAAGGCCTCGCTCTTCGAGGAGGTGAAGGACCGTCTCCACGAGCCAGGCACCGGCCTGTCGGGCGGTCAGCAGCAGCGTCTCTGCATCGCCCGCGCCATCGCCGTCTCGCCGGAAGTGATCCTGATGGACGAGCCCTGCTCGGCGCTCGACCCGATCGCCACCGCCAAGATCGAGGAACTGATCGACGAGCTGAAGCGCAACTTCACCATCGTCATCGTGACTCACTCCATGCAGCAGGCGGCGCGCGTGTCACAGCGCACGGCGTTCTTCCACCTCGGCATCCTTGTCGAGGAAGGGCCGACCGAGCAGATATTCACCAATCCGCGCGAGAAGCGCACGCAGGACTACATCACCGGCCGCTTCGGCTGATCGCGCGCCCGGGACAAGGAACTGCAAGATGGACAGACATACCGTCACTTCCTTCGACGAAGAGCTCAACCATATCCACCAGCTGATCCGCGACATGGGCGATCTCGCCGGCTCGATGGTGGAGTCGGCGACGCATTCCCTGATCAGCGCGGATTCGGCGATGGCGCAGCGCGTCGTTTCGGAAGATGCGATCATGGATGCGCGCCAGCGCGAGCTCGACGATGCCGCCATCACGCTGATCGCCAAGCGGCAGCCCATGGCGCAGGACCTGCGCGCCGTGGTGGGCGCCATCCGCATGGCCTCCGACATGGAACGCATCGGCGACCTGGCCAAGAATATCGCCAAGCGCGTGAATGCGGTCGGCCAGACCGCGATGCCCAGGTCGCTGTCGCATTCGATCGAAGCGATGTCGCAAATGGTGCTGGTTCAGGTTGAGGCGGTGGTGGATCGCTATGTCGGCCGCGACGCGGAGGCGCTGGTCGCGCTGCGCGCGGATGACGAGAAGATCGATGTCCACTACACCACGGTCTTCCGCGAATTGCTGACCTATATGATGGAAGATCCGCGCAACATCACCGCATGCACGCATCTTCTGTTCTGCGCCAAGAACCTCGAGCGCATCGGCGACCATGTCACCAATGTGGCCGAGAATGCCTATTTCGTGCTGACGGGGCAGCAACTGCCCGTGAACCGCCCGAAGACGGACGAGACGTCCGTCTCGGCGCCTGCCGAATAGCACCCGGACGGAGTCGGCGATGATTGCGCCCAAGATCATGGTGGTGGAAGACGAAGAGCCGCTGTGCGAGCTGCTTCGCTACAATCTGGAAGCCGAGGGCTATCAGGTCGAGATCGTCATGCGCGGCGACGAGGCCGAGATTAGGCTTCAGGAGAACGTGCCCGACCTGCTGGTGCTCGACTGGATGGTGCCGGCCGTATCGGGAATCGAGTTGTGCCGGCGGCTGCGCATGCGCGCCGAGACCGAGCGCCTGCCGATCATCATGCTGACCGCACGCGGCGAGGAGAGCGACCGGGTGAGGGGGCTTGCGACCGGTGCGGACGATTATCTGGTCAAGCCGTTCTCGACGCCCGAATTCATCGCGCGGGTGCGTGCATTGCTGCGGCGGGCCAAGCCGGAAGTGCTTTCGTCGGTGCTGAAGGTCGGCGACATCGTGCTCGACCGCGAGACGCATCGTGTCTACCGCAAGAAGAACGAGGTGCGGCTGGGACCGACGGAATTCCGCCTGCTCGAATTCATGATGCAGCATCCGGGCCGCGTCTTCTCGCGCAGCCAGCTGCTCGACAATGTGTGGGGCGAGACGATCTATATCGACGAGCGCACGGTGGACGTGCATGTCGGGCGGTTGCGCAAGGCGGTGAACCACGGTCGCCAGTCGGACGTCATCCGCACGATCCGCGGCGCGGGCTACGCCATTCGCGAGGCCTGATCCGCCTTAGCCGGACATCGCTTTCAGGGGCACGTTGTCAGGGGTTTCGCCCATGACGAGCTCCGTCGCGCGCGCGGCATCGACCGGCCGGCCGAGCAGGTAGCCTTGCGCCGTTCCGCAGCCGATCGCGATCAGGTTCGCCAGTTGCTGTTCGTCCTCGACGCCTTCGCCAGTGGTTTCGATAGCCAGATCCTGCGCCATGGAAATCACGGCGCGCACGACGGCCGCCGAACCGGCATCGGTATGCGAGGTGTTGATGAAGCTGCGGTCGATCTTGATGCGGTCCAGCTCGAACTCACGCAAATGCGCAAGCGACGAATAGCCGGTGCCGAAATCATCCATGGCGATCCTCACGCCGAGGGCGCGCAGGCCAGCCAGCGTGGCGGCGATCTGCTGGTTGTCATCGACCATGGCGGTTTCGGTGATCTCGATTTCGATGCGACGCGGCGCGAGACGGTATTTGTTCAGCGCGTGGGTCAGACGCCGCAATATGTCCATCGAGCGCAGCTGCACCGGTGAGACATTGATGGACATATAGAGGTGATCGGGCCAAAGCGCCGCCTGCCGGCAGGCTTCCTCGATCACCCATGCGCCGATTTCGACGATCGCGCCGCTTTGTTCCGCCATCGGAATGAACTCTGCCGGGGGGACGACACCGCGCTCGGGGTGATGCCAGCGCAGCAGTGCTTCGAAGCCGGACAGTTCGCGTGCGGGAAGATTATAGAGCGGCTGGTAGTTCAGCTCGAATTGGCCGGCCTTGATCGCTCCGGCCAGGTCCGCGTCGAATTTCCGCTGCCGTTCGGCTTCCTCCATCATGCCTTCGCGGTAGATCTCGACGCGGCCGCGACCGTTTTCCTTGGCCTTGTAGAGGGCAAGGTCGGCCATCTGCTGCAGGCGCTCGGGATCATCGCCGAGATGCCATTGCGCGAGACCGGCGCTGGCTCCGATCGAGATTGCGTGCTCGCCGACCATGAAACGTCGGGAGAGCCCGGCGATGATATTCGCGGCCAGGGCTCGCCCCTCGGCAGGGTTGCGTTCGGTGAGGATGGCGAACTCGTCGCCGCCCAGCCTGAACAGGAGGTCGGTCGGCGAGCAGCCGTCGTGCATCCGCCTTGCGACCTCGATCAGCAGCATGTCGCCGACGGCATGGCCGAGCGTGTCGTTGACCGCCTTGAAGCGGTCGAGGTCGATCATCAGCAGGAGGAAAGACGGGCGGCCTGACAGGCGCGCGACGTTCTCGACGAAACTGCGCCGGTTGGGCAGGCCCGTCAGCACATCGTGGAACGCCATATGCGCAATCTGCTTCTGGCCCTCGCGCGCTTCGGTAATATCGTCATAGGTTATGATCGCGCCGCCGTCGGGCATGGGATGGGGCGCGATGCTGATGATCTTGCCGTCGTCGAAATGGTGCTCGACCTTGGCATTGTCCCGCGGTCGGCGGGGATCGTGACTGTCGGCGATCTGCTGCATGCGCGTTTCATTCCAGCCGGTGGCTGCGGCGACATTGGCGAGATACCGGCTGACGGGCATGCCGATGCTGACATGATCCGGCTGCAATCCCAGCAGTTCCAGAACCCGCGGATTGAAGAAGCGGACGAGGCCATCCTGCGACAGCATGATCAGGCCGCTGGACATGTTGCGCAGCGCTTCGGCGGATTCGGCCCGGGTGTGGTCGTCGATGAACTGGATCGCAAAACCCGGCCCGAAGATGACCACGGCCACGCCGGCAACGGCAAAGGCGAGCGAGCGGAAGGTGGCGGGATTGGTAAAGGAGCCGTCGACCAGCATCGGTTCGACCCGGAATGCCGCGATTCCGGTGAAATGCATGCTGACGATCGCCAGGACCAGCATTCCCGTGGCGATGTGTTTTGCCCCGGGGGCGCGGCGCGTGGCGGCGATATGCAGGGCGATCGCGGCGAAGACGGCCGAGAGAATGATCGAGGAGATCACATGGGGCATGTCCAGCGACACGATACCCTGCACCCGATAGGCGGCCATGCCCGTATAATGCATGACGACGATCGCAAGACCGGCGATGCAGCCCCCGAGAACCGGAGCCAGCACAACCCGGCGGCTGGCCGCAACGGCGAAGCCCAGTGTAGCGCCGATAATGGCCACGAACAGGGAAACGACCGTCAGCGCCGGATCAAAGCTGATCGGGACGTCGGGGTCGAAGCCAAGCATCGCGATGAAGTGCGTGCACCAGATCGCCGCCCCGGCGGCGATGGCGGTCAGCACGTTCCATCCGATCCGGCGTGAACCGAAGGTGGTCAGCGACCGGTCGAACAGGCTGACGACGCTCCACGATCCCGATACGCATATGATGGCGGCGAAGACCACCATCAATGAATCATGATTGTCGCGGATACACCCCAACACGGTCATCATTGCTGTCCGCCCCCTCAGGCTGCCTGCGTTCCCCGGTCAAGATGACCATCAATACCTTATGGAAAGGTAACGGTTAGCCGGCGTTGACGCGGCTTGTTGGCTGGAACGAGGCGCCTCTGGCCGACCGTTCGCTGGCCGCGATCTCGGCATCCACTGCCGCCAGCGCATGCATGGCGCAGCCCTCGCGGATCAGCGGCATCTCGTCGGGCAGGGCCTCGAAGGAGATCGCGCCGCTGTGCTGCCCGCCGGCCGTGCGGGCGATGGCTTGGCGGATCGGTTGCTCGATGATGTCGAAAGCCAGTGCGCCGCGCCCGACGATGGCCACCGGGGCGGGATCGAAAAGCGCGAAAAGGCTTCCCATGGCGAAACCGAGCGCCTCGCCGGCCTTGACGAAAGCGGCGCGTTCCGGCCCTTCGGCGGCGCGCGCGGCATCGGCCAGCCGGCGCAGTGCCGCCTCGTCTATATCGGCCGCCGGCTCGGACCGCTCGTCCTGACCCAGTGCATTGCGCATCACCGCATAGTTGCCGGCATAGGCCTCCACGCAGCCATGCCGGCCGCAACGGCACAGCGCGCCGTGGGGAATGTGCATCATGTGGCCGAATTCCGCGCCCGACGAATGCGTGCCGGTGAAGAGCTGGCCCTTGAGCATGATGCCCATGCCGATGCCATTGGAGAGCAGGATGGCGAAGAAGTCGTCGCGGTAGCGCTCCGGCGCACGCCAGCGCAGTGCCACGGCGATCATGTTGCAGTCGTTCTGAACCGTGGCGGGCATGCCGAACGCAGCCTCCAGCAAGGGCCCGAAGGCGATGTCCTGATGCGGCGTGATGGGCGACCACAGCATGGTCGTGGCGGCGGAATCGGTGATGCCCTGCACGGCGAGCACGATTCGGGCAGGCCGCGTTCCCTTATGGCGCGCCAGCAATTGCCGGACGGCCTGCAGGACGGCTTGCTCCAGTTCGTCGCGCGACATCGCGGCCGTGGCAAGCTGCGTCTTCACCTCGGCGACGATGCCGCCGGCATAGTCGAAGAGCGTGGCCGACAGGCGGTCGAGCGTGAGCATGACGCCGATGACCGTGGCGCCGGCCGGATCGACCGACAGGGCCACCTGCGGCCGGCCGCGGCGGCCTGCGCCTTCGCCGCCCTTCACCTCGGTCAGGATGCCTTCGGCGATCAGGTCGGCGGCGATGGTGGAGATGGTGGAATTGCTGAGACCCGTGCGCGCGGCCAGCTCGGTGCGCGACGGCTGCCCGGCCCGGCGCACGGCGCCGACCACCAGCGCGCGATTGCGCCGGCGCAGATCATCATGCCTGATCCCGGTCGTCATGCGACGGCGATCCTCCCTCGCTTCCTGCGCGGCTTCTATCCGGCAAGCCGGCCTGTCATGACGCGGCATGTTGACACGGGTGGCGGGTCGAGTCATTCTTTATTTCGAGGCTCGAAAAAAAGAGCTGCTCGACGTGTGCAAGCCAGAAAAGCGCTGCAGACGCGGCGCAGGGAGGAACATCATGAAGAGTTTCGCAACCGCCATTCTGGCGGGCGTCGCCATGTCGATGGCGCTGTCCGCCGCCGCCCATGCCGAGGGCAAGGTGATCGGCGTCTCCTGGTCGAACTTCCAGGAGGAGCGCTGGAAGACCGACGAAGCCGCGATCAAGGCTGCTGTCGAGGCCGCCGGCGACCGCTACATTTCCGCAGATGCGCAATCCTCCGCCTCGAAGCAGCTGACCGATGTCGAGGCGCTGATCTCGCAGGGCGCCAATGCGCTCATCGTGCTGGCGCAGGATGCGAGCGCGATCGGCCCGGCAATCCAGAGCGCGGTCGACGAGGGCATTCCCGTCGTCGCCTATGACCGGCTGATCGAGAATGCCGACGCCTACTACCTGACCTTCGACAATATGGAGGTGGGCCGCATGCAGGCGCGCGAGGTGTTCAAGGTGGCGCCGGAAGGCAACTACGCCTTCATCAAGGGCTCGTCGGCCGACCCGAATGCCGACTTCCTCTTCGCCGGCCAGATGGAAGTGCTCAAGGAAGCCATCGATGCCGGCAAGATCAAGAATGTCGGCGAGGCCTATACGGATGGCTGGCTGCCCGCCAATGCGCAGCGCAACATGGAGCAGATCCTGACGACCAACAATAATGACGTCGACGCGGTCGTGGCCTCCAATGACGGCACGGCCAGCGGCGCGGTGGCGGCGTTGCAGGCGCAGGGCCTCGCAGGCTCGGTGCCCGTATCGGGACAGGACGGCGACCATGCCGCGCTGAACCGCATCGCGCTCGGCACGCAGACCGTGTCGGTGTGGAAGGATGCCCGCGAGCTCGGCAAGAACGCGGCTGAAATCGCATCGGCATTGGCCGACGGCACGGCACTCGACGCGGTCGAGGGCACGGTGAAGTTCAAGACGCCGGGCGGCATCGAGATGAATTCGCGCTTCCTGACGCCGGTGCCGGTCACCAAGGAAAACCTCAATGTGGTGATCGATGCAGGCTGGGTGACCAAGGACGTGGTCTGCCAGGGCGTGCAGGCCGGCAGCGTCGCTGCCTGCAACTGAGGCTGACTGGCCGCCAATGCCGCAAAATCCCTCCCCTACCGGGGAGGGATAGGACTACTGTCCGCGTCGGTTCCAAACGGTGCATGCGGACATATCGGCAGCCGCGAAATTGAGCTAGGCTCGTGCAATGCCGGATGCGGCGTCGGCGCCGCCCGGCCGGGAGGAAGCCATGACTGACGCCACCGCAGCACCCGATCGTGCGCGCGAAACGGAGCAGGGCGCCATTGCGCGGTTCCTCGCGGCGACGGAGATCGACACGCGGATGCTCGGCATGATCGGCGCCATGGCGGTGATCTGGCTCGTTTTCCACTTCCTCTCCAACGGGCTCTTCCTGACGCCGCGCAATCTGTGGAACCTTTCTGTCCAGTCCGCCTCCGTCGCGATCATGGCGACGGGCATGGTGCTGGTCATCGTGACGCGCAATATCGACCTGTCGGTCGGCTCGGTGCTGGGCTTCGTGGGCATGGTCATGGGCGTGACGCAGGCCGAATTCCTGCCCCGGATGCTGGGCTTCCAGCTCGGCGATCCGTCGATCTGGATCATCGCATTGCTGGCCGGCATGGTGGTGGGGGTCGGCATCGGGGCGCTGCAGGGCTTCCTCATCGCCTATCTGACCATTCCGGCCTTCATCGTGACGCTTGGCGGCCTGCTGGTATGGCGCGGCATGGCATGGTGGGTCACCAGCGGGCGCACCGTGGCGCCGATGGACGCCACCTTTCGGCTCATGGGCGGCGGGCCCCAGGGCTCGATCGGCACGACATGGAGCTGGGTCGTCGGGCTGGTTGCCTGCGCCGGGGTGGTCGCCATGCTCATCATGGGCCGGCGGCAGCGCCACCGCTTCAACTTTCCGCTTCGTCCGGTCTGGGCCGAAATGTTCCTGGGCCTGGTGACCTGCGCGGTCATCCTCGGCGCGGTGTGGGTCGCCAATTCCTATGCCTGGCCCATCGGCGTGGTGCGGCGCTATGCGGAGGCCAACAATATCGCCATCCCCGATGGCGGGCTGTTCATCGGCCACGGCATCGCTATCCCCGTGCTGATGGCGATCGTGGTCGGGGTGGCGATGACCTTCGTGACGACGCGCACGCGCTTCGGGCGCTATGTCTTCGCCATCGGCGGCAATCCGGAGGCGGCGCTGCTCGCCGGCATCAACACCCGCTGGGTGACGATGAAGGTGTTCATGCTGATGGGCTTCCTGGCGTCGGTGAGCGCGGCCGTGTCGACCGCCCGGCTCAATGCCTCGACCAATGCGCAGGGCACGCTGGACGAGCTTCTGGTGATCGCCGCGGCGGTCATCGGCGGCACGTCGCTGGCCGGCGGCGTCGGCACCATTGCGGGCGCGATGCTGGGCGCGGTGCTGATGCAGTCGCTGGCCTCGGGCATGATCCTGCTCGGCGTAGACACGCCGCTTCAGAACATCGTCGTGGGCGCGGTGCTGGTGCTCGCCGTGTGGCTCGACACGCTCTATCGCCGCCGGGTCAACTAGAGGCAATTCCAGCAAAAACGCGCAGCAATGCGCCCGGAGGAGAGGTAGGAGAGCATCATGGTGGAGCGGAGCGGAACGCCGCTGGTCGAGCTCAACAACATCTCGATCGCCTTTGGCGGCATCAGGGCCGTGGACGATGCGTCCATCGATCTCTATCCGGGCGAGGTGGTGGCGCTTCTAGGCCACAATGGCGCCGGCAAGTCGACGCTGATCAAGATCCTGTCGGGCGCCTACAAGCGCGATGCCGGCACCATCCGCGTCAAAGGCGAGGAGGCGCAGATCGCCAATCCGCGCGATGCCAAGAAATACGGCATCGAGACGATCTACCAGACGCTGGCGCTGGCCGACAATGTCGACGCCGCCGCCAACCTCTTCCTCGGGCGCGAGCTGCGCACGGCATGGGGCACGCTGGACGACGTGGCGATGGAATCGGAGGCGCGCAAGGTGATGGGCCGGCTCAATCCGCGGTTCCAGCGCTTCAAGGAGCCCGTCATCAAGCTTTCGGGCGGGCAGCGCCAGTCGGTGGCGATCGCACGCGCCATCCTGTTCAATGCGCGCATCCTCATCATGGACGAGCCGACGGCGGCGCTCGGGCCGCAGGAGACGGCGCAGGTGGGCGAACTGGTGCGGCAGTTGAAGGCCGAGGGGATCGGCATCTTCCTCATCAGCCACGATATCCATGACGTGTTCGACCTGGCGGACCGGGTCTGCGTGATGAAGAACGGGCAGGTGGTGGGCACTGCGCTCACCTCAGATGTGACGCAGGACGAGGTGCTGGGCATGATCATTCTCGGCAAATGTCCGCCGGGCGCGATACTGGGACCCGGCGCGCTGAAGATCGCCGCCTGAGGGCACCGAACTGAAAAAAAGAAGGCCGGGCGTGGTGCCCGGCCTTCTTCACAACGATCCTGCGGCAGATTACCCGCGGCAGCGGGCCTCGTAGGTGCGGCCATGGCGGTCGCGGTAGACGCACCAGCCGGTGCGGGTCGCCTGGCCGATCAGCGCGCCGCCGATGGCGCCGGCCGCGCCGCCGATGATGGCGCCGCCGACATTGCCGGCAATGAGGCCGCCCGCGGCGGCACCCACCGCGCCGCCCACCGCCGCATCACGCTCGGCCGTGGTGCAGCCGGCAACCAGCATGGTCGCGGCGATCGCGAAAATCACACTCTTCATCGAATTCCTCTCCAATCGAAAACAACCTTTTGCCCATCCGGGCGTATTCCGGCGTTCTCGCAAGGCAGGCTTCCGCCGCTTGCCCCTCTCAACCCGCCGTATGCATATTCTATACCGACGATCACGGCTTTGCGAAGAGGCGCCCAACGCCTTGGTTTGCAATTCGTTCAAGCCGTCGCAGGGCTGCGAAAGCGGCGGCGGCGGATGCATGGCGGGAACGATCCCGATGCATGGCGGGAACGATCCCGGGGCGGAAACATTGTGGAACATCGAACGCGCATGCGGTTCGTCCGGATGACGACGTTCGCACGAAGACCGATCTCCAATCCGGTCTTTGCAACTGGGCCGGCCGTCATGGTCGGCTTTTTTGCGCGGGGCGGGCAAGTGCCTATTCTCTTGACCGTGCGGGGAAATGACACTAAGGGAACCCTCAACTTTCCACGAGGCCGCCTGAAATGTCCGCGCGCCGCCATCATGGTGCGGACGGAAGGCGTGGCCGAGACGAACCGAAGGCAGATCGAAATGTCCCGTACCTGTGAACTGACCGGCAAGGCCGTTCTCACCGGCAACAATGTCAGCCACGCCAACAACAAGACGCGCCGCCGCTTCCTGCCGAACCTCGTGCGCGTCACGCTGATGTCGGAAGCGCTGGGCCAGAGCGTGCGCCTGCGCATCTCGGCGAACGCGCTGCGCTCGGTTGAGCATCGCGGCGGGCTGGATGCGTTCCTTGCCAAGGCCGATACGGCGGAGCTTTCGCAGCGCGCGCGCCTGATCAAGAAGCAGGTCGCCAAGAAGCTCGCAGAGCAGACCGCAGCCTGATCCATTCAAGGCGGGGGACGACCGCCTGGGCGGGTCGGCGGCGACGCGGGCCCGCTTCTTCATTTGTTGTCCGGCATCCATGCCGAACTGGTTCCATTACCCAGGATAAAAAAATGCAGATCTCCCGCTTCTGGCCTTTCGTGGCTGCCATGTCCGTCGTGGTGGTGGCGTCCAATTTCCTTGTCCAGTTCCCGGTCCAGCTCCTCGGGCTCGGCGAGATATTGACCTGGGGCGCCTTCACCTATCCCTTCGCCTTTCTCGTCAACGACCTGACCAATCGCCGCTTCGGTCCGCAGGCCGCGCGCAAGGTCGTCATGGTCGGTTTCGCCTTTGCGGTGGTCCTGTCGATATGGCTTGCGACGCCGCGCATCGCGATCGCATCCGGCTCCGCCTTCCTGCTGGCGCAGTTTCTCGACGTGTTCGTCTTCGACCGGCTGCGGCGCCAGGCCTGGTGGCGCGCGCCGTTCGTCGCGGCCGTGCTCGGCTCCACGCTGGATACGATCATCTTCTTCTCGCTCGCCTTCGCGCCAGTCTTTTCGGGCCTCGACACGGCGTTCGGCATGGAAGACGGATCGCTCGGCTTCCCGGCCTCGCTGCTCGGTATCTCCGTGCCGCTATGGATGTCGCTGGCGGCAGGCGATTTTGGCGTGAAGATGCTGATGAGCGTGGTGATGCTAGTGCCGTACCGCGCCGTGCTGTCGACGCTGATGCCACAGGATTTCGGCCGCCGCCAGCCCGGCTGAGGGCGGCTACTGCACCAGCCGGAACTCCAGATAGAGCGTCCGCTGCAGGAAGGAGCCGTTGTCGTCGGAGACGAGCGACAGCATGACGGCGCCGTCGTCGCGCCGCCAGATATCCAGCCCTTCCATATTGTCGATCTGGCAGGCCATGCCGGCGCTGAAAAGCACGTCGCCGTCGAGGCGTGCGCCGGGGCGGATATCGTCCGCCGCGATGCGCCGCAGCCGCATGGAGATGCCCGACAGCATGTTGAACCGGCGCTCCAGCAGGATGAGGTCGCCGCCGGGCAGAAAGGCGCCGGCGGTGATGTCGAATTCGTCGCTGCGGCTGACGGTGAAGATGCCTTTGCGCGGCCCTTCCAGAACGGCGCCGAAGACATTTCCCTGCTTGTCGAGGCTGCGTTCGGCGATGGCGACGCGGGCGCCGCGCAGCGACCCTTCGTCGGGCGCATAGGCGATCGTCTCGAAGCCGCGATTGGTCCGCAACTCGTTGCGGGGAATCAGGAAGTCGATATTGCGCAGGGCCGGGCCCGGCCAGTCGCCCGCCAGGCGATATTCCACGATGCGATGGGCGCGCTCGAAGCCGACCGTCAGGCGATCGCCCTTCAGCGCCAGCGATTCGGCATCGCTGTCGCGCTTGCCGTCGAGCGGCGCGCCGTCACGCCCGAGGATCGGCTCCATGGCGAAATCCGCGATACCGGCGGGGCGGCCGCTTTCGTCACGCGCGATGCGGCCTGAATACCAGTAGCCGGTGTCGGCCACGCCGATGAAGCGGCTGCCGGCGTCGCGGAAACGGATGGCCGAGAACGATCCGAACGCCGCGGCACTTCCCGACAGGGAGAGGCCGCCGGCAAATTCAAACGGGCCGAAGCGGGCCTGGGCGGAGCCGACACAGAAATTGTCGATCCGGCGCGCCTCGACCGACATGGCGGCGGGCTGCGCGCCGGCTGCGGAGAGCGACAGGACGGACAAGGCAAGGAAGGCGCAGGCGAGCCTGCACGCCCGGCGGTTCATCCGGCGCGGCGCAATCCGCGCGCCTGCGCGCGCTGCCCGCGCACCGTTTCCTCACCGAAGAGCGAGGCAAGCTGCTCGGTCATCGCGCCGGCCAGTTCCTCGGCATCGACGATGGTGACGGCGCGGCGGTAGTAGCGCGTCACGTCATGGCCGATGCCGATCGCCAGCAGCTCGACCGGCGAGCGGGTCTCGATCAGGTCGATGACTGCGCGAAGGTGGCGCTCCAGATAATTGCCGGGGTTCACCGACAGGGTGGAATCGTCGACCGGCGCGCCGTCCGAGATCATCATCAGGATCTTGCGCTGCTCGGGCCGGCCGATCAGGCGCTGATGCGCCCATAGCAGCGCCTCGCCGTCGATATTCTCCTTCAGCAGGCCCTCGCGCATCATCAGGCCGAGATTGCGCCGGGCGCGACGCCACGGCGTGTCGGCCGACTTGTAGATGATGTGGCGCAGGTCGTTGAGGCGGCCGGGATTGGCGGGCTTGCCGTCCTTCAGCCACTTCTCGCGCGACTGGCCGCCCTTCCACGCGCGCGTGGTGAAGCCCAGGATCTCAACCGAGACGCCGCAGCGCTCCAGCGTGCGCGCCAAAATGTCGGCGCAGGTCGCGGCGACCGTGATGGGCCGGCCGCGCATGGAGCCCGAATTGTCGAGCAGCAGCGTCACCACGGTGTCGCGGAAATTGGTGTCGCGCTCCAGCTTGAAGGAGAGCGGCTGCATGGGATCTATGACGACGCGCACGAGGCGGGCCGGATCGAGATAGCCTTCCTCGAGGTCGAAGTCCCAGGAGCGGTTCTGCTGCGCCATCAGGCGGCGCTGCAGGCGGTTGGCGAGGCGGCCCACCACGCCCTGCAGATTGGCGAGCTGCTTGTCGAGGAAGGCGCGCAGGCGGTCGAGTTCTTCCTCTTCGCAAAGCTCCTCGGCGCCGACGGTCTCGTCGAACTGGGTGGCGTAGACGCGGTAGTCGATCTCGCGCGGCAGGTTTGCGAATGGGTCTTGAGGCCTGCGCGGCTCGCCCGGCGTCTCGGTGTCGAAATCCTCGCCGTCGGCCATTTCCTCCGAATCGGCCTCGGCGGCTTCCGTCTCGCCGGCCTCTTGCTGGTCGTCGGAGGATTCGCTTTCGTCGGACTGGCTCTGGTCGTCGCCGGAATCGTCGTCGCCGCCTTCCTCGGACTGTTCCTCGCCCTGCGGCTGGTCGTCGTCCTCGCTTTCCTCGCTCTCGCCGGAATCGTCGTCGCCAAGCTCCTCGGCCATTTCCATGGAGACGAGGAGGTCGCGTATTGCGCGCGCGAAAGCCTGCTGGTCGTCCAGCTTGTCGAGGAGGTTGTCGAGATTGCCTCCGGCCTTCTCGGTGATGAAATCGCGCCAGACGCCGACGAGCTTCTGGCCGCTGCGGGGCGCCGCGCGGCCGGTCAGCCTCTCGCGCACCATCAGCGCGACAGCTTCCTCCAGCGGGGCCTCGCCCTGTTCGGTGACATTGGCGAGGTTGGCCTTGGCGTAACGGTCCTCCAGCATCTCGGCGATGTTGTCGGACACGCCCTTCATGGCGCGTGCGCCGATGGCCTCGACGCGCGCCTGCTCGACGGCGTCGAAGATGGCGCGCGCCTGCTTGCCTTCCGGCGCGAGGCGCGAATGGACGCGTGCGTCATGGCAGGCGCGGCGCAGCGCCATGGAATCGCCCAGCCCCCGCGTGACGGCGAGGTCGGCCGCGGTGGGTCGTTTCGGCGGCTCGGGCAGCCTGGCGCGCGTGCCCGACAGGCCGGGCTTCTCGCGCGAGAAGGCGACTTCCATCTCGCGGTCGCCGGAAATGGCACGCATGCAGACCGTCACCGCCCGCTTGAAGGTGTCAGCCTCCGTGCCGGTCTTGCCCTTGCCGCGTGTATTGTCGCCTGGTCCCGCCATGTGGCTGCCGTCAGGCCAGCACCACGTTGGCCGCGCTTTCCAGCAGTTCCTCGCCGAAGGCGCGCTGGTAGAACTCGGCCACGATGGACCGTTCCAGCTCGTCGCACTTGTTCAGGAAGGTGACGCGGAAGGCGAAGCCGACATTGCCGAAGATCTCGGCGTTCTCGGCCCACATGATGACCGTGCGCGGGCTCATCACCGTGGACAGGTCGCCATTGATGAAGGCCGAACGGGTCATGTCGGCGACGCGCACCATCTTGGAGACGGTGTCGCGGCCCTTGTCGTTGCGATAGTGCTTGGCCTTGGCAAGGACGATATTCACTTCCTTGTCGTGCGGCAGGTAGTTGAGCGTTGTCACGATGGACCAGCGGTCCATCTGCGCCTGGTTGATCTGCTGCGTGCCGTGATAGAGGCCAGTCGTGTCGCCGAGGCCGACCGTGTTGGCCGTGGCGAAGATGCGGAAGGCCGGGTGCGGGCGGATGACGCGGCTCTGGTCGAGCAGGGTCAGGCGGCCCGACGATTCCAGCACGCGCTGGATGACGAACATGACGTCCGGGCGGCCTGCGTCATATTCGTCGAAGACGAGCGCGACATTGTGCTGGTAGGCCCAGGGCAGGATGCCGTCGCGGAACTCGGTGACCTGCTTGCCTTCCGACAGCACGATCGCGTCCTTGCCGACGAGATCGATACGGCTGACATGGCTGTCGAGATTGACGCGCACGCAGGGCCAGTTGAGCCGTGCCGCGACCTGCTCGATATGGGTCGACTTGCCGGTGCCGTGATAGCCCGACACCATGACGCGGCGGTTGAAGGCGAAGCCTGCCAGGATCGCCATCGTCGTCTGCTGGTCGAAAAGATAGTCGGGGTCGAGATCCGGCACATGGGAATCGGCGACCGAATAGGCCGGCACGACCATGCTGGACTCGAAGCCGAAGGTCTCGCGCACCGGAACGGTCGTGTCTGGAAGGTTTGCGATATCGCGATCGACCTTGTTCATCTCATCTCCCGCGGCGAACCATGGCGTCCGCCTGCATCCTCGTTCAACTTCGGGGGCGTCTTACCAGAACCGCGGCTCAGCACAAACCCGCCTGCTTGAGCTGGCGGTAGGCTTGCAGGACGGCACCAAGGCGCTCTTCCGAGGCCCGGTCACCGCCATTCGCGTCCGGATGATGGCGCTTTACCAGTTCCTTATAGCGCGCCTTTATCTCTTCACCAGTGGCATCCACGCCAAGGCCAAGCGTTTCCAGTGCCCTGGCCTCAAGGCTGCGCACCTTTCCCTTGCGCGCATAGTCGGGGCCGCGTTCGGTAGAGAACACGTTGAACGGGTCGCGGATGCGGTTGTAATAGCCGGCGCGGCCCGAGCGCTTCTGGGCGAGATCGGGGGCTGCATTGTTGGTGCCCATCTTCCAGGTCGGGCGGTGGCCGGTCAGTGCCTCCTTCTGGAAACGCGCGATCTCCGTGTCGGCGAGACCGGAGAAGTAATTGAATCCCTTGTTGTATTCGCGGACATGATCGAAGCAGAAACGGAAATATTCACCCTCGCGCATGCGCCCGACCGGGGCGCGATGGGTACCGGCCGCTTCGCAGCCGTCCCACTGGCAGCGCGGCGACGAGGTCTTCGTCTCCGCGGCGGGGTCGCGGCGGATGCGAATCTTCTCGAAATATTTCGGGTACGGCTTCATTCCGGTAAGCAGCCTGCAAATCAGTCGGCAATTATGGGTGGTTCGCGGCGCGAAACAAGAATTGACATTTGCCCGGCGATGGACATTACCGCCACGAACAACCACTGAAATCGGGAACATCCCCGATATGGGGCAGGAGACCGCAAATGTCCATCCAGTCGCGCATAGAGGCGAAGCTGACGGCGGCGCTTGCGCCGGAACGGCTGGTCGTCATCAATGAGAGCCATCTTCATGCCGGACACCACCATGTGGAATCCGGCCATCACGCGCAGTTCGACGGCGCGGGCGAGACGCATTTTCGCGTAAGGGTGGTGTCCGACAGCTTTGCCGGCAAGGGCCGCGTGGAACGGCACCGACTCGTCAACGAATTGCTCGCCGACGAGCTGGCTGGCGGGGTCCATGCGCTGGCGATCGAGCCGGCGGCGCCGGGCGAGAAGACGCGCTGGTAGGCAGGCTCACTGCTTCAGAATGTCTGCCCATTCCGGATGCCGGCGGAACTGCGCCGCGGCGAAGGGGCATAGCGGCGTGATCTTGCGGCCCGCTGCACGTGCATCCTCGACGGCGCGGGTCACCAGCGCCAGCCCGACGCCCTGACCGCGAAATGCATCCGGCACGCCGGTATGGTCGATGATGATGAGCTTATCGCCGGCGCGCGAATAGGTGGATTCTGCCACGCTGCCATCGGCGGCGCGGACGAAATAACGCCCCTTCGAGGCGTTTTCCTCATGCTCGATCCTGATGTCGCTCATTCCATTTCCTCCTGGTGTGGCGCGTCGGCCATTTCATGCGGGTATGCGCAACGGCGCAAGAAAGTCCTGCGCCGCTGCGATCTCGGACGGCCTGATCTCGTGGCCGCCATCGTGCCACAGCACATCCACCTGCGCACCTGCCCCGCGCAGATGAAGCGCCAGCGCTTCCGTCTGCGCGGGCGGGCAGATCGGATCGTGGCGGCCTGCCGTGACGAGGATGCGGCGTCCGGCGAGGCTGCCGTCGACCTGTGGCTTGAAGGGGATCAGCGGGTGCATGAGCACCGCCGCGTCGAACATGTCGGGCCGGGCGAAGATGATCGAGGCGAGGATGTTGGCGCCGTTGGAATAGCCGAGGCCGGCAACCGCCGAGGGCTGCTGTCCCGCCACCTGCGCGTCGGCGAAGGAGGTCATCTTGGCCGTGCCCCGCGCAAGGTCAGCCATGTCGTAGACGCCTTCCGCGGTGCGGCGGAAGAATCGGTTCGCGCCATGTTCCGTGACATCGCCGCGTGGCGAGACGATGCCTGCGCCCGGCAGCAATTGCGAGCCGAGCGCGACGAACTGGTCCTCGTCGCCGCCGGTGCCGTGGAAGAGGAAAAGGAGCGGCCGGCCGTACCCGGCCGGCAACAGGCGATGGATATAGGTGTCGTCGCTCATGTGCCTGCTCCTTCTCAGTCGCCGAGCGGCTGGAGATGCTGCTCCAGAAATGCCCGCAGATGAGCGTGCTGGCCGGGCAGCTTGAGTGCCTCGCCCAGATGCGCGGTGTCCTCGTCGCGGTCGAAGCCCGGCTCGTTGGTCGCCACCTCGAACAGCACACCGCCGGGCGTGCGGAAATAGATCGCCCAGAAATAGTCGCGGTCGATCACCGGCGTCACCTGATAACCCGTATCCATAAGTGCCTTGCGTACTTCGAGCTGGCTGGCCCGGTCGGGAACGGCGAAGGCGACGTGATGCACCGAGCCCGCGCCCTGACGGGCATGGTTGACGACAGGCAGGCTTTCGAGGTCGACAAAATCGGCGCCGTTTCCGTTCGGCATGAGGAAGCGGCGGGTGCTGCCGGCCTTCTCGGCTTCTTCATAGCCCATGAACTTCAGCAATTCAGCCGTCGCGCCGGCATCCTGCAGGCGCATGGAGACGGAATGGAAGCCGCGAATGGCGACATCTTCCGGCACGCCGCCCTCGATCCAGGGCGCGCGCGGATCGCCGGCCACTTCGACCAGGGCGAAGCCGTCACCGTCCGGTCCGTCGAAGGCCAGTCGCGGCGCGCCGAATGAAGCCCCCTTATTCAGGCCCGTCACGCCCTTTTCGGCCAAGTGCTTCTCCCACCAGGCAAGGGCGCCCTGCGGAACCGAAAAGACTGTGGTGCCGACCTCGCCGGTACCCGGCTTGCCCCTGGCTATATGGGGGAAGGGGAAATAGGTCATGACGGTGCCGGGCGTGCCCGTCTCGTCGGCATAATAGAGGTGATAGACGTCCGGAGCGTCGAAATTGACGGTCTTCTTCACCCGGCGCAATCCGAGCGTGTGAGTGAAGAAGGCATTGTTCTCGGCCGCATCGCGCGCCATCGACGTGACGTGGTGCAGTCCCTTTACCTGGTCGAGCATCGGTCTCTCCCTTCCGCGGCGCGTTGGATGCCGCTCTCTGCCCGTAATCTGGGACATCGTTGCTTTCGGGAGAAGAGCGCGAACGGACGATGATCCGTGCTGAAAAGATGAACAATGGAGCAGGAATTGTTCAATGAAAGACGCCGCCCCGGACGGGACGGCGTCTTTCATTCTGCCGCTGCGATTACTGTACGTTAAGCAGCATCTTGTCGCGGTTCTCGGCGAAGGTTGCCTCGTCGAAGGCCGGCTGTGCCTCAAGCTGTTCCTTGGTGAACGGCGTGTAGAGGTACAGGTCGCCATCCGCATCGGCCATGAAGGACAGGTTCTCCATGCCGACCGCGATCGGCTTTTCGCCGAGGCCGAGGAAACCACCCACATCGATGATGACCGCATCGATCTTGCTGTTGTCGGTGCTCATGATGACGTCGCCGATCTCGCCGACATTCTCGTCGCCCGCACCATAGACGGTGGTGCCGACGAATTCGTCAGCCTTGATCTGGTCGACCGGGCGCTCCGTCAGGGTCGAACGATCGATGGCCGCGGTCTCGGTGTCATCCTGTGCCTCGGTCGTCGCCGAGTCGGACGACGGTGCGGCCGGGGCTGCGGCGGGCGGCGTAGCCGGAGCGGGCGCCGCGGCAGGCGGCGTGCTCTCGGGAGCCTGGGCCATGCTGTTGCCGGCCGGCGCGCTCTCGGTCGCCGCATTGCCCTCGGCAGGGGCCGGAGCCTTGTCCAGATCCTCCTTGGTGGCAGGCTTCACTTCGCTGACATCGGCATCGGCCGGTGTCGGCTCATAGGCCTTGCGGTCGAATTCGGGCTGGGCGCGCAGGGCGTCCGCCGTGGTTTCGACAATGAGGAACTGATCGCCGTCGCGCTCGGCCCAGTCGGCCAGGCCATATTCGATCGCGACGTCCTTCTGGCCGATGCCGAGGAAGCCGCCCACACCGATGACAAGCGCCTGGATGCGGTTTTCGGTGTCGATGACGAGATCGTTCACGGTGCCGATCTTCTGCGCATCGTCGCCGGTGCTGTTATAGACGGACTCGCCGATCAGGTTCGTCGCCAGATGGCCTTCGGCCTTCTTGACCAGAGGAGCGGCAGGTTCGGTGGTCATCTGGCCCGGTGCGGGTGCCGGAGCCTGCGCCATCGCACCGGTCGCGATCAGCGTTGCAACTGCGGTCGTTGCCAAGAGCTTGCGGATCATATCATCTCTCCTTGTGCATTGTTGCAGCGCGCCCAGTTTGATTTTCTTGGGAGGCAGGGCGCCGCCATCAATTGGCAAACGCCGTTCACCACATCTTGTTCCGCTGAAATGAATCCTGAAAATTACCTCCCGGCGACGGAACTTCAGCGGCAAGATCGCGTTCGCTTAGCTGGCGAAATGGCCGGGGAGCGCGCGCTGAACCGATGTCATCGATGAGATTCATTGCCGTCCTCAATCGCGATGGCGGCACCTTGCGCACGGCCGACCTCGATGCCCTGGAGCGCTCGATGCGCGAGACGCTGGAGGCGCACGGGCACATGCTCGAAGTGGAAATTGTCGCCGGCGACGACATCGTGGCGGCGCTGGAGCGTGCCGCGCGCCGGCGCGATATCGATGTCGTGATGGCCGGGGGAGGCGACGGGACGATCTCGGCCGCCGCCGCCGCGCTCAATGGCCGCAAAAAAGCGCTCGCCGTGCTGCCGGCGGGCACGATGAATCTTTTCGCACGCGGGTTGGGCATTCCGCTCGGACTGGATGAAGCCATCGTTGCGCTGGCGGCCGGCCGGATCAGCCAGGTCGACCTTGCCAGCGTCGACGACCGCGTCTTCGTCCATCAATTTTCGATCGGGATGCACCCAAAGCTCATTCACCTGCGCGACAAGATGGCGTTCGGCTCGCGGCTGGGAAAGATAAGCGCCTCGTTCCGGGCGGCGTTCCTGATCCTTCGACGGCCGCCGAAGCTGCATGCCGAGCTCGATCTCGGCGATGCCTCAGTCTCTGTCCGGGCAAGCAGCATCGGCATATCCAACAATCTTTTCGGCGAAGGGCATCTCCCCTATGCCGACATGCCAAACAAGGGTGAGCTCGGCATCTATGTCACGCGTGCCTGGCGGGCGCGCGATATCGTGCGTTTCGCCCTGCACATGGCCGCCGGGCGGTGGCAGCGCAATCCGGAAGTGGAGGTTCACAGCAGCGGCAGCGTGACGCTTCGCGTCAGGAGCAAGCGCAAGCTGAAATGCTCCATCGACGGGGAATTGTGCGACCTCGCCCCGGTCGCCTACGTCAAGAGCCTGCCGGCCGCTCTGCGTGTTCTGGTGCCGGCTTCAGCCTGAAGTCGGCCGTCAGTTGGCCGGCGGCGTGGAGGGGGTCGCAGGCGGCGGGGCCGGGCTGGTCGCGGGATTGCCTATCTCGGTTTCGGACTCCGGCGCGATCGTCTCGCCATATATCTCGACGCCCCACCAGACGCCCATCGCCAGGATCAGGCCGATGACCAGAACCATCAGAACCTGCCAGCCCCAGCGTCCCTGCCGGGCCTGATCGGGCGACAATGTCGGTGGTTTCTCGCCGTGATGGTTGTCTGTCATGTGAGAATCTCCCTGCACTGTTCGTTCAGGGAGGGAATGCATAACGGCGCCGGGGGTTCCGAACCCGCTATATGTCGTCCGGGTCGGCGGGCCGGCGCGCATTCTCGCGATAGATCGCATAGGCCGCGGCGACGATGGCCGGGATGGCGAGGGTGCGCAGGCCGCCACGCGACAGAAGCGTGGGCAGCATGGCCACGGCCGACATGCCGAGCAGGGATTTCAGCTCCGTCCGCCGTCTCTCGGCGGCGCGCAGGCGCTCCCGCCGGGACTGGATGCGATGCGCCGCCACGATGATGATCGCGATCAGCAGCATGCCGCCGCCGAAGGCGAGGGCGGCGGGGATATGGCCGATGGCGCGGGCTGCCGCCATGAAGGCGGCGGCGAGAAGGAAGCCCAGGCCGACGAGCGACAGGAGCGCCGCCAGGAGATAGGCGATCGCCGCACGCTTGGCGCGTCCGGCCGCATCGGCCGCTTCTCCCGAGATCACGGAACTGATGAGTGTCCCCAGCAAAGCAGGTCCCCGCCTGTTTGCGCCTGACATGCGGGCGCGTTAAGCGCCGCTCAGCGGCGGGTGAACAATGCGAACAGGAAGCCGACGCCGGCAGCGATCGCCAGCGAGGTGACCGGCTTTTCGCGAACGGCATCGCTGAGCTGCACCTCGAGATCCTTCGCGCCGGAGCGGATGTCGGCCAAAGTGGCCTCGCCCTGGGACTTCAGCTGTTCGACGCTTTCCGACGCGGCACGGCGGGCGGTCTTCATGGACTGTTCGCCGGTCGCGGCAAGCTGCTTTGTCAGCGCGGCGATGTCTTCCTTGAGGCGGGCGATATCCGCCTGGAGGTCCTCGGTCGTCACCGGACCGTTCGGCTCCTTCGCCGACCTTGCTGCTGGGGTTGCCATGAAAATCTCCCTCGGTTGAATTCGGCAATGAAACGTGCGCTTGCGCGGATGGTTCCGGAAGGCGCGGTCAGACCGGGGTGCTGCCGAGCACCTGCGCGGTGATGCCATCGGGTCCGAAGTCGCCTTCGTCCTCGATATGGAGGATTTCCTGCAGGCGGCTGCGGGCGCGGCTGACGCGGCTCTTGATGGTTCCCACGGCGCAACCGCAGATTTCGGCGGCTTCCTCGTAGGAAAAGCCCGATGCGCCGATAAGGATGATGGCTTCGCGCTGGTCTTCGGGAAGGCGTTCCAGCGCTGCGCGGAAGTCCTTCAGGTCGAGCGCGCCATGCTGCTGCGGCTGGGTGGCGACGCCGGCGGTGATGGTGCCGTCGCTGTCCTGCACCTCGCGCCCACGCTTGCGCATCTGCGAATAGAATTCATTGCGGAGGATCGTGAAGAGCCACGCCTTGAGATTGGTGCCGAGCTGGAAGCTCGACTGCTTGTCCCACGCCTTGACGAGCGTCTCCTGCACCAGGTCATCCGCCTTGTCCGTGTTCTGGGACAGCGAAATGGCAAAGGCGCGAAGGCTGGGGATCGTTCCGATCAGGTCCTTGCGGAAATCCGACGACATGCTTGTCAATCCTTGGGCTCGCCGGGCTTGGAATCGCCCTTGTCCAAACGGGTCAGCAAATCCATGAACCTGTCTGGGACGTCGTCGGTGACGAGATCGTCGTAATATTGCTTCAATTTGCGCCCGATCTGGGAGTTGACGCCCAGATCGCCTTTTGCGTCGTGTCGTTTTTCCCGGATGTTTTGTGATTTATCGCTGTTCATGACACGACATGGCCTTTCCCCTAATCTGCCTGCAGAATGACGGATCGACAGGAAGTTCCGCGGAAGGTGCTTCCAATATTCCCGCCCAGGTTGGTATCTAACGCAATCGGTACCGATCTGTTCCTTTCGCGCGGAACTTTTTGCCGGGAATGACGTTGAAAAGCCATTAAGGCCCCGTTTGGCCTCCAGCTTCGTCTATTGAGGGAGACGTAAATCATGAGTTTGTCCGCCGCGATCACCCCGCATCTGCCCTATCTGCGCCGTTTCGCGCGGGCGGTATCGGGCTCACAGGACAGCGGTGACGCAATGGTGGCGGCGATGCTCGAGGCGATCATCGCCGATCGCAGCATCTTCCCCGACGCCTCCGATGACAGGATCGCCCTGTACAAGGTCTTCGCCAAGCTGTTCACCTCGGTGGGCATCCGGGTGCCGGCATCGGAGCCGGAAAATGCGTGGGAGCGCAACGTATCGGCCAATCTCGGTGCGCTGGCGCCGTTGCAGCGGCAGGCCTTCCTGCTGGTCGCTGTGGAAGGGTTCAGCGAGGCCGAGGCTGCCGAAGTTCTCGATGTCAGCGAGGCGAAATTCGCAGAGCTGCTGCAGGATGCGAGCAACGAGATTTCCCGTCAGGTCGCCACCGACATCCTCATCATCGAGGACGAGCCGCTGATTGCGATGGATATCGAGGAAATGGTCGCCAGCCTCGGCCACAATGTGGTCGGCACAGCGCGTACCCATGCGGAGGCGACGAAACTGTTTGCCGCCCGCTCTCCCAAAATGGTGCTGGCGGATATCCAGCTTGCCGATGGCAGCTCGGGCATCGACGCGGTGAACGAAATTCTCGGCATGGCTTCCGTGCCGGTCATCTTCATCACCGCCTTTCCGGAGCGCCTGCTGACCGGCGAGCGGCCGGAACCGACCTTCCTGGTGACGAAGCCGTTCAATCCCGACATGGTGAAGGCGCTTATCAGCCAGGCGCTGTTCTTCGACGGCCAGCATCGCGCGGCCGCCTGACAAGAGGTTAGCCGGGTTTGCAAAGGCCGCCGTGAGGCGGCCTTTTTCGTTGGCGGTACGGGGCCGGCGAAAAATGCGCGTGCACCACATCGAACGATGGAACGGAAGCCGGTTGCCGGCGTTGTCCTTCCCAGAAGACGCCATTGTGGCAAAAGAGAAAAATGGGGATTTTTCAATGCTTTACTGGGCTCTCGTCTTTCTGGTCGTCGCCCTTGTGGCAGGCGTCCTCGGCTTCGGCGGCATAGCCGGCGCCTCGGCCGGTATCGCGCAGATACTCTTCTATATCTTCCTTGTTCTTCTGGTGGTTTCCGTGGTCTCCAGCCTGATGCGCCGCGCGCGCTAGGAAGGGCGGGCGACCACGACCGGGTGAAGGCCGAATGCCCCTCAGACGGCCTTTGCGGGCCCGCCGAAGGCAACCGACAAGGAAGCCTTCGGCGGGCTTCGAACAGCCAGCGCCGAGCAGTGAATGCATCTGCCCCGCTATGCGCATACGAAATCCTGCTTTCCGCCACTTTCAAGCTCTTCCTGTATGCAGATTAGGCAGTCGTTAACCCTGTTGGGCCATTCTCTGCCGCTGTCGGGGGGCGGAATCGATTGCGGCGATCGAGAGAACCATTTCCCGGGGGTGAGGATTCCATCTTGCGACAGACGCGCAAGGATGCGCTCCCGGATATTGTCCTGCTTGCGGAGCTGGACGGAGGCTGGGTCTGGGAAACCGACGCGGCGCATAATCTCGTCTTTGTCAGTCCCGGCTATGAGCGCGCCTGCGGCGTCGCGCCGGATTCCCTGATCGGAACGTCCTGGTTCGACCTCGCCTCGCGTCTCGCGGCTTCCGAGCACGATCGCGCGAAATTGCAGGCCGCCTTGCGGCATGAAAGCCTGAACGAGCTGAAGATCCATGCGCTGGGGAGAGCGGGCGAGCAACTGACCATCTCGCTCAGCGGCGCGCCGAAAACTGTTCGCGGCGGCGCCTTTGGCGGCTATCGCGGGATCGGTCGCGTGGTCGACATGAATGCCGGTGCTCCATCTCTTCGCCAGCCGGTGCTGCATGACGAGATCAATGCTCCGGAAGTCGCCCTTCTCGTTCTCGGTGCCGATCTGTGCATCGAGATGGTCACGCCCGGCTTCTACCTGCTGTGGGGGCAGACGCCGGAGGAGGTGCGCGTCGGCGACAGCTTCCGCAAGATGATGGAACTGAACCGGCAGCGCGGCGTCTATCGGATCGCCGACGAGGATTGGGAAGCCTATGTCGATACCCGCCTGACCGAACTGGCGACCGGAAACGCCCCGCCGCGCGAGGTCGGCCGCGATGACGGTACGGCGCTGGTCTATTCCGTGACGGCGCTTTCGGACGGGCGGCGGCTGGTCTGCTATGCGGATGTGACCGAGCTGAAGGGGCGCGAGGCGGAGATTTCGCGGCTGAGCGAGCAGAACAAGCTCGCGGAAGCGGTGCTCAACGGCGTTCCCTATCCGGTATTCGTCAAGGACGATCAGCTTCGCTACGTCTTCGCCAATCAGGCATTCGCCGATCTGTTCGGCAAGACGCCTCCGGATATCGTCGGGCGGCGCGATGTCGATGTCCTGCCGCCCTTCGAGCGGGACAGGTTCGAGCGGACCGAAGCGGAGGTCCTGGCATCGGCGCAGCCTTTCGCCGCCGAAGTCCCCTACGACCGCGAGGGCGGGGCCGGCACGCGGCTGGTCCGCAAGCACCGCGTCGAGACCGATAGCGGCCGACATTATCTGGCCGCGACGATTTTCGACGTGACGGACATGAAGCGTCGCGAGATCGAAGCCGGCGATGCGCGGCGGCAGCTCGAAGTGGTGCTTGAATCGCTGCCCGCATCGGTGGTCATCTACGATCAGGACAACCGCTTCGTCTTCGCCAACCGCCCCGCGCGGGCGGCCATGCCGATCATCGAAAAGCAGATGGTGCCCGGCCTCCCGATGCGCGAGGTGGTGACTGCCGGCCATGCCGCCGGCTATTTTCGCATGAGCGGCGATGCCGAACTCGACAGGCTCTACGACACGGACAGGGAACGCTGGATCGATGGCTATATCGCCCGCCACGATATTCCGCATTCGGTCTATGAGCGGCGCGCGGGCGACGGGCGCTGGCTCAAGGTCTATGACGAGCGTACGCCTGACGGATTCTTCATCGGCATCCGCGTCGATATTACCGACCTGAAGGAGCGCGAAGCCGCGCTGGTGGAAGCCCGGCAGAAGGCGGTGCTGGCCGACCGCGCCAAGTCCGAATTCCTCGCCAATATGAGCCATGAGATACGCACGCCGATGAATGGCGTGCTCGGCATGGCGGAGCTGCTGGCCAAGACGGATCTCGACGTCAAGCAGCGGACCTTCACCGATATCATCGTCAAATCGGGCAACGCCCTGCTGACGATCATCAACGACATTCTCGACTTCTCCAAGATCGACGCGGGACAGCTCGTACTTGCTTCGGCGCCGTTCAACCTGCGCGAAGCGATCGAGGATGTGGCGACGCTGATATCCTCGCGGGCCAAGGAGAAGGATCTCGAGCTGATCGTGCGCATGGATCCGGCCCTGCCCGAACGCTATGTCGGCGATGTCGGCCGTATCCGGCAGATCGTCACGAACCTGATGGGCAATGCGGTGAAGTTCACCGAGTCCGGGCATGTGCTGGTCGATGTGAGCGGCGAACCCGTGGAGGGCGAAACGCGGCTGAAGGTGAGCGTGCAGGATACGGGCATCGGCATTCCGCGCGACAAGCTGGGGCTGATCTTCGAGAAGTTCAGCCAGGTCGATGGCTCATCGACGCGCCGCTATGAGGGAACCGGACTCGGTCTGGCCATCACATCGCGCCTCGTGGAGCTGATGGACGGCACGATCGGGGTGGAGAGCGAGGAAGGGCAGGGCTCCAGCTTCTGGTTCGAGGTCGGGCTGCCGACGGCGTCCGGTTCGGAGAACCTGGCGGTTCCCGCCGTCGACGTAACCGGCGCGCGGGTTCTCATCATCGACGACAATCCGGTGAACCGCGCCATCCTCACCGAGCAGATGGCGGCGTGGAAGTTCGACGCCTGCGCGGCCGAAAGCGGAGCGGAGGGTCTTAGCGTGCTCGACGCAGCGCAGAGGCTCGGCGTCACGGTTGATTGCATCCTGCTCGACTACCAGATGCCGGGCATGTCGGGGGCGCAGGTGGCGCAACTGATCCGTGCGACCCCGGCAATGGCGGACGTGCCGATCGTCATGCTGACATCGGTGGACCAGTCACTGGCGGCGATGCAGGCGCGCGATCTCGCGATCGATGCGCAGCTCCTGAAGCCGGTCAGGTCGGCGCAACTGCTCGAAGTGCTGGTCCGGATCATCCAGAAGCGACGCGGCGGGCTGCCGACGTTGGACCATATGGCGGATGCGGCCGAACTCCTGCAAAGCGGGGAGCGCACCGTCCGGCCGATACGGTTTTCGCCCGGCCAGAGATCGCATCGGGTCGATGTGCTGGTTGCTGAGGACAATGAGGTGAACCAGCTCGTCTTCACCCAGATTCTTGGCGAAACCAACCTGACATTCGAAGTCGTTCCGAACGGAAGGCTGGCGGTTGAGGCTTGCCGGGACATGCGGCCGCGCATGATCCTGATGGATATTTCGATGCCGGAGATGAGCGGGATCGAGGCGACGCAGGCGATCCGGCTGGCAGAGAGCCAGGCCGGCAATGGCGGCCATGTGCCGATCGTCGGAGTGACCGCACATGCGCTCCAGGGCGACAGGGAACGTTGCCTGGAATCCGGCATGGACGACTATCTGCCCAAACCGATCAGCCCCCGTGCCCTTCTGGAAAAGGTGCATTTGTGGATCGAGGGCGCGACGGAGGCACGGCAGCGCGGCTGACGGCGCCTATCTGCGCCTGACCATGCCGCGAATGCGTTCGCGAAGCGCGCGGGCGAGATTGCGCGTCTCGCGATAGAGGTGCAATTGCGCGGCCGCCTGCCGGGTGACCCGGTCCGCGTCCGGCGACAGGCCGATGACGAAAGTGCCGGTGGGCCGCTTCTCGGTCCAGATGCGCCCCATGACCGGGTGATCCGGCGCGGCGCAGGAATCGGTGGCGATTATGTTGGGGTCTTCCAGATGGCTGCGGGTCACGTCCAGCATCAGCAGCGTGCCGGGGGAGAACTGGGCGAAGGCCTCGTCATAGGCCGTCTTCCACGTATAGGCGATGCCGTTTTCGATGAAGACGACGATGGCCGCGATCGTCCTGCCGTTGAGGACGAGCGTGTGGATGCGGCACAGGTCGCGCTCGGCCAGCCGGTAGACGGCTTCGCGGGCGAAGGCCGCCCAGTAGCGGTCCACGGCCATGGCGGTGCGCTTGCGTCCCTTCCAGCCGCTCATTTCGAGCGCGAGGAAGGTTTCGAGCGCGAGACGCACATCTTCGGAGGTCCGCGCGATATTATGCGTCAGCGCGTCCTTTTCCGATCCCGCCAGCCGCCGGCGCAGGCGCCGGAACTCGCGCAGATGGTGCGGGCGCAGCGCATTGCGCAGGTAGTCGTCGGCTTCGAGCGAGCTCTGGAGATAGGGCCGCTCCGACATGTTGGTCGCGACCAGCGGCAGGTTCCTGCTGCCGGCGAGGGATTGGAGCATGGCGGCGAAGGGGCCGTCCATGCGCATCTCCGGTATGACGAAGACGCGCGGCAGGCGCAGATGCGGCCGGCCGAGCATGGCGAAGAAGTCCGCGATCACGCCCTCGGGATCGTCGCGGTCGACGAGCGGCGTTCCCAGCGGGCCGAAGGGGCTCGACCAGGTGCGCAGGACATCCACGGCCAGCGGGACCGACGGGCGCTCGATGGAATAGGGCACGAGCAGGCGCAGGCGCGACCGCGCCTCGTCGCCGTCGCGGATGACCGCGAGGCGAATCTCCCTGTCCTCCAGCCGTGGCATTGCGGGTGCGAGGAAGCGGGGATTGAAGAAGATATTGGGCTCGATCGAGCGCGCGCAGAGATATTCGAGCTCCTCCACCAGGTCGAAGCCGGCCGAGGCGGGATAGATGGCGAGGTGGCGTACCGGCTGCCGTCCGGCCAGCGATTCATGCTGGGTGGCGCCGAAGGATGCGGGCCGCAGGCCGGCGAGATTGTCGATGATGCTTCCCGACGGGCTGCCGCTCGTTTCGAGAATGATGGGAACGGCCGCCATCAGGCTGTGCCTTGCGCGCGAGGACGGCCTGTCGCATCGCCGGACGCCTGTTCGCCCAAGATTGCCGCCGAATATCGCACGCCGGTTCTCCGATCCCTCGTGGACACCGCTGATAGGTCATGTCCAGTTAAGATTCGGTTCGGCGAGGCCGATCAATGCGTTGGAATGGACCTTCCGGCGGCTCATCACGACATGTTGTACGAATGAAAACGGCCCCTTGCGGGGCCGTTTCTTCACCGGTGCCGCACTTGTCAGGCAAATGTGCCGTGGCAGTGCTTGTACTTCTTGCCGGAGCCGCAGGGGCAGGCCTCGTTGCGGCCGACGCGTCCCCATGTCGAGGGATCGGTGGGGTTGCGGTCCTCGGCGGTCACGGTGCGGCTGTCGGCGCGGGTCAACGTCATCGTGTCGTTGCCTTCGCCGAAATCGTCCTCGCCGGTCGAGGCGTCGATATGATGGCCCTCGCCGGTGGGCGCCTGCGGGGGTGGGGCGTCGGCGGCCTGGCGCACCAATTCGACGCGCATCATCTGCGTGGTCACCACCTGGCGCAGATTGCCCAGCATGGCCTGGAAGAGCTCGAATGCCTCGCTCTTATATTCGTTGAGCGGGTCGCGCTGCGCATAGCCGCGGAAGCCGATGACCGAACGCAGATGGTCGAGATTGACCAGATGCTCGCGCCAGAGATGGTCGAGCGTCTGCAGCAGGATCGACTTCTCCACATAGGTCATGATTTCAGGACCGAAGCGTTCGGCGCGGTTAGCTGCCGCCTTGTCGGCCGCTTCGGTGATGCGCGCATGGATATCCTGCTCGTCGATACCCTCCTCGCGTGCCCATTCCTCGATCGGCAGGTCGAGGTTGAGATATTCGCGCACGCCCGTCTTCAGGCCGTCCGCGTCCCACTGTTCCGCATAGGCGGTTTCCGGCAGGTGTTTGGAAACGAGGTCGTCGATGACCTCGTGGCGCATCTCCGCCACCTCCTCGCTCAGGCTTTCGCCTTCCATCAGTTCGATGCGCTGCTCGAAGACCACCTTGCGCTGGTCGTTCATCACGTCGTCATATTTGAGCAGGTTCTTGCGGATGTCGAAGTTGCGTGCCTCGACCTTTTTCTGCGCCTTTTCCAGCGCCTTGTTGATCCAGGGATGGATGATCGCCTCGCCTTCCTTGAGGCCGAGCTTCTGGAGCATGCCGTCCATGCGCTCGGACCCGAAGATGCGCATCAGATCGTCCTGAAGCGAAAGGTAGAATTTCGACCGGCCGGGGTCGCCCTGGCGGCCGGAGCGGCCGCGCAGCTGGTTGTCGATGCGGCGGCTTTCGTGGCGTTCCGTGGCGAGCACATAGAGGCCGCCGGCGGCGAGTGCCTTTTCCTTGAGCTGGGCGATGTCGGCGCGGATCGCCGCTTCCTTCTCGTCGCGCTCGGGGCCGGCCGGCATGTCGCCGAGCTCCTGCTCGATGCGCATGTCGGCATTGCCGCCGAGCTGGATGTCGGTGCCGCGGCCGGCCATGTTGGTGGCGATGGTGATCGCGCCCGGCACGCCGGCCTGCGAAACGATCTGCGCTTCCTGCTCGTGGTGGCGCGCATTCAGCACCTGGAAGCCCTTGACGCCTTCCTTGCGCAGGCGTTCGGCGAGGAATTCCGACTTCTCGATCGACGTGGTGCCGACCAGGACCGGCTGGCCCTTGGCGTGGGTGTCGCGGATCTCCTGCACGATCGCCTGATATTTCTCCTCGACCGTGCGGTAGACCTCGTCATCCTCGTCGATGCGCTGGACCGGCAGGTTGGTCGGAATCTCGGACACGTCGAGGCCGTAGATGTTGCCGAACTCCTCCGCTTCCGTCGAAGCCGTGCCGGTCATGCCGGCCAGCTTCTTGTACATGCGGAAATAGTTCTGGAAGGTGATCGAGGCGAGCGTCTGGTTCTCGGGCTGGATCTGGACGTGTTCCTTCGCCTCCAGCGCCTGGTGCAGGCCCTCGGAGAAGCGGCGTCCAGGCATCATGCGACCGGTGAACTCGTCGATGATGACGATTTCATTGTTGGCGACGATGTAGTCCTTGTCCTTCTGGAACAGACGATGCGCCTTGAGCGCATTGTTGACGTGATGGACGATGGCGACATTCTCGATGTCGTAGAGCGACTCGCCGCGCAGATGGCCGCCGGCGCGCAGCAGGTTCTCCATCTTCTCCGTGCCTTCCTCGGTGAAGATGGCGGTGCGCTGCTTCTCGTCCACCTCGTAGTCGGCCGGTTCGAGCTGCGGGATGAAGGTGTCGATCGCCGTATAGAGCTCGGAACGGTCCTCGAGCGGGCCGGAGATGATCAGCGGCGTGCGCGCCTCGTCGATCAGGATGGAGTCCACCTCGTCGACAATCGCGTAATTGTGACCGCGCTGGACCATCTGGGCGCGCTCATATTTCATGTTGTCGCGCAGATAGTCGAAGCCGAGCTCGTTATTGGTGCCGTAGGTGATGTCGCAGGCATAGGCTTCGCGGCGCTGCTCGTCGTCCATGCCGTGGACGATGATGCCGATGGTGAGGCCGAGGAACTTGTAGATGCGGCCCATCCATTCGGCGTCGCGGCTGGCGAGGTAGTCGTTGACCGTGACGACGTGGACGCCATTGCCGGTGAGCGCATTGAGATAGACCGGCGCGGTGGCGACCAGCGTCTTGCCCTCGCCGGTGCGCATTTCGGCGATCGATCCCTCGTTGAGGATGATGCCGCCGATGAGCTGGACGTCGAAGGGACGCATGCCGAGCACGCGGCGCGAGGCCTCGCGGACGGTGGCGAAGGCGGGGACCAGCAGGTCGTCCACCGACTTGCCGGCGGCGAGTTCAGCGCGGAACTGGTCGGTTCGCGCCCGCAGCGCCTCGTCGCTGAGCGACTTCATCTCCGCTTCCAGCGCGTTGATGGCTTCGACGCGGGGGCGGATGCCGCGGACACGCCTGTCATTGGAAGAGCCGAAAATCTTCCGCGCGAATGCGCCAAAACTGACCATGAACGGCCCTTTCAATTCCTAAACAATACCGGGCTGACGGAACCCCCAGGTCGGGTACAAGGACGCAGCGCGGCTCTCGAATACGCGCCCGAAAAAGCATGATGGACGCAAAGACGAAGGACAGATAAGAGGGGGCACAACTGATGTCAACGCCGCCGCAATCGCCTCCCCGGCGCAAAAAACCGCCACATTTCCGCTGATCTGGACACCTCCAGACCCAATACGGAGACTCTCCATGACCGCCTCGTTCCGCCGATCCATTCGCACCCGCATGGGTGCAGCGCTGCTTCTGGCTTCCGCAGCCGCACTTCCAGCCTTCGCCCAGACCGGCGATGCACCGGCGCAGCCGCAGGCCGAAGCCGCCCAGCCGGCCCCTGTCGATCCCGCCAAGGTGGTCGCCACGGTCAACGGTACGGAGATTACCGAGGCCGATCTGTCGCTTGCCATGAGCGATCTCGACCAGCAGTTCCAGCAGCTTGCGCCGGAGCAGCGCCGCGCCGCCGCGCTGTCGGCGCTGATCGAGATCAAGCTGGCCGCTGCCGAATCGGCAAAGGCCGGCATTGCCGACAGCGACGAATTCAAGCGCCGCATGGCTTTCCTGCGCGAGCGCGCGCTGCACAGCGCCTTCGTGGAGGAGCAGATCGCCGGCGCCATCACCGACGAGCAGGTGCGCGCGCGCTACGACCAGGAGATCGCCAACACGCCGCCGACCAACGAGGTCAAGGCCGCCCATATATTGGTGGCGTCCGAGGAAGAGGCGAAGGCCATCATCGCGGAGCTGGATGCCGGCAAGGATTTCGCCGAGCTGGCCAAGGAGAAGTCGAGCGACGGCGCAGCGCAGAATGGCGGCGACCTGGGCTATTTCGGCCCCGGCCGCATGGTGCCGGAATTCGAGCAGGCGGCTTTCGCGCTCGATGTCGGCGCCTATACCAAGGAGCCGGTCAAGTCGCAGTTCGGCTGGCATGTGATCAAGGTCACCGACAAGCGCGTGCAGCAGCCGCCGGCATTCGAGCAGGTCTCGCAGCAGATCCGCTCCATCATGCTGCGCGAGAACTACCTCGCCAAGGTGACCGAGATGCGCAAGGCCGCCACGGTGGACGTTGCCGATCCCGAGCTGAAGAAGGTGCTCGACGCCGAGGCGGCCGCCGATGCGGCGACTGAGGGCGATGCCCCTGCCGGCGAAGCACCCAAGGAATAATCACGCTAACCGGGCCCGCATATCATGTCGACCGCCGTTTCCCCCCTCGCGCCAAAGACGTTTCCAAAAATGCCGCCGGTGGACGGGGTGCGGATCGCCACGACCCAGGCCGGCATCAAATATAAGGGACGCACCGACCTGCTCGTCATGGTGTTCGACGAGGGCACGTCGGTCGCCGGCGTATTCACCCGGTCGAAATGTCCTTCGGCACCAGTCGATTTCTGCCGCGAGAACCTGCCCGGCGGGCGGGCCCGCGTGCTGGTGGTCAATTCCGGCAATGCCAATGCCTTCACCGGCAGGAAGGGCCGCGAGACGACGGCGATGACGGCGAAGGCCGCCGCCGCCGCGGCCGGCTGCCGTGAGGACGAGGTGTTCCTTGCGTCCACGGGCGTGATCGGCGAGCCGCTCGATCCTTCGCGCTTCACCCATCTGCTGGACGATCTCGCCAGGCAGGCATGGCCGGCGCAATGGTCCGAGGCCGGCAAGGCCATCATGACCACCGACACCTATCCGAAATATGCCACCGCCAAGGCGAAGATCGGCGAGGTGGAGGTGACGCTCAACGGCATCGCCAAGGGCGCCGGCATGATCGCGCCGGACATGGCGACGATGCTGTCCTTCGTGGCGACGGATGCGCCGATCGCGGCACCGGCGCTGCAGGCCATGCTGTCAGCAGGTGTCGGCAAGAGCTTCAATTCGGTGACGGTGGACAGCGACACCTCGACCTCCGACACGCTGCTCCTTTTCGCCACGGGTGCAGCAGCGCGGCGCGGCGCGCCGCTGATCGAGACGGCAGACGATGCCCGGCTCGCGGGCTTCCGCCGTGCGCTGAACAAGATGCTGAAGAACCTCGCTTTGCAGGTCGTGCGCGACGGCGAGGGCGCGCGCAAGCAGATCGAGGTGCGGGTGCGCGGCGCGCGGTCGTCGAAATCGGCCAGGCGGGTTGCGCTGTCGATCGCCAATTCGCCGCTGGTCAAGACCGCCGTGGCCGGCGAGGATGCGAATTGGGGCCGCGTGGTGATGGCCGTCGGCAAGGCGGGCGAGCCGGCCGACCGCGACCTGCTGTCGATTTCCTTCGGTGGCATCCGCGTTGCGCATGAGGGCGAACGCGATCCGGATTATTCGGAAGAAGCGGTGTCGACCTATATGAAAAGCGACGAAATCGTCATCGATGTCGATCTTGGTCTCGGGCGCGGTACCGCTTCTGTCTGGACATGTGACCTCACCAAGGAATATGTCGCCATCAATGGCGACTATCGCAGCTAGGGCTCAGGTGTTCCACATCGCACGTTTCCGTTTCGGCTGGCGCTCGCGCAGCGCGCACGGCGCCGCATGTGACGCGGTGCGATGAGCGATATCCTCAACACATCTCCGCTGGGCGTGGTGCGCCGCTTCGAGGCCGCCGGCTTCCGCGCATGGCCGGCCACCTCCGTCCATTATGACGGAACCTGGGTGATCCGCATCACCGAGGGCCACTCGGCCAAGCGCCTCAATTCGGTCAACCCGCTCGATCCGGGCGATTCGCGCGACCTGCCGGAGCGGATTGCCCGCGCTGACGCCCATTTCGCGCAATCGGGACGGCAACTGGTGTTCCGCATGTCGCCGCTGGCCGGCAAGGCGCTGGCCTCGCATCTCGACAGCGACGGATGGGATTCCTATTCGGAATCGCTGGTGATGATGATGCCGCTGACCGATGCGTCGATGGCCGGCGCCATCGACCACATACCGCTCAAGGATGTCGGGCGCTTCGTCAAATCCGTGGCGCAGGTGCATGACGCGTCCAACGGGCGGCGCGACGGGCTTGCCGACATCATCGCGGCGATCCGGCCCGAGGCGGGGCTTTTCGCGCTGGAGCCCGAAGACGTTCCGGTGGCCACATGCATATGCGTGCATGACGGCGACCTTGCCGGATTGTTCGAGGTGGCGACCTCGCCGGTCGCGCGCGGCAAGGGCAATGGCCGCCGCATCGTGCTCTCGGCGCTCAAATGGGCGCGTATGCGGGGCGCCAAGGTGGCGTGGCTGCAGGTCGAAGCCGCCAATGAGGTGGCGATCAAGCTCTACAAATCGCTCGGCTTCACCGAGGCCTATCGCTACCACTACCGCAAGCCTGCCGGACGGCCATGAGCGAGGCGGGGCGCGAGCTTCTGCTGGTCGTCGCCTGCGCGCTGGTCGATGCGGACGGGCGGGTGCTCATCGCGCAGCGGCCGGAGGGCAAGGAACTGGCTGGGTTGTGGGAGTTTCCCGGCGGCAAGATCGAGCCCGGCGAGACCCCGGAGGAAGCGGTCGTGCGCGAATTGCACGAGGAACTGGGCATCGAGACGAAGGTCGCCTGCCTTGCGCCGCTGACCTTCGCCAGCCACAGCTATGAAAATTTCCACCTGCTGATGCCGCTTTTCGTGTGCCGCCGGTTCTGGGGCATTCCAGTGCCGCAGGAGGGGCAGGTGCTGAAATGGGTGCGCCCCGCAAAGCTGCACGACTATCCCATGCCCGAGGCGGACCTGCCGCTGATCGCCCATCTCATCGACCTGCTCTGAAGCCGTTAACGTTAACGGAACCTTCAATGCTGGCGCGGATAGTATGGCCACGGTCCAGGTGGGGACGGAGGCGGCTATGGCGATCGACGGGCGCGAGCGGGAAGAAGGCGAAACGGGCACGCGCCTGATGATGTCGCGTCCGGTGCGGACGGCGCTCCTGTTCGGTGCCGTTGCGGCGGTTCTGGCGGTGACGCTTGCCCCGATGGCCGAGCGCCGCGTGAATGCGCTGATTGCTTCCGGCGGGGCCGGGCTCGACCGGATGAGCACGGGCTCCATCGCACCGTCGACCAACAGCTATACGATCCGCCGCAGCGTGCTGCAGTCCTCGCCGAACGCGGTATGCATCATCCGCTCGAACGGCGGCCGCTCGGGCGATTGCTGAACGGGGCAAGTGGTGGAAATCGCGTGAAAGCGGTACGGCGGGGCGTGGCCCTTAATCTTCGTTAACTTCCGTCACCTAGTGTCGCGGCGTCCGCAATTAAGGGCTGACGCATGTTGATGCGATTCTGGAAAGACCAGCGCGGTGTAACGATGATCGAATACGGGCTGATCATCGGCATCCTGTCGATGGCGATCATCAGCACGGTCAGCCTGACTGCCGACCAGATCAAGGAACTCTTCGCCAGTCCGACGAGCGAGCTCAACCAGAGCTGGCAGTGAACCGGCATCCTACTGGGCTTTGACGACCCTAATCTTCTGATTTCAGTGCATCGGCCAGCGATGCGGTGGCGCTGCCGCGTCGCGCCGGCTGCTGCTGCGAGGCATGCGGTACCCAGCCCGACAGCCATATGGTGGTGAAGGTTGCCCGGATGCGGCCGTCGGGATCGGCAAAGCGTTCCGCATAGATTTCGGCCGCGCGCAGGAAGAGCGCGCGGGTTGCCGGACGCCGCGAACGCTGCGCCAGCACATTGGTCGCGCCCATGGCGCGCAGGTCGCGCAACAGGGCGAACATGTCGTCATAGCGCACCACCGCCTGTTCGATATCGGCGACCGGCAGCGCGAAGCCGGCGCGCTGGAGCAGGGCCCCTGCCTCGCGCACATCGGCAAAGGGATGGATGCGCGGGCTGGCGCCGCCGGAGAGTTCCGTTTCAGCCTGAAGCAGGCTTTCGCGCAGCTCGGCGAGCGTGCCGTTTCCCGCGAAGGCCGCCAGAAGCAGACCGTCGGGCCGCAAGGCGCGCCGCATCTGAACCAGCAGGCCCGGCACGTCATTGGCGGTATCGAGCGCGTTGAGGGAAACGGCGAGGTCGAGGCTTGCCGGCTCCAGTTCGAGCGCTTCCGTGGTGTTGGTGGCGACAAGCATCACCTCGCCGGCCTTTCCGCTGCCGAGCAGGGCGGCGCGGGCATGTTCGGCTGCTCCCATGATGGCGGCGGCCTGTCCGAAGCGGCGTTCCACGGCGCCGAGGCGGTCTGCCAGATCCTCCGCATTGCGGCGAAGGAGGAAATCGGCATCGGGCGCAGCCTCGATGGCCGCGCGCTGCCTGCGCCGCGCCGCCAGTGCCAGATCGAAGAGGTTTTCCATATGCGTTACCGGTCATGCATCTTGCCGGCGGATTATGGCACGATATCGTGCCAGCCGGAGGGTGAGAGGTGGCGGATCGCGCGGTCGAATTCAAGGCAAAGCTTGGCGTGCTGGCTGCGTGGCCGGGCCGCATCCTGTTTCCGCCGACCTGCCTCGCCTGCGCCAGCCACGTCGCCGCGCCCGGATCGCTGTGTCCGGCCTGCTGGCGCGAGGCCGCTTTCCTCGAACGTCCATGGTGCGCGGTGCTGGGCATTCCCTTCACCCATGAAATGGGCGAGGGCGCGGTTTCGCCCGCTGCGATCGCCGATCCGCCGCCCTATGCGCGGGCACGCGCGGCGCTTTCCTATCGCGGCGTGGCGCGCCGGCTGGTGCAGGGCCTGAAATATCGCGACCGGACCGATCTCGCGCCTTGGATGGCGGTGTGGATGGCGCGCGCCGGCGCGGAACTTCTCGCAGATGCCGATCTGATCGTGCCGGTGCCGCTGCACCGGCGACGTTTCTTCCTGCGGCGGTTCAACCAGTCGGCGGAACTGGCCCGCGCGCTCTCTGTCCGCTGCGGCGTGGCCTTCCACGGCGATCTCGTCACCCGCATACGCGGCACGAAGCAGCAGGTGGGGCTCAAGGCGCGCGAGCGGGCCGAGAATGTGCGCGGAGCCTTTTCGGTGACGGAAAAAGGCGCAGCCTTGCTGCGTGGGCGCAATGTCGTGCTGGTGGACGATGTCATCACCACCGGCGCGACCGTGGCGGCCGTGACGAAGGCGCTGCTGCGCGGCGGGGTGGCGCAGGTCGACGTGCTTGCCTTTGCGCGCGCGCTTCCCGGGGACTTCCGGCAGGACGAACAAGACCCTATATGACAGTTTCTATCAATTGGGTGGGCCATGACCGAGGTCACGATCTACACACGCATGATGTGCGGCTATTGCGCGGCGGCCAAGCGCCTGCTCGACCGGAAGGGCGTGGCCTATACCGAGCATGACGCCAGTTTTTCCCAGGAACTGCGGGCCGAGATGATGCAGCGCTCCGGCCGCTCGACCTTTCCGCAGATCTTCATCGGCGAGCGCCATATTGGCGGCTCGGACGATCTTCATGCGCTGGAGGCGCAAGGCGGGCTCGACCCGCTGTTGGCCGATGTGGCGCGAAAGGGCGCCGCATGAGCACGCTCAAGGTCGCAGCTATCCAGATGCGCTCCGGCACCGAGATCGGGCGCAACCTGGCCGATGTCGAAGCGCTGGTGCGGGAGGCGGCCGGCGCGGGCGCGACCTACATACAGACGCCGGAAATGACCGGCGCGCTGGTGCGCGACAAGGCGTCGCTGCGGGCGATGATCCAGCCGCAGGAGCGCGACCCCGTTTCGCAGCGCGCCGCCGAGCTTGCGGCGGAACTCTCCATCCATCTCCACATCGGATCGACGGCCATCGCGCTGCCGGACGGCAAGGTGGCCAACCGCGCCTTCCTGTTCTCGCCGCGGGGGCGGCTCGCCGCGACCTATGACAAGATCCACATGTTCGATGTCGATCTCGACAATGGCGAGAGCTGGCGGGAGTCGGCAACCTATGAGCCGGGACGCGAGGCCGTGGTGGCGGAACTGCCTTTCGGGCGGCTGGGGCTTGCGGTCTGCTACGACCTGCGGTTTCCGCAGCTGTTTCGCGCCGAGGCGATGGCCGGAGCCGATATATTGACCGTTCCGGCCGCCTTTACCCGCCAGACCGGCGAGGCGCACTGGCATGCTCTGCTGCGTGCCCGCGCGATCGAGAACGGTGCCTTCGTCATTGCCGCCGCACAGGGCGGAACGCATGAGGATGGCCGCGAGACGTTCGGCCATGCGATGATCGTCGATCCCTGGGGCAGGATTGTCGCCGAGGCGGATCACGATTCGCCGGGCATCGTGCTCGCCGATATCGATCTGGCGCAGGTCGCGGCAGCGCGCGCGAAAATCCCCAATCTCAGAAATGCGCGGGACTTCGAGGTGACGCTCGCCGGCGCGCAGGTACGGAGCGGGGCGATATGATCCGCTATTCCCTTTCCTGCGACAGGAAACACGATTTCGACGGCTGGTTCCGCAGCGGCGAGGACTATGAGAAGCAGCGCAGGCGCGGCCTCGTGACCTGCCCGCATTGCGGCTCCGGCAAGGTGGAAAAGACGCTGATGGCGCCGAACGTTTCCACCGCGCGGACGAAGGAGAAGGTCGCCATGGCGCTCGGCGAGCAGCGCCGCGAGGCGATGGCCCAGTTCCGCGCCATGGCGGAGAAGCTGCGCGAAAATTCGGACTATGTCGGCGACAGGTTTGCCGAGGAGGCGCGCAAGATCCATTTCGGCGAGACCGAGGAACGCGGCATCCATGGCGAGGCCAGCCTCGAGGAGGTCAAGGATCTGCTGGAGGACGGCATCGGGGTTCTGCCGCTGCCGCCACTGCCTGAAGACCACAACTGATCGCACCGGCCGCTGCTGAACTGAGCGTCAGCGGGCGTCCCAGGCCCGATCGTCCAGCGAGACCGCGACGCGGAGGCCGACAATGTTGGAACGCGAATCCCAGGCGGCATCCTTGCCCCAGATCGGATCGTCGCCACCCGATCCTTCCACATAGCCCATGAAGAGCCTCTCGGAAGCGCGCATGGAATAGTGGGTCAGCTCATAGTCCCCGCCGCGCGCCACGAAGAGCAGGCAGTCCTGCTCCGCCCAGGGCGACCCATCGGCCGGCGCGCCGGCATAATTGTCGTGAAGGCAGTCCGCGACCATTTCCTGCACATTGCCGGCCATGTCGTAGAGCCCCCATGGTTCGGCTTGTAGCTTCCCACATCGGCGGTCCAGAGCGGGTGGATCTTTTCCGAACAGGAGGCCGCCATTCCGGCCTGATAGCCCGATTTGCGGTCGCCGAAATTGGCGAAGTCGCAGGTCTTGCGGAAATCGTCGCCCCAGAAGGCGATGGTGTCGGTACCGGCGCGATAGGCATATTCCCATTCCGCCTCGGTCGCGAAACGATAGGAACGGCCGGTCTTGCCGCTCAGCCAGTCGAGATAGGCCGACATCTCGCGCCGCGACAGGCAGACCGCCGGCTGCTTCGGCCCGACGGGAAGACCCGGCTGCGTGAAGGAACCGTCGGAGATGAAGACCGCATAGGGGCTGTCGCTGGCCTTGCCGCTGTCCGGATGGAGCGTTCCGGCATATTTCAGCGCCTGCTTGCCGGTCTCCGCCAGTCGGATCATGCAGGCGCCGCCGGGTGTGGCGCCGGTTTCGGCGACATAGGCGGCGACTTCCTCGACGGTGACTTCATACATGCCGATGGCGAAGGGATAACCGATCGCGACCTCATGCTGCGGCAGCGACGGCTCCTGCCTGCCGATGAGCGCGGCCTCGCCGGCGGATTCGCCCATGCGGTAGTTGCCCGCCGGCAGGACGACCATGGGAGGACAATGCGCGCAGTCGCTGAAGGTGGAAAGCGGCGCGATTTCCGCCGCGACGGCGGGACCGAACATGGGCGACACCATGAGCAGCGCGAATGCTAGGCAAGCGACACGCAAATGCATGATGTCCAGCTCCCCCAAGGGAAGCGAGAATATCACGTCGCGTCGGGGTCCGCAGCAGAAACCGCGCGCCTTTCCGCCAGCATCATGTAGTTGACGTCCATGTCGCGCGAGCGCGACCAGCGGTCGGCCAGCGGGTTGTAGGTGACGCCGACGCGGTCGATGACGGAGAGGCCGCTGCTTGCCAGCGCATGTTCGAGTTCGTCGGGGCGCACCAGCTTCTCGAACTGGTGGGTGCCGCGCGGCAGCCAGCGCAGGACATATTCTGCGCCGATGATGGCGAGGCCCAGCGCCTTCAGCGTGCGATTGATCGTGGCGATGAACATGATGCCGTCGGGCTTCAGCATCTCGGCGCATTTGCCGATGAAGAGATCGACATCGGCGACGTGCTCGACCACTTCCATATTGAGGATCACGTCGAACTTCTCGCCGGCCTCGGCAAGCGCCTCGGCGGTTTCGGCGCGATAGTCGATCTTCACGCGGCTCTCGGCGGCGTGGAGCTTCGCGACCTCGATATTCGTGGCGGAAGCATCGGCGCCAACGACTTCGGCACCGAGGCGCGCCATCGGCTCGCATAGCAGGCCGCCGCCGCAGCCTATGTCGAGGAAGCGCAGGCCCTCGAAGGGCAGGGCCGAGCGCGGATCGCGTCCGAAGCGTTCGGCCACCTGGTCGCGGATATAGGCGAGGCGGACGGGATTGAACTTGTGCAGCGGCCGGAACTTGCCGCTCGGGTTCCACCACTCCGCCGCCATGGCGGAGAACCGGGCGACCTCGGCGTCGTCGATCGTCGTGCGCTGTGCCTCGGCCATGTCAGTCCTCTCCGGTGAAGGGCAACAAGTCGGTCGCGCCGGGCGCGATGTCAAGGCGCAAGCGGAGGCGTTGCGCATGGCTGCGAAATGTGGATTGCTGGAATGGGCCACGACAGGATGAATCCATGCCGATCGAACAATGGGCGGCCTTCGCCGCCGCTTCCGCCATCATGCTGGCCATTCCCGGCCCGACGATCCTGCTGGTCGTGTCCTATGCGCTGAGCCATGGGCGCCGCTATGCGGTCGCGACTGTCGCGGGCGTGGCGCTGGGCGACTTCACCGCCATGACAGCCTCGATGCTGGGGCTGGGGGCCTTGCTGGCGACGTCGGCGACGGTCTTCACGCTGCTGAAATGGGCGGGTGCCGCCTATCTGATCTGGCTCGGCATCAAGCTGTGGCGCGCGCCCGTGCGGGTCGGCGCGCCGGACGATACCGCCGCGGAGCGGGGTAGCCGTCCGCTGTCGGTGTTCCTGCACGCCTATGTGGTGACGGCGCTCAACCCCAAGAGCATCATCTTCTTCGTGGCCTTCCTGCCGCAATTCCTCGACCGCGGCCAGCCGGTCCTCGGCCAGATGCTGATCTTCGAAGCGACCTTCCTCATTCTCGCCACGCTCAATGCCGCGGCCTATGCAATGCTTGCCTCGGCCGCCCGCAGTGGAATCCGCCGCCCGTCGGTCCAGCAGGCCGTCAATCGCGTCGGCGGCTCGCTGATGATCGGCGCCGGCATGCTGGCGCTCTCCTGGCGCCGCGCGGCGAGCTGATTCGCGCTCCTTGCGAAAGGCGTGCGAGTTGGCTAAGGAACCGCGCGCGAGAGCGGGACATCGCCCGCTCTCCGATCAGGATTTTCCGGCCGCCCGGCCAATGATGTTTTCGGGCCGGCGGCCCATGCAGACGAGAGTTTTCCGCGACAATGGCGCGCATCGTGATGAAGTTCGGCGGAACCTCCGTCGCCGACTTGGAACGCATCCACAATGTGGCGCGCCACGTGAAGCGCGAAGTCGATGCCGGCCATGAGGTCGCCGTCGTGGTCTCGGCCATGTCGGGCAAGACCAACGAGCTCGTCGGCTGGGTGCAGAACATGCCGAAGGTGGCAGGCGCGAAGTCGCCCTTCTACGATGCGCGCGAATATGACGCCATCGTCGCCTCCGGCGAACAGGTGACGTCCGGCCTGCTGGCGATCGCCCTGCAATCGATCGGGGTCGACGCGCGCTCCTGGCAGGGCTGGCAGATTCCGATCAGGACCGACAGCGGCCATGGCGCGGCGCGGATCGACGACATTGACGGGGCAACGCTGATCGAGCGTTTCGGCCAGGGGCAGGTGGCCGTGGTGGCCGGTTTCCAGGGCATCGGCCCGGATGGCCGCATCGCCACGCTAGGCCGCGGCGGCTCCGACACGAGCGCGGTGGCGATCGCCGCGGCGGTGAAGGCCGATCGCTGCGATATCTACACCGATGTGGACGGCGTCTATACGACCGATCCGCGCATCGAGCCCAAGGCGCGGCGGCTGGACCGCATTTCCTTCGAGGAAATGCTGGAAATGGCCTCGCTCGGCTCCAAGGTGCTGCAGGTCCGCTCGGTCGAGTTGGCGATGGTGTACAAGGTGCGCACCTTCGTGCGCTCCTCCTTCGCCGACCCGGATGCGCCCGGTATGGGCGATTTTCTCAATCCGCCCGGAACGCTTATTTGCGACGAGGATGAAATCGTGGAACAGCAGGTCGTCACCGGTATCGCTTACGCCAAGGACGAGGCGCAAATCTCGCTGCGCCGGGTTGCGGACCGGCCCGGCGTCGCCGCCGGCATCTTCGGGCCGCTGTCGGAGGCCAATATCAATGTCGACATGATCGTGCAGAACATCTCCGAGGATGGTTCGCGCACGGACATGACCTTCACGGTCCCCTCCGGCGACGTCGACAAGGCGCTGGCGGTGCTGGAGAAGAATCGCGGCACGGTCGGCTTCGACGTGGTCCAGCACGAGACGGGGATGGTGAAGGTCTCGGTCATCGGCATCGGCATGCGCAGCCATGCCGGCGTTGCCGCGACGGCCTTCAAGGCGCTTGCCGAGCGCGGCATCAATATCAGGGCGATCACGACATCGGAGATCAAGATCTCCATCCTGATCGACGGTCCGTTTGCAGAACTCGCAGTTCGGACTTTGCATTCCGTCTACGGTCTGGATAAGCAGTAGACAAGAATATGGACGAACCAGGCAGAGGGTCGCCGCACAGGATGCGCTGCGGCCTTGTGCCCGTTGGAGCGACCCTGGATGCGAACCATGACGGCTGGCCCGCGTGTGCTGCTGAGAAGGCTTCGCGAGCTCATGGCGGAGCCGCTTGAGCCGCAGGTCAGGCTCGACCGTATCGTCCGCGAAATCGCCCAGAACATGGTGGCCGAGGTCTGCTCGCTCTATGTGCTGCGCGCCGATTCGGTGCTGGAACTTTATGCGACCGAAGGCCTGAATCCGGGCGCCGTCCATTCCGCGCAATTGCAGCTCGGGCAAGGCCTCGTCGGCACCATTGCGGCGTCGGCCCGCGCGCTGAACCTGACAGACGCACAGAACCATCCGGCCTTCGCCTATCTCCCGGAAACCGGCGAGGAAATCTATCATTCCTTCCTCGGCGTGCCCGTGCTGCGCGCCGGGCGCACGCTGGGCGTCCTCGTCGTGCAGAACCGTACCATGCGCACCTATCGCGAGGACGAGGTCGAGGCGCTGGAAACCACCGCGATGGTGATCGCGGAGATGATCGCCACCGGCGACTTGGCGCGGCTCGTCCGGCCGGGCCTCGAACTTGACCTCAGCCGCCCGGTTTCCTTCACCGGCATGGGGTTCAATGAGGGCGTCGGGCTTGGCCATGTGGTGCTGCACGAGCCGCGCATCGTCGTCACCAACCTCTTCAACGAGGACAGCGATGCGGAGCTGCAGCGGCTGGAAGCGGCGCTGGGTTCGCTCAGGCTGTCCATCGACGACATGCTGTCGCGCCGCGATGTCGCCGTGGAGGGCGAGCATCGCGCGGTGCTCGAAGCCTACCGCATGTTCGCCAACGACCGCGGCTGGGTGCGGCGGCTGGAGGAGGCGGTGCGCAACGGCCTGACGGCCGAGGCGGCGGTGGAGAAGGTGCAGAGCGACATGCGCGCGCGCATGCTGCACATGACCGATCCCTATCTGCGTGAGCGGATGAGCGATTTCGACGATCTCGGCAATCGGCTGCTGCGGCAGTTGATGGGCCGCGAGCCGGAGGCCGTGGCGGCCTCGCTGCCGAAGGATTCCATCATCGTGGCGCGCTCCATGGGGGCGGCGGAACTGCTCGACTATCCGCGCGACAAGCTGCGCGGCCTGGTGCTGGAAGAAGGCGCAGTGACCAGCCATGTGGTGATCGTGGCGCGCGCCATGGGCATTCCCGTCGCCGGCCAGATGAAGGGCGCCGTCTCCATGGCGGAGAATGGCGACGCCATCATCGTCGACGGCGACGAAGGTATCATCCAGTTGCGGCCTCAGCAGGATGTCGAAGCGGCCTATGCCGAGAAGGTGCGCTTCAGGGCACGGCGCCAGAAGCTCTATCGCGAACTGCGCGACCGACCGGCACAGACGAAGGATGGCGAACATGTCCACCTTCTGATGAATGCGGGCCTGTCGGTGGACCTGCCGCAGCTGGCGGAATCGGGCGCCAGCGGGATTGGACTGTTCCGCACCGAGCTCCAGTTCATGGTGGCGGCGCAGTTTCCGCGGGCGGAGGAGCAGGAACGGCTCTATCGCCAGGTGATACAGGCGATGGGCGGCAAGCCGGTCACGTTCCGTACGCTGGATATCGGCGGCGACAAGGTGCTGCCCTACTTCCAGGGCGAGGGCCAGGAGGAAAATCCCGCACTTGGCTGGCGGGCGATCCGGCTGACGCTGGATCGCCCTGCGCTCCTGCGCACCCAGGTGCGCGCCCTGCTCAAGGCCGCGGGCGGGCGCGAATTGCGCATCCTGCTGCCGATGATCACCGAGCTTGGGGAATTGCGGCAGGCGCGCGAGATCATCGACCGCGAAGTGCGGCATCTGTCGCGCTTCGCCCATCTCCTGCCAACCACACTGAAGATCGGCGCCATGGTCGAAGTGCCGGCGCTGCTGTGGCAGATCGACGAATTGATGAAGATGGTGGACTTCGTCTCCATCGGCTCGAACGACCTCTTCCAGTTCATCATGGCGACGGACCGGGGGAATACCCGGCTGGCCAACCGGTTCGACGTGCTTTCCGTGCCATTCCTGCGCGTGCTCAAGTCGATCGCCGATGCGGGGCGGCGCAACCACACGCCGGTGACGCTGTGCGGCGAGATGGGCGGACGCCCCATCACGGCCATGGCGCTGATCGGCCTCGGTTTCCGCTCCATCTCCATGGCGCCGGCGGCGATCGGACCGGTCAAGGCGATGCTGCTCGAATTGTGCGCCGGCGATCTTGCGGCGCGGCTCGAGGAATGCATGGCCGAAGGTGGCGCGGAAACCGATGTGCGCGCCTTGCTGACCTCGTTTGCCGACGAGAACAATATTCCTCTTTGACCCGGACAGTTCATTGACCAGCCTGCCCACCGACCGGATGGACCAGCTCCTGAAGCGCTTTGACATGCTCGAGGCGCGGATGGCCGCGGGCGCCGATGGCGACGAATATGTGAAGCTCGCCTCCGACTATGCCGAGATCGAGGAGATCGCCGGCTGCATCAAGGCGCTGCGGCAGGCGGAGGGCGAGCGCGACGACCTCGACGCGATGCTGGCCGACAAGGCGACCGATGCGGAGATGCGCGAACTCGCCGAAATGGACCGCGAGGCGGTCGACGAGCGAATCGCGGCGCTGGAGACGGAAATCCAGATACTTCTCCTGCCGAGGGACGCCGCCGACGAGCGCAATGCGATCCTCGAAATCCGCGCCGGAACGGGGGGCGACGAGGCGGCGCTTTTCGCCGGCGACCTTTTCCGCATGTATGAGCGCTATGCGGCCGAGCGCGGCTGGAAGGTGGAGATCGTGTCGGCCAGCGAAGGCGAGGTCGGCGGCTACAAGGAAATCATCGCGACGGTCTCCGGCAAGGGCGTATTCAGCCAGCTCAAGTTCGAATCCGGCGTGCATCGCGTCCAGCGCGTGCCGGCGACGGAAGGCGGCGGGCGCATCCACACCTCGGCCGCGACCGTGGCCGTGCTGCCCGAGGCGCAGGATGTCGACATCGACATCCGGCCGGAAGATATCCGGATCGACACGATGCGGGCCTCGGGCGCCGGCGGGCAGCACGTCAACACGACCGATTCGGCTGTGCGCATCACTCATCTGCCGACCGGCATCATGGTCGTGTCGGCCGAGAAGTCGCAGCATCAGAACCGCGCCAAGGCGATGCAGATCCTGCGGTCCCGGCTCTACGACATGGAGCGTTCGCGCGCGGCCGATGAGCGATCCGAGGCGCGCCGCCTCCAGGTCGGCTCGGGCGACCGGTCGGAGCGCATCCGCACCTATAATTTCCCGCAGGGCCGGCTCACCGACCACCGTATCAACCTGACGCTCTACAAGCTCGACCGGGTGATGGAGGGCGATCTGGGCGAGGTCATCGACGCGCTGATTTCGGACCACCAGTCGCGGTTGCTGGCCGAGGCGGGACAGGACTGATCCCGTGAACGGCATGGTTGCAATGCGGCTCGACGAATTGCTGCGGCGCGCGCGGGAACTGCTGGCGGAAGCCGGCATCGCGGAGGCTGCGACCGATGCGCGGCTTCTGGTGGCCCACATCACGCAGACCGGTCCGCATGAAGCGCTCCTGCGACCCGATCTCATGGTGGATGCGGCGCATGTGTCGACCGTTTTCGATGCGGTGACGCACCGCGCAGGGGGCGAGCCGGTCCACCGGATCATCGGCCGAAGGGAGTTCTACGGCCTGCCGTTTCGGCTTTCGCCTGCCACGCTCGAGCCGCGCCCGGACACTGAAATCCTCGTGGATGCGGTGCTTTCGCACGCGCGGGGCAGAGCATCTTCCCGAGCGGAATCACCTGGCGTGGCGGAGATGCGGCTGGAGCAAGGTGCGCCGCGCATCCTCGACCTCGGCACGGGCAGTGGCGCGATCGCCATCGCGCTGCTGCACGAATTGCCGGAGGCTACGTCCGTCGCGGTCGATATTTCCGCACAGGCCCTTGAAACGGCGGCATCCAATGCACAACTCAACGGGGTCGATATGCGTTTCGTCGCATTACGGTCCGACTGGTTTTCGTCCGTCAAGGACAGTTTCGACATTATTGTGTCCAATCCGCCCTATATCGAAACGGACGCGGTCGCATCGCTGGAGCGCGAGGTGCGCGAGCACGACCCGGTTGCGGCGCTTGATGGCGGTTCGGATGGACTGTCCGCATACCGCCTCATTGCCGGCCATGCCGATCCCTATCTGATGCCCGATGGAATCGTGGCGGTTGAGATTGGAGCCGGCCAGGCGAAGGCAGTCGTGGAATTGTTCGCGCGGAATGGTTACGCTCTTGTCGAATCACGAAAGGATCTGGGTGGGCACGAGCGGGCGCTGGTTTTTGCAAGAGCGCAGCAAATGTGAGCGGGTGCAAAAAAAGCTTGGCTTCGCTGGGGAATGCAGATAGTTTCCCGCTTGCCGGATGGACGAAACAGGCAGTGCCGTTTTGGTCCGGTCTCCGTTAGACAGGCTGCCCTCTCTAAGCGCGACGCTGACACGCCTCGTGCGGGGCCGTCGGGCAAGCGAACTGAAACGCAACGGATTCAACCGACGCGGCCGCGCGCATGATGCAGCGCGTCGCTGAAAGAGATAGCTGGCCGGCCAGCCGAGGCTGCTCCAGTGGACGATATCGGCTCATATTTTTCACATCGGCTCACGCAAAGAGATCAGGATGAGGCCACAACAGCAGAACAGGCGTATGCGCGGTCGCGGCGGCAACAACAATAATAACAACAATAACCGCAAGGGACCCAACCCGCTGACCCGCAGCTATGAGAGCAACGGGCCTGACGTGAAGATCCGCGGCTCCGCGCAGCAGATTGCCGACAAGTACACCACGCTCGCACGGGACGCGCAGAGCGCCGGCGACAGGGTGATGGCTGAGAACTATCTGCAGCACGCCGAACACTACAATCGCATCATTGCCGCCGCGCAGGCGCAGATGCCGCAAATTCAGCAGCCACGCGACAATCGCGACGAAGATTTCGACGACGAGGACGGCGACGACAATACGCAGCAGGCTCCGGTCTATGCCGTCAACGGCAACGGGCATGGCGGCCAGCCGCAGCAGGTGAACGGCCATGGCCCGCAGCCGGTAATCGAAGGCATGCCCGCCGAAGTTGCCTATCAGCAGGACGAGATGCGTGCCCAGCGCGCCAGTGGCGAGAGCGAGGCCACGGCTGGCGACCAGCCGGCCGAGCAGAAGGCTGCGGAAGGCGAGGAAGCCGCGCCGCGCCGCGCCCGGCGTCCGCGCCGACCGCGCAATCGCGCCGAGAATGCCGGTCAGGACAGCGGCGAGGGGCAGGAGCCCGCGGCTGCCGAGGCGCAAGGGTCGCCCGAGCCGCAGACCGCGCAGGACTGACCGGTTCGGCCATTGTGAATGGAAAGGGGCGGAGGCGAGGCTTCCGCCCCTTTCGTTTGTCGGGCGTTGGCGGGTAGATTCTGGCCGCCTGACATCTTGAGGCCGTGCGCCCCGCCACCCATATCGTGTTCGAGAGAACCGGCCGTCAGGCGGTTCGTCACCACAAGCCCTCCGGTGCCGCATAAGGGCCGCAGGGGAACGGAGACATGATATGAACATCGAAAAATATTCTGAACGCGTGCGCGGCTTCATCCAGTCCGCACAGACCATGGCGCTGGCGCGTAACCACCAGCAGTTCACGCCCGAACACATCCTCAAGGTGCTCGTCGACGACAATGAAGGCTTCGCCGCCTCGCTGATCGAGCGGGCGGGCGGCCGCGTCGCCGACGTGAAGCTGGGCGTCGACGCCGCGCTCAAGGCGATGCCGCAGGTGGAAGGCGGCAATGGCCAGCTCTATCTTTCGCAGCCGCTCGCCAAGGTCTTCGCGGCCGCCGAGGAGATGGCGCAGAAGGCCGGCGACAGTTTCGTCACCGTGGAGCGCCTGCTCACCGCGTTGGCGGTGGAGAAATCCGCGAAGAGTGCCGAGATTCTCGCCAAGGCCGGCGTGACGCCGACAGCATTGAACAAGGTGATCGAGGATGTCCGCAAGGGACGCACGGCCGATTCGGCCGGTGCCGAGCAGGGCTATGACGCGCTGAAGAAATATGCGCGGGACCTCACCGCCGATGCGCGCGCGGGCCGTCTCGACCCCGTGATCGGCCGCGACGACGAGATCCGCCGCACCATCCAGGTCCTGTCACGGCGCACCAAGAACAATCCGGTGCTGATCGGCGAGCCGGGCGTCGGCAAGACCGCGATAGCGGAAGGGCTGGCGCTGCGCATCGTCAATGGCGACGTGCCGGAATCGCTGAAGGACAAGCAGCTCATGGCGCTCGACATGGGCGCGCTGATCGCCGGCGCGAAATATCGCGGCGAGTTCGAGGAGCGGCTGAAGGCGGTGCTGTCGGAAGTGACGGCGGCCGAGGGCTCGATCATCCTGTTCATCGACGAGATGCATACGCTGGTGGGCGCCGGCAAGGCGGATGGCGCGATGGACGCCTCCAACCTGCTCAAGCCGGCGCTGGCGCGCGGCGAACTGCACTGCGTCGGCGCGACCACGCTGGACGAATACCGCAAGCATGTCGAGAAGGACGCAGCGCTTGCGCGGCGCTTCCAGCCGGTCTTCGTCGACGAACCGACGGTCGAGGATACGATCTCGATCCTGCGCGGCATCAAGGAGAAGTACGAGCAGCACCACAAGGTGCGCATCGCCGACTCCGCGCTGGTCTCGGCGGCGACACTGTCGAACCGCTACATCACCGACCGCTTCCTGCCCGACAAGGCGATAGACCTCGTGGACGAGGCGGCGGCGCGGCTGCGCATGCAGGTGGACTCCAAGCCCGAGGAACTGGACGAGATCGACCGCCGCATCATGCAGCTCAAGATCGAGCGCGAGGCGCTGAAGGTCGAGAAGGACGAGGCCTCGAAGGATCGGCTCGACCGGCTCGACAAGGAACTGGCTGCGCTGGAAGAGGAATCGACCGCGCTGACCACGACCTGGGCGTCGGAAAAGGCCAAGCTGGGCCTCGCGGCGGAGCTGAAGAAGCAGATCGACGACGCCAAGAACGAACTGGCGATCGCGCAGCGCAAGGGCGAGTTCCAGAAGGCGGGCGAGCTGGCCTATGGCCGCATTCCCGAACTGGAGAGGAAACTTGCCGAAGCCGAGGCGAGCGACAATTCCGGCTCCATGGTCGAGGAGACAGTGACGCCGGATCACGTCGCGCATATCGTGTCGCGCTGGACCGGCATTCCGGTCGACAAGATGCTGGAAGGCGAGCGCGACAAGCTGCTGCGCATGGAAGACGAGATCGGCAAGCGGGTCGTCGGCCAGGGCGAAGCGGTGCAGGCCGTGTCGAAGGCGGTGCGGCGCGCCCGCGCCGGCTTGCAGGACCCGAACCGGCCGATAGGCTCGTTCATGTTCCTCGGCCCCACGGGTGTTGGCAAGACCGAGCTCACCAAGGCGCTGGCCTCGTTCCTCTTCGACGATGAGAGCGCGATGGTGCGCATCGACATGTCGGAATTCATGGAGAAGCACTCCGTGGCCCGGCTGATCGGCGCGCCTCCCGGCTATGTCGGCTATGAGGAGGGCGGTGCGCTGACGGAAGCGGTGCGGCGCAGGCCCTATCAGGTCGTGCTGTTCGACGAGGTCGAGAAGGCGCATCCGGACGTGTTCAATGTCCTGCTCCAGGTGCTGGACGACGGCCGGCTGACCGACGGGCAGGGCCGCACGGTGGACTTCCGCAACACGCTGATCGTCATGACGTCGAACCTCGGCGCGGAATATCTGGTGTTGCTGGGCGAGGACCAGGATGTGGACGTGGTGCGCGACGATGTGATGAATGTCGTGCGGGCCTCGTTCCGTCCGGAATTCCTCAACCGGATCGACGAGGTCATCCTGTTCCATCGGCTGCGGCGCCAGGATATGGGCCGGATCGTCGAGATCCAGCTCAAGCGTCTGGAGAAGCTGCTTGTCGACCGCAAGATCAGGCTCGACCTGGACGAGGCGGCGATCGACTGGCTGGCCGACAAGGGCTACGACCCGGCCTATGGCGCGCGGCCCCTCAAGCGGGCGATGCAGAAGGAACTGCAGGATCCGCTGGCGGAGAAGCTGTTGCTGGGCGACATCCTCGACGGCTCGACGGTGAAGATCACCGCCGGTTCCGACCGGCTCATCTTCAATCCGGTCAAGACGGTGGAGGCGGTGGACGAAGCCGCCTGACCGCCCCCAGATGCGATGAAATGTGGCCGTCCCGCGCCGCGGGGCGGCCATTTTCATGCCCGGTTCATATTGCATGGAACAAGCTCGTCCAGCCGGCATTCATGATGCCGATGCGCAGAAACATGGGGACCCATGCGTATGATACGAATCTCCGCCTCTCTGGCCGCGATGCTTGCAGCGATGTCGTGGAGCGATGCGGCCCAGGCGCGCGCGGCGACCGTGCCGGGCGAGCCGCGTCCGATGGTGGAGAACGGCCTGCGCCTGGCGCAGGCGCGCGAGGTGGAAATCGTCATCGACGAGCGCGGGCGCGAGCTGATCGTGGATGTCTATACCGGCGAGGTGCTTGCCGTGCGGCCACCGCGCGGCGGTGTGGCTGAACGGCGCGCGGCGCGTGAATATGAGCTTGGCCGGCCGGCCCGCGAGCCGCTGGGAGCCAGGCTGGATCGCGAGCTGGAGATCATGCTGGGCCGGCGCGAGGCGCCGCGCGGCTACGACCCGGACCTCGAGCCGGAATATGAATATGAGCCGGACTATGATTTCCGTGCCCCGGCCCGTGGCCTGCCGCGGGAAAGCTTTCCGCCGCCGCCGCAGGAGGATTACGGCGTGGCGCGCCCCGCGCCCGACTATGATCGCGGCGCCACCGGCAGCAACCGCTATGAACAGCCCGCCTTGCCTGCGCCGCGCAGCGTGGAACGTGCACCGCTGGGCACGCCGGACCCGAATATGCCCGGACAGGACGGTGGATCGATCGTGGCGATTCCCGATGGCGAACAGGTCATCGAGCAGCCTGCACCGACACTTCCCGACGGCCGCATCGCGCCGCCGGTGACGGCTGGCGCATCGTCGGAAGTGGCGAATATCCAGATCCTGCTCGACCGTGCCGGGCTTTCGCCGGGGGTGATCGACGGGCGCATGGGCGACAATGTCAACAAGGCGCTGTCGGCCTATCGCGAAAAGCTCGGCAATGCATTGCGCACCTATGACAAGGAATCGATCGAGGCGGCACTTGCCGAGAGCGGCGGCCCGGCCTTCGTCGACTATACGATCGAGCCGGTCGACGTCGCAGGCCCGTTCGTCGCTTCCGTGCCGGAGGACTATGGCGAGAAGGCCACGCTCGACCGGCTGGGGTTCACCTCGGTCACCGAGATGCTGGCCGAACGCTTCCACATGGATGAGAACTATCTGAAGAGGCTCAATCCGGGGATCGACTTCAACCGGCCGGGCTCGATCATCAAGGTTGCCAATGTCGGGCAGCCGCTGGCCGACAAGGTCGCGCGCATCGTTGCCGACAAGGCGCGCAAGCAGGTGCGGGCCTATGATGCGTCGGGCCGCCTCGTTGCGGCCTATCCGGCGACGATCGGCTCGGGCGACACGCCGTCGCCCAGCGGGACGGTGACGGTGGAGCGGATCGCCTTCGATCCCGAATATACCTACAATCCTAACATCAACTTCAAGCAGGGCGACAACCACAAGGTGCTGACGATCCCGCCGGGACCGAACGGTCCGGTCGGTTCGATCTGGATCGCGCTGTCCAAGCCGACCTATGGCATCCACGGCACGCCGGAACCGTCCAAGATCGGCAAGACCTACAGCCATGGCTGTGTGCGGCTGACCAACTGGGATGCCGCCGAACTGGCCAAAATGGTATCGAAGGGCGTGACGGTGGAGTTCGCGGAGTAAGGCGCGCCCGCACGGGGACATCTTCAGGCCCGAGACGAATGCGCGGCAGGCGAAGCGGGAAGAGTGCGAACCGCAGTCCGCTGGCTTAACGCATCGTACCGGCGCTGCTGGCGAGCTTCAGGCCGGGCTCGTCATTTTCGCGCAGCAACTCGTCGATCCGCTTGATCTCTTCATTGAAGGCTTCGAGTTCCTTGCCGGCCAGAGCGCGGCTGACGGGAAGGCGCACGCGCATCGGGTCCACCTTGGATCCGTTGACCAGCAATTCGTAGTGCAGATGCGCGCCGGTGGCGAGGCCGGTGGAGCCGACATAGCCGATGATCTGGCCCTGCCGGACGCGGGCGCCCTTCGTCACGCCCTTGGCGATGGCGCTCTGGTGATTGTAGGACGTCTCATAGCCGTTTGAATGCCGGATGATTGTCTGCTGGCCATAGCCGCTGGCCCAGCCGGCCGATTCGACGATGCCGTTGCCGGCCGCGATGATGGGCGTGCCGCGCGGGGCCGTCCAGTCGACGCCCGTATGCATGCGCGAATAGCCCAGGATCGGGTGGCGGCGCATGCCGAAGCCGTTGTTGAAGCGGCCATTGGGCACCGGGTTGCGCAGCAGGAACTGCCTGGCGCTGCGGCCTTCGGCATCGAAATAGCCGATCGTGCCGTCTTCCATCTGGAAGCGATAGAAGGTGCGGGTGGCATTTCCGAAGGATGCCTGGACATAGAGCAGCTCTGACTCGTCCGACGCGCTCATGTCCTCGTTCGGATGCGAGAAGAAGACTTCGATCCTGTCATTGGCGTGGAGCTTCGACTGATAGTCCACATCGGAGGCGAGAAGCCGCACGAGCTGACCCGTCATCCGCCGGGTCATTCCGTAGGAATAGGCCGCGCGATAGATGCCGTCATAGATGGAGGGCATCTCGCCGCGCACATGGACGATCGGGGTCGAGTCGAAGGCGGTCGCCACCTGCGGATTTGGCTCGGGAACGTCGCCCGGCACATACTGGCCGCGATCGTTGATCGCGATGGTCAGCAAATGCTGCGCGGCGCGATAGACGCTGGCGCGCATGATGCGGTTATATTCGCCGCGAATCTCGATGCCGACCCGCAGCACGCTGCCGGTCCGGAGCTTCGACGCGCCGAGAAGCCGGGTCAGCGCTTCCGTCATGCCCTCGGCATCGGCCGCGCCATATCCGGCATCGGCGAAGGCGGTCGCGATCTCCTGCTCCTCGCGTATGGGAATGATGTCTTCGGCGAAATCCCGCTTCGTCTCTTCCGCCGGCCGCCGCGGCGCCTCGGAGACATTTTCCTGCACGATCTTCACGCCGTAGGAAGCGCTGAGCGTCTGGTCGATGAGCGACGACTGGCCGAAGCGCAGCGGGTCCACATAATGCAGGGCCGCCACCTGGATGGCGCCGTCGGTGAGGACCGCGCCGGTATTGCGCACGACCTGCTCCACCTCATCGGCCGAGAGTTCGGCGGTCTCGTCGAACTGGGCCGTTTCGAAGGGGAAGTCGAGCGTGCGCAGGCTGACCTCGCTCTCGACCTTGGCGCCATAGATCAAGCCCATATTCGCCGTTTGCTCATTGCCGCTTTCATCAGCGGCGAAAACGCGGAGCGGGTCGAAGTCCGGATAGCTGCGCGTCGTGGTGTGACCGGCGGCAAGCGCCATCTTGACCTGGACGAAGGGCAGGGTGCGAACGACGTCGCGGTCGCCCTCCCGGATCATGGTTGATACGTCCATGCGCCGCCTGTCCGTGGCGCGGGCCACCATGCGGGGAGAAATGACGCGCGCGGATTTGGCCGAACTGCCGGAATCCGAATTGCCGGCGGCGACGGGAACGGCCGGCTGGGGCGGCGTCGCGAGCTGCTGGCGCCCATCGAGCGCGGCGAAGAGCGCGACCCCCATCAGGACGCTGGAGGTAATGCCGGTCAGGAACGTGCCGGACAGCCATCGCGCGGAGATCTCGCGACGGTCTGGTGGTCCGCCCCGGCCGTCGCCTGCCAGAGGCGGCTCGTTGCCGAGGGCTTCTATGGTCCGCGATGTGTCCTGCATCCCCTCGGGCGAGCCAGTGTCCTGTCGTCGGAACGTCTTATCAAGCGCGACGACCTTTGCCTGTCATAACCGTTCAAGTCAACGAAACGGATCATGAGCTGGCAGTCGCCGCGAAGCTTCGTCGGGGCTATGGCCGAAATCCGGCTGCAATATGTCCCGATGGCGTCTCTCCCCATAGAAAGAACACGCGCGCGCGAGGAGCGGCAGGTGGGGCCGAAGATTTCCGCGTTGCGCGCCATCCTTCGGTGTCGGCAGCCACTCTTCACCAGAGGGGTTTCCTAAGCCGGCATGGGCCGAAAAGCCCGGTTTTGCTGACGCTGCGGGATCGTGATCGTGCGAAATGACGAGGAGAAACGAAGACTTTCCGGGATTTCGTGCCAACCGTCGCAAAAAATTCAAAAAACTTCGAAATCCTTGTTGACTCATTCGAGGGGCGTCGCCTATATACGCCTCAACAACGACAGCGGCACCGCTGCTGGCGACCAGGAAGTTCGCTTCTGAGTTTCGCGAAAGTTGTTGACACCATCAAGAGAGCCGCGTAAGCGACACTCGACCGGCCTGAAGCCAAAAGCGGATAGGCCAATGACATTGTGTTTGCGATGTCCGTTCTTTGACAACTGAATATTGAAGAAAGAGAAACGTGGGCGGCAGAGTGCTCGCGGAACTCAAGAGCCGAAAGGCGATTGGTTCCACATAGAGACTTTGGCGGTTCACGTTTTGAGAGAATATGTCGACCAGAGCGCGCAAGCGTTCAGGTGTGAATGTTCTCGTCAATTCAAGCGTGACCATAAAGCCAATTCAAAATCTCTAAACTTGAGAGTTTGATCCTGGCTCAGAACGAACGCTGGCGGCAGGCTTAACACATGCAAGTCGAGCGCCCCGCAAGGGGAGCGGCAGACGGGTGAGTAACGCGTGGGAATCTACCTATCTCTAGGGAATAACTCAGGGAAACTTGTGCTAATACCCTATACGCCCTTCGGGGGAAAGATTTATCGGGGATAGATGAGCCCGCGTTGGATTAGCTAGTTGGTGGGGTAATGGCCTACCAAGGCGACGATCCATAGCTGGTCTGAGAGGATGATCAGCCACACTGGGACTGAGACACGGCCCAGACTCCTACGGGAGGCAG
>Ga0182735_1000114_pt1 | contig 104712 bp, 88 predicted proteins | sample eDN5th30CKraftMG_FD_128524 | JGI IMG/M metagenome (GOLD analysis project Ga0182735, IMG submission 128524) | Enriched Miracle-Growth compost microbial communities from Emeryville, California, USA - eDNA 5th pass 30_C Kraft MG (version 2) (version 2) ... | reverse complement strand
TTCCGTGGCCTGGGCCGTGACGGAGTTGCCGCGCTCGCGCACGGCCGTCAGGCCAGCGGTGAAGACGAAGCCGCCCGCCTCGACGCAGAGGCTCATGCGATGGTTCTGGTTGTGGCGGGTGATGTCGGTGGTCATCGGGCAGGGGTCTCTCTCTCGGGACGTTGGACACATCGTTGCGGCGCACCGGGGCCTGCGGCGACGGTCGACGTCGGTCGGACCGATTCCGGCAGCCGGCGGTGGGTGCGCTCACCGCCTCCCTTACGACAACGGGCCGCCGATTGTCATGTCCTGCCGCGGCATGAATGTGCCGCGGCAGGGCTTCGAACCCGGCGCCCGCGTCTCCGTCACGCCGTCTTTTCCGCTGGCGCCTTGCGGAGCCGCCACGATCCGATGCGGCGGACCGCGACGTAGAAGAGCGGCACGAAGAAGATGCCGATCAGCGTCGCGGCGAGCATGCCGCCCATGACGCCGGTGCCGACGGCGTTCTGCGCGCCGGAGCCGGCGCCGGTGGCGATCGCCAGCGGCAGAATGCCGAAGATGAAGGCGAGCGACGTCATCAGGATCGGCCGAAGCCGCATCCGCGCGGCATTCAGCGTCGCCTCGACCAGCTCCTTGCCGGCCGCCTGCTGGTCCTTGGCGAATTCGACGATCAGGATCGCGTTCTTGGCCGCGAGGCCGATCGTCGTCAGCAGGCCGACCTTGAAGTAGACGTCGTTCGACTGGCCGAAGAACTTGGCGGCCAGCAGCGCGCCGAGGACGCCGATCGGCACGGAAAGCATGACCGAGAACGGGATCGACCAGCTCTCGTACAGGGCCGCCAGGCACAGGAAGACGACGAGGATCGAGATCGCGTAGAGCGCCGGCGCCTGGTTGCCGGAGAGCTGTTCCTGATAGGACAGGCCCGTCCACGCAGCGGTGAAGCCGTCCGGCAGCGTCTCGACCATCGCCAGCATCTCGTTCATCGCCGTGCCGGAGCTGACGCCGGCGCCGGCCGAGCCCTGGATGCTGACGGCGGAGACGCCGTTGTAGCGGTCGAGCTTGGGCGAGCCATAGGTCCAGTCCGTCGAGACGAAGCTGGAGAATGGCACCATCTCGCCGCCGGCATTGCGCACGAACCAGTCGTTCAGGTTGTCCGGCTGCATGCGGAAGGGTGCGTCGGCCTGCAGGTAGACCGGCTTGACCTTGCCGCGATCGATGAAGTCGTTCACGTAGCTGCCGGCGAAGCCGACGGAGATCGTGTCGTTGATGTCGCCGAGCTCGATGCCGAACGCCCTGGCCTTGGCCTGGTCGATGTCGATCCTGAATTCGGCCTGGTCCTCCTGTCCGCCCTGGCGCACGCCGCTGACGGAGGGATTGTCGCGCGCCAGCGCCAGCAGCTGGTCTCGCACCGCGGCGAGCTCTTGCTGGCCGGCGCCGGCCGCATCCTGGAGATACATCTCGAAGCCGTTGGAGTTGCCGAGATTGGGGAGCGCCGGCGGCGACAGCGCGAAGACCTGCGCGTCGCGGATTTTCGAGAACGCCGCCATGGCGCGGCCGGCCACGGCGGAGGCGGCCAGATCCTTGTCGGTGCGCTGGTCGAAATCCTTCAGCTTGACGAAGGCCATGGCCGCATTCTGGCCGCCGCCGTTGAAACCGAAGCCGAGCGCCACGAAGACGCTGTCGACGGCGTCCTTCTCCTCGTTGAGGAAGTGGTTCTCGACCTGCTTCACCACGTCCAGGGTCCGCGCGCTGGTCGCGCCGACCGGCAGCTGGATCGACGTCATCAGCACGCCCTGATCCTCCTCCGGCAGGAACGAGGTCGGCAGCCTATTGAAGAGCACGGCGACGCCGGCGCACATCAGCAGATAGACGACGAAGAAGCGCAGCGGCCGTCGGATGATGCCGTGCACGCCGCGCTGATAGTGCTCGGCGCCGCGGTCGAAGGTCCGGTTGAACCAGCCGAAGAAGCCCTTGCGCTCCAGATGCCCGCTGGACGGCTTCAGCATGGTGGCGCAGAGCGCCGGCGTCAGCACCAGGGCCACGAACACCGACAGCACCATGGCCGCGACGATCGTCACCGCGAACTGGCGATAGATCACGCCGACCGAGCCGGCGAAGAACGCCATCGGCACGAACACGGCTGAGAGGACCAGCGCGATGCCGATCAGCGCTCCGGTGATCTCGCGCATCGATTTCTTGGTCGCCTCGCGCGGCGACAGGCCTTCCTCCGCCATCACGCGCTCGACATTCTCGACCACGACGATGGCGTCGTCGACGAGCAGGCCGATCGCCAGCACCATGGCGAACATGGTCAGCGTGTTGATCGAGTATCCCGCGAAGGACAGCACCGCGAAGGTGCCGAGCAGCACGACCGGCACGGCGAGCGTCGGGATCAGCGTGGCGCGGAAGCTCTGCAGGAAGACGAACATGACGATGAAGACGAGCACCACCGCCTCGACTAGCGTCTCGACCACCTTCTCGATCGACAGCTTGACGAAGGGCGTGGTGTCGTAGGCCGAGACGACCTCGATGTTCGGCGGCATGCCCGCGGACAGCTTGGCGAGCACTGCGTCGACGCCGGCGGCGGTGTCGATCGCATTGGCGCCTGTCGCCAGATTGATGCCGAATCCGGCGGCGGGCTTGCCGTTGAAACGCGAGCTGCTGGTGTAGCTTTCCGAACCGATCTCGACCCGCGCCACATCCGCGAGATGGACGATCGAGCCGTCGGTCTCGGTCTTGAGGATGATGTTGCGGAATTGCTCCGGCGTCTGCAGCTGGCTCTGCGCGGAGATGGTGACGTTGAGCTGCTGGCCCTCGATGCTGGGCAGGGCGCCGAGCTGGCCGGCCGAGATCTGCCTGTTCTGCGCCGCGATGGCGGTGGCGACATCGGTCGGGATCAGCTGGTATTTGGCGAGCTTGATCGGATCGAGCCAGATCCGCATCGCATAGCCCGAGCCGAAGACATTGACGTCGCCGACGCCGCTGACGCGCTTGATCGAATCCTCGAAGCGGCTGGAGAAATAGTCGCCGAGGTCTTCCGAGGAAAGGCTGCCGTCGGTCGAGACCAGCGCGCCGACCATCAGGATGCTCGAGGTCGACTTGGTCACCGTGATGCCCTGGGCGATGACGGCATCCGGCAATTGCGACTGCACCAGCTGCAGCTTGTTTTGCACCTGCACCTGGGCGATATCGGGATCGACGCCGCTGGCGAAGGTGAGCTGCACCGAGGCCTGGCCGGAGGACGAGCTGGACGCCGACATGTAGTCGAGGTTCTCGAGCCCGGTCATGCCCTGCTCGATGATCTTGGTCACCGAGTTCTCGATCGTCTCGGCGCTGGCGCCGGGATAGTTCGCGGAAATGCGCACCGTGGTGGGCGCGATCTCGGGATATTGGGCGATCGGCAGGGTGTAGATGCCGAGCAGGCCGGCGAGCATGACGACGATTGCGAGCACCCAGGCGAAGATCGGCCGATCGATGAAGAAATCAGCCATTTGACGCGCCTCCCGCCGAGGGCGCGGGGGCCGGCGCCTCGGCGTCGACCGGGTGCGCCACCCCGGCGGTGTCGAGCGTGACTTCGATCGCGGTCACGGCCTGGCCGTCGCCGATCCTCTGCAGACCGTCGACGATCAGCCGGTCGCCGTCCTCGATGCCGGCTTCGACCAGCCAGTTCGAGCCGACCGACTGCGTCGTCCGCAGCACGCGGGTCTCGACCTTGCCGTCGGGCGACACGAACATTGCCGTCGCATCGCCCTTGGCGTTGCGGTTCACGGCGCGCTGCGGAACGAGGAAGGCGCCCTCATCGGTTCCGAGCTCCACCACGGCGCGGACATACATGCCCGGCAGCAGAAGGCGGGTCGGATTGTCGAAGCTGGCACGCATCGCGAAGGTGCCCGTCGTCTGATTGACCGTCGCCTCCGCCGAGCGCAATTGCCCGACCTTGTCATAGGATGAGTTATCGTTGAGCTTCAGCCTCACGGCGGGCGGTCCGTCGCCGCGCTTCAGCCGGCCGCTGTCGACGAGGCTGCGGATGCGCAGCAGGTTGGTGCTCGAATCCGTCAGGTCGACATGGATCGGATCGATCTCGCGGATCGTGGCCAGCGCCGTCGACTGATTGGCGGTCACCAGAGCTCCCTCCGTCACCGAGGACGTGCTGATCAGGCCCGAGATCGGCGCGGTGACCTTGGTGTAGTCGAGATTGATCTGGGCGTTCGCCAGCGCCGCCTCGGCGGCGGCGACATCGGCCTTGGCTTGGGCCAGCGTCGCCTTGGCGTCGTCCAGGCTCTGCGCCGTGACGGTATTGACGCCGACGAGCTGGTTGTAGCGGTCGACCTTGGCCTGCGCGCTCGGCACGGCCGCCTGCGCCTTTTCCAGCGCGGCGGCGGCGGAATCATAGGCCGCCTGGTAGGGGCGCGGATCGATCTGGTAGAGCAGGTCGCCGGCCTTGACCTGGCCCCCCTCGGTGAAGACACGCTTCTGGATCAGCCCGTCGACCTGCGGCCGGATTTCGGCGACCTTGGTGGCGCTCACCCGGCCGGGCAGCTCGATCGTGAGCGGCACGTTCTGCGGCTTGAGCGTGATGACGCCGACCTCGACGGGGCCCGCCGGCTGGCCGCCCGCCGGGCCATCGCCCGAGCCATCGGAACAGGCCGACAGCAAGCAGGCGCCAAGCAGGATCGCGAGTGACAAGGCTCTAGGTTTCATCCGCTTTCTCCAACGGCATCCCTGCCGGAGCCGCATTCTCAAGAATAGGCTGCCTGTGTTTCACGAGGTTTCATCAAATCCAACAGTTTTCAAACGTCGAACTATTTGATTTTGTTTCAAACTGTTTCCGATGCAGCGTCGCCAGCTAGGTCAATCCCGCTTGCTGCGGCAGGAACGCGATGTCGAGTCGCGGCACCGAGAATCCGGATCGCGAAAGGTATCTTCGTCGGTTCTGGCTGGTAACTAGCGCTCCGTGGAGCCGGGGCACGCCGTCGGCATGAAATCCAGCCGCCGCGCCGCCCTCACCTTCGACCGATCAGGGCTCGGAAGGCGGGCGCGCCCGTTCGGCGCCGGCCGGCCCATGATGATCATGCCGGTCGCGCTGCCGGCACCACCGGCTGCCTGGGCCGATCAAGCCGCGACACTACAGGTGGCCTGATGCCCCGGCGGCGCGGGGCTATGCTCGGCCGGGTCGGTTCTGGGTCGCTTCGAAGGCGTCGAGCACGTCGTTCAGCGTCGCCCGGACATGCATGCCGCTGATATGGCGGGCGCGCTCCGGATCGCGATCGCGAAATGCCTCAATCAGCGCGTGGTGCTCGACGCGGACGCGGTCGGCATAGGCCTGGGTGCGGCCGCGCTTGTAGAGCAGGCTTTCGCTCAGGCCATAATAGCGGCCGATGATATCGGCCGCCTCGACATTGCCGCCATGCGTGTTGATGAAGCGGTGGAAGGCATAGTTGGCGGCGTCGATGCGCGGCCAGTCGAGCGCGTCCAGCGCCTCGTCATGCGCGAGCTGCAGGGTCTCCAGCTTGCGAAGCGACGACAGTGAGGCCTCCTCGGCGAACTGATAGGCAAGAAACGCCTCGAGCGCTTCGCCGATCTCATGCGAGTGGATCAGTCGCTCGCGGTCCAGCGCCCGCACGCGGACGCCCCGGTTCGGGAAGATCTCGACCAGCCCTTCGCCTTCGAGCTGCTGCAGCGCCTCGCGCACCGGCTGGACGCTGACGCCGTATTTCTCCGCGAGCGCATTCAGGCGCAGCCAGCCGCCCAGAGGGATCTCGCCGGCGATGATCTCGTTGCGCAGCAGATTGGCCACGCGAACATAGTTGGTCTCGCTCACCGGCTTCGTCACGGGCCCTGGTCCTGCTGCCAAACGGAGACTACGCAATGGCGGGTTTCGATGATCTCGTCAAATCATATATGATCTTGACATAAAATATACGATCTGGAAGGCTCGTGGGGCATGCGGAGCGGTAGGAGGCCGACCGCATGCCCGTCGGGGTGCGTGCTCCGGTGGAACCAGACATTGGGGAAGAGACGCATGTTGAAAGCCCTCATTCGCGGCGCCGCCTTCGGGGCCGCGCTGGCCGCGTCGACGCTGGTCGCCCAGGCGCAGACCGAGATCGACTTCGCTTCCTGGCAATTGGAGGAGCCCGGCAATTCCGATTGGTGGAAGGCGGCCATCGCGGCGTTCGAGGCCGCGAATCCCGATATCAAGATCAAGCAGAACTACATACCGTTCGCCGACTACCTGACGCAGCTGACCATCCGCTTCGCGTCCAATCGCCCGCCGGCGGTGGTGCAGATCTCCGAGCAGAACTATGGCGCCTATGCCGCGCAGGGCTGGCTCGCCGCGCTCGATGGGCGGATCGAGGGCACCGACATCGCGACCGACTGGGCGAGCGCCCAGGCCGACCTCAAATGGGACGGCGAGACGCGCGGCGTGCTGATCTCGAACAGCGCGCTGATGCTGTTCTACAACGAGGACCTGCTTAGGAAGGCGGGCGTCGCGGTTCCGACGAACTGGGACGCGTTCAAGGCGGCCGTCGCCAAGATGACCGACAGGGAGGCGGGCCGCTTCGGCCTGTCGGCGGTGACGACCGAGCATCCGACGGCGGTCGAGGACCTGCACCGCTACGCCATGTGGGCGGGCACCAGCCTGGTCAAGGACGGCAAATACAACCTGACTGCGCCCGATGTCGTCGCGGCGCTCGACGCCTACCGCCAGACGGTCGGCCAGAATGCGCCGCTCGGCAACAATTCCGCCGTGGCGCGCCAGCTCTTCGTCGATGGCCGGACGGCGTTCCTCATCGACGGCCCTTGGGTGTGGTCCTGGCTCGAAAAGGCGACGCCGGAGATGCGGCCCAATCTGAAGATGGTGCGCACGCCCTTCGATCCGCAGGAGGCGCCGGGCGGCATCACCGTCCATCTCGCCGAAGGCCTGGACGAAGCGACGGCGGACGCTGCCTGGAAATTCGTGCAGTTCATCACCCGGCCGGAATGGCAGCGCGCCTATCTGAAGCAGACCGGCCAGCCGGCCGGCCGCAAGTCGCCCGTGCTGACCAGCGAGGATATCGCGGCGGCGCCGCAGCTCGAGATCATCAGCGACGCGGCGATGGCGAGCCAGCCGCTGTTCCCGACCGACCAGCGGATCCGCGGCAACTTCGCCGAATACTCGGCCATCCTGATGACCGCGGCGCTGAAGCTGCTGTCGACCCAGGAGCCGACCGAGGCCGTGCTGAAGGCCGCGCAGGACCAGCTCCAGGCGGCGATCCCGCTCGACTAGCACTGTGAGGGCGGACGGCTCGCCGTCCGCCGCCTTCTACGCGACGGGATCACACAATGGCAATGACGAGCATGACGGCGTCGAAGGTGCGCCAGGGCGGCTGGCTGGATCTGGGCTTCGAGCGGCGGCGCACCCTGCTGTCGCTGGCGCTGCTGATGCCTGCCGCCGCGACGGTCCTGGTCCTGATCGTCTATCCGCTTTACCAGGTCTTCGAAATCTCGCTGCGCGAGGGCAAGGTGATGAACTTTGCCCGGATCGGCACGCTGCCACTCGGCTTCGGCAACTATGCCCGCGTTCTGTCCGATCCGCAGTTCTGGCGCAGCACGTCGACCTCGGCGATCTATGTCGCGGGAAGTGTCGGCGCCGCACTGGCGATCGGGCTCGCGACGGCGCTGCTGCTCAACCGCCGCCTGCCGGGGACGCGCATCTTCCGGACCCTGATCCTGATCCCCTGGGCGGTTCCGGGCGTGATCGTGTCGATCATGTTCCTCTGGATCATGGACGGCTCGTTCGGCGTCTTCAACGCCATGCTGCGCGACCTCGGCCTGCTCACCGGCGACCATGCCTGGTTCGTCGATTCCCGCACCGCGCTGATCGCGGTCATCATTCCGACGATCTGGAAGACCTATCCGCTGATCACGCTGACCATCCTGGCGGCGCTGCAATCGATCCCGACCGAGCTCTATGACGCGGCCGAGGTCGACGGCGCCAAGGCGGTGCAGAAATTCTTCCACGTCACCTGGCCCGGCATCCAGGGCGCCACCGCGCTGGTGGTGATGGTCAGCTGCCTCGGCGTCTTCCGCGACGTCGACATCATCTTCGCCACGACGGGCGGCGGGCCGGCCCACGCGACCGAGACGCTGGCGCTCTACGTCTACAAGGAAGCCTTCCAGTATTTCCGCATGGGGGCCGCCACCGCCGTCGGCACGATGATGATCGCCTTCGCCCTTCTCCTCTCGATCCTGCTCGGCGCCGTGGCGCGCCGGTCGAAATATTGAGGCCCGCGATGAAGATCGGAACCGTGCTTTCCTGGGTGGCGTTGCTGGGCTTCGCGCTCGTCACGCTGTTCCCGTTCTACTGGATGGTGATGACGGCGATCATGCCGACCGACGCGATCCTGTCGCGCTCGCCGTCGCTGCTGCCGGATCTCTCCCGCATCCGCTTCGACGCCTTTGGCGGCATCTTCGCCCGCAGCGAATTCCCGACCTGGATGATGAACAGCCTCATCATCGGCGTGCTGACGACGTTCTTCAGCATCGTGGTGTCGACGCTCGCCGGCTATTCGCTGTCGCGCCATGCCGGGGTCGTGCAGCAGTCGCTCGGCGCGACGCTCCTGATCAGCAAGCTGATCCCGGCCAGCCTGATCCTGATCCCGCTCTTCATCCTCTACAACCTGCTCGGCATCTTCGACACCTATCTCGGCCTCGTCCTCGCCAACATGACGATCTCGGTGCCGCTGGCGAGCTGGCTGATGAAGGGCTTCTTCGACCGCATCCCGCGCGAGCTGGAGCAGGCGGCGATGATCGACGGCGCCAGCCAGATGCAGGCGCTGCGCCTCATCGTCCTGCCGCTCGCGAAGCCCGGCATCGCGGCGGCGACCGTCTATGTCATGCTGAACAGCTGGTCGGAATTCATCTTCGCGCGAACGCTGATCGCCTCGCCCGAGCGCCAGGTGCTGACCGTCGGCATGCAATCCTTCGTCGGCGAACAGATGGTCGACTGGCAGCTGCTGATGGCCGCCGGAACCGTCTCGATCCTGCCCGCCATCCTCCTCTTCGTCTTCCTCGAGCCCTTCCTGGTCAACGGCATGACCAAGGGCGCGCTCGCCGGCACCTGAACGTCCCGACTTGTCTGGAGCGACTATCTTGAAACTGGATCGTGAATCCTTCCGCGGCATCTATGTCATCGTCGTCACGCCCTTCACCCCGGCGCTCGATATCGACGAGGAGGCGCTGCGTGCGACCGTGAGGTTCTGCATCGACGCCGGCGTGCACGGCGTCGTCACCACGGCGAATGCCAGCGAGGTCGGCTATCTCTCGGAGACCGAGCGCAGGCGGGTCGCCGAGGTCGTCGTCGAGGAGGCGGCCGGCAAGACGGTGTCCGTCGTCGGCGTCTCGTCGGCGCATTACCGGATTTCCGCCGATCTCGCGCGCCATGCCCGCGATATCGGCGCCGGCGGCGTGATGGCCATGCCGCCGACCTTCCACGCGCCGACGCCCGACGAGGTCCGGGAGTTCTACCGCCAGGTCGCCGGCGCGACGGACCTGCCCTTCATCCTGCAGAACGCCATCGGCCCCGGCGCCACCGTAATGTCGCCGCGCCTGATGGCCGACATCATCGACGAACTGTCGACCGTCCGCTTCATCAAGGAGGAGACGGCCTATCCGGCGCAGATGACCGGCGACGTCATCCGCCTGGCCGGCGACCGGCTTCTGGGCGTCATGGGCGGACGCGCCGGCAAGACGCTGATGGAGGAGATCCCGCACGGCATGTGCGGCACGATGCCGGCCTGCGAGATCGCCGACGTGCATGTCGCGCTCTGGAACGCCATCGAGGCGAAGGACGAGGCGCTGTCGCGCCATATCTTCCGCCACCTGCTGCCGCTGCTCGACTTCGAGGCTTCCTACGGCATCCCGCTCTGCAAGGAGGTGCTGCGGATGCGCGGCGTCATCCCGAGCGCCGCCTGGCGCCAGACCGGCTACCGCGCGCTCGACCGCCACGCTCTCAACGAGGCCGCCATCATCCTGGACGGGCTCGGCGACTTCCTGCTGCCCGCCTATCGCCATGACGCCGTAGGCCGCCGCTCCGCCTGATCCCCGCATTCCCTCTTCAAGCCAAAGGTAAGGACATGTCCCTGCACCAGATCGACAAGGAAATCGGCCGCGTCGAGGACGCGGTCAACCGCTTCTCCAGCCCGTCCGAACTGCGCATCACCGACATGCGGCTCGCGGTCGTCGCCTCCAATTACGACTATCCGATCCTGAAGATCGACACCAACCAGGGTGTCTATGGCCTGGGCGAGGTGCGCGACGCCGGCCACGCCGAGAACGCGTTGCAGTTCAAGAGCATGCTGATCGGGCAGAACCCCTGCAATGTCGACATGATCTTCAACGCCATGAAGCGCTACGGCAATTGGGGCCGCGAGGGCGGCGGCGTCTCGGGCATCGAGATCGCGCTCTGGGATCTGGTCGGCAAGGTCTATGGCGTGCCCTGCTACCAGATGCTCGGCGGCAAATATCGCGATCGCGTCCGCCTCTATGGCGACACGCCGACGCCCGACAATCCGACGCCGGAGGATTTCGTCGACGCGGTGCTCGGCCGTCGCGCCAAGGGGCTCAACTTCATCAAGTTCGACCTGCGGCCGAGCCTGTTCGAGGGCTCGGGCGGCGTTCTGATCGGGCATGACGCGAAATATGACTTTGCCTATGAGCCGGGCCAGTGGTTCAAGGCACCGGGCGCCAATCGCGGCGCCAAGCTGACCCAGCGCAGCATCGACGCCGCCGTCGAGGTGGTGTCGGCGGTGCGTGAAGCGGTCGGGCCGGGAATCCAGCTGTGCGTCGATCATTTCGGCGAGGGCTATCTGACCGCCGACGAGGTGATCCGGCTCGGCCGCGCGCTGGAGCCTTTCGATCTCGCCTGGATGGAGGACCCGGTCCGCTTCTTCGACACGCCGGGCCACAAGAAGGTCGCCGATGCGCTGTTGATGCCGATCGCCGCCGGCGAAAACCTCTATCTGCGCGAAGGCTTCCGCGAGGCGATTCGCACCCGCGCCTACGACATCCTGCACCCCGACCTGCTCTCGTCCGGCGGCATGCTGGAGACCAAGCGGATCGCCGACGACGGCGAGGAGGAGGGGCTGCCGACGGCGCTGCATTGCGCCGGCTCGCCGATCGGCTTCATGGCCAACATCCATTGCGCCGCGGCCATCTCGAGCTTCGTCGCCTGCGAGCATCATGGCCTCGACCTGCCGTTCTGGCATGGCCTGGTGACCGGCATCGACCCCGACTACATGGCCGACGGCTATGTGAAGGTGCCGGAGAAGCCGGGCCTCGGCATCGACATCAACCTGGACGCGATCCGCGAAAACCTGCGCACCGAGGATACGCTGTTCCTGCCGACCGAGGCCTGGAACACGCCGAAGCTCGGCTTCTGGCGCCCGGACGACCGCTGGCCGGAATAGCGGCCCGTCAACGTGCCGGCGCCTCCGGAGTGGACGATCCCCGGGGGCGCCTTGACGCCGGCGGCGGCAATGGCGCTGGCGGCCGTCAGGACGCCAGCAGGCGCGACACCCAGGCCGAGACCTCGTCGCCGCTGCTCATGTCGGGTTGTACCAGCCCGTCGATCATGAACGATGGCGACACGTGGATGCCGTTCTGGCGCGCATATTTGCAGTGCCATTTGATCGCGCGATCCAATCCCGGAATGGCGAAGGCCGCCTTGAGCGGCACCCCGCTATAGGCTTCGAGCCGCTCGATCAGTTGGTTCGGCGTCACATCCATGTTCGGTCCGCCGGCGTGATGGTCGAACTCGAATTCCTCGCGATGCGCGGCGACGGCGGCCATGACCTTCCTGGCCGTCTCCTTGCCGCCTTCGAGCGTCGAGGCGGCGAGGATGCAGCGGACGACGATGCCGGAATACAGGTGCCAGGGCTGCGAATGCAGTCGAATCGCGATGCTGATCTTGTCCGCGCCGGCTTCGGACAGCAGCGCGTCGAGCTTGTTGAAGACTTTTACGGAATAGGGGCACGTCGGCTCAAGGAAGACCTCGAACCGGCGCGGTCCGGATCCCCAGACGAGGGGATCGGCGTGCCAGACAGACGCTGTCATGATGTTTCCTTCGTGGGCATGGCAAGGCGGGCTTGGAGCAAGCGGAGAGTCGGTCACGTCAGCTTTTCATCGACGGACGCGTGTCGATCCCGTGATGGAGCCCGCCTGGCCTCATGACCATTCCAGATAGATCCCGACATCGCCGGGCACGCCGCTGGAGAAGTCGACGATCTGGTAGCGGATCCTGTAGCCGCGTGGCTCGAGATGCCGCTTCCAGAATTCCAGCATCTCCTTGGGCAGCCCGGTGAGCGTCTCCTGCCAGCCTTCTTCCACCTGGTTGATGGCGCGGCCGCGATCGGTGCACAGCGTGTTCGGGAAGCGGAAGACCTGGACCTCGGTGAAGCCGTTGCTCACCGCGCGCTGGATGATAATCGCCACGCGCTTCAAGGCCTCCTCGTCCGAAACGCCCGAGGGTTTGCTCAGCCGTTCGATCAGGGCGTTTTTCTCGGCGTCTTCGGCCGCCCGCGCGCGCATCGCATCGGCCGCCTTCTCGGCCTCCGCCATGGCGGCCTTCTGCTTGAGCTGATCGGCGGTGGGAAGCAGATTGGCCAGGTCGTCTTCGGTCGCAGACATCGCTTTCTCCCAAGCTTCTAGGATCGTTCCAGGTTCAGGGGGGCCAGGCTCGCGGCGACGTCCTCCCCGGCAGGCTCGCTGGCGCGGCGGACGCCGATGATGGTCGCCAGGGTGATTCGGGGGCGATGCCCGGGCTGCTTCGCGCGGATGGCCGCGCTGAGGACGCCTTGACGCTCCGACGGCGACAGCGGCCCCAGTGCGCGCGCGCCTTCAGCGTCTAGATCGTAGTCGCCATCGACGAGGCAGCGGATCGACAGGCTTGCAGGGTCGCTGGACGCGATGTCCCTGGCGCCGCTACCGCAGACGGGGCACTTCATTCCAGTACCTCCGGCGAGGATGCACTTCAATGTCAGGCCATGCCGTCAGTTCTAGTCCGCACTCGCGATGAGTTCATTCCCCTCGAAATATTGATCATAGGGATCGGCAGCATCGGGCGCGCGTATCATCGCGTAGACTCGGGTGTAGTCCGCTCCCCGGCACGGGGCCGCCGCCTCCGAGCGGGCCATCGGGCGCGGTGCCCAGCGTCGCCTACCGTAACCTACGTGGCATGCGCCCGCGGAAGGATCACAATCGCGCGGGGCGGGTTCCGTCATGCCCGTGCGGGCGGAGCCCCCGATCCTGTCCTGCCGGGGAGATCCGCGATGGCGACGTTGCCCTTCGTGAGCAAGTTCAGCGGATACAAGCGCGCATGGCTCCAGCCCGATGTCATGTCGGGGCTCTCGATCGCCGCCGTCGGCCTGCCGAGCGCCATCGCCTATCCGGCCATCGCCGGACTGCCTCCCGAGATGGGCCTCTATTCCAGCATCCTGCCGCTCATCGCCTATGCGCTGTTCGGACCGTCGCGCCAGCTCATCGTGGGGCCCGACGCCGGCACGATGATCGTCATGGCCGCCGTGCTCGCCTCGCTCGGGCCGCTGGCCGGCCTCGACAGCGTGGCGACGGCGGCGGCCATCGCACTGGTCGTGGGACTGCTCTGCTTCGGCGCCAGCCTGCTCCGGCTCGGCTTCATCGCCAGCTTCCTGTCCCGGCCGATCCTGATCGGCTTCATGAGTGGCATCGCGCTTTCCATCCTGGTCGGCCAGATCGGGCGGCTGACGGGGGTCAGCATCGAGAGCGACGGGCTGATCCGGCCGCTCGTCGAACTGGTCGGCAAGGCGGCGCTGATCAACTGGCCGACGCTGGTGCTGGGGCTCTCGCTCTTCGTGCTGCTGCGCGTCCTCGCCGCGGCCGTCCCGGGGTTGCCCGGGCCGCTCGTCGCCATTGTGGTCGCCACGGCGCTCGCGGCCCTCATCGACCTTCCATCCTATGGCATCGCCGCGATCGGGGCGATCCCGGGCCAGTTGCCGACGCCGAAACTGCCGGTTCCGTCCGGCGTGGACTGGGGCGACCTGGTGCTAGGCGCCGCCGCCGTGCTTCTGGTCAGCTTCGGGGCGGGCATCGTGACCGCGCGCAGCTTCGCGGAAAAGACCGGCGAGCGGGTCGACGCCAACAAGGAGCTCGTCGGCTTCGGCGCGGCCAATCTCGCCGCCGGCCTGTTCGGCGGCATCCCCGTCACCGCCTCGGATTCGCGCACCGCGATCAACGTCTCCATGGGCGGCAAGACGCAGCTGGCGAGCGTCGTCGCCGCCGTGGCGCTGGCGCTTGCCGTCGCCTTCATGACCGGTGCCCTGCAGCTCATTCCCAAGGCGGCGCTCGGCGCGATCCTGGCCTCGGCCGCGATCGGCCTGATCGACGTTCAGGCGCTCGCCAGATTGTGGCGGACGAGCCGCATGGAATTCCTGTTCGCGCTCATCGGCATGTCGGGTGCGATCGGCTTCGGCGTGCTCCGGGGCGTGATCGTCGCGGTTGCGGCGACCTTGCTCTACCTGCTGGTCAAGGGCGCGAAGCCGCGCGACGCGGTGCTCGGCCGGATGCCGGGACGCGAGGGCTTCTACAAGCTCCACAAGCATCCCGGGGCGCAGCCCATTCCCGGCCTCGCAATCTACCTGGTCCAGGGCAGCCTTCTGTTCTTCAACGTCGAGTATGTGCAGCGCCGCTTCGAGGCGTTGTTGGCGACATTGCCGGCCGAGACGCGCTGGCTGGTACTCGATGCCGGCGCCGTCGTGCAGATCGACACCACCGCCGCCGCCATGCTGGATGACATGCAGGCGCTCCTCGCCGCGCGCGGCGTCGCCTTCGGGGTTGCGGAACTGCATTCCGAGCCGCGCGCGCTGCTCGAGCGGACGGGCACGCTGGCGCGGATCGGGCCGGACATGCTGTTCGACGACCTGGAGGATGCCGCGGCCGCGTTCCGCGCCGGGGTCGGCCAGCCGGCCGCGCCGGCGCCTCAGTAACGCTCGGGAATCCAGCGGCGGTCGGCCATGGTGTGCTCGTCGTCATAGGCGTGCTTGGCCGAGCGCTTCGGCAGCTTTATCTCCGGCTGGGGAATCTTCTCGTAGGGAATGAGGGAGAGGAAGTGCGCGATGCAGTTCAGCCGGGCGCGCTTCTTGTCGTCGGAGCGGATGATGTGCCAGGGCGATTCCTCGGTGTCGGTGGCATCCAGCATCTGGTCGCGGGCGCGCGAATAATCGTACCAGCGTTCCCGCGACGGCAGGTCCATCGGCGAGAGCTTCCATTGCCTCAACCGGTCGTTGATGCGCGATTCGAAGCGGCGCTTCTGTTCCTCGTTGCCGACCTCGAGCCAGTATTTCACCAGCGTGATGCCGTTCTGGATCGCCTGGCGCTCGAACATCGGGCAGAGTCGCAGGAAGGTCTTCTGCTGTTCCTTGGTGCAGAATCCCATCACGGTCTCGACGCCCGCGCGATTGTACCAGCTCCGGTCGAACACGATGACCTCGCCGGCCGCCGGGAAATGCTCGATGTAGCGCTGGATGTAGAGCTGGGTCTTCTGGCGGTCCGAAGGAGCCGGCAGCGCGACGACGCGGAAGATGCGGGGGCTCACCTTCTCGGTGAGGGCGCGGATCGTGCCGCCCTTGCCGGCCGCATCGCGCCCCTCGAACACGATGATGATGCGCTGACCGGTGTGCTTGACCCATTGCTGCAGCGTGCAGAGCTCGCCCTGCAGCTTGCGCAGCTCTTTCAGGTATTCCTTGCCGGAAAGAGCCTCGCGCGGCTGGTCCCTGTCCAGTTCCGTGGTTTCTTCGAGCTCACGTTCCATGGCTGCCTCCTCCGGGATGGACGCGGCACCTTATCGGCCCGCCACCGCCGCCGGTTGCAGATTAGCCGCGCGGGTGCGGGGCGGCGTGTAGCATCGCGTAGAGTCGGGGTTGCGGCCGCGTCGCGCGGCTAGAGCCCCGCCGTGACGAGGCCCGCCTTGCGCAGGCCGTCGGTGAGATGCGCCGCGTCGCGCGCGGACAGGTTGCGCATGCGGATCGTCTGCGGCAGGTCGGCCAGAAAAGCGGCGGCGTTCTCGAGCAGCCAGTCGCGTTCGGCCTGCGCCGGAGCCGTCTGGCCGAGCTGGCCGAAGATCGCCGCGGCGATCAGGTGATAGATCGGGTTCGCCTCGAGCCTGGCTTTTCGGATCCACGTCGCGGCCGATGGATAGTCGCCCTGCATGTAGTGGGAGAGCGCGACGACGCTCTCGAAATAGCCGAGCGGGCCGGGGTTGCGGTCGAGCACCTGCAGCAGCAGCTCGCGTCCCTTCTGCCAGTCGCCCGAGAGGGCCAGCCGCACGCCATATTCGCCGACGAGTTCTGTGTCGTTCGGGTTGGTCTCGACCGCGCGGGAGCCGATCTTCAGCGCCGCCTCGACGTCGTTGTGAAAGAACAGCGCGGTCATGTAGGCCTGCATGCCGCGCACGTTCTCGGGATCGAGTTCGACGGCGCGGCGCGCCGCGGCGAGGGCCTGATCGAGCGGCGGCGTTGGTCCGGCGTCGATGGCATAGCGAAAGCGAAGTTCGTCGAGATAGGTGAGCGACAGCAGCGCCCAGGCCGTGGCGTAGTTGGGGAAACGTTCGGCCGTCCGACTCAGGCAGGCCTTCACGGTCCTGTGCGTCTGCGGCTTCAGGTCCGCCCGGTAGGCATAATAGGCGAGGGTGCAGGCATAGGCCTCCCGGTCGCCGGGCGACGTCTCCGCCAGGCGCGCGGCGTCGGTGCTGAAGATGGCGCCATAGGGCTGGGCGATCGCGGTCGCCACCTTGGCGGCGATTTCAGCCTGGACATCCATCAGGCCGCGCGCGCCGAGCGCCTCGTCATAGCTGTCGGCCCACATCACCGTGCCATCGCCGCGGCTGATCAGGCGCGCCATCAGCCGGAGCTTGTCGCCCTCCATGCGGACGCTGCCGTCCAGCGCGTAGCGCGGCCGCGACGCGGGGCGCAGAGTCGTCTCGTCATCGGCGGATGGATCATCGTCCCCGTTCCCCGCCGCGCCGATCGGCATCATCACCACGATCTCGCGGAACTTGGCGATCTGGCCAACCACCTCCTCGGTCAGTCCGCGCGCGACGGCGGCGGAGGCAGGCGTGTGGGAGAGATCGGCGAAGGGCAGGATGACCAGTCGCGGCACAGGCGGCCCCCCGGATCCCGCGCCGGCGGCGTGGAGGGTGGGCTGGGCCGCCCCGCTCCGAAAGATGGCGGGCTGGAAGAAGGAAACCGCCAGGCCGACCGCCAGCGCGGCGAAAGCGGCGAGCGTCGGCCAGATCCAGCGCCTGTCGGCTGCCGGCGTCGAGGCTCCCGCGTCCGCCGAGGCTCCTGTCTCCGTCGCGCCGGCCTCGGGCGGCTGGACCGGCTTGCCATGGCGCCAGCTGAAACTCGGGACATAGCCGCCCTTCGGGATGTCGATGATGATCGGATCGTCCCGGCCGGCCGTCAGGTAATAATGCTCCAGCGCGCGCCGGACCCGGCCGGCCTCGATGCGGACCACCGGGTCGGACTGCGCGTCGAAGGCGGCGCTGCGGCCGAAGACCTCGATCGCGATCGAGTAGGCCTTGATCCGGTCGGCGCGGCCGCCGAGCGTTTCGCCGACAACATAGGAGAGAAATTTCCGCGCCCGTTCGGGAACCGTGAAGTCGGAGCTGTGGACCACGCGCTTGACGGCGGCCCTTATGGCCTCGGAACTGTCGAGACATTGGAGATCAGGGGCATTTTCCACGTCCGCTGCCTCCTTTGGGTCAGCCGTCCTGCGGAATTCGCCATGCCTATGTTGGCTACCGTAATCTACGTCACAATGCCGCTCCACCCGATCAAATTGCAGCGAGTTTGATTGGGCAGGAGCTGTCCGATGAACGAGGGCGTCAGCGTAGCATGCCGTCTTCTTCCGGAGCTAGCGCGTTCCATCGAGGAGCGGGCTCGGCGCGACGAGTCCTTTCGGGATCTCTGCGATGACCTGGCGGCGGCCGAGCTGGCGCTTGCCACGCTTCGGCGCAATCCCGATCCCGCCGCCCGCGAGCGCGTCGCGGAGTGCGAGGATTGGATCGTGAGCCTGACCGCGGAGGTCGAGAACACCGTCCGCCGCGCCGCCGGGCTGAGGCCGCTGCACTGACCGGATCGCAGCCGATCGGCACCCACCCTTGCCTGGAGAGCGCAACCGTCCGGATGGTCTCCCGCGGCGTCGCCGCCGGACCGCTCAGCCCGCCGCCTGCCGACGCACGCAGCGGAAGCCGACATGGCTGGTCGAGGTGTCGACCGGCTCGGCGTGGCGGGCGGCTGGCCGATAGCGGCGGCAGTAGCTCGGCGCGCAGAGATGGGAACCGCCCTTCAGCACCTTGCGGGGGATGCGGATCCGCGGCTGACGCGGGTCGTAGCTCGCCTCCATCGGGCCGCCGCGCGGATTTTCCGGCACGCAGCATGCCTTCGGCGCGTCGGCGGGGTGATGCGTCGACCAGAAATCGGCGGTCCATTCCCAGACATTGCCGATCATGTCGTAGAGGCCGTAGCCATTGGACGGGAAGGCGCGCACGGGTGAGGTGCGCTCGTAGCCGTCCGTCTTCAGGTTCTCCGCCGGAAACAGGCCCTGCCAGGTATTGGCCATCTGGCGGCCTTCCGGATTGAATTCGTCGCCCCAGGCATATTCGGCGCCGTCGAGGCCGCCCCGCGCGGCGAATTCCCATTCGGCCTCGGTCGGCAGCGCCTTGCCGGCCCAGGCGGCATAGGCCTCGGCGTCGCGATAGGCGATATGGACGACAGGGTGGTCGTCGAGACCCTTGATCGAACTGCCGGGCCCATAGGGCCGCCGCCAGTTGGCGCGGAAGCGGAACGACCACCATTGCGACCAGTCGCGCGTGTCGACGGGGTAGTCCGGCGGCGTGAACACCAGCGAGCCCGCCTTCAGCATATGCGGCAGGGCGCCCGGATAGTCCTTCGGGTCGGGCGCGATCTCCGCGAAGGTGACGTGCCCGGTCGCCTCGACGAATCGGCGGAACTGTGCGTTGGTCACCGGCGTCGGATCGATGAAGAAGCCATCGACCGTGACCCGGTGGGTCGGCTTCTCCTCGGCATAATGGTCGTCCGATCCCATGACGAAGGTGCCGCCGGGGATGAAGACCATGTCGTCATGCGCGTCGATGGCGTTGCGCACCGCAGCCTTGGTCATTGCGTCACCCCATTCGTCGGGATTGCAGGGGCCGGCCGCGCCTCGGTTCCGCGGTCCCGGCCGGATCCGGACCGTGTCCGGTATAGCATGCAAGGCGGCTCCCGCCGAGGCGGCCGGCCGGCAGGAGCGCCGACCGGTCAGGCCGAAGGGCAGCGCCCGGATTGGCCGTCTCGGACTCGGCCAGGACTCCGAAACAGATGCGAGTGCAAACGCATAGAACATCTCGGCTTCGTATTTCTCCTCCCGAAATCTAGGTGGAAGAAGGAGGTTGGTCTAGCGATATTTTGCCCGAATGGTACATATTTGTTCGAGGTTTACTGTCGGACGATAGTAAATTCGTTCAGCCTGAACGGGCTGGTTCAGGTCTCGAACGATTCCGCAGTGCACAATCGACCCTGAACAAAGGGCCGGGAAATTTATTCTGGATCCGATATTATTTTTGATCCACGTCTCGCGTCGTTAAGTCGCCAATCGCCCTTGAACTTTGCGTCACTTCACGCTTTCTTGTCGCCGTCCCGTAGATGGCTGGCCGATTGATCGCGCTGTCGCTTGGTGACCGCAACGCAAACGTTTGCGTAAATTGGAGGAACGAGTTTGAGCATCAATTTCCCGGTCATCGACGAGAGCGTTCGCGTCGCCCGCCTCGCTCCGCGCAGCGGCAAGGTCCGCGTCGTCATCGATACGGACACCTTCAACGAGATCGATGACCAGTTCGCCATCGTCTACGCGCTGCTGTCGGAAGACCGCATGACGACGGAGGCCATCTACGCCGCGCCCTATTTCAACAGCCGTTCCACCGGTCCCGCCGACGGCATGGAGAAGAGCTATGAGGAGATCCTGCGCCTGCTGGAGCTCATGGGTCGCCCCGCCGACGGCTTCGTCTTCCGTGGTTCGACCGATTATGTCGGCGATGCGCTGAAGCCGCAACGCAACGCCGCCGTCGACGACCTGATCGCCCGCGCGATGGCCTCGTCGCCCGAGGATCCGCTCCACATCATCGCGCTCGCCGCGATCACCAATGTCGCCTCGGCGATCATGCTCGAGCCCCGCATCATCGACCGTATCGTCGTGTGCTGGCTCGGCGGCCATTCGTTCCAGTGGCCGCACACCCGCGAGTTCAACCTGAAGCAGGACGTGCCGGGCGCGCGCGTCCTGTTCGACTGCGGCGTGCCGCTCGTGATGCTGCCCTGCGAGGGTGTCGTCTCGACGCTGAGCACGACGGTCCCCGAACTCGACCGCTATGTCGAGCCGGCTGGTCCGCTCGGCGCCTTCCTCGCCGGGCGGGTCAAGGGCTACGAGGACGAGGACAAGCATATCGGCTGGTCCAAGCCGATCTGGGACATGGCGCCCGTCGCCTACCTGATCGATGCGAACTGGACGCCTTCCACCCTGGTGCAGAGCCCCATCCTGACGCCGGAAGTGACGTGGAGCTTCGACAATGAGCGACACCTGATGCGCTATGTGCATCGGATCGATCGCGACGCGATCTTCCGCGACTTCTTCGTGAAGCTCGCCGATTTCGCAAAGGCGAAGTAAGTCAAAGGACGGTTCCGCGCCCGATGGGCGGAACCGTCCCCAAATGATCTTGCCAAAGCTGTCGACGTTGATGAGCCGGCAGTTCGACTTGATGGATGAGTGAATCTTGGGAGGAGCACGCAATGAAGCGTAGTAATCTGACGATCCGCCTGACGAGCGGCCTGCTCTTGGCAGGCGCGGCGATGCTGGCGGCCATCCCGGCGCAGGCCGAGGACGTGACGATCAACTTTCTGCATTCGGAAAACGAGCGCACCTACCAGCCGGTGATCGAGGCGTTCGAGAAGGCCAATCCGGGCATCAAGATCCGCCAGCAGCCGGTGCCCTTCGATCAGCTGAACGCGCAGATCCAGGCCCGCATCGGTGCCGGCGACGACAGCATCGACCTCTATGGCGCCGATGAGCCGCGCGTGCCGGCGCTGGCCAAGCGGGGGCTGCTGAAGGACCTCTCGTCGGAGCTTGAGAAGGTCACCGCGGCGACGACGCCGGAGGCCGTCTCGGCGACAACCGCCGACGGCAAGCTCTATGCGCTGCCGCAATGGACCTCGACGCAGCTCCTCTTCTACAACAAGGAACTGCTCGAGAAGGCCGGCATCGAGCCGCCCTCGGCCGATCCGGCCAAGCGCATGACCTGGGACGAACTGGTCGCCAACGCCAAGAAGGCGCAGGAAGCGGGCGCCAAATACGGCTTCGGCTTCGAGCAGGTGGACCGCTACTACCAGCTGCAGCCGCTGTTCGAGTCGAGCGGCGCGGGCTCGGGCCTGACCGGCGAGGGGCTTCTGACCGCCGACGTCAACAGCCCGAAATGGGTCGAGACCATGACCTGGTACGGCGACCTCTACAAGAACGGCCTGGCGCCGCGCGGCATTCCGGCCGAGCAGATGTCGCCGCTCTTCCTGAACGGCCAGATCGCCTATTTCGTCGCCGGCCCGTGGAACTTCTTCGAGTTCGGCAAGTCGGACAGCCTGAAATGGGGTATCGCGCCGCATCCCTATTTCGCCGGCGGCAAGCCGGTGACGGCGACCGATTCCTGGGCGGTCGGCATCAGCCCGCACAGCAAGCATCCGGACGAAGCGCTGAAGTTCGCCACCTATCTGACGGTCGACGACGAGGGCGCCTTGCTGACGACGGCCGCCAACCCGCTGCCGCCGGCCAACAAGGCGGCGTTCAAGAAGAATGTCGAGCAGCAGACGGCGCTCGGCGGCGAGGCGACCGCGCCCTATGGCGAGCTTCTCGCCTATGAGCTGTCGAACACGGCGGTCAGCCGCCCGCGCACCGTCGGCTATGTCGCCTTCGAGGAAGTCATGAACCGTGCGTTCAGCGACGTCCGCAACGGCGCCGATCCGAAGCAGGTGCTCGAGCGCGCCCAGAAGCAGCTGACGGCGACCTTCGGCCGCCTGAAGTAAGCCGCGACCGACGTCACCGATACGGCGCGAGGGACGACCTTGGCGACCATCAAGGACATCGCTCTCGCGCTCGGCATCGCGCCTTCGACGGTCTCGCGCGGCCTCAACGGCCAGGCGGGACTGTCGGAGGAGGTGAGGGCGCGCATCGTCGATACCGCGGCCCGCCTCGGCTATCGGCCAAGCGGCATCGCGCGGGCGCTCCGGAGCAAGACGACGCGGACGATCGGCCTGATCGTGCCGAGCATTCTCAATCCGTTCTTCACCGACCTTGCCTACGCCGTCGACGTGGCGGCGCGAGCCAGGGGCTTCAGCGTCATCATCGGCAATTCCGACGAGGAGCCACGCCATGAGACCGAGTATCTCAGGATCATGATCGAGCGCGGCGTCGACGGATTGCTGATCGCGCCGAGTCGCGATCACAACGCCATGCTGAGTGAGCTCTACGAGGCTGGAACGCCGATGATCTTTCTTGATCGCACGGTGCCGGATCTCGACGTGCCGACGGTCGGGGTCGATCCGTCATCGGCGATCGAGACGCTGGCGGGCCGCATGGCCAGCCTGGGCTTTCGCCGGATCGGCATCGCGCTCGGCCCGGAAGACGTCGCCGTGGCGCGCGAGCGCGCGGCGCTTCTGATCGCGGCGGGGGAGCGGTTGGGCCTCGTCTTCGAGGCGCGCCACCGCATTGTCGGCAATTTCACGGTCGAGGGCGGCAGGGCGGCCTTCGCCGCCCTGAGGCAGGATCCGCCCGATGCTCTCTTCTTCACCAACAACCTGATGGCGCAGGGCTTTCTTCTCGCCGCGGCGGAGGCCGGCGTCGATGTGGGGCGCGCGATCGCGGCCTTCGACGATATCCCGCTGTTCAGGCTCTACAACCCGCCGATTACCGCGATCGTCCAGCCGACACGGCTGATGGGCGAGACGGCCGTCGACATGCTGCTCCGGCGCATCGACGGCCAGATCGTCGCATCGGTCCGGCTCGCGGCGAATGTTGCTCTCCGCGCTTCGTTCCGCGAAGCGCGCCTTTCGTGAGGACGATGCGATGACACGCGTTCGACCAAGCCGGTTCGCATGGATCGGCCACAACGAGGCCTTGGTCGGCCTTCTGATGCTCTGCCCGGTCTTCATCGCGCTGATCGTGCTGCGGATCTGGCCTGCGGCGATCGCGCTGGGGCAATCGCTCTCCTCGGAAGAGCCGGGCCGCTGGATCGATTTCTCGACCTTCGAATACCTGTTCCAGGATCCGACCTTCCTGAACTCGCTGTTCCGGACGGCGATCTTCTCGATCATCATCAATCCGGTGCAGATCCTGATCGCGCTGGCGCTGGCTCTGATGATGAACCAGAACATCGCCAAGGGCGGCCTGTGGCGGACGCTGATCCTGCTGCCGGTGGTGATCCCGCAGAGCATCTCCGCCGTCATCTGGGGCGTCGCCTTGCGGCCGGACGGTCCCATCAACGCCATGCTGGCGGCGGTCGGCCTGCCGCAGCAGGGCTTCCTGACCTCGACCACCCAGGCGATGCCCAGCATCATGCTGATCGTCAGCTGGGTCGGCTGCGGCTACTGGATGACCTTCCTGATCGCCGGCCTGAAGGACATCCCGACCTCGCTCTACGAGGCGGCGCGGCTCGACGGCGCCGGGCGCTGGCAGCAGCTCTGGCACATCACGCTGCCGCTGCTGCGGCGGCCCCTGCTGTTCGTGCTGGTCGCCGATACGGTCGCGAACTTCCTCGTCTTCGCGCCGGTGCAGATCCTGACCGGCGGCGGGCCGGAGGAGACGACCAATCTGATCATGACCGAGATCTTCACCCGCACCTTCGTCTATGGCGACGACAAGGGCGGCGCGGCGGCGACCGTCATCCTCGTCGCCGTGGTGCTGGTGGTCGTGCTGATCCAGTTCCGGATGATGCGGGGGAGGGGCGCATGACGAGCCTGCAGGATACCGAAAAGACGTCGCGCTTCGCGCTGGTCGGCGCCGTGCTGGCGGCCGGCTTCTCGATGGCGCCACTCTACTGGGCGCTGATCACGTCGCTGCGGCCGAGCGAGGACATCTTCCGATACATCTCGGAAGTCAGTCCGTGGATGTTCGTCCCGAACCGCGTCACCTTCGACAATCTGATCAATGTCTGGGGCGGGCCGTTTGGGCGGGCGATGATGAACTCGATCATCGTCACGCTGGCGACGATCGCCATCGGCCTGGTGATCTGTTCGATGGCGGCATTCGCGCTGGCCCGGCTGGATATCCCGGGCAAGAAGGCGATCTTCTCGATCGTCGTCATCAGCTTCCTGGTGCCGTTCGACGCCATCGCGGTGCCGCTCCTGACCCTCTTCCGTGGCTTCGGGCTGCAGAACTCCTATCTCGGCATCATCCTCCCTGGCATTGGCAACGGCTTCGCCGTGTTCATGCTGCGGCAGTTCTTCCTCGGCGTGCCGCGGGAATTGTCGGATGCGGCGCGGGTCGACGGACTCGGCTGGTGGGGCGTCTTCCTCCGCATCTACCTGCCGCTTTCGAAGCCGGCGCTGATCTCCGCCGGGCTGATCCTGTTCGTGTTCCAGTGGCAGGCCTTCCTCTGGCCGCTGCTCGTCGCGCCGGATCCGGACTACAAGGTGGCCGCCGTGGCGATCGCCGATTTCGCCGGCCAGTTCTCGACCGATTTCGGTTCGATGTTCGCGGCCGCCGTCTTCGTCTCGGTGGTGCCCCTGGTGATCCTGCTGGTGTTCCAGCGATACTTCACCGCCTCTGTCGCCTCGAGCGGCAGCAAGGAATAGGCGGCTCTCGAATAAGGAAGCGGCCGCCGATGGCGGCCGCTGTCCGGTTCCGTGCGATGCTTCCGCTTGCCAGGGTGGCGGTAGAGGTCCGGGCTGGGTCCGTTGGCTATCGAGCGTCTTCGAACGACGTGGACCCCGGTTCGCGTGAAGAAAACGCGTCCAGACAAAGCGCTACGGCAATACCGGATCCCAGGCGGAATGCGGATTGAAGATCCCGATCCCGGGGGCGACCCTGTCGGTCCCGGCGCCGAAATTGCGCTGCCAGACATTGCCCCGCTGGTCGCAGAGGAACGTCATGATGCCTGTTTCGCCCCACTTCTCGGGGTAGGCGATCATCGCGAAGCCGGCCAGCATCCTGCCATTGACGAGATAGCTGTAGGCGCCGCCGGGCGCGGCCGAACCCTGCCGGGTCAGGATATGGTAGCGATAGCCGTGATAGGAACGCGCCGCGTCCGGATCGTCGCTCGTTCGGATGGCGGCGGCCACGATCCGGTCTCCGAGCGGGCTGCGATCCGTCGGCGATTCGGGGTCCCAGTAGAGGCCGTCATGCCGGCCGGGCGTGCTGACCAGACGGCGCGCGAATTGCTGCACCGGCTGGTCGTCATGCAGGGTCCGGAAATATTCGTTCTGGGCGGCGACATAGTCGCTGCAGGCCCCGATCGCCACGAGCTCATTCTGGCCGATCGACATGTCGGCGATTTGCTGCTTGCCGGCGGCGAGGTCGAACGACCAGCCGCTGCCGCTCTTCTTGAGCGGGATCGGGAACGGCCACTGGTCGGCGCCGTAGGTCAGGACCTTGGTGCCCTCCTCGCCATCGACGACGGTGCCGCCCTTGCTCGCCAGTTCGAGGAAATCGGACAGGCGCTGTTTGTCGACGTCCTCATCGCCGGACGCGATCAGGTCCCTCGCCCCCGGCCCGAAGATCTTGTCCAGCATACCCCGCTCCGGAGCCTTGGCGGCGTCGACGAGCGCGGTCGAGGCTGCCTCGGGCGAGGGGAAGACTTCCTGCGCGATGGCGGGTTGAAGGGCGAGGCCGGCGACGCCGGCAAGTAGGAGGCCGAGGGCCGACAGGGCAATCTTCCGCATGACCGTTCTCCTCAGCGACGACCGCCGCGTCCGCCACCACCACCGCGATGGATCTGCTGGCGACCGCCGCCGCCGCGATGCATCTGCTGCCTGCCGCCGCCGCCCCGGTTCATCTGCTGCGGACGTCCCCCGCCTCGGTTCACCTGGGGCCGCGGGCCGGACGGGCGGGCGGCCGATTGCCGGCTCGACGAGCCGCGGTTCGAGACCGCCTTGGATCCCTTGCCGCCCATCTTTGAATTGCTGAAGGCGGTGTTCTTCGCAGACTTCTTTGCCGCCTGCTTGGAAGCGGGCCGCTGGCCCTTGTTGGCGCTGGCCGGTCGATCCGGCCGGTTGCCCGCGCTCGGTCTGTTGCCGGCGCTCGGTCTGTTCCCGGCCTCGGGCCGGTTGCCGATATCGGGGCGGTTGCCGGCGCTCGGCCGATCCACGCCCGGCCGGTTGCCCGCGCCGGGGCGATTGCCGGCGCCCGGCGCGTTCGGCCGGTTGGCAAGGCCGGGCTTGCTGCCCTGGCCCGGACGGTAGCGATCGCCATCCGGCCGCCAGGGCCGCGTGCCGCCGCCGATGTCGACCCGGTCTCCGCCGCCGATATTGATGTCGTTGCCGATATTGATGTTGCCGCCGCCGGGGCGATAGCCCGGATAGCCCGGCCAGCGCGGCGGGTACACCCAGCCGCGACCCCAGTCCCAGGCATTGTCGATGGCGATGCCGACGGCGATGCCGGCGCCAAATCCGATGATGCCGGCCGCGAGCGCGTCGCCATCATTGTAATTGTCGTAATAGACCGTCTGCGGGTCATAGGTGGGCACGTAGATCACGCCGGGTTCGGCCGGTTCGATCACGACATAGTCGGTGCCGCCCTGGTCCTGCACGACCACCTTCTGCTGTTCGGTGGTCTTGAGGGATCCGGCCTTCTGAGCCTCGCGGCGCAACTCCTGGATCATGACCGCGACATCGTCGGGCTGGTTGACGAAGGCGTCGCCCAGATCGGTCGTCATGTCGAGATCGTCATTGAGCTTCGCGATGATGTCCGGGAAGCGCACCAGCGCCTTGACGGTCGGGTCCCAGTTCTGGTTTTCGGTGCCGGAGAAGTCGTTCTTCGCAACGGCCGACTTGTTCTTGTCGAGCCAGCGCGCCGCCTGGACGATGTCGACGGGGTAGGCGCATGCCGGCAGGAGTTGCGCCAGAAGCGCGTCCGGATAGAGCGCGAAGGGCGCCAGCAGCTTGCGCAGCTCGTCCTCCGTGAAAGCGTCGTCCGCCGGGGCCTGAGCCGGCGCGGCGGCGGCCGGCGCCGCATCGGCCGGGCTCGGCGGCGTCTGTGTCGCGGGTTGCTCCTGCGCGCGGGCGGAAATTGTGCTTGTGGCGAGTGAGGTCGCTGCGAGGAGAACGAACCCGATCATCCGCATGCCGGCGCCATTTGACAAACCAAGCATTTCCATCCCCTTGGTGTTCAGACGCGAGGTTCGGATATTAACGAACGCTGCGGCACATGACAATTTTAATGCGGATCCGCCCGAGGAATTATTTGATGAGTTCTATCGGTTGGGGAGACGGGTACTTTATGCAGGACCCGCGCGGCGGCTTGACCAACTGCCGGGTTGCGGCGTGGATGCCGCCGGCCTCTCCTGGAGGGATGCATACGCGCCGTAACACAATCTTCAGCACCGTCCGTGATATCTAGTTAACCACGCGCGGGCAGGTTGCCCCGGGCCTCGCGTACCCTATGCTGATCGTGTTTCGGAGTACCGCCGCCTTGATTCGAAATCTGACCATCAGCGCGCTGGCTGGCTCGCTGCTCATGCCGATTGTTGTCTCGTCCGCCGGCGCCGCGGATGCGCCTCCCAAGCGGACTGACGGCGTCGATCTCGTCATCGAGCTTGGCGTCGGCGGCGAGGTGCAGCCGCGCTATCCCGGCTCCGGCGACCTGTTGTTCTCGCCCTATCCGATCATCTCGATGTCCTATCTGCGCCTGCCCGGCCTGTTCGAGTTCGGCGGAGGTCCGAAGACGGCCTTTTCGATCGGCCCGTCCTTCCGCATCATCGGGGAGCGCGATCCCGCCGATGAGCCCGGCCTCGCCGGCACGCGCAAGCTCGATGCGACCTACGAGGCCGGCCTCAAGGCTGGCTACGAGTTCAACTTCGATCCGATCTATGGCGCCGAGGTCATCGGCGAGGTGCGCGGCGCCTTCGGCGAGGCGAGCGGCGTGGTCGGCACGGTCGGCGCCGATGCGATCGCGCGGCCGATGCCGATGCTGGAACTCCGCCTCGGGCCGCGCGCCAATCTCGCCTCGAGCGACTACATGGGCACCTATTTCTCGGTCTCGCCCGGCGAGAGCCTCGCCAGCGGCGGCCGGCTCGACGCCTATGACGCCGGTGGCGGCCTCTACTCGGTCGGTCTCAAGGCGTCGGCCCGCTACGAGTTCAAGCCGACCTGGTTCCTGAGTGCCAATGCGGGCTATGAGCGTTTCGTCGGCGACGCCAAGGATTCGCCGATCGTCTCCACCGTCGGCGACGAAAACCAGTTCACCGTCGGCATCGGCCTTTCGAAGCAGTTCTCGCTCGATCTGTTCCGCGACTGAGGCGGGCGGCCTTGAACCGGGCGGGCCGGGCGGCTAGCCTCGGTCCGTCGAAAAAGGGAAAGGTCGGTGCGGTTGGCCCGACCCCCGGAAACGGGTCCTGGCCGGTGCATGGATCGTATTCCAGGCGCCCGAGTCCCATGACTTTCAGCGCTCCGGCACAGTGCCGGGGCGAACGAAAGGGAATGGGAAAATGCAGCAGCAACTCTCCATCATCACGCTCGGCATCGCCGACCTCGCCCGGTCGAAGGCGTTCTACCGGGACGGATTCGGTTGGACGCCCGTGTTCGAGAATGACGAGATCGCCTTCTACCAGATGAACGGTTTCGTATTCGGGACTTGGCTCGAGACCGCGATGCAAGTCGACATGCGGCGCGGCGGGCTGCGCCGGCCCGGCGCCTTCACGCTCGCGCACAATGTTCCGAGCCTGGAGGCGGTACAGCCCCTGATCGACGGGCTCGCCGCCGCCGGCGGAACGGTGCTGCGGCCGGCCGACGCCCCGCCTCATGGCGGCTTCCGGGGCTATGTGGCCGACCCGGACGATCATGCCTGGGAGATCGCCTGGAACCCGGCCTGGGCGATCGACACACGCGGGCTTGTGACCTTCGGGCTATAGCCGGCGCCAACGGCTTGACAGGCGCGGCGCGCGCCTGCTCGATCTGCAGCCGGGAGAAGCAGGGCGGCGATGATCGGCGCCCTGCGGCCCGGCCGTTGCGGCCGGGTGGATCATCGAGGGAGAGAGACAATGACCATTCGCAGGGGCGCCCTTGTCGGGTGCGGGTTCTTCGCGCGCAATCATCTGAACGCGTGGCGGGAACTCGGCGACCGCGCCCGCATCGTCGCGGTCTGCGACATGGACCGGGCCAAGGCGGCCTCGGCTGCGGCCGATTTCGGCATTCCGGCTTCCTACGACGATTTCGAGCGCATGCTCGCGGAGGAGAAGCCCGACTTCGTCGATATCGTCACCACGGCGCCGTCGCACCGCAAGCTGGTCGAGGCCTGCGCCGCGCACGGCATCCCGGCCATCGTCCAGAAGCCGCTGGCGCCCGACTGGGCGGATTGCTGCGCGCTGGTCGACGCCATGGACAAGGCCGGGCGGCCGCTGATGGTGCATGAGAACTTCCGCTTCCAGGCGCCGCTGCTGCGCGCCGCGGAGATCGCCCGTTCGGGTGCGCTCGGCGAGCCGACCTGGGGCCGCTTCGCCTTCCGCACCGGCTACGACATCTACAGGGGCCAGCCCTATCTCGCCGAGGTCGACCGCTTCGTCCTGCTCGACATCGGCGTGCACGTGCTGGACGTCGCCCGCGTCTTCATGGGCGAGGCGGAGAGCGTCTATTGCCTGGAACAGGCGATCAAGGACGGCATCAATGGCGAGGACCAGGCGACGGTGATGATGCGTCACGCCAATGGCGCGGTCAGCGTTTCGGAATGCTCCTATGCGAGCCGCCAGGAGCCGGACCTGTTCCCGCAGACTCTGGTCCATTTCGAGTGCACCAGGGGCTCGGTCCGGGTCGAGGCGGATTGCCGGCTTGTCGTGACCGCGCCGGAGGGCAATTTCACCGAGATCGCCAAGCCGAAGCCGCTGTCATGGGGCGGCGAGCCCTGGCTGCTCATCCAGGACAGCGTCGTCTCGACCCAGCGCCATTGGCTCGACAGCCTCGATGCCGGTACCGAGCCGGCGACGTCGGGCCATGACAATCTGAACACCTTCGCCCTCGTCGAGGCGGCCTACAAGTCGATCGAGACGGGCGGTCCTGTGAAGCCGGAGGCGTTTGCCGACAGGAACTGAGGTCCGTGTCCCCGCTCAACTCCTTGTATGCTGGACCCAGCGGGAGAGGCCGTCTCAGAAAGCCGGATGGCGGGTCGGGAAGGATCCGGGTGAGGTCGTAAACCCTCACCCGCCGCTCTTCGGTCGTCGACCTCTCTCCTTCGGGGAGAGGGACGCGGCGTGACTTCGACGGCGTCTCGCTCAGCTCACCAGCAGCGCGTCGTCGTCGAGCGTCTCGCCGCCGCGCGCCTTGCGGAACATCTCGATCAGGTCCTCGATCGTCAGGTTCTTCCGGCTCTCGCCGACGACGTCGAGGATCACCTTGCCGCCATGCAGCATCACGGTGCGGGTGCCGTAGTCGAGCGCCTGCCGCATCGAATGCGTGACCATCAGCGTCGTCAGCCCGTGCTTTTCGACGAGCGACTGGGTCAGCTCCATGACGAACTCGGCCATGCCCGGGTCGAGCGCCGCCGTGTGCTCGTCGAGCAGGAGCACCTCGCTGCCGGAGAGCGTCGCCATGACTAGCGACAGGGCCTGGCGCTGGCCGCCCGAGAGCAGGTCCATGCGGTCGTTCATGCGGTTCTCGAGGCCGAGCTTCAGCTCGGCGACGCGGGCGCGGAATTCTTCGCGCCGGCTGTTGCCGATGGCGAGGCCGAAGCCGCGCCGGGTGCCGCGCGCGGCGGCGAGCGCCAGGTTTTCCTGGATCGTGAGCGCGCCGCAGCTGCCTGTCAGCGGATCCTGGAAGACGCGGGCGACATATTTGGCCCGGTCGGCCGTCGTGATGCGGGTGACGTCGCGGCCGCCGATCGTGACGCGGCCCGCGGTCGGGATGACGTCGCCGGCGAGCACGCCGAGCATGGTCGACTTGCCGGCGCCGTTCGAGCCGATCACGGTCACGAACGAGCCGGATTCGATCTTCAGGTCGAGGCCGGAAAGCGCCTGCTTCTCGAGCGGCGTGCCGCGGCCGAAGACGACGGAGAGGTTGGATAGCTCGATCATGCCGCGGCCCTCCCGCGACGCAGGCGCGGCAGCACGAGGGCGGCGGCGACGAGAACGGCGGTGACGAGATTGAGGTCGGAGGCCTTGAGGCCGAGGATGTCGCTCGACAGCGCCAGCTGGATGGCGATGCGGTACAGCACCGAGCCGACGACGCAGCCGATCAGCGCCCAGATGATCAGCCGCGAGTGGAACAGCGTCTCGCCGATGATCACCGCCGCGAGGCCGACGACGATGGTGCCGACGCCCGAGGTGACGTCGGCGAAGCCGTTGGTCTGCGCGAAGAGCGAGCCGCCGAGCGCGACGAGCGCGTTGGACAGCGCCATGCCGAGATAGATGTGCAGGCTGGTGTTGACCCCCTGCGCGCGGGCCATGCGCGGATTGGCGCCGGTCGCCCGCATGGCGAGGCCGAGGTCGCTGGCGAGAAAGCGCCAGACGAGGAAGACCGCGATGATGACCAGCACGCCGATGAACAGCGGGCGGACATAGAACTCCGAGAGGCCGTGTCCGTAGAAGGGCGACAGCATCGTGTCCTGGTTGATCAGCGCGACGTTCGGCCGGCCCATGACGCGCAGGTTGACCGAGAACAGCGCGATCATCGTCAGGATCGAGGCGAGCAGGTTCAGGATGCGGAACTTAACGTTCAGCGTCGCGGTGACGAGGCCGGCGCCGGCGCCGGCGACCATGGCGACGGCGGTCGCGAGCCAGGGGTTCCAGCCGGCGATGATCAGCACGGCCGCCACGGCGGCGCCGAGCGGGAACGATCCGTCGACCGTCAGATCCGGAAAATCGAGGATGCGAAAGGCGAGATAGACGCCGATCGCCACGAAGGCGAAGACGAGGCCGAGTTCAACCGCGCCGAGGAAAGCAATTAGGCTCACGAAAGCGGCCTCTCCGGTAAAGCCCGCCCCGCGCGAGGGCGGGGCCGGGCTCTGTTGTCGTTGGGGTTGGCGGTGGCCCGGCCTTTTGGCCGCGCATCCGCCTGAAGAAGGGCCCGGCTTGCGCCGGGCCTTTCCACTTACTTGATGACCTTGGTGGCGCGGTCGACGACGGCCTTCGGCAGTTCCAGGCCGATCTTCTCGGCGGCGCCGGGGTTGATCACCAGGTCGGTGCCGGCCGCGACGTTGACCGGGATGTCGCCCGGCTTCTCGCCGTTCAGGATGCGGACGACGATCGCGCCCGTCTGCTTGCCGACGTCATAGTAGTTGAAGCCGAGCGCCGCGACGGCGCCGCGCGACACGCTGTCGGTGTCGGCGGTGAAGAGCGGCAGCTTGCTTTCGACGGCCACCGCGACGGCCGATTCCAGTGCCGAGACGATGGTGTTGTCGGTCGGGACATAGATCGCGTCGACGCGGCCGGCCAGTGCGCGGGCGGCGTTCTGGACTTCCGAGGAGCGGGTCGCGGGTGACTCGACGACGGCAATGCCCTGCTCGGCGCCGAGCGTCTTAAGCAGCTCGACCAGCGTGACCGAGTTGGTCTCGCCCGGATTGAACAGCACGCCGACCGTCTTCACGTTCGGCAGGATCTCCTTGATCAGGGCGATGTGGTCGCCGATCGGCGACAGGTCGGAGAGGCCCGTGACGTTGCCGCCCGGCGCCTTCAGGTCCTTGACCAGCTGGGCGCCGACCGGATCGGTCACGGCCGAGAACACGACCGGAATGTCGCGCGTGCCGGAGACGACGGCCTGGGCCGACGGCGTCGAGATCGGCACGATGACGTCCGGACCCTCGCCGATGAACTGGCGGGCGATCTGCGCGGCGGTGCCGGGATTGCCCTGGGCGGATTCGTAGTTGAAGGTCAGGTTCTCGCCGACCTTGAAGCCGGCTTCGCCGAGCGCGTCCTTGACGCCGTCGCGCACGGCGTCGAGCGCCGGGTGCTCGACGATCGCGGTGACATCGACCGTGACGTCGCGCGCCAGGGCCGGCTGGACCAAGGCGAGCGTCGCGATCGCGGCTGCAGTCAGAAATTTCATCGGAACGTCCCTAGAAGTGTTGTTTTTGGGTCTGTTGGATCTCTTGAAAGGTGAAACCAGCCCCCGAAGGAGAAGTCAACATCGATGCCGGCGCCCCGGGAGCGCGGGCGGCCTGCGGCGGGCTCAGCGCATCGCCTTCTGGCCGCCGGCCGCGGTGATCACCCCGACGATGATCAGCCCGGTCAGGAGCAGGCGGACGCCGGCGCTGACGCCGAAGGTGTTGAGCATGGTCAGGAGCAGCACCAGGAACAGCGCCGCGCCCCAGATGCCCGGAACATTGGCCTTGCCGCCGGCGACCGAAGTGCCGCCGATGACGACGACCGCGATCGAGCTCAGCAGATATTCGTTGCCGATGTCGACGCTGGCGCCGCGGAAATAGCCGGCGAGGAGCGCGCCGTTGATGCCGCCGAGCGCGCCGGAGAGCGTGTAGGTCAGGAAGCGGACGCGCTCGACCGGGATGCCGGCGAGCCAGGCGGCGCGCATGTTCTGGCCGATGGCCAGCACCGAGCGGCCATAGATCATGCGCTGCAGGGCGATGCCGGCGATAAAGGCGAAGACCACGCCGCAGATGGCGAGGATCGGAATGCCGAAGAACTGGATGTTGGTGAAGTCGGCGAAGGCAGGCGGCGGCTTGATCTGCAGCCCGCGTCCATAGGCTATGTCGATCGAGTGCACGATGAAGCTCGACGACAGCGTCGCGATGATCGGCGGGATGCGCAGCGCCCGGATCAGCAGGTAGTTGGCCATGCCCACGGCCATGCCGCTCGCCAGCGCCGCGACCAGCCCGACGAGGATCATGGAATCGCTGCCGCCCATGACCTTCATGGCGACCGCGCTGGCGAGGCCGATATTGGCCGGCAGCGACAGGTCGACATTGCCGGGGCCGAGCGTGATCACGAACATCTGGCCGATGCCGACGATCACCATGAAGACGGCGAGCGACAGGGCCGCCGTGATCATGCCGCCGGCGCCGTAGCCGCCGGTGAAAGTGATGGCGGCGAGCCAGACGAACAGCGCGCCGATGAAGGACCAGATCCAGGGGCGCGCCAGGAGGGCCCGGATGACGATCATCGGTCGCTCTCCCGCCGGCTGATCAGCGCGCGCGCCGCCAGCACGATGATCAGGATCGCGCCGTTCGCCGCCACCTGCCAGTCGGGCGGGATGCGCATGAAGGTCAAGAGCGGCGAGGCGGCGAGCGCCAGCGTCAGTGCGCCGAGCACGGCGCCGATCGGCGAGACGCGGCCGCCGACGAATTCGCCGCCACCGAGGATCACGCCGGCGATCGCCAGCAGCGTGTAGCCATTGCCGAGATTGGCGTCGGCCGAGGTGGTGATGCCGACCAGCGCCATGCCGGAGAGCACGCCGAACAGGCCGGTCAGCGCGAACATCGTCACCTTGGTCCGGAGGATCGACCAGCCGGCGCGCTGCACCGCTTGCGCGTTGCCGCCGGTGCCGCGCAGCACCGCGCCATAAGAAGTGCGCATCAGGCCGAAATGCACGACGAGGGCGATGACGATCGCCGCGAGGATCGGGAACGGCACGAGAGGCGGCTTCAGGCTCATCAGGCCGAGCAGCCATTCCGGCGCCTTGCCGCCGGGCTTCGGCAGCAGGAGGATCGCCAGCCCCTGCCAGACGAAGCTCATGCCGAGCGTGACGACGATCGACGGCAGGTTTCGGAGATGGATCAGCGCGCCGAGCGCGGCGTAGACGCCGATCGAGCCGAGCAGGACGAGGATGCCGACGAGCGGCGCGTCGCGCAGCCAGGTCGCCGTCACGCAGGCGACGAAGCCGACGAAGGTGCCTATCGAGAGGTCGAGCTCGTTGACCGTGATCACGAACATCTGCGCGATGGTGGCGAGCGCGATCGGGATCGCGAGATTCAGCATCAGCGAGAAGCCGAAATAGCTGATCGCGCGCGGGTTCAGATAGGCGATGGCGATCAGGATCAGCGTCAGCGACAGCGCCGGCAGCAGGGCGCGCAGCAGGCGCGCGAAGGCGGGCGAGCGAAAGCCGGAACGGCCGAGGGCCTCGGTCGCGGCGACGGTCATGCGGCGCTCTCCTCGAAGGAGGACTGGATCACCTTCTCCTCGCTCAGCTCGTCATGGGTGAGGTCGGCGACGATGCGGCCGTTGCGGAAGACATAGACGTGGTCGCAGTTTTCCAGCTCGTCCATCTCGGTCGTGTACCAGAGGAAGGTGCGGCCCTTGCGCGCCTCGGCGCGGACGAGGTCGTAGACCTCGAGCTTGGTGCCGATGTCGACGCCGCGCATCGGATCGTCCATCAGGATGATGCGTGCGTCGGAGCCGAGCGCGCGCGCGAACAGCACCTTCTGCTGGTTGCCGCCGGAGAGCGACAGGATGTTGTTGTCGAGATCTGGCGTGCGGATGCCGATCTTCTGCTGCCATTCGCGCGCCAGCGCCTGCTCGCGTTCGGCCGAGAGCAGGGCGCCCCGGCGCAGCGCGGCGAGCGAGCGGATGCCGATGTTCTCCGCGATCGACCAGAGCGGGAAGATGCCGTCGGTCTGGCGGTCGCCGGCGACGAGCGCCACCGGATCGGTGATCTCGACGCCCGGCCGGCGGCGTGTCGCCGCGCCGAAGATGTCGAGCAGCAGGCGCGTCTGGCCGTGTCCGGCAAGGCCGGCGAGGCCGATGATCTCGCCCTGGTGGGCCACCAGCTCGGCGGAGCCGGGCCGGCCGCGTGGCCGGGCTCGCACCTTGACCGGCGTGTCGCCGCGCGCTCGCGCCGCCGTGGCGGTGTCCCGATCTTGCTTCCGCGCGCCGCCCATGGCGGCGACCAGCCGGTCGCGGTCGAAGGCCGAGGCGGCGTCGCTCGCCACGACGCGGCCGTCGCGCATGACGACGATGCGGTTCGAGGTCGAAAGGACCTCGCCGAGAACATGCGAGATCAGGATCGTGCTGATCCCCTCGGCGCGGGCGCGCCCGACGAAGGCGAGCAGCTGGCCGGCCGTGTGGGTGTCGAGCGACGAGGTCGGTTCGTCGAGAATGACGAGTTGCAGCTTTTGGTCGGTGACGGTGAAGGCGCGTGCCACCTCGACCATCTGGCGCCGGCCGATGGCGAGGTCGCCGACGACGTCGGACGGGTCGATGCCGTGGCCGGGAAAGATCTCGTCCAGCTTGGCGCGGATCAGCGCCGCTGCCCGTCTGCGCCAGCCGAGGCCTCTGAGCGCCGCGTGGCTGACGCGGGTATTCTCCGCCACGGTGAGATTGGGGCAGAGCGACAGTTCCTGGAACACGCAGCGTATGCCGAGTTGCTGCGCGCGGGCGACCGAATAGGCGGATTCAGGCATTCCGCGCACGGCAATGGTGCCCCGGTCCGGCGATCCGGTTCCCGCCAGGATGTGCATCAGCGTCGACTTGCCGGCGCCGTTGTGGCCGACCAGCCCGACGCATTCGCCGGCTCCGACCGCGAAGTCGACGCCGTCCAGCGCCCGGACGGCGCCGAAGTGGCGCTCGACGCCGTCGAGCTTCACGATGACAGGATTACCCTCGGACATGCCATTCCATTGGCCTGGACCATCGCGGCGCCTCGGGAAACGCCGTGCGGGTCCCATGCTTCGTTTGATCGCGCTTCCGCGCGCGAACCGGATTCCGTGTCGCGCGGAAGCGCTCGGGAACTGCACGAGGGCAGTGGTGGCCTACTTGATGTTGGCCTTGATCGTCTCGATCGCGTCGGCCTGCGTGTATTCCGTCGTGGCGACGCTGCCTTCCGGAATGTTCGGCAGGGCAGCCTCGAAGTCGTCCTGGGTGAAGGCGAGATAGGGCACGAGCAGGTCGTGCGGCACGTCGGTGCGGCCGTCGAGAACCTGCTGCGCGACCCAGAAGGCAAGCGAGGATACGCCCGGCGCGATCGATGCCGACCAGGTCGTGTAGCCGTCCTTCGCCTTCTGTTCCTTCCACCAGGCGAGCTCGTCCTGGCGGTTGCCCATGATGATCGTCGGGCGCGGCTTGCCGGCGGCGGCGAAGGCCTGTGCCGTGCCATAGCCGTCGCCGCCCTGCGTCACCACGCCGACGATATCGGGCAGCGAGGGCAGCACGGTCGCGACCGCCTTCTGGGCCGTCGTCTGGTCCCAGTTGCCGGTCACGGCGTTGACGATCTTGAACTGCGGATGCTTGGCGACGCCCTCGGCGATGCCGGCATGGATCTCCTCGTCGATCGACGTGCCGGCGAGGCCGCGGATCTCGAGCAGGTTGCCGCCCTCCGGGTGGAACTTGGCCATCTGCTCGACTTCCTCGCGGCCCATGGCCTTGAAGTCGACGACGACGCGATAGGCGCAGGGCTCGGTGACGATGCCGTCGAAGGAGACGACGACGATGCCGGCGTCGCAGGCCTGCTTGACCGCGCCGTTCAGCGCGTCGGGCGAGGCGGCGTTGATGACGATGGCGTCATAGCCCTGCAGGATCAGGTTCTGGATCTGGGCCGCCTGCGTCGGCACTTCCTGGTCGGCGGTGGTGAAGATGTCGGACGCGGCGACGATGCCGTCGGCGACCGCCTTCTGCGTGACGATCTCGTAGCTCTTGAGCATCGCCTGCCGCCAGGAATTGCCGGCGTAGTTGTTGGAGAAGGCGATCTTTTTCGCCGATGTATCGGCATGGGCGGCGCCGGCCAGAAGCAAAAGGGCGAGCGCACCGAGTACGGGTGAGGTTCTCATGGCATTTCCTCCCAGGAGCCGTCCGTTCATGGACTTGTTTTCATGGCTCGCAGGAAGGCTGTCACAGGCCGATTATCGGGTCAATCGGCAACGGTGACCTTCGGTGACGTTGAGGAAGAGGCTGTGCCGCGTCCGTCAGGCGTTCCAGCAGGCGGCGAGGTGGCCGGGTGCTCTCTCGATCAGCGGCGGCACCTCGCGCCGGCATTGCTCCGAGGCGAGCGGGCAGCGGGGCGCGAAGCGGCAGCCGTCGGAAGGGATCGCCCCCAGCTCGCCGCGGATGGTCGCCCGGCCGGCCCGGCGCCGGCGCGGATCGGGCACGGGGACGGCATCGAGCAGGGCCTGGGTATAGGGATGGATCGGCGTGGCGTAGAGGTCGTCGCGCGCGCTCGTCTCGACGATGCGGCCGGCATAGACGACGGCGATGCGGTGGGAGACGTGGCGGACGATGGCGAGGTCGTGCGCGATGAACAGATAGGAGACGCCGAGCTTCTGCTGCAGGTCGCGGAACAGGTTGACGATCTGGGCGCGGACCGAGACGTCGAGCGCCGAGACCGGCTCGTCGGCGACGATGAAGGCCGGTTCCATGGCGAGCGCGCGGGCGATGCCGATGCGCTGGCGCTGGCCGCCTGAGAAGGTGCCGGGATGACGCTGGCCGGCATCGGGCGGCAGGCCGACCAGGCCGATCAGTTCCTCGACCCGGGCCCGGGCCTCGGCGCCGCGCGCGATGCCGTGCACGACGAGCGGCTCGGCGATGATGTCGGCGACCCGCATGCGTGGGTTCAGGCTCGCATAGGGATCCTGCATCACCGACTGGATATGGCGGCGCATCCGCCGCATCGCGCCGCCGGAGAGGCTGGAGATGTCCTCGCCGCGGAAGCGGGCGCTGCCGGCCGAGAGCGGCACGCGGCCGAGCAGGGCGCGGCCGATCGTGCTCTTGCCCGATCCGCTCTCGCCGACGATGCCGAGCGTCTCGCCATGGCCGATCGAAAAATCGATGCCCTCGACGGCGCGGAAGGGCGCCGGCTTGCGGTGCCAGAAGGCCGCGCGCGGCACGGGATAGCTCACGGACAGCCCGCGCACCTCGACCAGCGGCGCGGCGTCCCGGCTGAGAATGTCCGCGCTAGACATGCGCCGTCTCCGTGCTCGGCCGGATCGGCAAGGGTTCGGGATGCCAGCAGAGCACGCCGCGGCCTTCCGCCGGATGCGTCAGCGGCGGTTCCGTCGCGCAGACGGCATCGGCGCGCGGGCAGCGCAGGCGAAAGGCACAGCCGCCCGGCAGGTCCGAGGGATCGGGCGGGCTGCCCTCGATCGTCTCGAGCCGTTCCGGCAGGTCGTCGATCGCCGGCGTCGCCTTCAGGAGGCCGGCCGTATAGGGGTGGGCAGGCGCCTCGAACAGGCTCCAGACATCCGCCATCTCGACGATGCGGCCGGCATACATGACGGCGACGCGGTCGCAGAGCTCGGCGACGAGGCCGAGATCGTGGGTGACGAGGACGATGGCGAGGCCGAGCCGGTCGCGCAGCTCGATCAGGAGATCGACGATCTGCGCCTGCACGGTGACGTCGAGCGCGGTGGTCGGCTCGTCGGCGATCAGCAGAGCCGGTTCGGCGGCGAGCGCCATCGCGATCATGATGCGCTGGCGCATGCCGCCGGAGAACTGGTGCGGCAGGTAGTGCAGGCGCGGGCCGGCATTGGCAATGCCCACCAGCTCGAGCAATTCGATGGTGCGGGCGCGCGCGGCGGCGCCGGTGATGCCGCGATGGCGCGCCAGTACCTCGCCGATCTGCGTGCCGATCGCGAATAGCGGGTCGAGCGAGGTCATCGCGTCCTGGAACACCATGGCGATGTCGCGTCCGCGGATGGCTTCCGCTTCGTTCGCATGCCGCAGCAGCGAGCGGCCGCGCCAGAGCACGTCGCCATGCTCGACCGCGCCGGGGGAATCGACCACGCCCATCACCGCCTGCATGGTGACGCTCTTGCCGGAGCCGCTCTCGCCGACGATGCCGAGCGTCTCGCCGGGCCGGACTTCGAGCGACACGCCGCGCACGGCCTCGATGCGGCCGCGCCGGGTCGTGAAGGTGACGACGAGATCGTCGAGTTCGAGCAGTGGCGCGCTCATGCTTCGATCCTGCGCGCGGCGCGCATCTGTCGGCCGGCGGCCGAGCGGGCGAAGCGCTTCTCGCGCTCCTGCGGGTCGGCCGTGGTCCGCACCCAGGCGGCCAGCAGGTTGGCCGAGAGAATGGTGAGCGCGATCGCCGCGCCGGGGAAGGTCACCAGCCACCACGCGCCGAAGATGTGATCCTTCCCGACGGCGATGTCGAGGCCCCAGGAGGTCGCCGGCGGCTGGATGCCCATGCCGAGGAAGGAGAGCGCGGCCTCGGCGAGCACGATGCGGGCGAATTCGAGGATCAGCAGCGTCGAGAGCGGCGCGGCGAGGTTGGGCAGGATATGGACGAAGATGATGCGGGGAACCGAGCAGCCGACCAGCTCGGCCGCCTCGACATAGCCCTCGTTGCGCGTCGACTTGACGATTCCGCGGGTCATGCGGGCGAACACCATCCAGCCGCCGATCGACAGGATGACGACGACCGTCATCGGCGAGGAGCCGAGCACCGTCAGCACGGTCAGCGCGAGCAGCAGGTCGGGGAAGGAGAGCTGCGTGTCGACCCAGCTCATCACGAAGCTGTCGACGCGGCCGCCGACATAGGCGGCGACCAGCCCGATGGTGACGCCGAACGTGCCGGCGATGGCGACGACGCTCAGGCCGACGGTGAGCGAGGTGCGGGCGCCATAGATGATGCGCGAGAGCACGTCTCGGCCGAGATTGTCGGTGCCGAGGATATGGTCGAGGCTGCCGCCGGCGAGCCAGAAGGGCGGATCGAGCCGGGCGCGCAGCGCCTGCGTCGCCGGGTCGTGCGGCGCGACCAGCGGCGCGAAGGCCGCCGCGAAGATGAGCAGCATCAGGAACAGCGCCGAGAGCGTGGCCGGTCGGTCGCGCAACAGCTCGCGCAACAGCTGGCCCGGCGCATTTCCCGTGGTGGATGGCGTCGTCATCAGGCGTTCACCCGCGGATCGATGGCGCGGTGCGCGATGTCGATGAGGATGTTGATGCAGACCGCCATGACGGCGACCGTGAACACCACGGCCTGTAGCAGGATCAGGTCCTGCCGCTCGATCGACTGCATCACGGTGAGGCCGAGGCCGGGCCAGGCGAAGATCGATTCGACAACGACGACATTGCCGGCCAGCGCGCCGATGATCTCCCAGCCGGACAGCGTCAGGATCGGCACGGAGGCGTTGCGCAGCGCGTGCACGCCGATGACGCGCGCCCGCTTCAGCCCCTTGGCGCGGACGACCTTGATGTACTGGCGGTTCATCTCGTCGATCATCGCCGTCCGCACCACCATGGCGAGGCGGGCGAGCGAGGGCAGGGCCAGCGTGACCGCCGGCAGGACGATGTGGGCGGGGGAGCGGGCGCCCGAGGTCGGCAGCCAGCCGAGCTTGACGCCGAACAGGATGATCAGCAGCAGGCCGAGCCAGAACTGGGGCATGGAGAGGCCGGCGAGGCTGGCGACGACGGTGGTGCGGTCGACGATGCCGTCGGGGCGGAGCGCCGCGACGATGCCGAGCGGGATCGACAGCAGGATGGCGGCACCGATGCCGGCGGCGGTCAAAAGCGCCGTCATCGGCAGGCGCTGCAGCACGATGTCCATGGCCGGGCGCCGCTGCCACAGGCTGTCGCCGAAATTGAAGGTCAGCGTGTTGCCGGCGAATTGCAGGAATTGCTCGAGGATCGGCCGGTCCAGTCCGAGCTGGTTGCGCAGCAGCGCGCGCTCCGCCTCCGTCGCCTCGACCGGCAGCATGATCTGGACGGGATCGCCGATGATGCGCGTCACGAAGAAGACGATGGTCATCACGCCGAGGACGACGACGATACCGTGCAGGAGACGCCGGATGACGAGATTAGCCACGGGATCGTTCCGTCGCGAAGGCGGGAGGGCCGTCCTCATGCTTGATGTCGGGGCTGGTCACGTATGTCCTCCGATGGTGGTTCGTTCTAGGACGTCGCCCGCGACGGGTCGTGATACGCCATTCCACACTCTGGCTAGCGCGAGAACAATAGTTCCAAGACGGGCAGTCTCAGAAGAATGAACTGGCTGGATGAATTTTCTAAGGCCCGCAGTTTTATTGGCACGAATAGACTTCACCCTCTGCGCGATCCAAGTGCAACATCCGGACCGTGTCAGACTTCTCGTTCCTCGGGTGGATCATATGAACCTGTTGCTGGATTTCAGGTCGAGCCTCCGGCGCACTGCGCTGGCTTCCGTCTCGGCGATCGGCCTTCTCATGGTGGCGGCCGGTGGCGCGCTGGCGGCGGACTTCGTCGTTGCGATCGGCGCCGAGCCGACGACGCTCGACCCGCAGGCGCAGGACGACGGTCCCGAGCGTCTGGTCAACGACAATATCTACGAGACGCTCTATGTCCGCGACGCGGAGGGCAACCTGCAGCCCGGCCTCGCCGAGGGGCTGCCGAAGCAGATCGACCCGCTGACGTGGGAAATCGTCGTCCGCGACGGCATCAAGTTCCACAATGGCGAGCCGCTCGACGCCAAGGCGGTCGCCTTCAGCCTGAAGCGCATCGTCGACCCGGCGCTGAAATCCGGCCAATTCTCCTATGTCTCTACGATCAAGGACGCGGTCGCGGTCGATGATCGCACGGTGCGCGTCACCACCGAGAAGCCCGATCCGGCGCTGACGGCGCGGCTCTACTGGCTGAAGATCGTGCCGCCGGCCTATGCCTCGGACCCGAACTTCGCCGCCCACCCGATCGGTTCCGGCCCGTACAAGCTCGAGCGCTGGGATCGCGGCGAGGAGGTCGTGCTGTCGGCCAATGCCGATTACTGGGGCGACAAGCCCAAGGTCGACGAGGTGACGTTCCGTTTCATCCCGGATGCGAGCACGCGCCTCGCGGGCCTGCTCGCGGGCGAGGTCGACCTGATCAACAATGTCGCGCCGGAATTCGAGAAACAGCTGCCGAAGGTCGCCAAGGTCGAGGGCCTCGAGCTGCCCTTCATCGTGCTGAACGCCCGGCCGGGCTCGCCGCTCGCCGATGCGCGGGTGCGCCAGGCGCTGCTCTATGGCGTCAACCGCGAGGAGCTCGCCGAGGGCCTGTTCGAGGGCAATGCCAGTGTCGCGTCCGGCCAGCTCGCCGTGCCGACCGCCTTCGGCTTCAACGACGCCATCAAGCCCTATCCCTATGATCCGGAGAAGGCGAAGGCGCTGCTCAAGGAAGCCGGCGCCGAGGGCATCACCATCAACGTCGTCGGTCCGGGCGGCCGCTTCCTCAAGGATCGCGACACGGTCGAGGCCGTCGCCGCCTACTGGACGGCGCTCGGGCTGGACGTGAAGGTCCGCATTCCCGAGTGGAGCGACTATCTGGCGACGATCTTCAACAAGGATGCCCGGCCTGACGTCTTCTACTCGTCGAGCGCGAACGAGCTGTTCGACGTCGATCGCGCCATCACGGCCTACTACCACCCGGAGAGCCCCGGCGCGTCCAACGCCGACGCCGAACTCGGCCAGTGGATCGATACCGCCCGCTTCGAGACCGACGTCGACAAGCGCAAGGCGCTCTACGCTGCCATCACCGGGCGTTCCCACGACCAGGCGCTGGTCAACTCGCTCCTGCGCGTCCAGGACATCTATGGCCTCAGCGAGCGGACCGAATGGAAGCCGCGCGTCGACGGCAAGGTGTTCGTGAAGGACGTCGTCGTCACCGAATAGCTGCGGTGCATCGGCAAACCATCAAGGCGGCCGGGGCGATCATCGCCCCGGCCGTTTCGTTTCCGGTGACGCCCCGCGCCGCCTTCGCGGCTAGATGTGAGCGTTTTCGAGCGAAGTGGATACCGGTTCGCGTGAAGAAAACCCGACCAAACACGGCGCTAGAGCCGTTCGGCGTTTCCATGAAACGCTGAACGGCTCTAGCGCATGCTCTCGATCAGCTCTTCGGCGTCCGCGTCGGCGTGGCGGTTGGCCAGCTGGAAGGCCGCCTCGGCGTCGCCGTTGCAGATCGCGGTGACGAGCGGCTGGTGCAATTCGATGATGTCGTTCGGGTCGCTGTAGAAGCGGTCGGTCAGGCGCAGGAACATGCGCGTCTGGCCCTCCAGCCGCTTGTAGGCCTCCATCAGCCGGCGATGGCCGGAGATCGCGATCACGGTATGGTGGAATTCGAAGTCGAGTTCGATCAGCTTGGCGCGATTGCCCGCCTGCGCGGCGACGCGCATCGACTGGAGCAGCGCCTCCAGCGCCTTGCGTCCCTGGTCGTCGATCCGCTTGGCGGCGAGGCGGGCGCCGAGCGATTCCAGCGCTTCGCGCAGCAGCGAGATCTCGTAGACGTCGGCCTTCTCGACGGTGATGACGAAATTGCCGCGGCGCGGGCGGTACTCGACCAGACCCTCGGCCTGCAGGAACTTCAGCGCGGCGCGGATCGTGCCCTGGCTGACATTGAAGCGGTTGGCTAGGTCGAGTTCGATCAGGCGCGAGCCGGGGGCGAGCTCGCCGTCGAGGATGGCGGCCCTGAGCGCCTCGCCGATCTCGGATTCGAGGCTCGCATGGGTGTCGCCGGAGACCAGCTTGCGTGTCGGGCGACGGGTCATCGGCCTTCACCGACCGGTTGCAGAGCGCGGTCCGGCGTCGCGGCGGGCCGGGCGGAGCCCGATGCCGCATTCCGGCGCTTCCGACGCATGACGCCGTGATCGGTCTGCCGTTCGCTCTTCCGTTTTCCCATGCGCCTCAGCCAGTTTCTGGAACATCCGAGCGCTCCGCGACGCGCTCGAAAATAACAATAAACGATATTCGGGACGGAGCTAGGCCACGCCTGCGCGCAGGGCGTCGCATCCACGGTCCGGACCACAGGTTGCAGCAGCCTCGGGACGGCTTCCGCAATTTCCTGTCTTTCAGATTGGAATTTTATCAATAATCGATATTGACACCTGCGCTGTACCGCAGGATGTTGCGCGCCGCCCGTAGGCGGCCTCGCAGGACCGCCTCGCCCGCCGCCGGGATCCGGCGGCGACCGCCCAGCAGGAGAGCCAGGTGTCGTCGATTTTTTCCAGGGATTATGCCACCGAGCTCCCGACCGCGGTCCGCGGCAGCGGCGTCTATCTCTATGACGCCGACGGCAAGGCCTATCTCGACGGCATGGGCAGCGCCGGCGTCGTCGGCATCGGTCATGGCCGCACCGAGATCTACCAGGCGCTGGCGGCGGCGGGCGACAAGGTGACCTTCGCCTATTCGGCCCAGTTCACGACGCCGTGGCAGGAGGAGTTCGGCCGCTCGATCCTCTCGGTCGCGCCGAAGGGGATCGCATCCGTCTATTTCGTCTCGGGTGGCTCCGAGGCGAACGAGACCGCGCTGAAGCTGGCGCGCCAGTATCATCTGGAGCGCGGCGACACGCAGCGCCAGAAGATCATCTCGCGCTGGCAGAGCTATCACGGTGTGACCATCGCGACCTTGTCGCTCTCCGGTCGTACCAGCTGGCGCGCGCCCTATACGCCCTATCTTCTGCCGGTGATCCATATCGCGCCGCCCTACGAATATCGCTGCGCCTATTGCAAGGACAAGGGCGGCTGCACGCTCGACTGCGCCGACGAGCTGGAGCGGGCCATCAATCTCGAGGGGCCGGAGACCATCTCCGCCTTCTTCGCCGAGACCATCGTCGGCACGACGGCGTCGGGCCTGGTGCCGCGGCCGGACTACTACAAGCGCATCCGCGAGATCTGCGACCGCTACGGCATCCTGTTCGTCGCCGACGAGGTGCTGGCCGGCTACGGCCGCACCGGCCGTCCCTTCGCGATCCAGGACTGGGACGTAGTGCCGGACATGATCACCTGCGGCAAGGCGATCGGCAGCGGCTACGCTCCGCTCGGCGCCGTGCTGATCAACGACAAGATCACCGACTTCTTCCGCGACAGCCGCAAGCGCTTCGTGCACGGCTTCACCTATAGCGGCCATCCGACGTCCTGCTTCATCGGCCAGCAGGTGTTCGACATCATGTCGAAGGAAGGATTGTTCACCCGCGCCGGAGAGATCGGCCGCTATCTGCATGATCGCCTCGACGCCCTGCAGCAGCGCCATGCCTCTATCGGCGAGGTGCGCGGGCGCGGCCTTTATGCCGGCGTCGAGTTCGTCGCCGATCGCGCGACGCGCCAGCCTTACCCGGCCGAGAAGAACTTCACCTCGCGGCTCGTCGCCGGCATGAAGGATCGCGGCGTCATCGTCGGCGGCGGCGTGCCGGGCGCCAATTTCGGCCAGGGTGGCGACCATATCCAGATCACGCCGCCCTTCATCGTCAGCGAGGCGGAGATCGACCAGATCGTCGATGCGCTGGACGACACGATCGGGGCGATCGCCTGAGGCCGGGGGAGCGCGTGCGCGGGCCGCGGGCCGCGTCCTGCGCCGAAACGCGGCAACGGGTGTCGAGGAGAGTGACTTGCGGACTATCAATAATCGAGTATCGTTTCTCGACAAGCCGCAAGCATGACTGAACGACTGCGCTGCCCGGCGCGGGGCCGTTGCTCCGTGCCGGGATGAAAAAGAACCACAGAGGGACGACAATGTTGAAGACGCTTCTTGCCGCCGCCTGCGTCGCGGCGCTCACCACCGTGTCGGCGCATGCCGGCGTCACCATCCGCATCGGCGGCGCGGGCTCCGACGACAGCCCGGACACCAAGGCCATGCAGGTCTTCAAGGAGAAGATCGAGGCCGATCTCGGCACCGACGTCTCGATCGAGCTGTTCCCCGGCTCGCATCTCGGCACGGTCGACGAGATGGTCGAGCAGGTGAAGGGCGGCGTGCTCGAATGCATGTATGAGAGCGTCGGCGTGCTCGGTTCGTTCCACCCGGCCGCGAATGTCGAGGGCGTCGCCTATATCTATCGCGACGAGGACCACTTCTTCCGCATCTGGCGCGGCCCGGTCGGTCAGGAAATCCTGGATTCGATCGCCAAGGAAGCCGGCTTCCGCGTCGTCGGCCCGGCCTATCATGGCTTCCGCCAGTTCCTGGTGACCAAGCCCGCCGACAGCCTCGACGACCTGCAGGGCCGCAAGATCCGCGCGCCCGGCATCCCGGCCTATATCGAATCGATCCGCGCGCTCGGCGCCAATCCGGCGACCGTCGCCTTCGAGGAAGTCTATACGGCGGTCCAGCAGGGCGTCGTCGACGGCGTCGAGCAGCCGCTCTTCGCCATCCAGGACAAGCGCTTCTACGAGGTCGCCAAGCACCTCGTCATGACCAACCACATGGCCGAGACCATGGGCTTCATGTGCAACGCGGACTGGTATCAGGGTCAGGACGAGCGCGTCCGCAACGCGATCAATGCCGCCGCCGACGCCAGCGCCGACTGGTACAAGGGCTATACCACCGACGCCCAGGCCCAGGTTCTGGACAAGCTGGTCGCCGAGGGCGTCGTCGTGCACAAGCCCGATCTCGCGCCCTTCATGGTGAAGGCCAAGGAGGCGAAGTACGATCCGGCGCTCGAGCCGATCATCGCCAAGATCCGCGCGGTCCAGTAAGAAGCGGCCCGCCGCATGACTGCGGCGGGCCCGTCTCCCTTGGGGGTATCGATGACAAGCATCCTCGTCCGGATCGGCGATCTCTTGCGCCGGCTGCTCAGCTTTCTGGTCGGGGCCCTGCTGCTCGCGATCGTCCTGCTCGTCTGCGTGCAGGTTTTCTCGCGCTACTTCATCGGCGCGGCGACGCCGGGGATGGCGGAAATCTCCCGTCTCCTCTTCATCTGGCTCACCTTCCTCGGCGCCGCCCTGCTGATCAGCCGCCGCGAGCTGATCGTCATCGACTTCCTGCACGACAAGCTGAACGCCGACCTGTTCAAGCGGCTCGGCATCCTGATCGATCTCGCCACGGCCGCCTTCCTGATCATGCTGGCGATCTATGGCCGCCACCTGATGGCGGTCGTCGGACAGAAGATCGCTCCGGCGACGGGGTTGCCCTTCGCCTGGTTCTACGGCTCGCTCGTCGCCTTCGCCTGCCTCGGCCTGTTCTTCGTCATCGAGCGCATCCTGGCGCCGGCCGCCGCGGCAGCGCGCGAGGCAGAGGCCAAGGCCAAGGCGCTGTCCGAAGGCCATGCCGCTCCGACCGAAAGCCTTCCGTCATGATGATGCTCGCCGTTCTCGCCTCGGTCTTCTTCACGCTGACCCTGCTGGCCGTGCCGATCGCGATCGCGCTCGGCGTCGCGGCCCTCATCATCGTCGCCATCTGGGGCATGCCGGGATTCATCCTGGCGCAGAAGATGGTCAACGGCATCGATTCCTTCCCGCTGCTCGCCGTGCCGTTCTTCATTCTCGCGGCGCTGGTGATGAACAGCGGCGGCATCACCACCCGCGTCGTCGACCTGTTCTCCTCCGCGCTCGGCCGCGTGCGCGGGTCGTCCGGCGTCGTCAATGTCGGTACCAACGTGTTCCTCGCCGGCATCTCGGGCTCCTCGGTCGCCGACGCCTCGGCGAGCGGCGCGCTGCTGATCCCGGAGATGCGTAAGCAGGGCTATACGGGCGGCTTCGCGGCGGCGCTCACCGCCGGCGCCGCGGTCATCGGCCCGATCATCCCGCCGAGCATCCCGCTGGTGATCTACGGCGTCATCGCCCAGGTCTCGATCACCAAGCTGTTCGTCGGCGCCTATATCCCGGGCCTGCTGATCGCCTCGGCGCTGATTGCCTATGTCATGCTGCATGCCAAGCGGCATGACCTGCCGGCGCGCGGCCGCCAGTCCTGGGGCGTGATCGGCCGGCAGTTCAAGGGCAGCGCCTGGGCGTTGTCCATGCCGTTGCTCCTCATCGTCGGCGCCAAGGGCGGGCTGTTCACCGTCACCGAACTCGGCGCGGTGCTGGTGCTCTACGCCATCTTCATCGGCTGGATCATCCATCGCGAGTTCAAATGGCGGCGGTTCCCCGCCATGCTGACCGACGCCGGCTTGCAGACGGCCAACATCATGCTCGTCGTCGCGGTCTCGTCCTTCATCGCCTATCTGGTCGTCGTGCACGGCATCCCGCGCGACATCCAGACTCTGCTGCACGGCGCTGAACTTTCGCCGTGGGAATTCCTGCTGATCGTCAACCTCGTGTTCCTCGTCGCGGGCATGTTCCTCGATTCGACGCCGGCGACAATCATCCTGGTGCCGATCTTCCTGCCCGCCGCCATCAGCTTCGGTATCGACCCCACGCATTTCGGCCTGGTGATCGTGCTCAACCTGATGGTCGGCCTGATCCATCCGCCGCTCGGCCTCAACCTCCTGATCACGCAGTCGATCGCCAAGGTGCCGATGCGCGACGTCATCTGGGCCAGCCTGCCGATCGTCGGCATCGTGCTGACCGTGCTGCTGATCATCACCTTCGTGCCGCAGACTGTGCTCTGGCTACCGGCCGCGATGGGCATGTAGGCGGCGGAAGGCGATCCAGTAAAAAAGGGGGCTGCTCCGGAAGGAGCAGCCCCCTTTTCCTTGGCCGATCGTCGCGTGTTCCTAGCCGCGCTTGATGATGATCGCGCCGACGACGACCGAGATCGCCGTCGCCACGTAGATCGACAGCGCCTGTTCGACGAAGCGCATCCAGAACAGGTGGATCGCGACGAAGACGACCACGGCGATGAAGATCCGGTCGAACAGGTTGGTGTCGATCGGCAGGAATCCGTCCGGGCGGACGGCGCGCTTAGGCGCGCCGTTGCCATTGGACCGGGGAATGGGGTTCTCGATGAAATCGCTGGCCATCTGGTTCATCCCTTGACCGCGCCGAAGGTCAGGCCGGCAACGATGTGTTTCTGCACCAGGGCGAGGAACAGCACAGCCGGGATCAGGGTGAGCATCGCGGTCGCGGCCATCTGGCCCCAGTTCGTGCCGGTGACGGTGACAAACTCCGCGAGGCCGGTGGTGATCGTCCGCGCGTTGACGCTGGTGAGGGTCGCGGCGAACAGATACTCGTTCCAGGCGAACACCCAGCAGAGGATCGCCGTCACGGCGAGGCCCGGCCGCGCCAGCGGCAGGATCACGTGGAACAGCACCTGCAGGGTGCTGGCGCCGTCGACATAGGCCGCCTCGTCGAGCTCGCGCGGGATCGCGTCGATCACGCCGCGCAGCGTCCAGATGGCGAAGGGCAGGTTGAAGACGCAATAGAGCAGGATCAGGCCGATGCGCGTGTCGAACATCTTCCAGTCGCCGACGACGAAGACCTGCGTGTAGAGCAGGAACAGCGGCAGCAGGAAGGCGGCCGGCGGCGCCATCCGGTTGGTGATCGTCCAGAAGAAGATGTTCTCCTTGCCAGAGAGCTTGTAGCGCGACAGCGCGTAGCAGGCGAGCAGGGCGAGGATCGTCACCAGGATCGCGTTGGAGGTCGCGATGACGATCGAGTTGAGCATGTACTTCTGGTAGGTCGGGTCGTGGATCGTGTTCAGGTAGTTCTCCGAGAAGAACGACTTGATCAGGAAGCTCGGCGCGCTGAACAGCTCGACGCGGCTGCGCGCCGAGACGACGAACATCCAGTAGATCGGGAACAGCGTGACGAGGCTGGCGGCCAGCCAGAACAGCAGCGAAAGGCCGGGGCGATTGCGGGTCATTCGGGCTTCCTCAGATCGCGGCGGGCGACCAGGCCGGCATAGAGCAGCCAGCACAGGACGATGGTGAGATAGAGCGTGATCAGCGACATGGCCGATCCGTAGCCATAGTCCGTCTTGGGAAAGACGATGCGCCAGATATAGAGGCCGATGAAGCGCGTGGCGGAGCCGGGGCCGCCGCCGGTCAGCATCCAGATCTCGTCGACGGTGCGCATCGCATCCATCAGGCGGATGAAAAGCGCCGACAGGATGGCGGGCTTGAGCATCGGCAGCGTCACGTACCAGAAGGTCTGGTAGCGGTTGGCGCCGTCGATCTGCGCCTGCTCGAACGGCTCCTTCGGCATGGACGAGAGCGCCGCCAGCAGGGTCAGCGTGACGAGCGGCGTCCAGTGCCAGATGTCCATGATCACCGCGGTCAGGAACGCCTGTCCCGCGAAGCGGCTGATCAGGAATTCGTAGCCGAACCACTGATTCAGGTAATACGGGATGGGGCCGAGGCCGGGCACCGTCATCAGGCGCCAGGTCGCGCCGACGGCGACCGGGGCGATCATCAGCGGCAGGGTATGGATCGTGCGGAAGAAGCCCTTGAGGGGAAAGTTCTTCATGAAGAGCTGCGCCAGGAAATAGCCCAGCACGATCTGGCTGACGACGGCGAAGATGCCGAATTTGAGCGTGTTCCAGAGCGACATCAGGAAGCCCGTGTCGAACACCAGCTGGCGATAGTTCGACAGGCCGCTGAAGCGCATGGTCGGGTCGGCGGCGAAGCTGTTCCAGTCGAAGAAGCTTACGACCAGCACGTAGATGAAGGGCGTGAGACCGAAGACGGCCAGGATCAGAAGGGTCGGCGCGAGAAACAACCAGCCGAGTGTTTGGGAGCGCATGAAGCCGTTCCTCGTTGAAACGCTTGCGGATCGCCACATCGCCCGCTCGCGGTAGGCGGCGGCCGGGCGGGCAGGGGTCGGGCCGCGGCCCTCGATCGCGGAAAGGGGCGGGCCCTCGGGAAGGCCCGCCCCGCGCCCGCCTTCGGCGCGGCGCGTCAGGAGCGGCTTACTTGCGGTAGCCGAGCTTCGTCAGTTCCGCTTCCGCGGTCGTCGCCATCTGGTCGAGCGCGTCCGAGGCGGAGAGCTCGCCCGAGATCGCCTGCCAGAAGATCGGGGCGACGGCCTCGCGCAGCTGGTTGTGGAACGGGTAGGGCGGTGCGCCGGCGAACAGCTTGCCCTGGTCGCGCATCAGCGTGTAGTAGCCGTCCGTCTTGGCGTCCTGGGCCTTGACCTTCGGATCGTCATAGGTCGACTGCAGCGTGATGCGGGAACCCGCGACCGCCCAGTCCGCCTGCACGGACGGCTGCGCGATATATTCCAGGAACAGTGCCGCGGCGGCCTTGTTCTTGGACGAGTGCGGGATGCCGAAGGCGCCGCCGTCATAGTAGCCGATATAGCCGGTGCCGGCCTCGGCGGCTTCCATGACGCCGGGCTCGACCGGCGGCAGCGCGACGCCGACCTTGCCGACGACCTTCGACTTGGAATCGTCCGTCGCGATCCAGGCGGCGTTCTCGCCATAGACGAGGCCCTGGGCGGCGCGGCCGGCCGCGAAGGTGGCGGCGACTTCGTCCCAGGTCGACGCGGTCGACTCCGGCGGGGCGTTGTTCAGCAGGTTGAGCCAGAACTCGAGCGCCGCCTTGGCCTCGGGGCTGTTCATCTTGCCGCCATTGGCAACCGTCGCGGCGTAGTTGTTGGACGCGTCGATACCCCAGTTGTAGACGCCGAAGGTCGGGGCGACGCTCTCGACATATTCATACCAGGAGGCCGGATGGCCGGTATTGGCCTGCACCGTGGAACCCCAGAGCTCGATGCCCTTGTCCTTGCCCCACTGGGTGAAGAAGTCGGCGATCTCGGTGTATTCGGCGTGGTTCTTGGCCGGCGCCAGGTCGCGGTTGTACTTGGCCTTGAACGCGGCCTGGACTTCCGGATCCTCGAACAGGTCCTTGCGGTACAGATAGACCTTGACGAAGGCCTCCATCGGCACGCCGAACAGGTCGCCGTCCTTGCCCTTGAAGTAATTGGCGAAGGTGGTGAAGTTGGCGGGATCGTAGTCCGGCGCCTTCAGCTTCGGGTTCTCCTCGAAGAATTTGGTCAGGTTGACCAGGAAGTCGCGGGCGAGATAGCCGTAGACGGCGTCCTGCTCGATATAGACGAAGTCATAGATGCCTGTATTGGCCTCCATGTCCTTGATCGCCTTGTCGTACATCTGGTCCCAGGACGTCGCCTCGAACTCGACATTGATGCCGGTCGCCTTGGTGAAGGCCGGACCCAGCACGTTCTTGACGTAGTTCGACGGCGGCGTGCTCTCGGAGATGCCGCGGATGGTCGCGCCGGAGAGCTCCTTGCCGGCATCGGACCAGAAGTCCGCCTTGGCGGGCGTCACGCCTGCCATCAGGCCCGCCGCAAGTGCGCCGAGCATCATTCGCTTCAAACCAGACATTCCTCGTCCTCCCTCGGATTGTCGACGGCGTCCCGGCATCCGTCGCGTGCCGCAGGCGCAGAAGCGCCAGCGGCCCGGGCCGGGGATGCGCTTCATGCGTTGGCGGAAGCGCGCCGTATGCCTAACCTCCACGAAGCGGGCGGAGCCTCCTCCAGGCTCTGGCTTGCTCGATCAGCCCGCCCGCTTCCCGACGGACTCTAGAAGAGCGTCCTGCGGCTCACCACGCGCGTTTGTGGCGGCATCTGTACAATTTTGTCGGCCGCAAACGGCCTGGTTCGACGGTTCACGCGCGGGCTTCGGCCGCGTGGTCCCAGCGCGCGATCGTGCCGATACGGCGGGAATCACGCCGATAGGCGGACGGCGATCGCCCGCAGATCTTCACGAACTGGCGGTTGAAATTGGCGATATTGTTGAATCCGACCTCGAAGCAGATGTCGGTGATCGGCTTGTCGGTGCGGCTCAGTAGGTTGCAGGCCGAATGCACGCGGGTGCAATTCACATAGCGGGCGAAGGTGTGGCCGGTCTGCTTCTTGAAGAAGCGCGAGAAGGCGCTCGCCTCCATGCCGCACAGGCTGGCGACCTGCGACAGCCGGATCGGCCGCGCGAAGTTCTCCAGGATGTGGTTGATCGCGATTTCCAGCTTGCCCGACGCGCGGCTGGGCGCGGTCGCGCCGGCGGCCGCGCGCGACAGCATCCGCCGCTCCTCCGGCTTCTGCGATAGCGCTGTCATCAGTTCTAGAAACAACACGAGCCGCTGCGGCCCGCTCGCCGCGCCGATCTCGCGCAGCAGCCTGCGTCCGGTCTCGGCCGTGGCGCCGGAGAACTCGACGCCGCGCGCCGCGTCGGCGAACAGCGCGCCGAGATCGTGGAATTCCGGGCAGAGGCCGACGACCTTGTCGGCGAAGTCGGCGCTGAACTGGATCAGCATGTCGCGGTCGACGACGCGCTCGCCCGGCAGGATGGCGCTGACCCAGTTGTGCGGCAGGTCGGGCCCGGTCAGGACGAGGCAGCCGGATTCGAAGTCGCCGACATAATCGCCGACCATCATCTCGCCCGAGCTCGCCTGGATCAGGTGCAGCTCATATTCTGGATGGTGGTGCCACTTGGCCAGATGATGAGGGTAGTCGTGCACGTTCCACCGGAATGATTCCGACGGCGCGCAGACGATGACCTCGAAGTCCGGCGCGAATTTGCGCTCGAAGCCCATGGCGGTTCTTCCCTGTCCCTGGACCACCGCCGGCGTTTTTGCCACGCCTTGTCGAACGGTCCTGTTGCTCACGCACAGAAGATGGACCCCTCATTGTTGAGCCAATCGGGGAGAAAAGAAAGGGCGCGTGGAGGCAGGGTGCAGGATTGGAGCGAAACGGCCCCTGACAGTCGTATCGCCGGCCCTTGGGCCGGCGCGTTTCCTCGGCAGGCGGGCGGGAGCCGCTCAGACCAGCGCGTCGGGGCCGGCGCCGCAGACCAGCGCGCCGACGGAGTGGCCGGCCGGGAAGCTGAGCACGCCTGTCTGCAGTGCCGCGATCGCGGCGGCACCGGAGAGGTCGGCGGCGATCCCCATCTCGAACCAGAGCCAGCGGCTTGCTTCGAGCATGGCCTCGTCCGGGACGAGCACGATGTCGTCGACGTGATCCCGGACCAGTTCGAACACGCCGGGGTCGGTCTCGGCGCAGGACATGGTTGCGACGCGGCTGGTCACCGCGGGGAGGCGGACCACCCGGCCCGCGTCGAGCGAGGCCTTCAGCGTCGGCGAACCCTCCGGCTCGATGCCGATGATCCTGACCGAGGGTTTCAGCGCCTTGATGGCGACGCCCATGCCGGAGATCAGGCCACCGCCGCCGATCGCCACCAGAACGGTGTCGACGTCGGGGACCTCTTCCAGCAGTTCCAGGGCCGTCGTGCCCTGACCGGCGATGACCTTGGCATCGGCGAAGGGGTGGAAATAGGCGGCGCCCCGTTCCTTGGCGAAGGCGAGCGCATGCTCGTTGGTCTCGTTCCAGATGTCGCCGATGATCTCGACGGTGGCGCCCCAGCGCTTCAGCTTCTCGACCTTGGCGGGCGTGATGCTTTTCGGCACGAAGATCGTCGCCGGCACGCCGGCGAGCTTCGCCGCGCGCGCCGTGGCGAGGCCGTGATTGCCGCCCGACGCGGTGACGACGCCGCCGGCCAGTTCTTCCTTCGGCGTGGTCAAGAGCTTGTTGGTGGCGCCGCGCGCCTTGAACGAGCCCGTCGGCTGCAGGCATTCGAGCTTCAGCGACAGGGTCGCCTCGGTCACCGGCTCGGCCAGCGCCGTGGCGCGGATGTTCGGCGTGCGGCGGATATGCGGGGCAATCCGCGCGGCGGCGGCTTCGATATCGGCGAGCGTGATCATTCAGAGCGAACCCTTGTAGGGTGAGGCGACGACGAGACAGCAATTGCCGGGCCGGACGCGGCCTGGCTGGCGGCGACCATAGAGGATGCCGTCGGCGGCATAAAAGAGTTCGGCCGGCTTGCGGCTCGGATTGGCGAGGAAATGCACCCGTCCGGCCGGCTGGCCGGCGCGCACCGTCTCGCCGTTCCGGTGGAACGGCTCGAACACGCCGTCATCGTCCGAGATCACATAGGCGTCGGAACCCGGCAGTTCGTAGAGGCGCTGCGGATGGCGCGGCGCGGTCGCCAGCTCCGGCGGCAGCACGCCGAGATGCGCCAGCACGTTGCGAACGCCGCGGCGGCAGATATCAAGCGCGTCGAGCGAGACGGTGCCGCCGCCGGCCATCTCGGTGCCGACGACGGTGAGCCCGGCGCGGGCGGCCGAGGCGGTCGCCGTGCGTGTGTCGCCGCGGTTGTCGATCACGACCACGAGCGGCGCGTCGAAGGCGGTGACGGCGGCGACGTTCTTCGCGTGCTGGACCGGATCGGCGACCGGCTCGATCACCGAGCTCGGCATCAGGTCGAGCGACGAGCCGCCCGAATGCAGGTCGAGGAAGGCGTCGCCCATCGGGAACAGCGCGTCGTTGACGAAGGCGGAAATCTGCTGCGTCGTCGTGCCGTTGGCGTTGCCCGGGAAGGTCCGGTTCATGTTGAGGTCGTCGATCGGCGAGGTCCGGCGCGCGGCGTTGACCGCCGGCAGGTTGATCGCCGGAATGAAGATCAGCCGTCCCGAGACGAGGCCCGGATCGAGGTCTCGGATCATCTCGCCGAGCGCGATCGGCCCTTCATATTCGTCGCCGTGATTGCCGCCCTCCAGAATGACGGTCGGGCCGGTGCCGTTCTTGATCACGGCCAGCGGCACGCGCACCACGCCCCAGGCGTCGTCATGGACCGAGAGGGGCAGGTTGAAGAAGCCGCTCTGCTTGCCGTCCTTGTCGAAGTCGACGGTGCATTGCGCCAGTTGCTTAGCGTTCAGGCCCATTTTCTACTCTGTGCGGGACGACGAGGGGAGGGTGAATGACGGATCCGTCACGATCTTTAGCCTATTTTCTATCACTGATGATATCAAGAGTTGATATGTGATATCGTCCGCGTGCATGCTTGGCGCAAATGCCGCCTTGCGCGGCGACGCCGGTCCGGCAATGACAGGCATCAAAGGAGTGACGCGATGACCACAGCCAAGCGGCCATCCGGCGGAACGGGCGCCGACGATCAGAAGATGGCGGCGCGCGCCGGCCGGGGCGCGACCAAACCGGCCGCCAAGACGGCCACTGCCAAGACGGTCGCGGCCAAGGGCACTTCCGCCAAGGGCGCCGCCTTGCGCGCCTCCAAGGCGGCGAACGGCGAGAAGCCGGCCTATAGCGCGCCCGCGCTGGAAAAGGGGCTGGACGTGCTGGAACTGCTGGCGACCCTCTCCGAGGGGGTGACGCCGAGCCAGATTGCCCAGCAGCTCGGCCGCTCCCTGCAGGAGGTCTACCGCGTCGTGGTGGCGCTCGAGCGGCGCGGCTACATCCAGCGCCCGCCGGGCGAGGAGAGCCTGGTGCTGTCGAGCAAGCTGCACGACCTCGCCTATCGCTATCCGCCGATGCGCCGCCTCGTCGACGCCGCCCGCCCCGTGCTCAACCGCGTGGCGATCAACGCCTACCAGGCCTTCCACCTGGCGGTGCTCGACGGCCTGTCGATTCGTGTCGTGGCCCAGGTCGACAGCCCGGCGCCGCTCGGCTTCCGCCTGCGCGTCGGTACGCAGAACCCGGCCATCCGGACGGCCTCGGGCCGCCTGCTCATCGCCTACCAGCCGCCGGCCGTGCAGGAATGGCTGTTCGAGGCGATCGGCCAGACCGCGCCGAAGAGCGAGATCGAATGGCTCAAGCGGCGCATCGAGGTGGTGCGCTCGGTCGGCTACGAGATGATCGAGGGCGAGGCGCTGAAGGGCATCACCGATGTCAGCTTCCCGATCCTGAACGCGGACGGCTTCGCTCCGGCGGTGCTCACCATGCCGTTCCTCGCTTCCTCGACCGAGAAGGTGCCGTTCGACGAAGCCAACCGGCTCCTGTTCGAGGCGGCGCAGACGATCACCGGCCTGCTCGGCGGCGAGCTGACGCCGCCCCGCTTCCCGCTCGTCCATACCGGTGGCCCGGTGGGCAGCGGCGGCCGCTGAGGTCCCGGCGCGGCGCCCGCTCCGGAGCGCCGTGGCCTGATGGCGCGTGTCGTGGCTCATCGCACGGCACCGGCGATGGCGCCCGACAGGATCTGGCGCTGGAACAGCATGTAGACGATGATCACCGGCAGAAGCGCCACGATCAGGCCGGCGCTGATCAGCGGGATCGAGACGTCGTACTGGCCCGAGAGCAGCGCGACGCCGACCATCAGCGTCTTCTTGTCCGAGCCGCCGAGGATCACCAGCGGCAGCAGCAGGTCGTTCCACATCCAGACGAAGTTCAGGATCGACAGCGCCGCGATGGCCGGGATCGAGATCGGCAGCAGCACCGAGAACAGGATGCGGATGTCGCCGGCGCCGTCGAGGCGCGCGGCCTCGATGAGTTCGTCGGGAATGGCGCGGAAATAGGCCGACAGAAGATAGGTGCCGAGCGGCAGGCCGAAGGCGGCGTAGGCGAAGATCAGGCCTTGGTAGGTGCCGCCGAAGCCGAGGTCGAGGATCGTCTCGTAGAGCGGATAGATGATCACCTGGCTCGGGATGACGAGCATGGCGATGATGAACAGGAAGACGTAGTTGCCGCCCTTGATCTTCAGCTTGGTAACGGCATAGGCGATGAACAGCGCCGCGACGGTCGAGAGTATCAGGCCGCCGGCCGTGGTGATGATGCTGTTCAGGAGCAGCCTCCAGACCTGCATGCGCTCGAAGGTCTCGATGTAGTTTTCGAAGGTGATGTCGGTGACGAAGCCGAGCGGATCGGCCGAATAGTCCGAGCGCGTCTTGAACGAGTTGATGATCGTGAAGATCAGCGGATAGAGCGTCACCACGGCGAGTATGACCAGGACGATGGTCACGAGCCAGCGGGTCAGCGCCATGCGCACCGAGGAGACGGTCAGTTGCGGGGTGGCGGTCTTCATTTCGGCTTGGCCCCCTCAACATACATGCGGCGGACGACGAAGGCGGAGACGAGCGCGACGAACAGGAAGAGGGCCATGCCGATGGCCGCGCCGAGGCCGCGATCGAGGAACTGGAAGGTGGTCGTGAAGACGAGGAACTCCGGCAGCACGGTCGCCGTACCGGGACCGCCCTTGGTCAGCGCGTAGATCAGCGGGAACATCCAGATCAGGATGCCGGAGGTGCACAGCACCGCCCAGTAGCCGATCACCGGCTTCAGCAGCGGCATGATGATGTGGAACAGCAGCCGCCAGAAGCCGGCGCCGTCGAGCTTGGCCGCCTCCACCACTTCCTCCGAGACGGTCGAGAGGCCGGAGAGATAGGTGAGCACGCCGAGGCCGAAGAAGCTCCAGAGCGCGACGGCGGTGAGCGAGAGCAGGGCGCTGGTCGGGCCGTTCAGCCATTCGATGGCGAGCGGCGCCAGGCCGATTGTCCGGAGCAGCGCGTTGAGCGGCCCGTCGGGGGCGAGGATCTGGCGGAACATGATGCCGACGACGATCGGCGCGATCATGTAGGGCAGGAAGAAGGCGGCGCGGAAGAACTTCCAGCCCGGCGTCTTCTGGAACAGCAGGAAGGCCAGCACCAGCGGCAGAACGATCCAGACCGGCAGCGTCGCGAAGGCGATCAGCGCGTTGCGGAACGAGTCGTGCACCGCGGGATCGTCCAGCATGGTGCGGTAGTTGGCGAGGCCGGCGAAGCTCGGATCCTCGAAGCCGCGTGTCTCCTGCAGGCTCAGCCAGATGGTGCGGACGAGCGGCACCAGCTTGAACAGGATGGCGAGCGCGAGGCCCGGCAGGACGAACAGGGCGGCGACGAGCATGTCGCGCCGGACCAGGGGACGTTTCGCCCGTGCAGCCGTTCGCGCGGCGCCGTCGCCGGTCGCCAGATTGGCCAGTTCAGCCATCGATGATCCCGTTGTTTGGAAGGGGCGGGGAGGCGGCCTGCCTCCCCGCGGTCATTCTCTTGCGCTGCGCTTACTGGCGCTTGCTCGGGCTCTGTTCGAGCGCCTTCTGCATCCGCGCCGTCCAGTCCTCGACCGTGAGGCGGCCGAGCGCGACTTCCTGCCAGCCGCGGGCGAGCGCGTCGGCTTCCTGGCCGGAGAGCAGGACGCCCGCATGCAGGGTCGGCTTCTTGATGATCTCGAGGATCTGGCCGAGGGCCTCCGACTTCGGCAACGCCGACGGGTCGACGTTCTTGTTGAGCGAGATGCCGCCGGCGACCTTGCTCAGCAGCTCGGCGTTCTCCTTGCCGGCCATGAATTTCACGAACTGGAAGGCGGCGTCCTTCTTGTCGCTCCATTCGGTGACGCCGAAGACCGAGCTCTCGATGCCCGAGAAGCTGTCGGCGAGCGGCGCGTCGGCGACGATGGTCGGCCAGCGCATGGCGCCGAGATTCTCGTCGCCGAGGATCTTGCCGAAGGCGGCCCAGTTGACGGCGTCGGAGATGATGGTGCCGGCGAAGGCGGCGTTGCCGCTCTGGAAGATGTCGGCGCCGTCCGGCAACATGGTGATCGAGGGCGCGCTGGAATTGGTCCAGCCGGCTTCCGTGATCGAGGCCAGGCCCTTCAGGATGTTGACCATCTTCGGGTCGGTCCAGGGCATCTTGCCGGCCAGCATGGCGCGCATGTCGTCTTCGGTCAGGTAGTTGCGCGCGATCTCGGGGAAGTTCCAGTAGGCCGGGAAGATGCCGGAAAGGCCGATGGCGACGCAGGTCTTGCCGATCGCCTTCACCTTGTCGCAGGCAATCTTCATCTCGTCCCAGGTCTTGGGCGGATTGGCGGCGTCGAGGCCGGCCTCCGTCAGCACCTTCTTGTTGTAGTACATGACGTTGCCCTGATAGCCGAAGGGCAGGCCGTAGCAGGGCTGGGTGGTGTCGAAGTTCAGGCAGCCGCCGCTATAGGTGATCAGGTCCTTGCCGGCTTCCAGCACTTCCGGCGGCAGCTCGGCATAGGCGCGGCGCCGGTCGAACAGTTCGAGGCCGGCATTGTTCTCCATCACGTCGGGGCCGCTCTTGGTCGTGATGTAGGGGCCCTGGACTTCCGGATAGCGGTCGAACGGCACCGTTTCGAGCTCGACCTTGATGGTCGGGTTCTGCTTCTCGAACTCGGCGACCAGCGCCTTCCAGTAGTCGGCGCCGCCCGGCTCCCAGTTGAGCACGCGGATGGTGGTGACGTCCTGCGCCTGCGCGGTCAGGCCGCCGAGCGCGGTCGCCGAGGCGAGCGCGAGGCCGGCGAGCATGCCGCGGACGGCGCGCCCGCCGGTCCGAGATGGTGTTGGCTTCATCATAGGTTCCCTTCTCCGTCTGGTTCTGGTCGCGCTTGCTGTCGAATGAATCCGGCTCTACGGGCACTCGTCCGCCGGGCCCGTCGGACCGGCGCGCGGCCTGTTGCCAGCGTCGCCGGCGTGGGGCCGGTCGGCTTTGTCCGAAGGCCTCAAAAGAGCGGTCAGCATCCCTGTCACCCCGCACTGGCCGCCGCCCTTGAGGCGGGTCTTGTCGGCGGCCATGCGGCAACGCTAGCACAGCGGTTTTTCTATTGAAATAGATATTTCTTATAAGAAATCGTGTCGCCGGTCGGCTTGGAACCTGCGCGAGCGCCAGCGTGCCGCGCGATGGTGCATCGCAGCAAGAATCAGTAAATGTTCAAGAACTCGGCTATACGGTCTTGGGCACCACGCCGCCGAGGCGGCTGGAGGCGAGGCAGGCGTCGACCAGAGCCATGGTACGGATCGAGTCGTGCACGTCGGTGTCGAGCACGCTGTCCTCGCCGGCGGCGTAGCGCTGCAGGTTCGACATCACCGCGCCGAAGGCATCCGGCACGCGCTCGCCGACCAGCGGCACGCCCGTCCATTCGCCGCCCTCGACGATCACCTCGAGCTTTTCCGGCACCGGCTTCAGATAGTCGTGCAGGTAGCCGAGATCGAGATGGGCGCAGCCCTTCGTGCCCTCGACGCGGATGGTCGCGTCGATGTGCTTCGGGCCGTAATTGTAGGTGTGGTTCAGCGACAGGCAGCAGCGCGCCCGCGGGCCGTAGTCGAGGATGATGCTGGAGCGCGCATCCTTCAGCTCGGGATAGCGCGGATGGGGCACCGCCTTGGCGTAGACGCTCTGCGGCTCGCCGAGGATCGAGCGGATCCAGTCGAGATAGTGGATCGAATGAAGCGGGATCTCGACGGCGTCGAGATGCGGGATGAACGACCACATCTCCCACGGCATGTAGACGGCGAGGCGCACTTCCAACTCGACGATGTCGCCGAGGAGACCGCGCCGGACGGCGTCGCGGATCGCCAGCATGGACGGGGTGAAGCGGAGCTGGAAGTTGGTCGCCGCCGTGATCTGGCGGGCGTCGATCGCCTCGACGATCTGGCGCGCGGCGGATAGATTGGCGCCGAGCGGCTTCTGGATCAGCGCGACGCTGCCGACGGGCAATTGCTCGACGGCGCCGAGGATCGCGGCCGGCGGCAGGGCGAGGTCGAAAACCGTGTCGCCCGTCCGGGCGGCGATCGCCGCCGCCATGCTCTCATGCACGACCGGAATGTCGAATTGATCGGCCACGGCGCGCGCCTTCGCCTGGTCGAGGTCGAAGATGCCGGCGACCGGCAGGCCGATCTTGCGATAGGCCGGCATATGGGCGCTGCTGACGATATCGCCCGCGCCGATGATGGTGATCGGCCGGGGGCGGCTCGGCATCGGCCAGGTCTGTTCGAGTTCCAAGCCAGCCATTCTGTCGCTCTCCCAGCGCCGCCGGCGCAGGCGCGGCGATCGAAATGCAATATCACTGACGATAGTCAGCGTTGATATTTGATATGAGATGGGCAATCCTGTCAACAACGCCGGGCAGGGCTGGCGGGCAGTGGCATGGCATGAGGAGGATGACGGAATGGCTGCGGCGGGTGAGATGAGGATCGCGGGACAGGTGGCGCTCGAGGGCGGCGAACGGCATGTCCATGCGGCGCGGCGGCTGCGCCAGGCGTTCCCGATGCTGGAATTCGTGCCGCGCGCGGCGGCCTCCACCGCGCTGCCGGTGGTGCGCCTCGTCGAGGACACGTCTCTGGTCGAGGGCGCCTTCGTGCTGACGGCCCGGCCGGGAGACGGGAGCAACGCCGAGATCATCGTCTCCGGCGGCCCTTTCTCGGGCGTGATCTACGGCGCCGAGGAACTGATTTCACGCGCCCGCGTGGCGGATGGCGCGGTGCATGTCGCGACCGGCGAGCGGCGCGCCTCGCCGGGCCTTGCCTATCGCACCTTCTGGACCTGGGACCATTCGACCAATTGGGAATTGTCGCAGGTCGGCCATCAGGAGATCGGCGTCTTCAATCCCTATGGCAAGCCGCCTTCCGGCTTCCTCGGCGACTATACGCGGCTCGTCGATTTCGCCAGCCGCAACCGCATCCCGTCGGTTGTCATCTACGGTTTCCTGCGCGATTCGCATGGCGGCATCGACGCCGCCAGAGAGCTCTGCCGCTATGCGACCGAGCGCGGCGTGCGCATCGTGCCGGGCATCGCCATCGGCGCCTATGGCGGCGTCTACTGGGAGGGCGACCACCCCTACAACCTCGCGACCTGGCTGAAAAAGAACCCGCAGCACGCCGCGACGATGGAGAAGGGCGTCGGCTTCCAGATCGCCGATCTCGACTTCCCGCTTAATTTCCCCCGCTCCGACTACACCATGAGCGCCTGCCCGAGCGCGCCGGAGACGATGGACTGGATGGAGGAGGCGGTGAGCTGGCTCGCCGAGACCTTCGAGATCGGCGGCGTCAACATCGAGAGCGGTGACTATGGCGTCTGCGGCTGCGCGCGCTGCGTCGCCCGCCGCAACAACGAGGCCGAGGCCGCCCGCCGTGTCGACGATCACGGCGATTCATGGTCGCATACCGACATGGCCGAGAACTTTCCGCGCCTCTATCGCGCGGCCAAGGCCAAGCGCCCGGACGCCTGGATCTACAGCGAGATGCAGTGGGACAACCTGTTCGATCCGGTCGCGCATGAGGCGCAGCGCAACCTGCCGCAAGGCGCGCTCTACCAGCACACCACCAACCGGACGTTCTGGAAGCGCCTGCAGAACGAGCTCGCCCGCGCCGACGTCGAGAGGCTGCCGACGCAGCCGAACGTGCTGCGCTGCCAGTTCGCCTGCCAGTGGAACGGCGACCGCCGCACGGAGCGCTACGCCTTCAACGGCCGCGTCTTCGCCGACATGAACCGCTTCTGCGCCGATGTCGGCATGCAGGGGCTGACCGTCTGGGGCGAACCGTCGCCCTACCACGCGACAGTCGAACTCTCCTATCTCGCCTTTGCCCGCTTCGGCTACGAGCCGACGCTCACCTGGGACCGTTTCATGGCCGAGGACGCGGCGCCGCTTCTCGGCGGCGAGGCGGCAGCCGAGCGCTTCGTGGCGATCGCCGAGGAGCTCGACGCCAACATCGAGCTGCCGGTCGAGCGCCTGCGCGCGCTGCAGGGCGAGGCCCGCGAGGCGTCGCGCCAGGGCGATGACGAGGCCTCGCGGCGCTGGCTGAGCCTGGAGGACCAGATCGCCCGGCGTGCCTATATGGGCCGGTAACGGTCGCTTCTGAATGAAGGGCCCCGGCGATGGGTATCGCCGGGGCCCGCGCGCGGCTCATGCCGGGGGAGGGAACGGTTCAGAAGCCACGCGCAAGCGTCAGGCGACGCGCTGCTTCGCAGCACCGCGCGCCCATTCGGGGAGCCACTCGCCATGCGCGGCGAGGAGGTCGTCGACCAGGTGCCAGATCTGGTCGAGATCGAGCTCGGCCGCCGTGTGCGGGTCCATCATCGCGGCGTGGTAGATGTGCTCGCGGTTCTCGGTCAGAAGCGCCTTCACCGTCAGCTCCTGCACGTTGATGTTGGTGCGCATCAGCGCGGTCAACTGCGGCGGCAGTTCGCCGATATAGGTCGGCTGGATGCCCGAGGCGTCGACCAGGCACGGCACTTCCGCCGCGCAGTCGGCCGGCAGAGACGTGATGCAGCCGTTGTTGCGCACATTGCCGTAGATCACCGACGGTTCGCCGGTCCAGATCGAGTTGATGATCTCGGAGGCGTATTCCTTGCTCTGCGACACCTCGATCCGGTCGGCGCTGCGGTATTCCTCGGCCTGGCTCTTCCAGCGCGCGATCTGCTCGATGCAGCGCTTCGGATACTCGTCGAGCGGAATGCCGAACTTCTCGATCAGGTCCTCGCGGCCCTCCTTGATGAAATAGGGCGTGTATTCGGCGAAATGCTCCGAGCTCTCGGTGACGAAATAGCCGAGCCGGGTCAGCATCTCGTAGCGCACCTTGTTGGGGCAGCGCGGGTTCCAGCCGGGCTTCGGCGCGCGACCTTCGCGATAGGCGCGGACAAGGTCCGGATAGAGGTCGCGATAGGAGCCGTCCGCCTGCCGGTGCTCGAACTTCAGGTAGAACGCCATGTGGTTGATGCCGGCGGAGCGGTAGCGGATTTCCTCGTAGGGAATGTCGAGGTCATGCGCCAGTTCCATCGCCGTGCCCTGCACGGAGTGGCAGAGGCCGACCTGCTTGATCGCCGGATATTTGGCCGTGATCGCCCAGGTGTTGATCGCCATCGGGTTGACGTATTGCAGCATCACCGCGTCCGGGCAGATGGCGAGCATGTCCTCGCAGATCTTCCAGAGATGCGGCACGGTGCGGAGGCCGCGCATGATGCCGCCGACGCCGAGCGTGTCGGCGATGGTCTGGCGCAGGCCGTAGCGCTTCGGCACCTCGAAATCGGTGATCGTGCAGGGATCGTAGCCGCCGATCTGGAAGGCGACGACGACGAAGTCGGCGCCGGAAAGCGCCTTCTTCTGGTCGGTATAGGTCTCGACCTTGGCCGGCACGCCGAGCGTCGAGGCGATCTTGCGGACGACGACGGCGCTCTCCTCCAGACGCTGCGGGTTGATGTCCATCAGCGCGATCGTGGCGCCGGCGAGCGCCGGGCGCTGCAGGACGTCGCCGACGATGTTCTTCATGAACACGGTCGATCCGGCGCCGATGAAAGTGATCCTGGGATTGGCAGACATGGGGAGAGCTCCGGTAGGCAGATTCTTTAGGCGGCGATCTGGAAGGCGGCGCGCACCAGGCGGGCCGTGTATTCGTTCTGCGGGTTGGTCAGCACCTCGCTGACCGGTCCCTGTTCGACAATCTGGCCATGCTGCATGACGATGACGCGATGGCAAAGCGCCCGCACCACCTTCAGATCATGCGAGATGAACAGGTAGGAGAGGCCCTTCTCGTCCTGCAGCTTGCGCAGCAATTCGATGATCTGCGCCTGCACCGACAGGTCGAGCGCCGAGGTCGGCTCGTCGAGCAGGATGAATTCCGGCTCCAGCGCGATGGCGCGGGCAATCGCGATGCGTTGGCGCTGTCCGCCCGAAAATTCGTGCGGGAAGCGCGACAGGATGTTGTCCGGCATGCCGGCGTCGGCGAGCGCCTGCTGCACGCGCCGCAGCCGGTCCTGCCGGTTGGCGCCGATGCCGTTGACGATCAGGCCCTCCTCGATGATCTGACCGATCGACATGCGCGGGTTCAGCGACGAGAACGGATCCTGGAAGACGATCTGCATGCGCGCGCGCAGCGGCCGCATCGCCTGACGGTCCTTGCCGTGGATCGGTTCGCCGTCGAAGAAGATCTCGCCGTTCGAATGCTGGACCAGTCGGATCAGCGCCTGGCCGAACGTGGTCTTGCCGGAGCCGCTTTCGCCGACCAGGCCGAGCGTCTCGTGCCGGCGCAGCGACAGGCCGAGATTGTTGCACGCCACCAGCTCGAAATAGTCCGGCTTGAAGATGCCGCCGCGCTTCAGCGTGTAGGCGACGCGCACGTCGCGGCCTTCCAGGATCACCGGCGTCGCCTCGGGCAGCGGATTGGCGGTGCCCTTCGGCTCCGAGGCGAGCAGGTGGCGCGTATAGGCATGGCGCGGGTTCTGGAACAGCGTCTCGGTGACGTTGTGCTCCTTCACCGCGCCGCGCTGCATCACATAGACATAGTCGGAGAACTGGCGGACGATGGTCAGGTCGTGCGTGATCAGGATCACCGCCATGCCGTAGCGCTTCTGCAGTTCGCGGATCAGGTTCAGGATCTGCGCCTGCACGGTGACGTCCAGCGCCGTGGTCGGCTCGTCGGCGATCAGGATGTCGGGCCGGTTGGCGAGCGCCATGGCGATCATGACGCGCTGGCGCTGGCCGCCGGAGAGCTGGTGCGGATACTGCTTGATCCGCGCCTCGGGTTCGGGGATGTGCACTTCCCGGAGCAGCTCCAGCACGCGCGCCTTCGCCTCGGCCCGCGTCATCTTGCGGTTGTGCAGGTGCAGCACCTCGGCGATCTGCTGGCCGATCGTGTAGACCGGATTGAGCGAACTCATCGGCTCCTGGAAGATCATGGCGAAGCGGTTGCCGCGCAGCTTGCGCCGCTGCGTCGGGTTGAAGGCGAGCACGTTCTTGCCCTCGAACAGGATGCGCGCGCCCTTCGCGACGGTCGCGCGCTTCGTGAGCAGCCCCATGATGGTGCGCGCCGTCACCGATTTGCCGGAACCGGATTCGCCGACGATGGCGATGGTCTCACCCTTGTGCAGCTGGAACGAGACGTCGCGCACGGCGTCGACCGTGCCGCCCTCGACCTTGAAGGTGACGGCGACGCCGCGGGCATCGAGGATCAGCTCGCGGCCATGCGCGTTCAGATCGGTCCGTTCGGCGGGGGCGAATTCGCTGGTCGTGTCGGCCATGTCGGGCTCCGCCGCTAGTAGGGGTCGATCGCATCGCGCAGACCGTCGCCGAGCGCGTTGAACGCGAAGACGGTGATCAGCACGAAGACGACGGGGGAGAGGATCCACGGATAGGAGCCGATCACCGAGAAGGCGCTGGTGTCCTGCAGCATCAGGCCCCAGGAGATCAGCGGCGGCTTCACGGCGAAGCCGAGGAATCCGAGGAAGGATTCGAGCAGCACGATGGTCGGGATGGCGAGCGTCACGCCGACGATCACATGGCTCATGACGTTGGGCAGGATGTGGCGGAAGATGATCCGTCCGTCGCCGGCGCCGATCGCCATGGCGGCGCGGACATATTCGATCCGTGCCAGCGCCAGCGTCTTGCCGCGCACTTCGCGGGCGAGCTGGGCCCAGCCGAGCGCCGCCATCACGCCGATGACGAAGGCGATGAAGACGTTGGACGGGGCTGTGATCGGGATCAGCGAGGTCAGCGCCAGGTAGAGCGGCAATTGCGGGAAGGCGAGAACCAGGTCGACGAAACGCTGCAGCCAGGCGTCGATCTTGCCGCCGATATAGCCCGACGTGATGCCGACCGTGGTACCGACCACGGTGGTGATCAGCACGACGATCAGCGCGATGGTGAGCGAGATGCGGGACCCCACGATCCCGCGGGACAGAATGTCGCGGCCGAACTTGTCGGTGCCGAGCAGGTGGATCGGCGCACCGTCGCGCGAGCCGAAGAGATGGATGTCGCTCGGGATCAGCCAGAGCAGCTTGTAGGGATAGCCGCGCACGAACAGGCCGAGCTCGTGCGGGTTTTCGAGGTCGGGTCCCGTCATCGGCTGGAAGGTGACGGGGTCGAATTCGTCGGTCTCGACGATCGGGTAGATGCGCGGGATGAAGCTCCAGGAGCCGTCGGGCGCCATGAAGCTGAGATGGTCGGGCGGCGCGAAGCCGATGCCGTTGGCGCGCGGGTCGACCGGCGCGACGAAATCGGCGAATAGCGCCATCAGAAGCAGCCCGACGACCATGACAAGGCCGATCATGCCCATGACCGAGCGGCGGAAACGGCGCCAGACCAGCGCGAAATAGCCCTCATTGCCATGCGCGAAGCGGGCGTTGGGAACGGCGGGCGCGGCCGGCTCCGCAGGTCCGGCCGGGGGGAGGGTTGCGACGGTTTCGAGACGGTTGGTCATGCCTTTTCTCCCCCGAGGCGGACGCGCGGATCGAGCAGCGCCAGCAGCATGTCGGCGATGATGTTGCCGATGATCAGGGTCGTCGCGAGGACGAGCATGAAGGTGGCGGTGACATAGACGTCGCCGACCGCCATCGAGCCGACGATCGCCGGACCGACGGTGGCGAGCGCGAACACGATCGCCACCTCGATCTCGCCGGTCAGCATGTAGGGCAGCACGACGCCCTGGTACATGACGAGCGGATGCAGCGCGTTGGGCACGGCATGGCGCAGGACCACCTGCGATTCCGGCAGGCCCTTGGCGCGGGCCGTCTCGACATATTGCGCGTTCAGCGTATCGAGCAGATTGCCGCGCATGACGCGCATGTTGTAGGCGAGGCCGCCGAAGGTGGCGATCGCGACGACCGGCCAGATGTGCTTCACCAGGTCGACGAACTTCGCCCAGGACCATGGCGCGCCGCCATATTGCGGCGAGAAGAAGCTGCCGATCTCCTGCACGTTCAGTTTGAACGCCAGGATGTAGACGATGATGATCGCCATCAGGAAGCGCGGCACGGTCATGCCGAGGAAGGACACGAAGGACAGCGTCGTGTCGATCCAGCTGTATTGCCGCGTGGCGGCGATGATGCCGAAGGCGATGCCGAACAGCGACGCCAGGATGTGGCAGGCCAGAGCCAGCATCAGCGTGCGCGGCAGGCGCTCGGCGACAACGGTCGAGACCGGCTTGTTGTAGAAGAAGCTGTGGCCGAAGTCGAAGCGGGTGACGATGCCCCAGATCCAGCGGAAATACTGGACGATCATCGGGTCGTTGAGGCCGTGCGCCTGGCGATAGGCCTCGGCCTGGGCCTCGGCGACGACGGCGGAGGCACCGCCCTGGTTCATCAGCTGCGAACGGATGAAATCACCATAGTCGCCGGGCGGCGCCTGGATGATGGCGAAGGTCACGATGCTGAGAATGAACAGCACCGGGATCGCCTGGAGTATCCGCATCATCAGGAAACGTAGCATCGGGCAGCAGGTCCTTGATTGCTCGCATCGGGATGGGCGTGGCCTTGGCCGCCGCTTCCCGTCGATCGGTGCCGCCCGCGTGGGCCGGCAACGTCGTCGCGGTTCCGAGGGGCCGACCCGGGACGCTGCCCGGGCCGGCCGTGTCGAAGGTCCGCGTCGCGGATCAGCCCTTGATCGGACCGCCCTTGGCGCCCGGGGCGCTCGGCAGCGTCTCGGGATAGAGCTCGTACTGGCCCTGCTTGTCGGCCGGGACGAAGACGCGCTCGCGGATGATGCTGTCCTCGGCCCAGTTGAACAGGTTGATCGGCACGCCCTTCGGGATGTTGGCGAAGCGCTTGTTGATGATCAGGGCGCCTGGGTACTGGGTCAGGCCGATGCCGTAGACATTGTCGGTGTAGATCTTCTGGAACGTCTTCATCAGCTCCTTGCGCTCGGCATTGTCGCTGGTGGCGATGAACTTGTTGACGACGTCGACAAGCTCCTGCTCGAACGGCAGCAGGTCGACCTGGCCGTCCGCGCCGGCGCGGTGGAACCAGCTGGTCTTCGGGCCGACCGGGGCGAGGTTGACCGTCTTCTGCACGACGGAGGTGAGGTCTTCCTGATTGCGGAAGATCATCCAGTCGAACTTGCCGGCCTGCTGCAGCGCGTCGCGCTGTTTGCCCTCGACCTGGTTGATCAGCACGCGGATACCGAGCGGCTCCATCATCGAGACGACGCCGTCGGCAAGGCTCTTGTCGGTCTGGTAGTCGGCGTTGACGAGGAGCGTGACCTCGACATTGGCGCCGCCCGCCGTGCCGGCCGGGAAGTTGACGATGCCGTCGCCGTCCGTGTCCTTGAGGCCGGCGGCCGCGAGCTCGGCCTTGGCGCCCTCGAGGTCGAACGGATAGTAGGCCGTCGAATCCTTGTCGTAATAGGTGGTGCCGGAATAGATGCCGCCCGGATAGATGGTCGTGAACGGACCCTTGACCAGCGACTCGCCGAGTCGCTTGCGGTCGACCGCCGACGTGACGGCCTTGCGGAAATGCTCGTTGCGATTCAGCTCGCGCACGGCCTGGCCGCGCGCATCCGGCTCGCCCCAGCCATTGGCCGACAGGTTCTGGTAGAGCGAATAGCCGATGATGCGCGGGCCGAATTCGAGGCGGGCCGGCGCGTCGGGGCTGGCCGAGCGCTTCAGCGCCTCGACGAAGCTTTCCGGCTGCTCGAGGTTGGCGAAATCGCCCGACCCCGCTACCGCCTGAACGTCGCGATCGGCCCAGGTCGAGAGCTTGTAGTGCAGCTCGTTCAGGTAGGGCAGCTGGTTGCCGGCCTCGTCGACCTTCCAGTAGTAGGGATTGCGGCGCATCACGATGATGTCGTCGGGGCGGTACTCGACCGGCGCCCAGGCGCCCATCACCGGCATGTTCATGTATTCCGGCGGGAAGGCGTTCTTGTACTGCTCGTAGGTGTTGTCGGAATATTTGGGGTGCTGCGGCTTCAGGATATGCGCCGGGCCGGGGCAGAAGGTGCCGTAGGCCATCTGGTAGAGATACTGCTTCGGGAACGCTTCCTTGAAGGTCCAGATCAGCGTGTAGTCGCCCTCGGCGACCAGCGTCGTGCCCTCGCCGAAGGTACCGGGCGCGGCGCCGTTCAGCGGCGACACGTTCGGATCGTTGACGTTGTCTTCCCAGTAGAAGATCGCGTCGGCGGTGGTGAAGGGCTGGCCGTCGGACCATTTCGCGCCCTCGATCAGGTGCATGGTCAGCTGGTGGCCGTCCTCGGACCATTCCCAGCTCTTGGCGAGGTTCGGCAGCGGCTGCAGCTCGTCGGCGCGGATCTGGAACAGCGGGCCCGAGCGCGTCAGGCATTCCGAAAGGCCGATGTCGATGCCGCCCCAGCCCTGGGTCTGGCCGGCGCTGTAGTTCCAGCCCTCGGGGCGGCCGCCGATGACGTGGCGCATCGTGTCGCCATAGACGCCGATGCCGTCGACGGTGTTGCCCTTCTTGTAGACCATCGGCTCCTTGGGCAGGCGATCCTTGACCGCCGGCAGCTTGCCGGTCTCGACGAAGTTCTTCGTGAGCCAATCGGGCTCGTGATATTCGGGCAGCGCCTTGAATTCGAGGATGTCGGCGGCGCCGACATAGTCGACCTGGCCCTGCGCGTCGAATTTCGGCGGGTCGGGCGGGGTGATGGGCGGCTTGACCTGCGCGAGGGCGGCTGAGACCGAGACCCCCAGCAACAGGCTGGCGGCGCTGAGCGCCAAGACGGAATGCTTCATGGTTCCTCCCCTTTGAACGGTGCCGGCGCGGGTGCCGCACCCTGTCGGTCGTCGTTTCGCTGGCAGCCCCTCCGGGCGCCTTCTTGCGGGCGTCGCGACGGGCTGCGGATCCGGCCGGTGGCTCCTCCCGCCGGCCGATCGTGGCTTGGAAGCCGGGCCTAGCCGGCCGCGGCCGCCTTTTCCTGGGCGCGCTCGGCGCGCACGGTCTCGATGCCGCGCACCTCGCGCCGCGCCGCGCCCTGCCAGTCGCGCGTCGCGACCGTCTTGTGGGCGAGCCGCTCCTTGGCGCCGTCGATGGCGTGGGCGTATTGCGGCAGCCAGCGCGCCTGGGCGACGAGCATCTCGTCGACCATCTGCCAGACCTCCTCCGGCGAGCAGATGGCGCCGACCAGCGGGTCGTGCAGCACGGCGAGCTTCAGGAGATCGACGTCGCCGGTAACGGCGGCGTGCACCGCCATGCGCTGGACGTTGATCGAGGCGAGGCAGGTCGCCGCGCAGGCTTCCGGAAGCTGGATGCCGGCCGCCATGTTGAGGCCGAAGCGGTCGACGAAGCCGGTCGACTCGATGATCGCGTCCTCCGGCAGATTGGCGATGATGCCGCGGTTCCTGACGTTGAAGTGGCCGCGATAGACGCGTCCCGTCTCCAGTGCCTCGATGATGTGGCTGGCATGCTCGTTCGAGCGCTTCTTCGGATCGAGCGTCTTGCCCGCGTCTTCCAGGAATTTCGGGAAGTCGGTCTCGAACCAGTTGCGCGTCTCGGTCGAATGGCGGAGATAGCCGCCTGTCTCGCCATGGATCCAGTTCGACATATCGATCCAGCGACCGATCTCCTCCGGCCGCTTGCGGTACCAGGGCAGGTATTCGGAGAGATGGCCGTTGCTCTCGGTCGAATAGAAGCCGAAGCGCTTCAGGACGTCGATGCGGACCTTTTCCTGCTGCGAATAGACCGGATGGCGCTCGAAGGCGGCGATCAGTTCGTCCTTGCCGATCTTGCGGCCGCGGAAGCGGATGTCGACATACCAGGTCTGGTGGTTGATGCCCGAGCAGATGAATTCGAGCTCGCTCTCGTCGGTGGCGCCGAGCACCTCGGCAATCTGCTCGCCGCCATGCTGCACGCCGTGGCAGAGCCCGATCGTGTCGACCTTTCCATATTCGATCGCCGCCCAGGTGTTCATCGCCATCGGGTTGGCGTAGTTCAGGAAGCGCGCGCCGGGCGCGGCGACTTCGCGGATATCCTTGCAGAAGTCCAGGATGACCGGGATGTTGCGCTGGCCGTACAGGATGCCGCCGGCGCAGATCGTGTCGCCGACGCACTGGTCGACGCCGTATTTCAGCGGGATGCGGATATCGTCGGCATAGGCCTCGAGGCCGCCGACGCGGACGCAGCTGATGACGTAGCGCGCGCCGGCGAGTGCCTCGCGCCGATCCGTCGTCGCCGTGATCTTCGTCGGCAGCTTGTTCGCCGCGACCATCCGGTCGAGGATCTGCCGCACCATGGAGAGATTGTGCTCGCTGATGTCGGTCAGCGCGAACTCGACCTCGCGCAGTTCCGGCACGGAGAGAATGTCGGAGACCAGCTTCTTGGTGAAGCCGACGCTGCCGGCGCCGATGATGGCAATCTTGAAACTAGACATGGTGTTTCCGGGGTTCCTCGGAGGCGGTCGTCGCGCCCTCGGCGCGGGTCCAGTCGGCGCATTCCGGATGGCCGCGCCGCATGGGGGCGTTGCCAAGGACCCGGAGGGGCGAAGGCAGCCTTGGGTGGTATTTGCTCATACCGCTGCTCTTTTTGATCGCCTGATCGCTCTGCGCGAGGCTAGTATGCGCAAGGTTCTGCGGCGATCCAGAGAGAATTTGTGCTATCATGGGTAATTCTGTGCTCGACAAACTGGCGGGTCGCGCGCCGGTCATGCGCACCGTGTCGCTGCCGCGTGGCCGGCACCGCCTGCACACCATGCCGACCAGCACCGGCTACGAGATCCGCACCGACCAGAGCTATGACTGGGATGGCCGACGGCGCGGCCAGACGCCGTTCACCGTGCTCCAGCACACGGTTTCCGGCGTCGGCCGGCTGCGCTACGACCGCCGCAACTACCGCCTGACGGCGGGCGAGACGATGCTCGTGCTGGTGCCGCACAACCACCGCTACTGGGTGGAAAAGGGCGATCGGTGGGAATTCTTCTGGATCTCGATGAATGGCCAGGAGGCGCTTCGGATCCACCGCTCCATCCTGGCGGCGACCGGGCCGGTGCTCAGGCTGCGCCCCGATACGATCGAGCATCTCGCCGATTGCGGCCTGCGGCTGATCGACGGCGGCGAGACGCCGGGCGCGGCCTCGGCCATCGCCTATGAGGCGGCCGCGGCGCTTTATGACGACGTGTTCGGACCGCATGGCGGTGAGCGCGCCGAGGATGGCGCCATCCAGCGCGTCGTCGACCACATCCTCGCCAATCTCGACAAGCCGCTTACCGTGCCGGATCTCGCCGAGGTCTCCGGTTTCAGCCGGGCGCATTTCTCGCGCATGTTCACCGCGAGCGAGGGCATGCCGCCGGCCGAATTCGTCCTGCAGGAGCGGATGCGGCGCGCAGCGCGGCTGCTCGCCGGACAAAAGGTGCTCTCGGTCAAGGAAGTGGCGATGATGGCGGGCTTCGACGATTCCAACTATTTCGCCAAGGTGTTCCGCCGCTTCTTCGGCACCAGCCCGACCGAGTTCCGCACCACCGGCATGTATGCGAGTGCGAGCTGACGGGACGAGGCGGAATTTCCACAGCCGCGGAACGGTGCCCCGCTTCGGAATGCGCGGTCGCCAGCGATTCGATGCCCTGTCAACAACAACTAGATGTTGACGCTGAAGGCGCATGGGCGTCTACATCTGCGTGTCGAGGTTCTCTTGAGTCGCAAGGCTCGAGGGTTTGAGGGAATGCCGGGACGCCCTATGGGGTGATGCCGGAGCTGCCCCCGCAACTGTGAACGGCGAGTGTCTGTCCGGAGAGACCACTGGGGCCCGAAGCCCTGGGAAGGTGGGCAGAGCGACGACCTGTGAGCCAGGAAACCTGCCCCGACAGAATGAAAACGTCCTCGGGCGGGGTGTCCCGGTGGAGCGCTGGATTCGTGCGGCCCGTTTCGGGTCGCGCGTCCTGTTCGCTTCCGCTCGGCCTTTGCTCCCAACATTTGGGCTGAAGCCGATGTCACAAACGATTGATCTGGACCGCAGCGCGCCGGTCGCCTCCCATCCTTCGCTGGCGCCGGCCAATGTTCCGTCCAAGGCTGCCGCCGCTCCCTCTTTCCATGTCATTCGCCGCAACGGCTCGCTGTCCGATTTCGACGCCGCCAAGATCTCGGTCGCGCTGACCAAGGCGTTCCTCGCCGTCGAGGGCAATAGCGCCGCCGCGTCGCGCCGCGTGCACGAGATCGTCAGCGACCTGACCGACCAGATCGTCGCGGCGCTGACCCGGCGCGCCGGCGCCGATCGCGCGCTCCATATCGAGGACGTGCAGGACCAGGTCGAGCTGGCGCTGATGCGCGGCGAGCACCACAAGGTCGCCCGCGCCTATGTGCTCTACCGCGAGGAGCGGGCGCGCGCCCGCCGCGCCGCCGAGGCGAGCGTCCCGGCCGCGCCGGCGCCGTCGGCGCTGCAAGTCCGGGGCGCCGACGGCGTGCTGCGGCCGCTCGACGAGACGCGCCTCAGGCTGGTGATCGACGAGGCCTGCGCCGGCCTTGCCGACGTCGATGCGAGCGCGATCCTCGCCGAGACCCGCCGCAACCTCTATGACGGCATCTCGCTGAACGAATTGGCACTGGCGCCGGTGATGGCGGCGCGCACGCTGGTCGAGCGCGAGCCGAACTACGCCTATGTCAGCGCCCGCCTGCTGCTCGACATGCTGCGCGCCGAGGCCCTCTCCTTCGTCGAGGGCAGCGTGACCCAGTCGACCCAGAGCGAGATGGCGACGCGCTACGGCGAGTATTTCCCGGCCTTCATCCGCGCCGGCATCGAGCACGAACTGGTCGATCCGGAGCTCGGCCGCTACGACCTCGCCCGGCTCGCCGCGGCGCTCAAGCCCGAGCGGGACCTGAATTTCCAGTTCCTCGGCCTGCAGACCCTCTATGATCGCTACTTCCTGCAGACCGGCGGCATCCGCATCGAGCTGCCGCAGGCATTTTTCATGCGCGTCGCCATGGGGCTGGCGCTGCGGGAGATCGACCGCGAGACGCGGGCGATCGAGTTCTATGACCTGCTCTCGTCCTTCGACTTCATGGCCTCGACGCCGACCCTGTTCAATTCCGGCACCCTGCGGGCGCAGCTCTCCTCCTGCTTCCTGACCACGGTGCCGGACGATCTCGACGGCATCTTCAAGTCGGTGAAGGACAATGCGCTGCTCGCCAAATATTCGGGCGGCCTCGGCAATGACTGGACGCGCGTGCGCGGTCTCGGCGCCCACATCAAGGGCACCAATGGCGAGAGCCAGGGCGTCGTGCCGTTCCTGAAGGTCGCGAACGACACCGCGATCGCCGTCAACCAGGGCGGCAAGCGCAAGGGCGCCGTCTGCGCCTATCTCGAGACCTGGCATGTCGACATCGAGGAATTCCTCGATCTCCGAAAGAACACGGGCGACGACCGCCGCCGCACGCATGACATGAACACGGCCAACTGGGTGCCGGACCTGTTCATGCAGCGCGTCGCCGAGGACGGCGTCTGGACTCTGTTCTCGCCGGACGAGGTGCCGGACCTGCACGACCTCTACGGCCCGGAGTTCCAGACGGCCTACGAGGCCTATGAGGCGCGCGCCGCGCGCGGCGAGCTCCGCGTGTCGCGCCAGATCCGCGCCACCGATCTGTGGCGCCGCATGCTGACCATGCTGTTCGAGACCGGGCATCCCTGGATCACCTTCAAGGACCCCTGTAACATCCGCTCGCCGCAGCGCCATGCCGGCGTCGTGCATTCGTCCAATCTCTGCACCGAGATCACGCTCAACACTTCGAATGACGAGGTCGCCGTCTGCAATCTCGGCTCGATCAACCTCGCCCACCACATCGTGGCGGACGGGCTCGATCTCGACCGCCTGGCGCGCACCGTGCAGACGGCGATGCGGATGCTCGACAACGTCATCGACATCAATTTCTACACCATCCCCGAGGCGCGCCGCTCCAATCTGCGCCACCGCCCGGTCGGCCTCGGCCTGATGGGCTTCCAGGACGCGCTGCAGGCCCTGCGCATCCCCTATGCCTCGGAAGCCGCCATCCGCTTCGCCGACGAGAGCATGGAGGCGATCTCCTTCCACGCCATCTCGGCCTCGACCGACCTGGCCGCCGAGCGCGGCCGCTATCCGAGCTTCGAGGGCTCGCTCTGGTCGCAGGGCATCCTGCCGATCGACTCGGTTGAACTGCTCGCCGAGGCGCGTGGCGGCCTCGATCTCGACCGCTCGACCGTGCTCGACTGGGAAGGCCTGCGCGAGCGGGTGAAGACGGTCGGCATGCGCAACTCGAACACCATGGCGATCGCGCCCACCGCGACGATTTCCAACATCTGCGGCGTGGCGCAGTCGATCGAGCCGGCCTACCAGAATCTCTATGTCAAGTCGAACATGTCGGGTGACTTCACCGTCGTGAACGCCGCGCTGGTACATGATCTCAAGGCCCGTGGCCTCTGGGACGAGGTGATGGTCTCCGACCTGAAATATTTCGACGGCAGCATCGGCCCGATCGACCGCATCCCGGACGATCTGAAGGCGCTCTACGCGACCGCCTTCGAGATCGACTCGTCCTGGCTGATCGAGGCGGCGGCGCGGCGGCAGAAGTGGATCGACCAGGCCCAGTCGCTCAACCTCTACATCGCCAATCCCTCGGGCAAGAAGCTCGACGCGCTCTACCGGCTCGCCTGGCAGCGCGGCCTGAAGACGAGCTACTACCTGCGCTCGCGCTCGGCGACGCACGTCGAGAAGTCGACGCTGAAGGGCACCGACGGCAAGCTCAATGCCGTGTCGGCGGTAATGGCGACCGCGCCGGCTGCCGCGCCGATCGTCGTGCCGGCGGCGATCAAGTCGGCCCCGCAGCCGATCGCCATCCCGATCGGTGAAGCCTGGGGTCAGGCATGTTCCATCGACGATCCCGATTGCGAAGCCTGTCAGTAGGGCGGGGCTAGGTCCTTCACCTCTCCCTGAGGGAGAGGTCGGACCGAAGGTCCGGGTGAGGGGCTACAGCCTCATCCGGAGAAGTCCCTAAACCCTCACCCGCCGCACTTCGTGCGTCGACCTCTCCCTCAGGGAGAGGTGAAAACAAGACCTCTCGGCTGCTGCTCTGGAGAGCGCGCCATCCGAATTCCAAGGAGTTGACCATGCTCGACTGGTCCGAACCCAAATTCGCCGCCGCCATCGGCGCGCATGTTTCCGCCGGCAAGGACGTGCCCGTCGCCGACGCCACCGGTCTCGGCGCCATCGACCGCGCCGGTGGCCGCGTTTCCGTCGACGACAAGGCGATGATCAACTGCCGCGCCGACGTGAACCAGCTGCTGCCGCTCAAATATCGCTGGGCCTGGGAGAAGTATCTCGCCGGCTGCAACAATCACTGGATGCCGACCGAGGTCTCGATGCAGGCCGATATCGCGCTCTGGAAATCGAAGGACGGGCTGACCGAGGACGAGCGCCGCGCCATCAAGCGCAATCTCGGTTTCTTCGCCGCCTCGGAATCGCTCGTCGCCAACAACATCGTGCTGGCGATCTACCGCCACCTGACCAATCCGGAATGCCGGCAGTACCTGCTGCGCCAGGCGTTCGAGGAGGCGGTGCACACGCATACCTTCCAGTACATCGTCGAAAGCCTCGGCCTCGACGAGGGCGAACTGTTCAACATGTACCGGGAAGTGCCGTCGATCACCGACAAGGCGGCCTGGGCGCTGAAGCACACCCAGCATCTCGACGATCCCGACTTCAAGACCGGCACGCCCGAGACCGACCAGGCGTTCCTGCGCGATCTCGTCGCCTTCTATGTCATCTTCGAGGGCATGTGGTTTTACACCGGCTTCGCGCAGATCCTGTCGCTCGGCCGCCGCAACAAGATGGTCGGCATCGCCGAGCAGTACCAGTACATCCTGCGCGACGAGAGCATCCACCTGAACTTCGGCATCGACGTCATCAACCAGATCAAGGTGGAAAATCCGCATCTCTGGACGGCGTCTTTCCAGGACGAGCTGCGCTCGATGATCCGCGAGGCGGCCGAGCTCGAGGCGGCCTATGGGCGGGATACGATGCCGCGCGGCTTCCTCGGCCTGAACGCGGCGCTCTGCGAGAGCTACATGCACTTCATCGCCAACCGCCGCTGCGCCCAGCTCGGCCTGGCGCCCGTGTTCCCGGAGACGGAAAACCCGTTCCCGTGGATGTCGGAGGCGATGGACCTGAAGAAGGAGAAGAACTTCTTCGAGACCCGCGTCATCGAGTACCAGAACGGCGGCGCGCTGGCCTGGGACTGAGGCCGCTCGATCCGCGCTGCCCCTTCGTCTCTCCCTCAGGGAGAGGTGAAGGCACGGTGCTTTCGACCTCCCATCATGGGGAAGGTTCAGGGAGGGAAAGCGGTCAGCGCAGCTCGGCCGCCGCGTCGTAGGTCTTCTGCGCCTTCAGCACGGCGTCCATGTTTCGCTCGGCCCAGTGGGCCAGGGTCGCCACCGTCTCCGTCAGCGTCCGGCCGAGTGGGGTCAACGCGTATTCAACCGTTACCGGCACCGTGGCGAAGACCGTGCGCGAGACGAGCCCGTCGCGCTCCAGCTTCTTCAGCGTCTGCGACAGCACCTTTTGCGAGATGCCCTTGATGTCGCGCCGGATGTGGTTGAACCGGACCGGCTCGCCCTTCAGCCGGTCGAGGATCAGAAGCGCCCATTTGTCGGCGATCCGGTCCAGCACCAGCCGGGTCGGGCAGCGGTCCTCGTAGACGTCGTAGGGGCGTTCGCTCGTCGTCAGCTTCATCGTCCTGCCGGTCCTCCGGTTTCCTCGCGGGAACCATGTGAGCGAAAAGTGCTCTCTTTCTCCGGTTCTCGATCGCCTGTATGTAGCATTTCGTTACATGGTTTCCAAATGAAACTAGGATGATCGCTATGACGAAGACGATTCTGGTGCTGGGCGCGACCGGCAATGTCGGCCGCCCGCTTGTGAAGGCGCTGCTGGCGCAGGGCGAGACGGTTCGGGCGGCGTCCCGCGCCGGCAAGCCGGTGAAGGGCGCCGAGGGTGTCGCTTTCGACTATGCCGATCCCGCGGGCTTCGGCCCCGCCTTCGAGGGCGTCGACCGCGCCTATGTTATGCTGCCGGCCGGCTATGTCGCGGCCAAGGAGCTGCTGCTGCCGGTGGTCGAGGCGGCTGCGGCGCGCGGCGTGAAGATGGTGTTCCAGAGTGTCTTCGGCGTCGAGGCGGATGATTCCATTCCCTATCGCCAGGTCGAGATCGCGATCGAGACATCCGGCGTGCCCTATGTGATTCTGCGGCCGAACTGGTTCGCGGACAATTTCCATACCTATTGGAAGGCCGGCGTCGACCATGGCGGGATCGCGGTCCCGGCGGCCGACGGCCGGTCGAGCTTCATCGACGTGCGCGACATCGCGGAGAGCGCGGCGGCGGCGCTGACGACGGACCGCTTTGACGGCCGCGCCTTCAATCTCACCGGTCCCGCCGCGCTCGGTTATGCCGAGGCGGCTGCGATCCTGTCGAAGACGGTCGGCAGGCCGATCGCCTACCAGCCGGTCGAGGACGAGCCCTTCATCGCGCTGCTCGCGGGCGCCGGCGTTCCGGAGGACTATGCGCGCCTCCTGACCTCGATCTTCTACCCCGTGCGCCAGGGCTGGACGGCTGCGGTCACCGGCGATGTCGAGGCGCTGACCGGCAGGCCGCCGCGTTCGGTCGAGACCTATGCGGCCGACAACGCCGCGGCGCTCAAGGCCTGAGCCGGAGATGGCCGGCAGCGCATCTGCCGGCCAGCTCGACCCTGTATCGGTCCCACATTCTGCTGGCCGCGGGACGAACGGCATTCAGGCTCAGATTGGCCATTGCCGACCGTGTCCCGAACCTGCTCAATATTCAGGCTGATCCGGCCTGATGCTGCTGATGGCCGTCCCGCCCGACAATCCGCGCCACGATCTGCTTGGCCGGCGCCAGGACCCATCATGAAGATCACCAAGATTGAAACCCACCTCGTCAACGCGGAGATGCGGAACTGGGTGTTCGTCCGCGTCCTGACCGACCAGCCGGGGCTCTATGGCTGGGGCGAGGCGACGCTCGAATGGAAGGCCCGCGCCATCGTCGGCGCCGTCGCCGACCTGGAGCCGATCCTGATTGGGCTCGACCCGCGCGACATCGAGCACGCCGTGCGCGCCATGAAGAAGCACGGCTTCTGGCAGCCGCTCGGCGTCATCGGCATGACGGCGCTGTCGGGCATCGAGATGGCGCTCTGGGATATTCTCGGCAAGGCGCTCGGCGTGCCGGTCTGGCGGCTTCTCGGCGGCAAGGTGCGCGACCGGGTGCCGATCTACACCCATCTCGGCCTCGGCCAGATGGACGCCGTCTACAATTCGATGGACGCCTCCTCGCTGGTCGAGCGCGGGCTCGCCGTCAAGGAGCAGGGCTACAAGGCGATGAAGGTCGTCAACGTGCCCTATACGCACTACACCGCGACGCCGGCGGCGATCGACGATTTCGTCAGGAGCATGGGCGCGCTGCGCGAGGCCGTCGGGCCTGAGATCGAGCTGATGGTCGATTTCCATGGGCGCTGCGCCTCGGCCGGCGCGGCGCTTTCCTATCTGCGCGCGCTGGCGCCGTTCAACGTCATGTTCGCCGAGGAGCCGATCCCGCCTGGAGACGTAGCCTCGATGAAGGTGATCGCCGAGGCCTCGCCGGTCGCCATCGCCCATGGCGAGCGGCTGACCAGCGCGGCCGAGTTCGCGCCCTATATCGAGGCGCGGACGATGACGGTGGCGCAGCCCGATCTCTGCCATTGCGGCGGCTTCAGCGAGGCGCGGCGGATCGCGGCGCTCGCCGAGGTGGCCGGGATCGGCCTGGCGCCGCACAATCCGCTCGGACCCATCGCCGGCGTCGCGGCGCTGCATTTCGACATCGCCACGCCGAACGTCATCATCCAGGAAGAGATGACCGGCGCCGTGCCGTGGTATTTCGAGGTGGTGCAGGGGCCGATCGAGCGCGTCGATGGCGCCTGGCAGGTCCCGCATGCGCCTGGCCTCGGCGTCGAGGTCGATCTCGCCGTCGCGGCGAAGCATCCCTGGAAGCAGGAGCCGTTCCCGACCCGGGGGGCCGTCATGCCGGACGGCACGATCGTCGACTGGTAGGACGCGTTGTCGGACGAGCCGGCGGCGGGTTGCGCCGCCGGACGTCCTTTGCGTTCAGGCTCAGAGCTTCAGCAGCGGATCGGGCTGGTCGGCGCTGAACGGCACGTCGTCCATGCCCCAGCTGCGGTGCACGACGTGGACATGCGCGTCGCGACCGCCATTCTGCTTCAGGATCTCGAGCACCTTGGCGTCGTCCTTGGAATCCGGCGTGTGCACCCAGAGCAGCAGGCCGCCCTTGGCGAGCTGCTGGTGGATGGCGTCGGCATGCTTGCGGCCGAAGACGCGCGACAGGAGGAAGCCGGCCGAACCCGTGGCGAGGCTGCCGCCGATGGTCAGGGCGAAGGCAGGGATGAGGGCGACGCCGACCGTACCGGCGACCAGCGCGGCACCAAGCCCGGTGATGAGCGCCGGACCACCCGTCAGGGCGGCCGCGCCGATGGTGCGCGAATCCCCGGTCACGTAGCTCGCCCGCGCCACGTCGTCCTTGTCCTCGAGCGACTGGGTCGAAGCCGGCTGCTCCGTGCCTGCAAGGACGCTCATGTCTTCCTGGCGGAGGCCATATTGCATCAGCGCGTCGACGGCCGCGTTGAGGGCGGCTTCGCTGTCGAACACGGCGACGGCCTCGCGCTCCTGATAGCCGATATTGCCGTCCTTGCTGTCCGGACCAGTCTGGGTCATCTCAATTCCTCAATTGCGCGGTCGGTCGATCGCCGGTTGCACCGGCGACATGGCTACATCAGCACATCGGCACCAGCATCGTCCAATGCGCAAGCGGGAATGTGACACTGCGTCCCGTGATGAAATCGCCGGGCCGACCCGCCGGGCTATTCGCCGGCGCTGAGATGGGCGGCGGCGCGGCGGCGCTCCAGCGCCGTGAGGCCGTAGAAACGGTGCTTTTCCTCATACATCCGGGCGTCCGCGCGCTTGACGACGTCCTCGATCGGCTCGCCCGGCGTGCTGGTCGCGGCGCCGACGGACAGGCTCAGCACCATGCCCGAATAAAACTGGTTGTTGAGCTCGACCAGGCGGCGGATGTCCTCGATCGTCTTTTCGGCGCCCGCCTCGTCGGTTCCGGGCAGCAGAATCGCGAATTCGTCGCCGCCGATGCGCGCCGCATGGCAGGGCTGCGTCACCAGCTTGCCCAGGACCTCGCCGGCCCGCCTGAGCAGCTCGTCGCCCGCGGCGTGACCCCACTGGTCGTTCGCCGCCTTCAGGCCGTTGAGGTCCACGATGATCACCGTCACCGGCGCGGGCCCGTTCCGCCGCAGGCGGTTCAGCTCGTCGACATAGAAGGAGCGGTTGTAGAGCTTGGTCAGGACATCGTGCTGGCCGAGGAATTCGAGATAGGCTTCGGCTGCCTTTCGGGCCGTGATGTCGGTCAGGGCCACCTGCACCAGCGACCAGTCCTGCTCATGGCCCGGCAGCACCGAGAACTGCAGATGCAGGTGAAGCTCCTTGCCGTCGAGCGCGTAGTTCACCACCTCGCGCTGCTGGAACAGCTTGCCGTCCCAGAGGTCGATCAGCTGTTCGCGGAACGGCCGGGTCATCGAATCGCGGAAAACGTCGCCGAGCCGCTTCAGGAGGGTCGCCTTGTCCGGAGCGGCGAACAACTGGAGCGTGTGGCGGTTGACGTCGATCACGCGGATCTCGCTCATGCAGCGCGTGACGAACTCCGGATGCACGTCGGTGAAGACGCGGAAATCGATGATCCCCTTCATGCGGATCTCGTCGATGAGGCCCTTCACGCTGGAGAAATCCTCGACCCAGAGCGAGATCGGCGAATGATGGAACAGGCCGCGCGCATATTCCTCGCTGCGCACCAGGTCGCGGCGCGCGGTCTCACGCTCGGTGACGTCCTCGATCGCCACCAGCACGCGGTCCCAGTGCGCCTCGTGGCCGGGAACGATCGTGCCCTTGAGCAGGATGTCGAGCCGGCGGCCGGTCAGCGTGTAGTTGGCCGTCAGGCTGGTGAAGGTCGTCTGGCCGTTCCAGAGCTGCACCAGTTCGCCGATATGGGTGTTCAGCATGTCGCCGCGAAACACCCGGCCGAGATTGGCGGTCAGGTGCGCGAGATCGTCCGCCTCCAGCAGCGACAGCGTCTTGCGGTTGACCCGCAGCACGCGAATGAGGCTGGAGCAGAGGGTGACCCGCGTGAGGTCGGCGCGCAGATGCGCCTCCAGATCGACGATGCCGGCGGCCCGCCAGCTGTCGAAGAGAGCCTTCAGCCCGCTATAGTCTTCTTCCCAGAGCGACACCGGCGCGATGTCGAAAACCTGACCGTCGGTACTCGGCTCGCACGTCATTCAATCGTTCCGATAGTTCACTGGTTGAACTGAAATTAACGTGTTCCCGCCTGCTCCGCCATCGCAGACGCGGATTTTGACGCCAGGGGTCACTTTATTGTCACCATGGGCATCGATCGCGCGTTGTGGGGATGCCCGCGACACGGGCATGACGCTGGCCGCGGAAGCTGCGATGATCGGCGCCGGGAGTCGGAACCCGTCGGGCCGGGTCCGGCCTCGGCCGGACGGTGGTTCTCTCGGCGGGCGTTTCCGATCGGCCTGATCCCGCGCCGCATGCGGGACATCACATGCGGGCGACGCGCTGGCCTGGGCCTTGCATCGGGCCGGTGCGCATCGACGCGAACCAAGGACCATGAACGCGAATGACGAAGATCAAAATCACCGCCGGCCCGTACACCTTCTACGGCAGGCTGGAGGAGGAACTGGCGCCCAAGACCTGCGCGGTGTTCAAGAAGCTGCTGCCCTACCGCGAAAAGATCATCCATGTGCGCTGGAGCGGCGAGGGCTGCTGGATCCCGCTCGGTGATCTCGATCTCGGCCTCGGCTTCGAGAACAACACCAGCCATCCGGCCCCCGGTCAGATCATCGTCTATCCCGGCGGCATCAGCGAGACCGAGATCCTGCTCGCCTATGGCGGCGTCTGCTTCTCGTCCAAGGTCGGCCAGCTTTCGGGCAACCATTTCCTGACCATCACCGAGGGGCTCGAGAATATCGTCGCGCTCGGCAAGCTGACGCTCTGGCAGGGCGCGCAGGACATCCTGTTCGAACTGGTGGACTGATCTCCGCTTCGTCACCGGCCGGCGGCTCGTCGGCCGGTGACGTTCCTTGGCGGCTGCTTGCCGCGCCAGGCCTTCGCTCCGGGCGCCGCCTGCGGCCTCTCCCGGCCGGGCCGCTCCATAGCTTTTGCACCGGCCGCCCACAGGCCGCGCCTGACTTTTTCCACCGTATCGAAGCCTGTTTTCCACAGGGTTGCGCATGGCGAGCCTCGCCGCGAGGCTGTTGCTTCCCGATTATCGAAATCCATTTGACTGAATAAATCGATGGAGTAACGTGAGGGCAACGGAACGGGAGCGGCAATGGCCCTGCGCGGAACCAACCAGGAGTTCGGGCGGCCCTACAACCGGCGGATCGTCCTCGAGACGATCCGACTGCAGGCGCCGATCGCGCGGGGCGACATTGCCCGCCAGGTTGGCCTGACCGTCCAGACTGTCTCCACCATCATCCGCGAGCTCGAATTGCAGGGCTTCGTCATGGGCCTGCGCGAGCCGCCGAAGGGCAGGGGCCTGCCGCGCACCAGCCTGATGCTCAATCCGGAGGGTGGCTTCGCCATCGGCCTGCATGTGACGCCGATCGGGATCGGCGCGGCGCTGGTCAATCTCGCCGGCGATATCGTCGGCAGCCGCTACCACGCGCTCGCGCCCGTCACGCCGGAACGCTCCTTCGAGATCTTCGAGATCCTGATCGCGGAGATGCGCGCGTTGAGGCCCGAGGGCCGCATGCTCGGCATCGGCGTCGCCATGCCGGGACCGAACGACGTCGATTCCATGAGCTTCGTCGGTCCCACCACGCTCGAAGGCTGGAAGGGCGTCGACGTCGTCGGGAGGCTCAGCGCCGCGACCGGGCTGCCGGCGTTTTCCGGCACGGAGCCGAGCGCCGCCGCGCTGGGCGAGCGGCTCTACGGCAAGGGCCGCGGCCTCAGCTCCTTCTATTATCTCTATGTCGGCGTCGGCTTTGGCGGCGCCATGGTGCATGGCGGCAGCGTGCTGCTCGGCGCGCATGGCAATGCCGGTGAGATCGGTCACATCCCGCTCGTGCCGGATGGCGACCTCTGCCCCTGCGGCAATCGCGGCTGCCTGGAGCGCTACGTGTCGCAGGAGGCGCTCGACCGCCGGCTGAAGGCCGTCGACCCGACGGCGCGCGTCGAGACCGCGCTCGAGGACCATCCCGACATCGTCGAAGCGTGGATCGTCGAGACCGCGCCGGTGCTGCGGCGGGCGATCGCCACCATCGAGAACCTGTTCGACCCCGAGGGAATCGTCATCAGCGGCTTCGTCTCCGAGGCGCTTCTGCGCCGGCTGTTCGAGGCGACCGCGCCGCTCATGCATTCGGTCGCCGAGCGCAGCGGGCGGACGTCGCCGCGCCTGCTGCTCTCCACCGAAGGCAAGGACGCCGTCATGCGCGGCTCGGCCGCGCTCGCCATTTCCGGCGTGCTGTCGCCCCGGTTCGGACTTCTCTTCGCCGGCGAGGAGGAGCGGACCGAACGCGATCCGATCATGACCGGCCCGATGAAGAAAGAGGTAGCTGCATGACCACCGAAGCGCCGCTCCTGCGGCTCGAAAACATCTCCCGCAGCTTCGGCGCCATCCAGGCGCTGCGCGACATCTCGTTCGACATCGGGCGCGGCGAGGTCGTGGCGCTGCTCGGCGACAATGGCGCCGGCAAGTCGACGCTGGTGAAGATCATCTCGGGCGGTTTGGAGCCGAGTTCGGGGCGCGTCATCTATGACGGCGCCGAGCGGCACTTCACCTCGCCCGCCGACGGCAAGGCGGCCGGCATCGAGACCGTCTACCAGGACCTGTCGCTCTGCACCAATGTCGATGTCGTCGCCAATTTCTTCATGGGTCGCGAGATCGTGAAGAAGTATTTCGGCATTCCCGTGCTGCAGGAAAAGGCGATGGAGGCGGTGGTCGCCAAGGCGCTTTCCGATGCCGGCACCAGGATCCCGTCGCTGCGGACCAATGTCGAGCATCTCTCCGGCGGCCAGCGCCAGGCGATCGAGCTGAACCGCTTCGTCCATTGGGGCGGCAAGCTTGTGCTGCTCGACGAACCGTTCGCGGCGCTCGGCGTCGAGCAGACGCGGCGCGGCCTGGAACTGATCCGCCGCATCGCCGACCAGGGCATCGGCGTTATCTTCATCACCCACATCATGAGCCAGGCCTTCCAGGTGGCCGACCGCATGGTGGTGATCCGTCAGGGCAAGGTCGCCGGCGACGTGCGCCGCGAAGACACCTCCGCCGACGAGATCGTGCAACTGATTACCGGCGAGGCACTGGGCGGCCGCGTCCGGACTGCAGACCGTGAGAACGGTCAAGCCCACCCCGCGGCATAGGCCGGTCAACAGGCCCGAACCGCGACTTCCAGACCATGCATATCAGCTGAGGGAGCCATGAAATGAAGCGATTGATGGGTGTCCTGGCGGGAGCCGTCGTGCTCGGCGCCGCAACCTTCCTGACGCCGGCCGCCTGGGCGGCCGACAAGGGCAAGATCTACTACCTGGTGCCGACCCTGCTGGACGAATTCCAGACCGGCTCGGTGACCGCAATCACCAAGTTCATGAAGGATGTCGGCTACGAGACGGTCGCGCTCAACGCCGACAACAAGACCGACGTCCAGCAGGGCCAGATGAACGACGTGATCGCGCTGAAGCCGTCGGCGATCGTCCTCGCCGCCGTCGATTTCAACGCCCTGAAGCCGCAGATCGAAGCGGCCCGCGCCGCCGGCATCCCGGTGATGCAGTTCGACCGACAGATCACCTCGACCAAGAGCGACCTGACCTCGGTCGCCGGCACGGTCGAGATCGGCCACACCGCCGCCGCCGAGATCGAGCGCCTGCTCAAGGAGAAGAACGGCAGCGTCAAGGGCAAGGTGCTGCAGGTCCTGGGCGACCCCGGCGACCCCTACACGCTCGACATCCAGAAGGGCTTCGAGGAGAAGATGAAGGCGTTCCCGGACGTCACCATCATCTCGCATCCGGCCATGCAGTGGGAGGCTTCGAACGCCGGCTCGGTCGTCGCCGACCAGCTTCTCGCCAATCCCGACATCGACCTGATCTTCGTCCATGCGGCCCATCTCTCGGTCGCCGCCGTGGCCTCGCTCGAGGCGGCCGGCAAGAAGCCGGGCGACGTCCTGCTCGTCTCGTCGAACGGCGCGCCTGTCGGTCTCGACCTGATCCGCAAGGGCTGGCAGCAGGTCGAGGTCGAGCAGCCGCTGTACGCCCAGGCCGCCGCGCTCGCCATGCTCACCGACAAGGTCGTGAACAAGCAGGAGCTGAAGCCCGGCACCTATGACGTGCTCGGCCTCCAGGGCGTCCTGACGATCGAGGACTGGGGTCCGAACATCAAGATCCCGGGCGCCGCGATCACCAAGGACAACATCGACGATCCGAAGTTCTGGGGCAACATGAAGCCCCCGGAGGCCCCGGTGAAGTCGGTCGAGTAACGATCGGTTCCTCGAGTTGTCCCGGCCTTCGGGCCGGGACAATGACTGCCTGTCCGCGTCATCGCTGGCCTGATGCCGATGGCCGGACCGAGTTCGTGACGGTCGCCCGCGCCCTCCTGCGCCCGAGGCCCGTCCGCCGCCGCCGCAACACCCGGAGCCGCTCCATGGTCTCGTCCAATCGCCGGGCCGCGATCGAGTTCGTCCTCGATCACCTCGTCTGGTTCATCCTGATCGCCGTGCTGGCGCTGTTCTCGCTGACGATCCCGAACTATTTCCAGATCGGCATATTCGCCAACATCGTCGAGCAGTCCACCTTCGTGGGAACGCTGGCGATCGGTCTCTCGCTCCTGATCATCGCCGGCTACATGGATCTCTCGATCGAGTCGGTCATGGCGCTCGCGGCCATGGTCGTCGGCATCCTGTTCGCCAAATCGGGCGTCGGCCTCGGCCTCGGCTTCACCCCGGAATGGCTGGTGGTGCCGATCTCGCTCGCCATCGCGCTCTCGGTCGGCGCCGTCGTCGGGGCGAGCAACGCCTTCTTCGTCGTCCGGCTGAAGATGAACTCCTTCATCGTCACGCTGGCCGCCTATATCTGGGGCCGTGGCCTCGTCGTCGCGCTGTCCGGCGGCCGCTCGGCCCAGGAATTGCCGTCCCAGCTCCGCGTCCTCGCCGTCGAACGCTTCCTGTATGTCCCGCTGATGGCCTGGATCGCGATCCTCGCGACGCTTGCCTTCGCCTTCATCCTGAACCGCACGCCCTTCGGCCGGCACCTGCTGATGATCGGTGGTAACCCGACCGCGGCCTATCGCGCCGGCATCAAGGTCGACCGGCTGACGGCGACCACTTTCGTCCTCGCCGGCGCGATCGCCGGCCTTGCCGGCTGGCTGCTGGCCATCCGCACCTCGGGCGCGACCGCCAATCTCGGCGTCGGCATGCTGTTTCAGACCTTCGCGGCGGTCGTCATCGGCGGCGTCAGCCTGAAGGGCGGCGTCGGAAGCCTGCCCGGCGTCTATGCCGGCGTGCTGCTGCTCGCCTCGATCCAGACGGCGATCAACCTGATGGGCATGCCGGCCCATTTCACGCAGTTGATCCAGGGCGGCATGGTCCTTGTCGCCGTGCTGCTCGACACCATGAAGCTCAGTATCAGAAAGAGGCTCGCCTGATGGGCACTCCAACTCAACGTCTCGCCGGCCGCGCGGCCCTGGTGGTCGGCGGCGCGCGCGGCATCGGCGGCGCGATCGCGGCCCGTTTCGTGGCGGAGGGCGCGCGGGTCGTGATCGCCGATACCGAGGCCGAGACCGGCCGCGCCTTCGCCGCCGGCCTCGGCGGACCGGATCAGGTGCGCTTCGTCGAGACGGACATCTCCAGGAAGGCCGATGCCGAGCGCGCGGTCGCGGAAGTGGTGACGCATTTCGGCGGCATCGACATCGTGGTGCAGAATGCCGGCATCTATCCCTGGACGCTGATCGAGAACATCGAGCCGGAAGAATGGGACGCCGTGCTCGGCGTCAATCTGCGCGGCACCTTCCTGGTGGCGCGCGCCGCGCTGCCGGCGATGAAGGCCAGGGGCTACGGCCGAATGGTGTTCACCTCGTCGATCACCGGCCCGCGCGTGACCAGCCCCGGCCACGGCCATTATTCCGCGTCGAAGGCCGGCATCAACGGCTTCATCAAGTCGGCGGCGCTCGAGTTCGCCGGCTACGGCATCACCGTCAACGGCATCGAGCCCGGCAACATCCTGACCGAGGGCATGAAGGCCGGCCGCAGCGCCGCCTTCATCAAGGGCATGGAGGAATCGATCCCGCTCGGCCGGCTCGGCACGCCCGACGACATCGCCAACGCGGCGCTGTTCCTGGCGTCGGACGAGGCGGCCTACATCACAGGCACGACGATCATCGTCGACGGCGGACAGACCTTGCCGGAGAGCAAGGATTTCCGCATCACGCCGGATTGATCGCCCGGCAGGGGCAATGGAGCCCGCCCCGGAGCCTCCGGGGCGGGCTTTTTGCTGTTCAGGCGATCTCGCCGAGGCGGTCGAGCATCGCCGTCGCCAGCGCGATCTCGTCGGCGTTCACGCCATGCGCCGAGCCCTGGTAGATCCGCGTCGTCACCAGGGCGCCAGCCTTGGTGAAACGGGCCGCGCTCTCCTCGACCCGCCCGATCGGGATGTGGAAGTCGCGCTCGGCGCAGCCGAGCAGGATCGGGGTCCCGTCGAGATCGTCGCCGCCATCCCAGAGCTCGCCATCGGTGCCGATCAGGCCGCCGCTCAGCCCGACGGCGCCGCCATAGCGACCCGGCTTGCGGGCGACGGCCTCGAGCGCCAGGCAGGCCCCCTGCGAGAAGCCCAGCAGCACGATGCGGTCGCGTCCGATGCCGGCCTCGACGATGTCGTCGACGAGAGCGTGAACCACGCCGAGCGCCGAGCCGAGCCAGGGCTCGTTCAGCGCCCGCGGCTCGAGGAAGCGCTGCGGATACCAGACCGAGCCCGCCGCCTGCGGGGCGAGGTAGGCGACGTCGTCCTGGCCGAGATGATCGGCGAGGCCGATGATGTCGTCGGCCGAGGCCCCACGCCCATGCAGGGTGATGACGGCACCCCGCGCGCCGGCGAGCGGCGCGCCGGCGTGGAGGATCCGCTGTCCGGAATGGGGGCCGGAGCCCCGGGTCCTTTCGAGGGTCATGTTCATCCCGTCTCCTGCCGTCAGAGCGGCTTCAGATTGTCTTCGATCGACTGGCGCCGGCCTTCGAGGAAGGGCGGCAGCGACAGGTTCTCGCCGAGCGTCTCCATCGGTTCGTCGGCGGTGAAGCCGGGGATGTCCGTGGCGATCTCGAACAGGACTCCGTTTGGCTCGCGGAAATAGAGCGAACGGAAGTAGTAGCGCTCGACCTCGCCGCTCGAACCGATACGGAAATCCCGCACCCGCTCGGCCCAGAGCCGCAGGCTGTCATAGTCCGGCGTACGGAAGGCGACATGGTGCACGCCGCCAGCGCCCTCGCGCGCCGTCGGCGCGTCCGGCTCGACCAGGACATGCAGTTCCGCCTGCGGGCCACCCTGTCCCATCTGGTAGACATGGACATGGTTGTTGGAGATCGCGCTCTGCGGATAGTCGCGCACCTTCTTCAGGTGCATGACGCGCGTCAGCACCATCTCCGTCGGCGCCAGGTCGCGCACGCTCATCGTGATCGGGCCGAGACCCAGGATCTGGTGCTCGGCCGGCACGGAACTCCGCTCCCAGGGATGGGCGGCGGCGACCGGGCCATTGTCGACCAGCGACAGGCGCTGGCCTTCCGGATCCTCGAAGACGAGGCCCTGGCGGCCGCCGAGATCGGTGACGTCGCCCACCTTCACGCCTTGGGCGCGCAGATGGTCGCGCCACCAGCCCAGGCTGTTGCCGTCGACGCGGAAGCCGGTGCGCACGACCGAGTGCGTGCCCCGCCGAGCCGGGCCGACCGGCCAGTCGAAGAAGGTGATGTCGGAACCGGGTGTTGCCGCGCCGTCGCCATAGAAGAGATGATAGGCCGTGGTGTCGTCCTGGTTGACGGTCTTCTTGACCAGGCGCAGGCCGAGCACCTTGGTGTAGAAGGCGAGGTTGCCCGGCGCGTCGGCCGTGATCGCGGTGAGATGGTGGAAACCACCAAGCTGCAGGTCCATGACGTTCTCTCCAATGAGTGCGTTGGCCTGAAAATGGCTTTCTGCGGCGAAAACTCAATCGGCAGCGCCAGAATAAGGCTGTCTCCGGAGAATGGACAATCGCGGCGTGTCGCGCCGGGTTCGGCCCCTCCTTGGAGGAAGTAAAAGCGGCGCCGTGCCGTAGGGGTATTCCCTGTATCGAAACTCCCCGCAAAGAAGTTCTGGACGAGCGTGCAGTCCCGACGCATTTTGCGTGCACGAGGCGGCGCGAGTCGATAAGGGGTTTAAATATCTCAGATATGGCGAGCGCGCCCTCGTCGTGAACGGGCTCGTTTTGGGATGGAAGCAGCTCGCGGTGCCGCGCGGAGGGAGCGCGGCGGCCGATCAAACAAGAACGTCTAGGGAGGACATATCATGGCGAAGCTCATTCGGCAGCTTCTGGCGACGACGATCGCCGTCGGCGCGCTGGCAACCGCGGCGCATGCCGCCGGTCCCGAGATCGTCTCGGGTCCCAGCAATGACCCCAACTGCTTCAAGCCGTGGACGGAGGACACCAAGTTCTTCAAGTTCCCGAAGAAGGAAGGTCCGTACCGCATCGCGCTCGCCAACGGCTTCATCGGCAACACCTGGCGCATCCAGATGATCCAGACCGCGAAGGCCTATGCCGAGCAGCCGGACGTCAAGGCCAAGCTGAAGGAATTCAAGGTGGTCTCGACCGGTGACGACGTCGCCGCGCAGATCGCCGCCGTCGATAACTTCATCAACTCCGGCTATGACGCGATCGTCGTCAACGCCCAGAACCCGACCTCCTTCAAGCCCGTGATCAAGCGTGCCAAGGCGGCCGGCGTCGTGCTCGTCGCCTTCGACAACACGCTCGATACCGACGAGGCGATCAACGTCAACGTCAGCCAGAAGGGCCTCGGCGAGCTCTGGGGCCAGTGGATGGTCGATCACCTGCCCGAGGGCGGCAAGCTGCTCGAGGTGCGCGGCGTGACCGGCACGTCGGTCGACCGCGACCGCCACGAGGGCATCCAGGAAGTCCTCGCCAAGTCGGGCAAGCCCTTCGAGACCGTCGAAGTCATCGGCCGCTGGGACGATGGCACCGCCCAGAAGGTGGCGGCCGATGCGATCGCCGTGCACAAGAAATTCGATGGCGTCACCGTCCAGGGCGGCTCGACCGGCACGGTTCGCGCGCTGATGGATGCCGGCCATGCCTTCGTGCCGGTCGGCGGCGAGACCGAGAACGGATTCCGCAAGCTCTGCGCCGAGCACACCGGCGAGGGCCTGAAATGCGTCTCCGCCGGCAGCGGTCCGGCCCAGGTCGCGGTCGCCATCAAGACGGCGATCGAGGCGCTGGAGGGCAATGTCGTGCCGCAGTCGATCGAGCTGCCGCTCGCCATCGACAAGGATCCGGACTTCAAGGACGGCGTGAACTTCTACTCCAAGGAATCCGACAACTTCTTCGTCGGCAACGCCTTCCCGAGCTGTGGCATCAACTTCACGGCCCAGGAAATCATGGGGCAGACCCAAGAGAACCAGTAAGGCTTCCCGCCTCCCGACCGGCAGATCCTAGCGATCCGCCGGTCGAACCCTGTCTCTTCGTGCGCGGATACCGAATTTGACTGACCGGAATCCCTATCTCGAGCTGAAGCGGATCTCCAAGCGCTACGGCGGCATCGCCGCGCTTTCCGAGGTCGATTTTTCCGTCTATGCGGGCGAGATCCAGGCCGTGCTGGGCGAGAACGGCGCCGGCAAGTCGACCCTGATCAAGATCGCTTCTGGCGTCACCGATCCGACCGAGGGCGAGGTCCTGATCGAGGGCCGGCCCGTCCGCTTCCGCAACCCGACCGAGGCGATGCGCGCCGGCGTGGTCTGCGTGTTCCAGGAATTGTCGCTGCTGCCGGAACTCACCGTCGCCGACAATCTCTCCATCGTCGACCCGCCGAAATGGGGCGGCATGATCGACGCCGGCGCCCAGCGCGACCGTGCCCGCGCTCTGCTGAAGCGCGTCGGCTGCGAGGACGTGCATCCGCTCGAACTGGTGCGCGACCTGCCGCTGTCGCGCCGCCAGATGGTCGAGATCGCCAAGGCGCTCGGCCGCGATCCCCGTATCCTGATCCTCGACGAGGCGACCTCGGCGCTGACCGCCGACGACGTCGAGCGCGTCTATGCGATCATCCGTGAATTGAAGGCCTCCGGCGTCGGCATCCTCTATGTCTCGCACCGCATGCGCGAGATCGAGGCGCTCGCCGATACGGCGACGGTGTTCCGCAACGGCCGCCGGATCGAGACCTTCCGGAAGGGCGATCGCTCGGTCGACGCCATCATCGAGATGATGATCGGCCGCGAGGTGACGCACCAGTATCCCGACAAGCCCGCGCCGCGGCCGGATGCGCCGGTGGCGCTCAAGGCCGCCAACCTGTCCTGGGGCCGCGAGATCCAGGATGTCTCGTTCGATCTGAAGCGTGGCGAGATCGTCGGCCTCGGAGGGCTGGATGGGCAGGGCCAGCGCGAATTGCTGCTTGGCCTGTTCGGCGTGCTGAAGGGCGTGTCGGGCAGCATCGCGGTGGACGGCAAGCCGATCGCGCTCAACGGTCCGCGCAAGGCGATGCGGGCGCCGCTGCCCATGGCGCTGATCCCCGAGGATCGCAAGACCGAGGGCCTGATGCTGCCGATGAGTGTGCGGGACAACATGACGCTCGCCGCGCTGCCGCGCCTGCTCGGCCGCTTCGGTATCGATTCCGACAAGGAGAACGCCGCCGTCAACGGCATGCTCGAGCGGCTGCGCGTCAAGACGCCCGATCTCGACGCGCCGGTCTCGGCGCTCTCGGGCGGCAACCAGCAGAAGGTCGTGCTGGCGAAATGGCTGATGACGGCGCCCGGCATCATCCTCCTGAACGATCCGACGCGTGGCATCGACGTCGGCACCAAGCAGGAGATCTATCGCCTGATGCGGGAACTGGCGAATCAGGGGGCAGCGATCCTGTTTTATTCGACCGATTATGCCGAGCTGATCGGCTGCTGCGATCGCGTGCTCGTCATCTATGACGGCCGCATCCGGCGCGAACTCGCGGGCGAGGCGCTGAACGAGCGCAACCTTTTGCAGAGCGCCCTCAACATCGACGGCGCGGAGAAGGCGGCATGAGCGGCGGCACGATGAGCAACGGGCGCTACTGGATTGCGCACAATGCGGGCGTGCTGACCGCGGTCGTGCTGTTCGCCGTCATGTTCACCCTCTACGTCTCGAACCACAGCGCCGGCCTGACGCCCGCCGTCGCCACCACGGCGGCCAACAAGGCCGTGCTGCTCGCCTTGGTCGCCATGGCGCAGACGCTGCCCGTGCTGACGCGCGGCCTCGATCTCTCGGTCGGCATGGTCTTCGTCATGACCAACTGCATCGCGTCGGCGATCGTGGTCGGCTCCGTCGGCGAAGGCCTGCTCGGTGTCGTCGCCGTGCTCGCCATCGGCGCGCTCGCCGGCTTCGTCAACGGCGCCATCGTCGTCTGGGGCCGGTTGCAGCCGATCATCACGACGCTGGCGACGGGCGCGGTCTATTACGGCATCGCCCTGTTCATCCGGCCGAGCCCCGGCGGCGACGTGCAGTCCGACATCGCCGACCTGCTGACCGGGCAATTGTTCGGGACCGTGCCGGCGGCGCTGGTGGTGTTGCTCGGCGTGGTGCTGGTGATCTGGATCCCCTATCGCCGCTCGGTGCTCGGCCGCGCCGCCTATGCCGTCGGCTCGAACGAGCAGGCGGCCTACATGTCGGGCGTGCCGGTGCAGCGGGCGAAGCTGCTCGCCTATACGCTCGCCGGCCTGCTCGCGGCGGTCGGCGGGCTGATGCTGACCTTCAACACCTATTCGGGCGAGGCGTCGGCGCCGATCGCCGGTGCCTACACGCTGAACTCGATCGCGGCCGTGGTGATCGGCGGCACGTCGCTGTTCGGTGGCTGGGGCTCGGCCATCGGCTCGATCTTCGGTGCCTTCGTGCTTCGGACGATCGAGGACCTGCTCTTCGTCTTCGACCTGCCGCCGCTCTGGCAGCCGCTCTTCCAGGGCGTGGTGCTGCTCGTCGCCGTCAGCCTCGGCGCCTTCCGCATCCTGCGCGTCCGCAACCGACTGGAGCTCTTCACGTGACCGGCGTCGATACGGGGGCCACGCGAGGCCCGAGCCTGGCCGGCCGCCTCGGCGTCGATCGCTCGGTGGCGATCGCCTTCGGCTGCATCCTGCTGATCCTCGCCGCCGGCGCGCTCTATTCTCCGGCCTTCCTGTCGCCGGAATATCTTCTGCAGCAGCTTCAGGTCGGCGCCTTCCTCGGCATCATCGCCTCCGGCGCGATGATGGTGATCCTGCTCGGCCATATCGACCTCTCGATCCCCTGGGTGGTGACGCTGGGCGCGATGATGGCGACCGCGATGGTCGGCTGGGGCGGGGCGGCCGGCGTCTGGCTCTGCATCCCGTTCGGCGTCCTCTGCGGCGCGCTGGTCGGCACGCTGAACGGCTTCGGCGTCGCCTATCTGCGCCTGCCGTCGATGATCTTCACGCTCGGCATGAACGCCGTCGTGCAGGGGTTGATGGTGCTGCACACGGGCGGGTTCGCGCCGCAGGACCAGGCGACGCGGGCGATGCACTTCCTCGCCGTGCAGCGCAGCCTGTTCGGTATCCCGAATGCGCTGTTCGTCTGGGCCCTGGTCGGGCTCGTCGTCATCTATGTGCTGAAGCGCACGGCGTTCGGCCGCGCCGTCTATGCCGTCGGCAATCGCGAATCCGCCGCCTATCTCTCCGGCGTCAGCACCAACCGCGTGCTGATCGGCTGCTTTGCCTTTTCGGGCGCCATGGCCGCCTTCGCCGGCGTGCTGCTGGCCGGTTATTCCAACAAGGCCTACCAGAACATGGGCGATGCCTACCTGCTGCCGGCGATCGCGGCGGTGGTTCTGGGCGGCACCAACATCCTCGGCGGGCGCGGCAATTATCTCGGCACCATCGCCGGCGTCATCCTGATCACGCTGCTGCAGTCGATCCTGTCGGTGATGCAGATGCCGGAGGCCGGCCGCCAGGTGATCTATGGCTGCGTCATCATCCTCATGCTGCTGATCTACGGGCGAGGGGCCAAGGCGCGGAGTTGACGCGGGGCGCCGCGCCGCGCGTCCTTGCTGAGCCGGCTGTGGCGGCATTGCCCGCTCCGCCCGAATGATGCCGCGTTCAGAGCGTCGTATCCTCCCCGCCGTCGGGCAGGCGGCGTTGATGGGAGCGCCGCGCATGGGGTCGACGAAGTTTCTCTGGGGCGCGGCGAGCGCCGCCTATCAGGTCGAAGGGGCCTGGCAGGCCGACGGCAAGGGCCTGTCGAACTGGGATATCTACACCAACGTCTACCGCGCCACGGAACCGGTCACCGGCAGGCAGGAAACGGGGAACGTCGCGATCAACGCCTATGATCGCGCGCAATATCTCGAAGACATCGCGCTGATGCGGAAGCTCGGGCTCAACAGCTACCGCTTCTCGCTCTGCTGGTCGCGCCTGCTGCCGGACGGCGTCGGGCGGGTCAACGAGGCCGGCGTCGCCCACTACCAGCAATTCGTTGTCGACCTGCTCGAGGCGGGCATCGAGCCGGTGGTGACGCTCTATCACTGGGACCTGCCGCGGGCGCTCGACGATCGCGGCGGCTGGTACAATCCGGAATCGGTCGCCTGGTTCCGCCAGTATGCCAGCCTGGTGCGCGAGGCGCTGGGCGCCAAGGTGACGAAGTTCATCACCTTCAACGAGCCTTTCATCGATCTTTTCCTGATCGAGCCGATGGTCGAGAACATCAAGACCGGCGTCGGCGAGCCCGCAGCCATCACCGACGCGCAATATGGCCGCCAGGCGGTCGCGCTGCACCATTGGCTGCTGGCGAACGCGCTGACGATCGGCGACTTTCGCGCCGAGGGCTATCGCGGCGAGATCGGCGTGGCGCTGCCGCTGATGCCGACCATCCCCGAGAATCCCGGCAAGTCGGACGACATCCTGTCGGCCGGGCTCGGCGACGCGGTGATCAACCGCTGGTGCCTCGATGCCCTGTTCAAGGGGCGCTATCCGGTCGAGGTGATGAACTCGTTCCAGGCGCTCAATCCGGAGTTCGTCGTCACCGAGGCCGATCTCGCCACGCTCGCGGCCAACAAGCCAGACTTCCTCGGCGTCAATTTCTATGCGCCCGCCTATGTGCGCCACGATCCCCGCATGCCGCTCGGCATCAACTGGATGGAGACCAATCCGGATCCGGCGCCGGCGGCGTTCAATGGCCCGGTCCGTCCCGACTATCTGCGCCGGCTGCTCGAGCGCATCCGCGACGAATACGGCAACCCGCCGATCTACATCACCGAGAATGGGGCCGGTTTCGGCCCGATCGACGAGGTCGCCGAGGGCGACACCGTCAATGATCCGCGCCGTGCCAACTATATTCGCCGCCATGTCGATGCGGCGCTGAAGGCGCGCGAAGGCGGCGTCGACCTGCGCGGCTACATGGTCTGGAGCCTGTTCGACAATTTCGAATGGCTGCAGGGCTATGGCCGTCGCTTCGGCCTCGTCCATGTCGACTTCGACAGCCAGAAGCGCACGCCGAAACGGAGCTTCGAGGCCTATCGCGAGATCATCGCGCGGGGCGTCGAGCCGGTCGGCGACTGATCCTTTTCGGCGCGGGGCGGCCGCTTTATCCGCCGCCGTTCGATTCCGCCGCAGGGCGGTTTGTGGACAGCGATCGCCACAGCCGATAAAAGGCGCTGTCAGAAACAAGATGGAGCAGAGGTCCGCCTGCGTCGCAGGCGCCGGACCACGCACTCATGGCAAAGCCCCAGGCTCAATCGGTTCCCAACGCGTCGCTCCCCCCCGAGGACGGCAAGCTCAATCTGCGGCGCTGGGGCGATTTCTACCGTGCGATCGTCAACAATGACGAGGGCACGATCGGCGTCGTGTCGCGGATCCTGCGCGCCAATTTCCGCGATCACCGCAAGGGCTACCTGATCTCGTTCGGCTTTCTCTTCCTCGTCGCGGCGATGACGTCGCTGTCGGCCTGGATCATGCGCGATGTCGTCAACCAGATCTTCGTGGCGCAGAACGTCGAGATGCTCTGGGTGCTGTCCTTCGGCGTCATGGCGATCTTCATCGTCAAGGGGTTCGCTACCTACGGCCAGATTGTCATCCAGAGCCGCATCGGCAACCGCATCGTCGCGGAGAACCAGAAGCGCTTCTATGACCGCTGCCTGAAGTTCGGCCTCGATTTCTACAATGACCGCGCCTCGAGCGAGCTGATCATGTCGATCTCGGCCGGTTCGAACGCCATTCGCTCGATTCTCGACACGATCGTGCTCAGCCTCGGCCGCGATCTCGTCACGCTGATCGGCCTGGTCTTCGTCATGGTCTATCAGGCGCCGCTGATGTCGATCGTCGCCCTGCTGGTGGCGCCGATCGCCATCATTTTCGTGGGTGGCCTGATCAAGCGCATCCGCGAGATCGCCAAGGCGGAATTCGCCTCCAGCACGCAGATCATCTCGATCATTCAGGAGACGGTGCAGGGCGCCAAGATGGTCAAGGCCTTCGGCCTGGGCGACCACATGCGCGACCGCATGGGGGATGCCGTCTCGGGGGTCGAGCGGCGTGCCAACAAGATGGCGCAGCTGCAGGCCCGCACCAGCCCGCTGATGGAATCGCTGGGCGGTATCTCGATCGGTATCGTCATCCTCTATGCCGGCTGGAGCACGATCTCCTCCGGCAAGACGCCGGGCGAGTTCATGTCGTTCATCACGGCGCTGCTGCTTGCCTATGAGCCGGCCAAGCGGTTGGCGCGCATGAATGTCGCCATTGCCGAGAGCCTTATCCCGGTACGCGCATTGTTCAACATTCTCGATCACCCGCAGAGTATCACGGAGCGTGACGACCATCCGCCTCTGAAGCTGACCCGAGGCAAGATCGAGCTCGATGATGTAAGCTTCAGCTACCGCAAGAAGGAGCAGGTTCTGAACGGCATCAACCTGTCGGTCGATCATGGCCAACGCCTGGCGCTGGTCGGGCCGTCCGGCGGCGGAAAATCGACCATCCTGTCGCTGATCCAGCGCTTCTACGACGTCGAGAAGGGCGCAGTGAAGGTCGACGGCCAGGATGTTCGTACCGTGTCGGTCGCCTCGCTCCGGCACGAGATCGCCTTCGTCAGCCAGGACGTGTTCCTGTTCTCCGGCACGGTCGCAGACAATATCCGCGTCGGTCGCCTCGGCGCGACGGATGACGAGGTCGAGCAGGCGGCGCGCGATGCCTTCGCCTATGATTTCATCCAGGGCCTGCCCAAGGGCTTCCAGAGCCATGTCGGCGAGAATGGCACGCAGCTTTCCGGCGGTCAGCGCCAGCGCATCGCGATCGCCCGCGCCATACTGAAGAATGCGCCGATCCTGTTGCTCGACGAGGCCACGTCGGCGCTCGATTCCGAATCCGAGCACATGATCCAGATCGCGCTCGACAAGCTGGTCGAGGGACGCACCACGATCGTCATCGCGCATCGCCTCGCCACGATCCTGAACGCCGACAAGATCGCCGTGATCGAGCGCGGCCGCGTCGTCGAGGTCGGCACCCATCCCGAGCTTGTCCAACTCGGCGGCGTCTACGAGAAGCTCTATCGCTATCAGTTCGACGAGGGCGTGGCGGAGACGGAAAGCGTGCAGGCGGCGGCCGTCGGCTGAGACGCGCTTCGGGCGGGCCCGATCGGCTCGACACCCTGGATTTTCTGGAATCAAAAACGGCCCTCCCCGTCGGGGAGGGCCGTTTCGTTTCAGGCCGATGCCGGAAGCCTCAGAGCAGGCCGCGGCCGGCCAGGTTGCGCATCAGCGACGCGGTGCCGAAGGTCCAGGGCTCGGCGTCGGGGCAGAGAACGACGCGGTTCGACAGCTTGCCGAGCTTCGGCGCGCTGATCGTGACGATGTCGCCGACCTTGTGCGTGAAGCCCTGGCCCGGGCCGTCGCGGTCCTGCACCGGCGCGAACATGGTGCCGAGATAGAGCACGAAGCCGTCCGGATACTGGTGGTTCTTGCCGATCGTCTGCTTGACCAGATCTTCCGGGTCGCGGCTGATCTTCGACATCGCGCTCGAACCGTCCATGCGGAAGTCGTCGCCCTCGCCGTCGACCGTCAGGCGCACCTCGGTGGCGCGCACGTCGTCGAGCGAGAAGCCGCCGTCGAACAGGCGGATCATCGGGCCGATCGAGGCGCTGGCATTGTTGTCCTTCGCCTTCGACAGCAGCAGGGCGGAGCGGCCCTCGACGTCGCGCAGATTGACGTCATTGCCGAGCGTGGCGCCGACGATCTTGCCGGACGACGAGACGACGAGCACAACTTCCGGCTCCGGATTGTTCCAGGTCGAGATCGGGTGGATGCCGATCTCGGCGAGGTGGCCGACGGCCGACATCGGCTGTGCCTTCGAGAAGATCTCGGCGTCGGGGCCGATGCCGACCTCGAGATACTGGGACCACATGCCCTTCTCGATCAGCAGCTTCTTCAGCGCCATGGCCTGCTCGGAGCCGGGGCGCAGCGCCGCCAGGTCGTCGCCGATCGTCGCGTTGATCTCGGCGCGGATGGCGTTGGCGCGCTCGGGCAGGCCGCGGGCCTGCTCCTCGATGACGCGCTCCAGCATCGAGACGACGAAGGTGACGCCGGCGGCCTTCACCGCCTGCAGGTCGATCGGGGCGATCAGGTAGGGCTTCGACGTGTCGCGGGTCGCGAGCGGCGTGTTGGCGAGGATGTCCTCGAAGCTGCCGATCAACTCGCCATCGGCGGTGGCGGCGACGCGGGCCGGGTCCTGCGCCTCGCAGAGATCGCGCATGGTGACGACCGAGGCGGTGATGTCGATCAGCTGGCCGTCGCGCAGCGCGACGACCGACGGGCCGTCGACGTCGGGACGGAAGACGCGGCCGACCAGCGTCGCGGCCTCCGCGTCCTCGGGCAGCGCAAAGCGGGCGGCGGTGTCGAGCGGCATGTAGCGGTCTCCGGGATTGTCGGCGCGGCGGCCGGAAGTGAAAAGCGGCGCCCCCGTTATAGCCGCAGATGCGCGATAGGCCAGATGCCTGTTGCTTTTCATGCCGCAAGGCCCGACCAATGCGGCCAATCCTCAACGGTTGGAGCGGCTGGGCGCGATGGAGATCGACATTCCCGAGGTCAGGGCGGAGCTCGAAGCGGCGTTCGCGCGCTACGAGCAGGCGCTCGTCGGCAACGACGTCGCCGTGCTCGACCAATTGTTCCAGGACGCGCCGACGACGATCCGCTACGGGGCGACCGAGAATCTCTATGGCTATGCCGAGATTGCCGCCTTCCGGTCGGGCCGCCCATCGGCCGGGCTGGCGCGCATGCTGGAGCGCACGGTGATCACGACCTATGGCCGCGACTTCGGCACGGCCTCGACGCTGTTTCGCCGTGCGGGCGCGCCCGGACGGGTCGGACGGCAGATGCAGACCTGGGTACGGACGCAGGATGGCTGGCGCGTCGTCGCGGCGCATGTCAGTGTCATCGACGATCCGGACGCTGCGCTTCCCCGCTAGAGCCTTTCAGCGTTTCATGGAAACGCCGAACGGCTCCAGCGCCTTGTTTGGTCGCGTCCTCTTCACGCGAACCGGTATGCACTTCGCTCGAGAACGCCCTAGATGCAGCCGACATAGTCGCCCGCCGCCCGGGCGCGCGCCTGGATGGTGCGGGCTCGCTTCTGCAGGTAGCGGGTCGGCTTGGCCGGGTTGCGCGTGATCGGGTTTGGCAGCGCCGCCGTCAGCAGCGCCGCCTCGCGCGCCGTCAGCTTGGAGGCCGGCTTCTTGAAATAGTGCTGCGCGGCGGCCTCGGCGCCGAACAGGCCCGGGCCCCATTCGGCGATGTTCAGGTAGATCTCCATCAGCCGCCGCTTCGACAGCACCAAATCGGCGTAGTAGGCGAGGGGGATCTCCAGCCCCTTGCGGATGTAGGACCGCGACGGCCAGAGGAAGAGGTTCTTCACCGTCTGCATGGCGATGGTGCTGGCGCCGCGCGACGGGCCGCCCTCGCGGTCCAGCACGTCGTTCAGCGCATTCCAGTCGACGCCGGAATGGCTGCAATACTGGCCGTCCTCGGTCATGACGACCGAATTGACGAGCGCCGGCGCGATGTTCTCGATCGGCGTCCAGTTGCGCTGCATGCCCTGGCCGGTCAGGCCCGACCACAGCATCAGTGTCGAGACGGGCGGCACGACGGAGTAGATCGGCGTCAGAACCAGCGGCAGGGCGACGATGAAGGCGAACACTTTGACGATCCCTCTGATCATGCCCCTGCGGCCTGCAAACGGTCGGGCGAGGGCGGCCGGCAATCTGAGGCTCATGCGGCGTCCAGTGCTGACGGATGCGGGACCGGCTCGACGGCGAGCTTGCGGAGGAAGGCGGCGAGCAGGCGGAAGTCGGCCGCGCGGCTGGAGCCCTTGCGCCAGGCCAGCCCGAGCGAACGGCGCGCCGGCGGGCCCGACAGTTCCGCGAGCCGGATGTCCGTCCCCGACAGGATGCCCGCCTCGACGGCGATGCGCGGCAGGAAGGTGATGCCGAGCCGGTTATCGACCATGTGAACCAGCGTCGTCAGGCTGGAGGCGCGGATTTCCTCGTCCTGGCGGTCGGCGAGGCCCGGGGCGACGGCGCGGATGTGGTCGCGCAGGCAATGGCCGTCCTCGAGCAGCAACAGCGTTTCGTTGGCCAGTTCCTCGCGCTCCACGCTGACCCGCCCGGCGAGCGGATGGCGCTCATCGACGGCGAGCAGCAGCGTGTCCTCGGCGATGATCTCGGTGGCGAGCCCTTCCGTCTGTACCGGGAAGGCGAGCAGGCAGATGTCCAGGCGACCGGCGCGCAGGTCCTCGAGCAGCGTCCGCGTCAGGTCCTCGCGCAGATGCAGCCGAAGGTCGGGATAGGCGCGGCGGAGATCCGGCAGCGCGCGCGGCAGGAAATAGGGCGCGATCGACGGGATGACGCCGAGGCGGAGGCGGCCGGAAAGCGGCGCCTGGCTGGCGCGGGCGGCATCGACCATCTCGCGGGCATCGACCAGCAGGACCTTCATCCGCCGGACCGTCTCCTCGCCGGCCGACGTCAGCGCCAGCGCGCGGTTGGAGCGGTCGATCAGGCTGACGCCGATGATTTCCTCGAGCTGGCGGATGGCGTCGGAGAGCGTCGACTGCGTCACATGCGAGGCCGCCGCCGCGCGGCTGAACGATCCCGTCTCGGCGAGGGCGACGAAATACTGCATCTGGCGGAGCGTGGGCAGCGACATGGTTCTGCTATAGCGGCCGGCCAAAGCGACGACAATCGGGATTTCCGATGCTCGGTTTCGATTATTACGATTTGACCGAATGATCCCCGCATGGGATCACTTCGCACATGCAGCAGCGCCGTCATTGAATTGAATGCGCTGCGAAATTTCAGCGACAGGAGAGACCCATGCTCGGTATCGGCGACAAGCTGCCAGAATTCTCGGTGACCGGCGTCAAGCCCGGCTTCAACCATCACGAGGAGAATGGTGAGAGCGCCTTCG